>JGI24705J35276_12237688_pt1 | contig 12555 bp, 10 predicted proteins | sample TergutNt197P4_FD_35276 | JGI IMG/M metagenome (IMG submission 35276)
CGCGATTTGATCGACGGCGTGTACAGCGAAAAAACCGGGCGCGACGCCGAGCGGCTCGGCGCGGCCAGCGGCGCGGCGGTGGAAGAACTGGCCCTGTCCGAAAAAGACCTCGCCCGCGAAATCAAGCGGCTGGAAAAACAGATGCTCGACCACGCCCGCAACCTGGAATTCGAGCAGGCCGCGCGCACGCGCGACCAACTGGCGCTGCTCAAGTCGCGGGTCTTCGGCGCGGCGGGCGAAGGCAGCGCCGCTTGACTTCTCACTTCGTCATTCCTGCGCAAGCGGGAATCCATGCGGCGCGAAGTCGAGGAAACGCCCTTGGATTCCCGCCTGCGCGGGAATAACTGTCGCATTCCGGGCAGCGGCATCGTTTCTTGTACATCACGATGGGTTTCATCGACGCACACCGCATCGCGCTCGACGCCAACAATGTGCAGGCCAACCACCATGAATACGGTGCGCCTTCGGCAATGCACTGAATCGGGAAATCTTCAACCTATCATCGTCCCCATGACGAGCCTTCACGCCCCGCGCCGCGATCGAGCGCCTTCGCCCTGGGTCACCCGCTGGGCGCGGTTGATCGCCCCTGGCGCGGCGGTGCTGGACGTGGCTTGCGGCGCTGGCCGCCATGTGCGCTGGCTGGCGGCGCGGGGGTATCGGGTGACGGGGGTGGACCGCGATGGCGCGGCGCTGGCCGCGCTGGCGGGGCTGGGCGAGTTGATCGAGGCGGACATTGAAAGCGGCCCCTGGCCGCTGCCGGGCCGGCGCTTTGGCGGCGTGGTGGCAACCAACTACCTGTGGCGTCCGCTGATGCCGGCGCTGCTGGGCAGCGTGGCGGACGGCGGGGCGCTGATTTACGAAACCTTTGCCGCCGGCAACGAGACGGTGGGCCGCCCCTCCCGCCCCGACTTTCTGCTGCGCCCGGGCGAGCTGCTGGCCGCCTGCGCCGGGCCGAATTGGCGCGTGGTGGCCTATGAGGACGGGTTTCTGGCAGAAGCTGGCCATCAGGATGGCCAAGCCGCGCCGGGCCGCTTCGTGCAGCGCATCGCGGCGGTGCGGCGGGCCGGCGATCAACCAGGCGCCGCGCCAGCGCGTTATCGGCTGTGAGAGCCTGTTTGCGATCTCGGCAGGCTCTAACCGCCCCTGCGGCGCATCAGGGTTTGCTCGCGCCATTTCATGACGCGAACAGGCCCTAAAATGCGCGCTTGCACCTATCCAAGCTCATGACCCCCATCACAGGCAGCATCGTTGCTCTCGTCACTCCCATGCTGGAAGACGGTGGCGTTGACTATCCCGCCCTGCGCAAGCTGATCGACTGGCACATTGCCGAAGGCACCGATTGCATCGGCGTGGTCGGCACCACGGGCGAGTCGCCCACCGTCAACGTCGAGGAGCACCAGGAGATCATTCGCGTGTCGGTCGAGCAGGCCAAGGGCCGCGTGCCCATCATGGCCGGCTGCGGCGCCAACTCCACCGCCGAGGCGATCGAGCTGGCGCGCTACGCCAGGAAGGTGGGTGCCGATTGCCAGTTGCAGGTGGTGCCCTACTACAACAAGCCGACGCAGGAAGGCCAGTACCTGCACTTCAAGGCCATTGCCGAAGCGGTGGGCGATTTGCCGATGGTGCTGTACAACGTGCCGGGCCGCACCGTGGCCGACATGCAGCACGACACCGTGCTGCGCCTGGCGCGGGTGCCGGGCATCGTCGGCATCAAGGAGGCCACCGGCAGCATCGAGCGCGCGCAGTGGCTGATCCGCGACGTGCCCAAGAGCTTTGCCGTGTATTCGGGCGACGACGCCAGCGCCGTGGCGCTGATGCTGTGCGGCGGCCAGGGCAATGTCAGCGTCACCGCCAACGTCGCCCCGCGCCTGATGCACGAGTTGTGCGTGGCCGCCATCGCCGGCGACCGCGACACGGCCATGCGCATCCAGTTCCAGTTGATGCCGCTGCACAAGCACCTGTTCGTCGAGGCCAACCCCATCCCGGTCAAGTGGGCCGCGGCCCGCATGGGCTTGTGCGGCCCCGCCATGCGCCTGCCGATGACGCCGTTGGCCAAGGCCAACGAGGCGGTGGTCGAGCAGGCGCTGCGCGATGCTGCTCTGCTGTAAAGGCCCCCTGTTTTTTTGCTGGCCGGCGCGCTGGCCGCGCCAAGTCCCCGATTTCTGATTTGAAGGAATGCCGAACGTGATTTCCAATCGACGCACGATGACCGCCTTGAGCGCCGCGCTGCTGCTGGCCGCCGGCGGCTGCTCCATGCTGGAGCCCGACAAGATCGACTACAAGAGCGCGGGCCGCGGCACCCCGCTGGAAGTGCCGCCCGACCTGACCCAACTGTCGGGCCAGTCGCGCTACCAGGTGCCGGGCGGCGCCGTCACCGCCAGCAGCTACCAGGCAGGCCAGGCGGTAGCCGTGGCGGCAGGCGCGCCCACGGCCCTGAACGTCATCGGCGATGTGCACTTCGAGCGCCAGGGCAGCCAACGCTGGCTGCGCGTGGACCGCCCAGCCGACAAACTGTGGGACCCGGTGCGCGACTTCTGGCTGGAAAACGGCTTCCTGCTGGCCACCGACCAGGCCAACATCGGCATCATGGAAACCGATTGGGCCGAAAACCGCGCCAAGATTCCGCAAGACTTCATCCGCAACACGCTGGGCAAGGTGCTCGACTCGCTGTATTCCTCCGGCGAGCGCGACCGCTTCCGCACCCGCCTGGAGCGCAACGACCAGGGCGGCACCGACATCTACATCACCCACCGCGGCATGGAGGAGGTGTACTCCTCCGCCCAGCACGATTCCACCATCTGGCGCCCGCGCGCGCGCGATCCCGAACTGGAGACCGAATTCCTGCGCCGCCTGATGGTCAAGCTCGGCGTGTCGCAAGAGCAATCCAAAGTCATGGTTGCTGACGGCGCTGGCGGCGACAGCGCCACCGGCGGCGCGGCGCAGCCGCCGGCCAGCGCGCGCGTGGTCACCCTGCCCGGCGGCGCGCAGGCGGTGCAGGTGGCCGACGACTTCGACCGCGCCTGGCGCCGCGTCGGCCTGGCGCTGGACCGCACCGGCTTCACCGTCGAGGACCGCGACCGCAGCAAGGGCATTTACTTCGTGCGCTACGTCGATCCGTCGGTCGAAAAGAAAGAGCCGGGCTTCTTCGCCAAGCTGTTCGGCGCCAGCAGCCAGCAATTGCCGACCGCCAAATACCAGATCACCGTGCGCGCCGAAGGCCAGAGCAGCACCGTCGCGGTGCTGAACGGCTCCGGCGCCCCCGCCCCCGCCGCCGATGTGCAACGCATCGTCAAGGTGCTGGCCGACGAACTGCGCTGAACCCCAAAACGGCTCATGCTGCGTTTTGGCAGCCTGGCCAGCGGCAGCTCGGCCACTTGAGCAACACTTGAGCAACGCCCACGAAAAAGCCGCCCGAAGGCGGCTTTTTCATGTCCGGCGAGCGCTGCGGCCCGGCCCGGATCAGTTGCTGGCGGCAGGAGCAGGAGCCGGAACAGCATCGCTTACGGCAGCGCTGGCGGCTTCGGAGGCTGCCTCGGCAGCCGGGGTAGCGGCTGGAGCCGGAGCCGGAGCAGGCTCAGGTGCGGGGGCAGGCGCGACGGGTGCGGGCGCAGGCGCGGGCTGCTCCGTCTTGTTGCATGCGGTCAGGGCAGCGGCGGCGGCGATCAGGGCGGCCAAAACTAGCGACTTGTTCATTTGAAGGGATCCTCTCGTGTCAGAGAAATGGAAAATATTTTTCAGAAAGCATCAAGGCCACTCTCGATGAAGATGCCAAGCGCCTTGAGTGAGAGAAAGATCAAATTCTTTCCACTCAATCTAAAATTATAGCGGCAGATCAAATACCCGTGCTGCCGCCAAGCCGGTTTCTGTGACATTTTTTACAAATCCGGCGTGGCAACGGGAAAGCCCGGCGCGCTGCGGCTGCGCCAGCGAGCGATCAAATCGCGCAGCAATTGGCGGCGTTCGGCATCGCCGCCGCTGCAACACCCAAGCCAGCGGGCACAGCGCGCCCGGCAATTCCCGCGGATCGGCGCCGGGGCAGGACGGATGCGACAATTGCACGATGCAAATCAACCCGCCTTGCGTCGTTGCGCTGACCTGGACACTCAAGGACAGCTTGGGCGACACCCTGGATGAACTGGACGAGCCGGTGGAATTTCTGGCTGGCGGCAACGACCTGCTGCCCGCCATTGAAACCGCGCTGCAAGGCCACGAGGCGGGCGCTACGCTCGACCTGAACCTGGAGCCTGAAGCGGCGTTCGGCGACTTCGACGAGCAGCTCATCTTCCTGGCCCCGCGCCGCCAGTTGCCGGCGGAAATCGAGGAAGGCATGTTGCTCGAAACCTCCGCCCTGCCCCCCGGCATCGCCGATGGCGCGCCCAGTGACGCGATTCTCACCGTGACCGAAATCTACCCCGAGCACGTGGTGCTCGACGGCAACCACCCCTTGGCCGGCATCTCGCTGCGGCTGCATCTGCGCGTGATGGCGGTGCGCGAAGCCACCGAGAACGAAATCGAGCGCGGCAGCGCCGGGGCGGGTTTTTTCAGGCTACAGCCGATGGCACCAGAGTAAAAAATATCCGGGTGACCGTACAGGGCAATCGCATCCAAGCCTGCCTGCGCAGGCTTGAACGACCCGAAGGGCTGCCGCCTCTGGCGGCTGTTCGTCGGCTTGGGTGAGGACCAGCGGCGTGTCCGGTGGTGACGCCGTGGCCGCCCATCCCAACCTTTCCCCAGTGGGGGAAGGAGTCAATCAGCTCCTGCCGGTGGAGCCGTAGCCGCCCGCGCCGCGCGAGGAAACCACGAAGTCATCCACCAGGTTGAAGCTGGCCTGCGCCACGGGCACGATGACGAGTTGGGCGATGCGCTCCATCGGCTCGATGGTGAAGGGCGTGACGCTGCGGTTCCAGGCGCTGACCATCAGTTCGCCTTGGTAATCGCTGTCGATCAGCCCGACCAGATTGCCCAACACGATGCCGTGCTTGTGCCCCAGCCCGGAGCGCGGCAGGATGAGCGCCGCATAGCCGGGGTCGGCCAGGTGAATGGCCATGCCCGTGGGCACGAGTTGCCACGCGCCGGGTGCCAGCAGCAGGGGCGCTTGCAGGCAAGCCCGCAAGTCCAGCCCGGCGCTGCCGGGGGTAGCGTAGGCGGGCATCTGGGCGCGCAGGCGCTCGTCGAGAATCTTCAGGTCGATGTTCACGCCTCGCCCCCCGATACGCGGCGGGCAATCTCGGCCACCAATTGCCGCGCCAGCACGCGCTTGCTGGCGCGGGGCAGTTCGGTCACGCCTTCGTCATCGACCAGCAACAGTGCGTTGTCGTCGCGGCCAAAGGTGGCCGGGCCGATGTTGGCCACCAGCAGCGGCACGCCCTTGCGGGCGCGCTTGGCCTGGGCATTGGCTTGCAGGTTTTCGCTTTCGGCGGCAAAACCGACGCAGTACAGATCGCCGGCCTGCGCGCGCGGCGAGTGGGCGATGCCGGCCAGAATGTCGGGGTTCTCGGCCAGCGCCAGTTGCGGCGCTGAACCGGCGCCGTCTTCTTTCTTGATTTTGTGCTGCGCTGCCCGGACGGGCCGCCAGTCGGCCACGGCCGCCGTGGCGATGAAAATGCTCGCGCCTTGCACCGCGTCGATGGTTGCGGCGTGCATGTTCAGCGCCGAGTCCACGTCGATGCGGCGCACGCCGCGCGGGGTGGACAGATGCACCGGCCCGGCGACGAGGGTCACGCAGGCGCCCGCCTCGCGCGCTGCGCGGGCGATGGCAAAGCCCATCTTGCCACTGGACAGGTTGGTGATGCCGCGCACCGGGTCGATGGCCTCGTAGGTCGGCCCGGCGGTTACCACCACCTGCTGGCCCAGCAGCGGCTTGGGTGCCATGAAGGCGATGAGTTCTTCCAGCAATTCCTCGGCTTCCAACATGCGGCCATCGCCGGTTTCGCCGCAAGCCTGGCCGCCGTGGGCGACGGGCAGCAGGTGGGCGCCGTCGGCGGCGATCTGGCGCAGATTGCGCTGGGTCGCCGGGTGCGCCCACATTTCGCGGTTCATGGCCGGGGCCACCAGCAGGGGAACCTGGGCCAGCGGGCGGGCCAGGCACAGCAGGGCCAGCAGTTCACCGGCCTGGCCCTGCGCCAGTTGGGCAATGAAGTCGGCGCTGGCCGGAGCGACGATGACGGCGTCGGCCTCGCGGCTGAAGTTGATGTGCGCCATGTTGTTGGCGGGCCGGTCGTCCCATTGCGAGACATAGACGGGCCGGCCCGACAGCGCCTGCATGGTCAACGGCGTGATGAAGCGGCAGGCCGCGCCGGTCATGACCACCTGCACGGTGGCGCCGGCATTGACGAGCAGCCGGCAGAATTCAGCCGCCTTGTACGCGGCCACGCCGCCGGTCAAGCCCAGCACGAAATGACGGCCCGGCAGCTCGCTGCCCAAGTCCTTGGTGTTCATCATGGAGCGCAATGTAGCAGAGGGGGCGGCTTCCATATTCAGTCCGCCCAACCAACGTCCAACTCCTTGCCGCAGTTGAATATTTCCTGCTTTACCCCGTGCAGCAGTTGCAAGAAAGCGCGTTGCAGGGGACAGTTCCCCTGCAAATTCCGACGCGGTTGTGACTCATGGGCGCCAAGCCAGGCGTTGCCCACGGCGGCCAGTTGTTCATCTCTCGCCAGAGGACTCGAATTGCCGGGGTCAACAAAGCTTGACCGGAGAGTTTTGGGCATCATCGTTAGCCGACAATGAATTCGATAAAGATGAGGCGCGGACCAGCATCAGAATTGCGGCCTGATGCAACACACAACGAACGGAGACAAGACGATGAATCTTTTCACGCTGCTTGAACGCACGGCGCGGCGCTGGCCGCAAGCGGGCGCGGTTTTCAGCGGTACGCAATGCCTGCAAAGCTGGGCGCGGCTGCATGAACGCGCGCTGCGGCTGGCCGGGGCCTTGGGCGCTGGAGGTGATCCGGGCGATCCGCCGCGGCGGGTTGCCATCGCCAGCGAGAACTGCCCCGAATACCTGGAACTGATGTTCGGCGCCTGGGCAGCAGGCGCGGCAGTGGCGCCGCTGAACTACAAGCTGCACCCGCGCGAAATGGCCGACATCGCCAGCGACGCCGAGCCGTCACTGCTGTTCGCGTCAAAAACACTGGCGCCCGGGCTGCGCGATACGCTGCCACCCGCGTGGAGCAAGCACGTGGTGACCATCGGCAGCGCGGAATACGAAGCGCTCTTTCGGTCTGCACCCGCCCTCCCCCGCGACACCAGGCCCGAAACGCTGGCCTGGCTGTTCTATACCAGCGGCACCACGGGCCGCAGCAAGGGCGCGATGCTGACGCACCGCAACCTGATGGCGAGCACGCTGTCTCACTTGGCCGACGTGGAGGCCATCGACGAAGGTTGTAGCCAGATTCACGCCGCGCCCATGTCGCATGGATCGGGGCTTTACATCCCGGCTTACGTGGCGCGCGGGGCCCGTCAGGTCATCCCGGCTTCGGCTGGCTTCGAGCCTGGAGCGTTCCTGGATTTGTGCGACGCCCATCCAGGCTGCGGCGCATTCCTGGCGCCAACCATGGTGCAGCGCCTGCGCGTGACCGTTGAGGCCGCCGGCAGGGGCCGTCCGCGCGGCCTGCGCACCATCATCTACGGCGGCGGCCCGATGTATGTAGAGGAGTTGAACAAGTCGCTGGCGGCGTTCGGGCAAGTCTTTGTGCAAATCTACGGCCAGGGCGAATCGCCCATGACGATCACCTGGTTGCGGCGCGCCGATCACGCGCTGGGCAATGCCGCGCTGCTGGGTTCAGTCGGCACGGCGCGCACCGGCATGCGGGTGCGCGTGGTCGGCGAGGACGGGCGCGACCTGCCTGCCGGCGCCACCGGCGAGGTCATCTGCCAAGGCGACGCCGTGATGGCCGGTTACTGGCGCAACCCCGAGGCAACGGCTGAAACGCTGCGCGATGGCTGGCTGCACACCGGTGACATGGGTTCGCTGGACGAGCACGGCTACCTCACGCTGCGCGACCGCAGCAAGGACGTCATCATCAGCGGCGGCTCCAACATCTACCCGCGCGAGGTGGAAGAAGCTTTGCTCGCTCATCATGCCGTTGCCGAGGCCTGCGTAGTCGGGATACCCGATGCCGAATGGGGCGAAACCGTTGCGGCTTTCGTGGTCACGACGGCGGGCAAGACCGTGAGCGAGCGCGAGCTGGATGCCCACTGTCTGAACCGCATCGCCCGCTTCAAGCGACCCAAGCGCTACGTCTTTATCGACGCGCTACCCAAGAACAGTTACGGCAAAGTGCTCAAGCGCGTCTTACGCGAGCGGCTGGCCATACAAGACACCTGATCCGTCTGAATTTCAAACGACCGGTCGAATCTCGAACGACCGCAAGCGCTGCCGGGGCTGTCTGCAGGTCTTGGTGAAAACCCCCGGGGCGTGTCGAAGAATCAAGCACTTGGCGCGCGTCCATCGACAAGGCGCGGCGTTTGGCATGGGCGTTGCTTGAAGGATCAGCGAAGCGGGCGACAGGCCAGCCTCCCTCGCCCGGTTCCCCTTCGCAACTCAGAACAGGAGACAAACGCTCAGGCGTTGCAAGCCAAGACCGGCATGAAGGACAAGATCGTGCTGCCGCTCGGCCCTCACCTGTACGTCGTGCAGGACACCCGCAGCAAGAAGTGGGAAACCAAGTGCGACTGCGGCCACAGTTTCGGCGACTACCGCGAGAACTGGAAGTTGAACGCCATCGTCTATGTACGCGACACCAAGGACGCGATGAACGAGGTCTATCCCCACCTGATGTCGCCCGACACTCGGTGGCAGGTGTACCGCGAGTACTACTGCCCGCAGTGCGGCTGCATGCACGACATTGAAGCGCCCACGCCTTGGTACCCGGTGATCCACGACTTCGAGCCGGACATTGATACTTTCTACAAGGAGTGGGTGAACCTGCCGCTGCCTGAACGGGTCGATTGACTTCAAGCACGACTTCCTTCCCCCGGCTGGGGAAGGAGCAGATACCCCCAGCGCGGCAGTGGCCAGCATTCTGTGGTGCAATCGTGCGCACGAGACAAGCGGCCCCAGCCGGTGGCCGCCGGAAAAGGACACGCTCATGGACTTGCCAGCCCGTCAGATGTTCTCCGATCCCGCCAAGGAAGCGGCCGTCACCCATGCCTGGGAATCATTCCTCAGCGGCGCGCCGCATGAGCGGCCTGCCGATATCCTGCGTTCGCTGGTGGACGTATCTTGGCAGCGTTGCCTGGAGGCGCAGGTCGATCCGCGCCGCCGCCGCGGCCCGCAGCCGCTGTCGGCGCAAGACCTCTCCCTGCTATGCGAGCGCCAGCGCGACCTGATGCAAGCCAGCGCGCCGGTAATGGCCAGCGCGCGCGACTTTCTGGTCGAAACCGGCACGCTGATGGCAGTCGCCGGCACCGACGGCACCATTCTGAACACCGAAGGCGACTGGCCCGCCATTGATTCCGCCGAAGCCATCCGCCTGGTGCCCGGCGCGCAATGGACCGAAGGACTGTGCGGCACCAACGCCATTGGCACCGCGCTGGCGCTGGGGCAGCCAGTGCAGGTGCATTCCAGCGAGCACTTCTGCGAAGGCATCAAGCGCTGGACTTGCTCGGCCACCGTCATCCACGACCCGGCTGATGGAGAAGTAGCTGGCGTGCTCGATGTCTCGGGCCTGTCCGAGACTTACAGCCGGCATACCCTGGCGCTGGTGGTGGCCTCGGCCAGCCGTATCGAAAGCCGCCTGGCCATGATCCAGATGGAGCGGCGCTACCGCTTGCTCGACCGTGCCACCGGGCGCCTGACCACCGCCAGCGGCGACGGTGTGGTGCTGCTGGACTGGCGGGGCTTCCCGATCAAGCTCAACAAAGGCGGCCAGGCCGCCATGGTCGCCGCTGGCGCTGGCGCTTCATCGCTGGCAGCGCTGGGCCGCATTCCTGGCTTGGCGGCGGCGAGCCTGGGCCGCGATGTGCTGCCGGCCTGGATCCGCCCGGAATGGATCGAGCCGCTGGTCGAAAAAGGCGAACACCTCGGCACCCTGCTGGTAATTCCCGGCCAGCCGCAGCGCCTGCACATGCTGCCGCGCAGCGCGCCCAGCGCCGATGCTTCCGGCGCGGCCCGTGAGACTTGTCCGGCCAGCGCGGCGGGGCAAGACGCCTTCACCGGCCTGGTGACCGAAGACCCAGCCGTGCTCGCCGCCATGGCACGCGCGCGCCAACTGGCACGGGCGCGCGTGCCGGTACTGCTGCTGGGGGAAACCGGCGTCGGCAAGGAAGAATTCGCGCGCGGCATGCACACCGGCGGGCCATTCGTCGTGCTCAACTGCGGCGGCCTGTCGCGCGAGTTGCTCGCCAGCGAACTGTTCGGCTATGCCGAAGGCGCCTTCACTGGCGCGCGCAAAAGCGGCATGGTCGGCAAGATCGAGGCCGCGCACGGCGGCACGCTGTTCCTCGATGAAATCGGCGAAATGCCCGCCGACATGCAGCCGCACCTGCTGCGCGTGCTGGAGCAAGGCGAGATTTACCGTATCGGAGAAAACACGCCACGGCACGTCGATTTCCGTCTCATCGCCGCCACGCATCGCGACTTGCCGCAGCAGGCGCAGGCCGGCGTGTTCCGCATGGACCTGTACTACCGCATCGCCGTCACCACCTTGCGCATTCCGCCGCTGCGCCAGCGCAGCGGCGACGTGGCACTGCTGGCACGGCATTTCCTGGCCCACTTCCGGCAACTGCACGGCATCGGCCCCGGTACGATTGCTCCGCAGGCGCTGCAAGCTCTGGGCGCCTACGCTTGGCCGGGCAACGTGCGCGAGCTGCGCAGCGTCATCGAAGGCGCCGTCCTGCTCGACGAAGGACCGGTGCTCACATGCGCCTCGCTGCCGCCCGAAATCACCCAGACCGAGCCGCCGCCACCAACGCAGCCGCTGCAAGCCCTGGCCGCCGACGCAGTGCCCAGCATGGAGCAAGGCGAAACCCTGCTGATCCGCCACGCCATCGAAGCCAGCCACGGCAACCTGACCCAAGCCGCGCACCGCCTGAACATCGCCAAGAGCACGCTGTACGCCAAGATGAAACGCTACGGGCTGTCGCGTTAGGAACCGTTTGACCTTGCCCTCGATTTCCGTATCCCATAGCCAAGGCCAGACCGAGTGCTTGATCCTCTTGGGCTTTTTGTGTGATGTCCTGGTCGGGGTGAGAGGATTCGAACCTCCGGCCTCTACGTCCCGAACGTAGCGCTCTACCAGGCTAAGCTACACCCCGATGGCATCCGTGCCAGTGATCCGCGAAAAAGGATCACGACCGCCGTTGCAGCAGTTGAGTCGCCAATTCTAGCAAACTGTCGGTGTATTCATTCTTCGGCAACATGCGCGCCGCGTCGATGGCGCGTTGGGCTTGGGCGGCGGCGGCGGCGCGCGTGCCCTCCAGCGCGCCGCAGCCGCGCACGATTTCAATGATGGCGGGCAATTCATCGGCGCTGCCGGTTTCGATGGCGCGCCGCACGGTGGCCGCGCCATCGGGCGCCGCGGTCTGCATGGCCAGGATCAGGGGCAGCGTAGCCTTGCCCTCGCGCAAGTCGTCGCCCAGGTTCTTGCCCATCTCATCCACGCTGCCGTCGTAGTCCAGCACGTCGTCGATGACCTGAAAGGCCGTGCCCAGCGACTGGCCGTACTCCGCGCAAGCCTGTTCGATCGCGGGCGCAGCGCCCGCCAGCACCGCGGCCAGGCGGCTGCTGGCCTCGAACAGCTTGGCGGTTTTGGAGCGGATCACGCGCAGATACCCGGCCTCGTCGAGCGAAGCGTCGTGCATGTTCATCAGTTGCAGCACCTCGCCCTCGGCGATGACGTTGGTGGCGTCGGCCAGGATTTGCATCACGCGCATGTTGTCGGTTTCGACCATCATCTGGAAGGCGCGCGAATACAGAAAGTCGCCCACCAGCACGCTGGCCGGGTTGCCGAACACCTCGTTGGCGGTCGAGCGACCGCGGCGCAGGGTCGATTCGTCCACCACGTCGTCGTGCAACAGCGTCGCCGTGTGAATGAACTCCACCACCGCGGCCAGGTTGAAGCGGTGCGCGCTCTGGCAGCCCAGCGCGCCGCAGGTCAGCAGCAGCAGCATGGGGCGCAGCCGCTTGCCGCCAGCCGAGATGATGTAGCGCGCCACCTCGCCCACCAGCGGCACGCCGGAAGCGAGCCGGCGAGCGATGGCGGCATCCACTTGCCGCATGTCGGCGGCGGCAAGCGCAAAAGCGGGGCTGATGGGGGCGGGCGGTAAGGACAAGAGCAGTACCCTGGCGATGGGTGAGGCGCGCCGGGCGCGGCGTCGGGCATTATAGATTTGGCTTTTGCCGCCAGCCGCCTTTGCAGAGCGATGCGGATGCGATTTGCCAGGGCGCGGCCAGGCTGCTATAATGCCCAGTTCCCCGGAAATTCGTCCAGGGAATTTTTCATTGGAAAAACGAGGTTTCACACATGTACGCGGTCATAAAAACCGGCGGCAAGCAGTATCGCGTTGCCGCTGGCGAAAAGATCAAGGTAGAACAGATTGCTGCGGACGT
>JGI24705J35276_12237687_pt1 | contig 12550 bp, 10 predicted proteins | sample TergutNt197P4_FD_35276 | JGI IMG/M metagenome (IMG submission 35276)
CATATCACACGAAAGCATGCTCAGCGGGCTCAACAATGTAAGCACATATGATGTTTTCAGTGACAGCACATACACGGACGATTACGGGTTGACCGACGATGAGATCACAGAACTGAGCATGGTCGCCAACATCGATATGACCGAAGTTAAGTCTTGGTACAATGGCGTTAAGATAGGCGGAAAGGCGATATACAACACGTACTCTGTGACGTCATATCTGGATCGCGGCGCTTACGAATGCTATTGGGGAAAAAGCGGGACGCTGGAAATGATAGCAAAGCTGCTGAACGATGATCGGAAATTGGCGCTTGCCAGACTCCTTAACGGTGAGACAGTTGAAGCGGCAGTCGACGAGCGGATATCTCTGAAAAGGCTGGCTTTCAACACAGGCGACGATGAGTTCTACTCTCTGCTGGTGCAGTCCGGGTATCTTGCGCTTGAAGAAAAGCGGCATGATAGGCGCACTTACCTTCTTACGATACCGAATAAAGAGCTATCGATAGTTTGGAAAGAGTTCATCCTTAAGAATCTGTATTCTGGTTCTACAAAAGTACGGGCGTTGTTTGACCATGCTGATAACCCCATCGAGTTTGCGGCTGATTTGGAGTATTTTCTGAGCGACAGATTATCATATCACGATCTGGCAGTATACCAAGAAGAGAACGAGTTCAAGGCTAGAGAAAGGGTTTATCACATATTCCTGTTGGGCATACTGTCTGCATATGAGGATGTTCAATGTAAGCATCCGCAGTCAAACAGGGAAAGCGGAGATGGAAGATTTGATATTCTTGTGGAAAAACCGGATGCGAACTTCGTTTTTGAGTTTAAGGCATGCAGCAGGCATGATAAGCTTGACATAATAGCTGACGAAGCTCTATCGCAGATTGAGACCAGAAGATACGGAACGGAGCTTGACAGAGAAAAGCGGCTTGTAAAGATAGGCATCGCGTTTTACAAGAAGCAATGCCGGGTAAAGGTGTGCTGAGTGCAACAGCTGCAGACTGCAACCGATTACTCTGCTGAGTAGCTTGATACCAAGGCGTCTGATGTCTGGTCTCTTGCCTCACATATTGCAGACATGTGCAGGAGCAAAAAAAGTCCTGATGATCGATGAAGTCGAACGGTGTTGGGTTCTATCATAGGACTGTACTAACTCTAACTCTAACTTTAACTCTAACTCTAACTCTAACTCTAACTCTAACTCTAAAGCGAAGCGAACGAGGTTCAGCTTATCTCAGGTTTATAAAGGCATCGTAAAAGCCTTAATATGCGGATGCTACAGTGCTTCCTGACTGATAAATCGACAAACGGCGTATGCACATGCATTTCGTAAAAATCGTAAGAAGTGGCTATGTGTAAAGCGAATTCGCTATAAGAAGTCCCTGAGTTGTAACTCACTCCCACTGTTTTGCTCTAAGCCGGAAGATCTCTAAAGGCAGTATTTTTTCTTGGGGTATGCCCATTATCATGAGTTGAGAATGAATCTCCGAGTAGTAATCACGGCTGCTGACTAGGATAAAGTCGTACTCTGTACTCGCCAACTCGTCCGCCGAAATAATTTGCTTGCCTAACATTGACGTTCCGACTTTACTATGGTCGTTATCGGCAAACGCTACAAGCTCAAATAGTTCTCCCCAGTTCGGAACCTTGTTGAAGAAATCAATGCAAAAATATCCAACGCCAAAGATAATTGCTTGAAATCTCTCTTTATTAATGATTAACTTTGAGACGCTTACATATTTTTCGGATTCTAACTTGATCTTTTCAGCAACTTGAAACTCCCTGACATTTAGCGCTTTTTGCAGAGCGTCGATAAAACGACAATCATCTCTAACAGAAAGATGCGGTATCTGTATGCCATATATATTTAGCCAGGAATCAAAGATAAAATACCTATCTAGCATCCAATTCCATTGTTTGCACAAGGTTCTTGATAACTCTATTTGTGAAAACGGATGTTGACTATTCTCCATCAAATGAAACAAATTGTAGCTCTCAATCAGCCATTCTGGTATTTCATCCAGTGGAATCAACTTGTAGACGTGACCATACCTACAGAAAAAATCGCTCATTGCATAAGTACTTGCATCAATCCCAAAATAAACCTCACAAGAATTTATAAAAATCTCAGATGATGTTTCTGCTATCTTTCTGCGGTGAATACTTGTCAAATTATCATGAGTATCTATTCTGTGAGAAACAAGAACTTCATTGAGATTATGGAAGTTTGCTTCACCAATGATACTTGACCAAAGAGCAAAATCTTCTTGGGTTTGGTCAATTGGATAGCGCCAGTTGTTTTCGATAAAGAGCTCTCTTCTCAAAAAAAGAGTCGAATGACAATTACTGCAATAAAAAAGCATTGCTGTTCGTACTTCATCATTTGAAGTTGGACGCCTTGTCTCGAATGAACTGTAAGGCGTCAAAACTAACTGTTGTGTTCCGCAAACAGCAACATCGTCGTGAGTTTCCATGTATTCTACTTGCTTGTTAAATCTATTCGGATAAGATGGGTCATCTACATCAACTCTCGCGATATATTTCCCCCTAGCAAGCTCGATACCTCTGTTGAGAGTAGCAGCCAGACCGAGGTGAATTTCATTCTCGATGTAGCTAATATTCTCATGCTTTACTGAATATGCGAGGGCAATTATCTTGATTGCGTCATCGCTATCAGGTTCGCCCATAACAAGCATTTCCCAGTCAGAGAAGGTCTGCGAGATAATACTTATCATTGTGTCCTCAATACAGTCTGCTCCTTTCCACACAGGAAGCAACACAGTTATCATCGGATTATCCTTCATCAGTTGCTCGCCCTTTCGGACACCAATTGTGTTATGAACTTATCTACTCTGAGAATCAAATCCATATCAATATTAACATCATAAACCAGTTGACGAAATACCTCGCGAAAATACCTCTCGCTGAAAATCACTACCGCATCAAACTCATAATTACGTAAGGCAATAGGTTTAACAACAGAAACTTCACCTATCTTCGTACCCCATAAAGCTGAATTATTATCGCTTATAGCTACGATTTCAATAGCATCGGTATGATAATTGGAGAGGTAGTTGTTGAATATTCCGCCCATGCAAAATGCAGCAATCCTAAACGGGCGAGGACTGGCCTCAGTTAGTATGTCTTCCGCAATGCAGTTCGAAATACGTACTCCGCATTTTCCATCAGTAAATGGGACAGTTTTATGAAAAGCTTTTGCTCGAATATCGCAATGCTTGTCGCTTCCAATAATGATTTGATGTAAAAAACCGCTTAAATTGTCGCAAGTCGTTCCGTGGTAATATGTTTCGACTAACGGAGCAAGCGCTCCCGTTACTATTTCAGGATTATCTGCGCTGTGCATATACAGTACCGGTTTACCTGTGACGCCTGCTTCTATCATAAGTGCGCTGCGGTCTGTTATTATCGCGTCTGCGCGAACCAATGCTGGTCTGTAATCTGAGTCTAAATAAACATAGGTGTTCTCATTTTCAGAAACCGTTGAAATAATATCAGCAGACAGTTTCAACTTGTCTTCCGAAAGTTCATTTGATTTTGCGAGCATAAGAGGATGCGGCATGAAAATGAAAAACAAGGATTCATACTGGCTCAGTGTCTTTGCGAATTCAAGGTATTCATCAACGTCTGGTGTCATTAGCCTCCCGTTAACATCGCTTTTGGGGAAGTGCATTTTCCATAGTACAACTTTCCTCGCCCCTATTTTCCGCTCAATATTAATTTGCAATGGTGCTACAGACCCATTGACATAAGCATCAAATTTAGGGTGACCGGTAGTCCGAACAGCCGCTCTGTTCGGACTACATTCTTTATACAGATCTGACATAAGTTCCGAAATGACGAATATACGCCAGGCGTTCAGAGGAACAAATGAGTGAAAGTGATTTATTCTATCTATATTGCCATCAGTAATCTCTATACCGTATGGAATGTAAACGACACGGCAACCAAGTTGACGAAACTTCCAGGATAGCGAGCTTCCGATTCTATGCGTCATATCATATGGCGATTGCATTGCAGCAACGTGGGGTTTCTCCTTTTCAAAATCATAATCATCAAACAGAATATAGTCGATTTGGCGTTCATCAAGGAATGCACTCGCACCAGCCATTTGCGCCTGCGAAAATGCTAAATGATTAAGCCAGACAAGTTTCACATCGAACCGCTTATCACATAGACAGGCGTAGTAGAAGCTCTCCCAACTCGGCCAAAACGACGGCACTTGAAATAGAAATACGATACGTATCTTGTCGCCCTGCAGTAATGGCGTGTAGTTTGGCATGTTTGCAAACATTTTCACTCTCCATAATGTATATAATCATAGATGTTGTGGTAAACAGAAAAGAGTACTGTATTTGACATTTCGATGGTCGCGTTAAGTATGCTGACCGCGCCGCCCCCGCGAGAAACGCTCACTTCAAGAATTCGTACAGCTGATGATAACGCAAAAGCGTTGAGTAATCAGCGCTCAATCGGCGACATTTGTGAAAACACAGTTTGCCAATTAGCTCGCTCATAATGAGAAACCTCGTAGTTTTCCGGCGTGATTTGAAACTCAGATATTTTTGTGAGTTTCATTCTCGCTCCCCAAACGCGCTTTATTCTTCCAAATATCAACAATCCGTTTAAACATATCCGGGTGGATTATATCCAACATCGGCTGTTGAACATACTCCGCTACCGATAACTTAATGTTTGTATCGCGCTTGTAATAAAGGATAGTGTTTTGCTTATAGTAGTCGCTCACTTCAGTATTTTCCCAGATTAACGGACGTATGCAGTCTATCGGCGCATATCCAAGAGCCTCAAACAACCGTGCCCAGTAACTCTGCGGTTTCTCGTTTATATGGGATGTTCCGCCCTGATATGGAACAGCAGCAGAGAAAATAACAATATCACTTAAGGAACAAAGCGTATCAACGAATGCTGCGGCGTGTTGTGCATCTAGGTGTTCCGCGACTTCAAGGCTTAAGGCTAAATCAAATCGCCTCCTTGCGAAATATGGCTCTGATAGGTCATGAGGGATAAAATGCTCTGTATCGAGCTGCAGTGTGCTTCTGTCAATGTAATCGCCATCTACTCCGAATACTTCAGCTACTCCGAAGATTTGAAATGTTTTAGCGATTAAGCCAACACCGCAACCAATGTCTATAACTGATTCTGGCTTGACGCATGATAAGATTGCTGAGACGATGTGGCGGGCATCAGTTATCTGCCGTTGAAGGTTTTCATCATAGAACACTGTATCATAAGGATTTGCTTGCATATGCTTCTCTTGATATATTTTCAGCAAACTCTCTTTACTCTGTTCGTCGAGAAAATAAAGCGACTCAACCGCAAACGCCAGTTTAGGCATGACTTCGTTATAATACTTGCAGTCAATGGAAAGGATCAGACGATATGGCCGATGTACATCTCTTTCGAATTCGCTAACAGACTGAATCTTTTCTCCTGTTTCTGCAACCTTGTTGTCAGAAAAGGTTACGACGAACCCATTGATGCTTATGCCGAGCACCTTCAGATAAGCGTATAAGGCTTTACTGTACGCGCCGGTACCGAACAGATAAATCTCGTAATTTGAAGCTTGCCAGAGGTATATTATTTCATGATTTAGCACTCCTCTGCTGCCTCCTTTTCATCGAAAATCCATTCGTTTCTTGCGCGTTTACTCGGTTTCCACTCCTTTTCTGCATGGCGATATCGAACTGCGCAATAGTCACATAACTCCGGACGTTTTCGTAAGAACTCAAAAACTTCCTCTGCGCTGTCTATTTTTGATATGTCGATGCAGGAGTTATCACCAGCAGGAAGCGGAGCATCAAATCTGTGCGATACTATTTCTGCAGTCGTTATAAGTGGGCAAGTGAACAGCTTCCCGTCCGCAAGTTGAATGCGGTAATTATGGTACATGCAGAATAAGTAATCCCACCTCTTCTGACTTCCTCGTTCGTCAAAGGTTACATGCCCCGACCGTTTAGGTGAGTAAACCATATCGGGCGATAACCTTAAGTCAACCCCATGCTTTTTTGCGTTTTCGTATACCATCAGCTCATCTTTATATTTAATGGGGTATTTTGTCCACATAACTGTTATATCAGAAGCAGCGAGCCGTTTGAAAAAATCCTCGCGTTGCTCTCCGAGCAGTAAGCCATTAGTGTAGAAGTTTATTTCCGGACAGTCAGGGAAAATTCCACGAACAGCTTCAGCAATACGGAGAAACTCCGGATGTAGCAATGGCTCACCGCCACCAAATGAGATATGCTCAACAATGTTTTCTCCGACTATTTGCCTTAATCTTTTAAAATCACCAATGACGCATTCAGCGTCAGCAAACCATTTTTCAGCGATTGGTGATGCAGCGTCGCAGCTAAAGCAAGCTAAATTGCAGTGGTCTAGTATCAGATAAGCAACTAAGAGATTGTCGTCTGCGCCGTGTACCTTGTAACGCTTAAGAGCAAGAGATTTATGATTTTCTTTCAGAAGATATATATCTGATTTAGCGAACCACAACAGTGGTAAAACCTCATCGTAAAAATCACTGTCAATAACCAGTATTAGTCCCGTTATACCTTGCTTGTAACGAGACTTAAACTCGTCAATGCTAATAATCGGTTCACCAGTATGTGCATAAGCGCATTCAGGTAACGTAACAACAAAGCCGCTGATTCTCACGCCGCACTCGTTCATATAGTGCCGCCAAGCAGTCGCATATGCTCCCGCACCGAATAACCATAGTTCAGTGTGAGCTGGAATCCATATTTCATATAGCGTATCAATTACCGCGTAGTCTCTATCTGTGTAGTATGGGATCCACCTTGATGTTCTTTTCATAAGTTAGTGTCCTTCCGAGGGTTGAAGCAACCATTCTCCACGCTCTTTATTGCTCGGTCGCCACTCACCGATAATTCGCCTGTCCCTTAAAGGGCAATAATCGCACAGCGCGGGCCGTTTTGATAAAAACTCAAGGATCTCTTCCGCTCTCTTAACGCTGAAAATATCAAGTTCGTCGCCATCGCGAACAGGAGTTTCGACCATAAATCCACTGTAGATATTGTCTGCAGCCATTCTGACGGGGCAATGGTATATCTTACTGTCCTTACATACAAGGCAAGTATTATGCATTTGACAAAAAAGATAGTCCCACGGTTTTTGCGTCGGTTGCTCAGCAATTCCCATCCAAGCCGACTGCTTTGGCGCGTCCATCGTATCATCGCTGAAAGCATACTTAACGCCGAATCGCTTTAGCCGGTCATACACACTGTCGAGATTCGGATAGTTAACGGGATATTTTGTCCAGCAAACTGTAACGCCAGCATCCGCGAAACCCCGGTAATAATCATCACTCATTTTGCTTAGCAGTAAGCCATTCGTAATTAGGCGAACCTCTGTTTGACTGAATGTTACCTCCCTTGCGAAATTTATGAACTCGAGAAGATGCGGGTGCAGCAGCGGTTCGCCGCCGCTTATGTACAAAATACCAAGTTCATTCCCGAAAAGCTTTACTAACTGTGTTAACTCCTTACAGTACTGATTTAGATCATAAAATCGCTTTTTTGCTATAGGAGAAGCCGTTGAACAGGAGTAACAGGCCAAGTTACAATGGTCTGTAATAGTGAAAGTTACTGTGAACTTTCGCATGCTCCATCTGTTTTTACGGTGGTAGGCAAATCGCTTGAAACGCTCTTTCAGAAAGAACAAGTCTTCGATAGCAAATAGGAGTTTTGGTAATACTTCATCGTAGAAATCGCTATCTATGGTAAGTACAAGCCCAACTTCACCTTTCCTATAACGTGATTCGAAGTCGTCAATACTGATAATACCCTCGTCTGCAATGGTAATATTGTGATCCGGAGCTGTCACAACGAACCCATTAATTGCAACTCCACATTGTGACATATAGTGCCGCCAGGCGGTGGCGTATACACCAGCGCCAAACAGCCATACCTCCCGATGTGAGGGTATCCATTCTTCGAAAAAACTGTCCATTAGTTTAAAGTCAGTGATTGATATGCTATCGAGATTATTAAAGCTCTTTTTACTTGCCATTTTCGCCTACTTCCTTATCAGTGGACACAAATTGTCAACCGAAAATTTACGTTTGTCCGTACCCTCCGCTTACTGGAATGATAGCACCAGTCAGGTAAGTGTTTTTTAATGCCGCCAAACATATATCGGCGATCTCTTGCGCTTCAGCAAATCTGCCAAGTGCGGCCTTTGCTTCTATTCTTGCACGCTGATCAGGTGATTTTAACTTTTGCCACGGAGTATCGACAAATCCAGGCTCAACAGCGTTTATCCTTATTCCTGCCGGGGAGAGGAACTTTACAAGGTTAATGCATAATGCAGATAAAGCCGCTTTTGAAACGCCATAGCTAACCGAAACGGAATGAGGTATGCTTGCCATTAGCGAGCTAATGCAGAGTATAGACGCGTCATCGGCAAACAGACTCGACGTAAACAGCTTCTGTATCAGAAAAAATGGTATGCTCACGTTAGAATCCATCACCCGTTTCCATGCTCTGACATCAACCTCTTCGAAAGGTGTTCTGTCAGTCATGCCGAAGTTTATAACAAGGTATGCAAGCTTGTTACCTGAATTCTGGATAACCTCGGCTATTTCATCTATTCCCGGGTACTCAGATAAATCGGCTTGAATAAATGCCATTTGTGTTGAAAACTCACTAAACCGCGACATAACGCTGTCAGCGCGGTTGCTGTCATGAGCATAATTCATATATACGAAGCACCCGTCCCTTAGCAGCGACTCCGCTATTGCAAGTCCTATGCCTGAGGTCGCCCCGGTAACTAGCGCGAACTTCATATTCTCGGCCTCTTTTCTGCTTCAGCATACTGCGTCTGCCAGGCAAGCAAAGAATCATAACTTTGCAGCGACTCTATGAACAAGCTATAGCTTTCTGCGTTTTGCGCTGACATCGTCATCGCATCAGCGTACTCACGAAAATTGCGCTTATCAGCGGCGCGTGACAGACATTGACACATGCCCAAACTTTGAATTACATCCCAAACTAAGCTGCATATCTTGTCTATGCCTAACGGTTTCAGTTTCAGATTAAACAGCGTTGAGCTTATTATTCTGACTGCCGCGTATGCCTTGACATCCTCCGGTGAGGCACCGCGATAGTTTTGAAAGAGGTCCCACAGTATTTTCGCGCTTTGTATGACATCATGTGTTTCCGACGAGTATAATCTCGAGTCGCGACGATCGTAATATATATAGAAAGTTTCCTTGGTTGTAGCAACGTAATGCGCTGCGCTATAGCAGGCAAAGTTGAAGACGAAATCGTCCGAGTATGCATCAGGATGAAACCGCAGCTTGTTTTGATTCATGAATGAACGATTATATAGTTTCCCCCACGCGGTTGTTGTCCGGCCATTGATCGCGAGTTTATACATATAGTCGCGTTGATTACTTGGACTCACGATATAAAGTTCGTCATTGAATTTAACATAATCGCTCATTTCTCCAATCTGCTGCCCGCCTGGATCTTTTTTACTACCGCAACAAAGTATCTCTGCTTTTAGCTCAGTTGCCTTACTGTACATCCTGCTAAACATTCCAGGCAAGAGATAATCGTCGGAATCAACGAACGTCACATACTCACCGTGGGCTTCTTCAAGTCCGCGATTGCGAGCCGCAGGAAACCCTGTTCCGTCTTCTATGAGTATGCTAATGCGCTTGTCCTCATTAGCATACTTTTTACAAATTTCACAGCTTCTGTCTGTAGATCTTTGCTCGACGACGAGCAGCATTTCAATATCTTTGAAATCTTGAGTTAGTATTGATTTCAGACAACGTTCTAAATATGGCTCGACATTATAAACAAGTGTAATCACGCTTAATCCTGGCAAAGTTTGAGTGGAGTCCATTAGGCAAACACCTCGCTCATGTCAGGCAAAGCTGAACCATCTATACAGGCAGAAAGCATTGCCCGTAATGTTTTATCCAGCTCAGCAGAAAACCCGTGCAACCAGCAGTACCGTCCTATATATTCCTTTTCCATACAGAGAATAAGATAATGCTTGACCACACTGTTCTTGGAGAAAACCAATACGGCGTCTTGTAACTCACTGTTCGGTAGTTTCGCTTGCCAGGCGTAAAAAAGGATGCTCCTGATTCGCGTATAAGCGTATATCGCAAGTATCGGCTCCGCTACATCTTTATCTTTGTCCGCAAGCGCTTCAGCCGCTTTACTGAACCCATCCAGAAATAACAGACCGTGATTTGATTGGCGTATATGCTGCCGCATTGCAGAATCGTTGTGTTGAATATACTGATACAATGATTTTCCTATGTGCGCGACTCGCGGAGTTTTTAAAAGTGCGTTCAGATTAAACAAGTGGTCTTCGCTGTATCTTGTATCTGGAAACTTTATATCGTTCTCCAACAGAAAACTGTGCTTATATAGCCGTGACCAGACATAGTTGTTCGGCTTTGGCGCTGCACAGAATTTATAGTAATAATCCGCTAATGTATCGCTTGATAACACAAACTGCTCGTCTGATAAACGCGCGAAACCTTCAATCGTTTTATGGGGATAGACCATATCAAAATCGCATACCGTAATATCAGCATTATTGACTAATGCCGCTTCATACAGAGTTTTCAGCATATCAGGCTTCATTATGTCGTCAGAATCGCAAAAAGCTACGTATTCACCTAAAGCGTGCTCAAAACCGACATTACGCGCTAATGCAGGGGACAGTTCAGGTGCGGAAATAACGCGCGCTGTCAAGCATTTTCCATTGTACGAGCTGAGAATATCAAGCGTTCCATCTGTTGAGCCAGAATCAACTACTATTACCTCGAAATCCTTGTACGACTGCGCTATCAGACTGTCGAGCGAAGTTTTAATGTACTTCGCCGAGTTATAAGTCGGCATTATGACGCTGATTTTCAATGAATATCTCCTTCAAGCATCAAAACAACTCAATTACTAGCCAGCGCTGACATAAGCGGGTACATTTCTTTTACGTCTTTACGAATATATATCATGTTACTTATAGTCCTATGAAATGGGAAATACCCTTTTATATCAAGCATTTCTATAGTTCTGCGCATATGAAAGCCGTTAATCTCCGTACAAATAGCTATAGGGGAGTTATTCGTGAAGTCACAGCTGTCTAAAACTTCATAATCAAATCCTTCAATGTCAATTTGTAAAAAATCTGGATACACGCCGTCGCTGTATTTTTCTATAATCTCTGTCAATGTGACAACTGGAATGTGTCTGACTTCTTGCAACGGAGAACGTCGTTTCGCGACTTCAGCAAGTTTCTCCGAAAAAGTATTAAAAGTGTGAGTTCTGAACATGTAGTATGGTAGAAGACCCGCTTTTGCTGCTACGCCAACATTTATCACTATATCCTCCGGCCGAGCCTGCTTCAAGTCTTCTATTAGGTCAGGATTAGCTTCCACGCATATTCCATGACAACCGTGCGCATATAAATAAGCAGTGTTGCTGCCATTATACGGGTCATTAGCTCCGATGTCGATATAGCTAAATTTTGTCTTACCGAGAAACTTAAAAAACATGTATATGGCAACATCCTCACCGTGGGAAGCGAATGGCTTGTTTCCTAACGGAAAAGTAATAATTATCTTCGTAGATGGAACTCTCAGCCTTCTTAATGTGACTAGCATTTCATCCGCAAACCACCAAGACGCAATAACGACAAAGTCGTATTCATCAGCTGCTCGCAGTCTCTCCGGTGAACAAACTTCGATCCCGTCAAGACAGGGAAACGCCTCGTAAGTTCTATCAGCTATATATAGTATATTTATTGAGGCTGACTGTCTGTCTCTTATTTGTGATACATATTCACGGCCTACTTGTCCCGCTCCGTATATCACAATTGTTGCACCGTCTTCTCCGCACTTATCAAATGGGAATCTGAATGCATAAGATTCATCCATACCTGCTCTCCTTGTCATTGTGCAACGCGACGATTTATATAATCTAAGATACGGTTGTAATCCTCGATGAAATCTACCTCTGCCCAGAAATGCCCCGCTATATCAACCGACCAGATCGGGCGTTTCGCGATCATGTTGTACAACACCTGCTCCCACCAGTCGCCGTGGCGTTGTGCGGCGACCATATGCTCAAGCTGCTGTTTGCACTCAGGGATGAAATCACCCTGAAGCCGCGCAAGCCCGACGTATTCGCAGTTAGCCTTATGGCAGTCTATTCCCTTGCCGAACGCTGTAATCTTGCCGTTCTGAACATTGAGAAGGTAATCACCTTGCTCAACGCGGCTTGTGTCACTAAGCATGACGCAGTCATGTTTGTCGTTTAGTAAGACATCGAGAACATCGTCCTCCCAAAACACATCGGCGTTGCCGAGAATGACCGAGTCGCCCGTCAACTCCTCTCTTGCCCACCATAGTGACGCAAGCGAGTTTGTGACAGAATAAAACACGTTCTCGTGGTAACTTACAGGTAAGCCGTCGAGTGCTTTTATTATCATCCACTTATTGAAGCCGACGACAATATGCGGCTCAATATCGTAT
>JGI24705J35276_12237686_pt1 | contig 12543 bp, 14 predicted proteins | sample TergutNt197P4_FD_35276 | JGI IMG/M metagenome (IMG submission 35276)
ATTGAACGAGCCGCAGCGGCTGCGCTCGGCGATCCTCAGCGGCATCGGGATCGGACTGATCGAAGGCGGCGGTCCTGGCGAGAACGTCGCCCGAGCGCTTGAAGCGCCGTCACTCGAAGACGTAAGTGATCCCGTCGGCTGCACCTTTCGCGCCTTCGCCGACCGGACACGCTCCGACCGCAAGGCGCTGGTGGCCTGCTTGCGCGGCTCGCGCGGATTGATGATCAAGGAGGAAGCCGCAGGCATCGCTGTACCGGTTCTGATCGCGGTCGGCACGCTGGACAAGATCGCAGGCTCGGCGGCAGCCCTCGCAAATATCATTCCGAATTCGGAAGTGCTCGACATCCCCAATCGCGATCATATGCGTGCAGTCGGCGACAAAGTGTACAAGGCTGGCGTGCTGGATTTCCTGTCGCGTCGCCCCTGAGGCTTGGTTTCGCTATCAGTGGAAGGCCGGGCGATTATGATCAGGAGGAAATGGCGGCAAAGCAGATCTGATCGGCTGGACGGCGGGGCGATATTGGTGACCCTGTTTTCCTCCTCCGGTGGCAGCCAGCGTGCCGGGAACGAGCCTCAACCGGAATTCACCGATGGTTTGACGTCGACCGGCTTGATTTCGGCAAGTTTCTGACCATGTCGGTTTGGTGTCTACGATCGGGGGGGTGATAGAAAGGCTGGTGGATCAGTGCCTTGGCGGCCCTGCCTATACAAAAGCGCTTACCTGTTAGATTATCCTGCCGCCGTGCTATAGATCCAACCAGGACGAGCGAATTCGCGAGAACACCCAATGGCAATGCATCAGGTCAATTCGGGAGGAAGATTGGCGGCGCTCGATCCGATCTGGGATCGTATTCGCGGTGAGGCCGAAGACATCGTTCGTCGCGAACCGGAGCTTGCGACGTTCATCTATTCGACGGTGCTACATCACAGCCGGCTTGAGGATTCTGTGGTGCATCGCGTGGCCGAGCGTCTCGACCACTCGGCGCTGTCGGGCGACCTTATCCGCCAGACCTATGACGAGGTTCTCCGGGAAGATCCCGACCTCGGCAACGCGTTCCGCGCCGATCTGGTCGCCGTCTACGACCGCGATCCGGCCACGTCGCGCTTCATCGACCCCTTGCTCTATTTCAAGGGCTTCCACGCCATCCAGACTCATCGCCTGGCGCACTGGCTCTACCGGAAGGGTCGCAAGGATTTCGCCTATTATCTGCAAAGTCGCTCCTCGGCCGTGTTCCAGACCGACATCAATCCCGCCGTCCGGATCGGGCGCGGCATCTTCCTTGATCACGCGACCGGCTTCGTCTGCGGCGAAACCGCCGTCATCGAGGACGACGTCTCGATCCTGCAGGGCGTGACGCTCGGTGGCACCGGTAAGGAGCATGAGGATCGTCACCCGAAGATCCGCCGCGGCGTGATGATTGGTGCCGGCGCCAAGGTCCTCGGTAACATCGAGGTTGGATACTGCGCGCGCATTGCCGCGGGCTCGGTGGTGCTGAAGCCGGTGCCGCACAACGTCACGGTGGCCGGAGTCCCGGCCAAGATTGTCGGCGAGGCCGGTTGCGCCGAGCCATCGCGCACCATGGACCAGATGATCAGCGCCACAATGGAAGAACGACCTGGCGATAAAGGCCCGGAATGAGTTTTTCGACAATGGGACTGTGAAATGGGTTGTGATTTGACGCGGCCGACCATCCCCACATTCTTTCGGATACGGCTGGCGGTCCGCGTCGTCTCGTCCTAAAACCCCGCCATCAAAGAATTCCGATTGGAGACTGCCGTGGACGTCAAGGAAGTCAGGAAGCTCGACGCGTATCTGAAGCGTGTGTTCGGCAATCCCAAGATTCGCGTTGTGCCGCGGCCGAAGAAGGATGACTCCGCCGAGGTCTATATCGGCGACGAGTTCATTGGCGTGCTATTCGTGGACGACGAAGACGATGATCGTTCCTTCCAGTTCCAGATGGCGATCCTCGAAGACGACCTCGTCGATCTCGGTTAGTTGCGAGCACTCAGCTCTTCGGTCCGCGTAGCTGTGCCGTCAGCGTGTCCATCGCTGCGGCGATGTTGCGCCAATGCACAAGCCAGCTCCGCGGAAATCGGAACGTCAGGTCCGCGCCATCGATGCGGCGTTCGGACAGGCACATGCCCGGCGTTGCCGCATCGCGCGTGCAGCGCGCGACGAGGGCAGGGGTCTCGGCAGAAAAGAGATCTTCATTGCTGTAGGGCGTATCGGTGCGGAATATGCGCCGCGAAAGCCCGTCTGCGGGCAATGGTGCAGCCTGTTCAAGATAGCGCGGATAGATCGTGCGCACCCGGTCCTCCGGCGAGAGCGCGTCGTTATGCGCGGCAATCGAGAGGAACAGGCGATCGATCGGCTTCGCCTGTTCGACCGTGTCGGCCGTGACGTGCCTGGGCGCCCCTGGCGGTTCGAGCGAAGGATAGGCGAAGCTGAGGTCAACGCGCTCCTGCAGTCCGGAGTGGCGCTGGATATCCATGCGGATCGCGGCCGTCGGGACGTTGAACAGTGTGCCGCCGACACTCACCGGAAGCCGGCCGGGCTCGCCAGCGCTCCGTGCCGTCCATGTCGGCCACAGCAGATAAGCGACGAGTGCGATCGCCCCCAAAGCAAAGACGCCGCCAATCATGATCGGAAGGAGATGTACGCGGCTGCGCGGATGGCGGTGGCGATGGGAAGTTGTCGAGGACGCCGTCATGCAGGGGGCCTGGAGATCTCGTTAAGCCCCTGGGGGGGACCGAATCAGGCGGGGACTATGCCATGTCCGGTCGTGATCGCGGAGTTCAGCCCGGGAGGCAACGGACGCCGCGCCACTGGACTGTTAACCTTTTCTTAAGGATGATCTGGCGTCCGGCCGCCGATTTTGCCAAAGCGGGGACCGCTCGTGGTGTCGCGTTTCTGCGGACTGGTCCGATGTTGCTCGAAGCGTTGAATTCGGTGTTTTCCCTTTGCATCGGCTTTGCCTTGGCTGGCGCGCTTGTCAGTGGATACCAGGCGTTCATGCGGCGGCCCGCGGGGTTCGGGTTGTTGCAGGAGGGGGTAGCACCGCGGACCTTTGCGGCGGTGCCCTTCCTGGTTTTCGCCGCTCCCTTCATCATCATGCGCAACACCCTGCGCGGCGTGCGGCTGGAGCGGCGCCGGTTTGAATTCCTGATGATTGCCACCATCCTCGCCGGCTTCTGGAGCCTGATGTCCGGCACGTTCTTTCTGATGACGCTGCGCGCCGCGGGTGTCCTGGTCTAAGATCATATTCGAAAAGTGCCGGTTTTCGGATGCGTCCCACAGGGAACTGTGATCGCCCAAGCGTGGCAAGCTTTGCTTGAAAACACGTCAATAGCCGTGCCAAGCTCTTCCGCGCACAGGAGATTTTGATGGCGATCTACGAGCTTGACGGGCAGGCGCCCGAACTTCCCGCCGATGGCAATTACTACGTCGCAGACACCGCTACCGTGATCGGCAGGGTGCGGCTGAAGGCAGGCGCGAGCATCTGGTTCGGCGCTGTGCTGCGTGGCGATAACGATTGGATCGAGATTGGCGAGGGCGCCAACATCCAGGACAATTCGACCTGTCATACCGACCTCGGCTTTCCCCTTACGGTCGGCAGGAGCTGCACCGTTGGCCACAACGTCATTTTGCACGGCTGCACGCTGGGAGAAAACTCACTGGTCGGTATGGGCTCGATCATCATGAATGGCGCGAGAATTGGCCGCGACAGCATTGTCGGCGCCGGCGCCGTGATAACTGAAGGCAAGGAATTTCCCGAACGCTCCCTGATCGTCGGCGCGCCAGCCCGCGTGATTCGCGCGCTTGATCCCTCCCAGGTCGAGCGCATGAGCGGTGCGGCGAAGTCCTACATGGCGAACGGTCCGCGCTTCAGGAAAGGCTTGAGGAAGATCGGGTAAAGCGCGACGCGCCAGACCCGATTGCGTGTCATCGGGGTTTCCGGAACTGGCCGGAGCGCGGTCTTGCTTTTGAATCCGGCCGGTCCAGAGCGACACTCTTGCGCAGCGCATCCTTCAGGTCGACCGGGAATCCATGTTTTTTCAGGAGATCCGTGAAGGCTTCGTCGGCAAGCTCCTGGATAGTCGCCATTCTGTTGCGCGCCAATTGCTTCAGCTTGTCGAACGTATCGTCGTCGAAGGTGATCAGTTTACGCATGATCGTGGCCGCCTCTGCGTGAACAGCAGAAAACAAGACCGTTGACTTAGTGTGGCGTCAACGACGCTTCCAGCGCGGATATCCCGCCATCCGGCGAAAGGCGGCCCGCACCCTCATCCGGAAGGAGGTGATCCAGTCCACAAGGCTCCAAGAGTGGCCTCGGTAAAGGGCGCGGGGTGCGATCAGCCTCCCGATTTGGCACGACGTCTTTGCGCGGTTCTGCTTCCGTGTCTCTGGCCTGACTTGTTCCGTCGGACAGATGGGGGCGGCGGCCCGGGGGGCGCGTGGACGCTGGCAAAGGACTGTCGCAAGCCGTCCATTGCTTCGGTCAGCCCAGACACTTGCTCCGACAGCTGCTTGGCCTCGGCCTGTTGCGCGGAGAGTTCCCGCTTGACCGTTTGCAGCTGATCCTCAACCATCTGCAACTGGTCGATGGATTCCTGCTGGGTCACTTCCAACCCCTTGGTCTTTTCCACAAGCTGTTCGGAGACCAGTGCGGTTCTCAACTGCCATTGCCGCGCCGTCGCTGCGCGATCCGACTCGGGTGAAATTTCCGTGTAGGCACGCCACAGCGCTATCGAGGTGCCCCCGGTCAGGAGGATGAAGAGAGCGGCAGCGGCCAGCACCATTGGGTGTCCGCCGACACGGACATCGCTTGCTGGTGGATCGGTTGATAAATCATCCATGATCGGAAGCCCAAAGAACCTGGCAAGGAACCGGACAAGTCGCCGTCAGGCCGCTCAGGCCTGCCTCGATCCCGCCGGCGCTTGATACTGGCGACGACCGGACTTCACCCCCGAAAGGTAATGTTTCGTCAATAATTCCGACAAAATAGAGGCTGGGGAGGGCGGTGCTTAGGCGGCTTCCATCCGGTCGGCCGGTGCTTCGGGCACGGCAAGCCACCAGCCGCCGGCTTCGCGCGCAAGAGCAGGTGCTGCGAAAATCCGGAGCCGGTGCACGAATGCAAGCTCAATCCGATAGGCGCAATTCTGGAGCTGGATGACGCTTCGCAACCGCTCTGCCGAATCTGTCAATTGGTCGCTCTATCACGATGAAGCACACGAGTCCGCACAGGACCGCGACGATCACAGCGGACCACCACGGCGCGCCGAATATCAGAAGGCTGTAAAGGATTGGCGCGTGCAGCGCATAAATGCTGTAGCCGGCTCGTCCAATGAGGCTGGCGAATTTCGGAGATGAGGCGCGTTCAAGCGCCATGATGGCGACGCCGGTCAATAGGCAAAACGGTATTTTCCGAGCATGGGCGAAGAATGCTGTCTTATCGAAGATGCAGCCGAGAGTGAGTATTGCCCAGGCAATCAGGAACGCGACAACAAATTTTCGCTGAGGTAGCTGCTTCTGCATGGCGAATGCCGCGCCAATCCACCAAAAGGGAAGGAATCCGTATAGGCTGCTGCCCTGGTACCACGTGAAAAGCTCATTGTTGTTCAGTGAAAGAATTAGGCCAACGATAAAGCAGGTCGAGCATATGAGAACGGTTTTGGCGCGGCCAAGCGAGAGCAGCAGGGGGAATGCAGCGTAAAGCGTGATCTCCACCACGACCGTTAGCAGCGGCGCGTTGCCGGAGTAAGCGCAGGGGTGGAATGTCGGCGCCAGCGCAGCGAATGTCGTTGCCTTCGCAATTACGCATGATGGCTCGATGGATGACGTGCCACTTAGCGCCTCGGCAAGCGGTGACGAGGCCGACCCGGCAACAGTGAAGCCGATGACGCCGAGGGCTACGCCAATAAGGAAAACCGGGGCGATGCGGAAAACGCGACGGATGGCAAACGCTCTCACGTCCGGATTGGCCGTCCAGCTTTTCTGAATGCAGTATCCGCTGAGCACGATGAATGCCAACACAGCGGGGTTTGTCTCGCCGTGCGGCTGAAAAATCGTAACCGCGATGCTCGTGAGCCATTGAATGGGCGGTAGAACTGAATTTGCACCATGGGAAACTACGGACCATGGAACGACATGCGCAAGCATCACCCATAAAGCAAGCGCACCTCTGAGCGCGTCGATGCCGTCGGATCGGTCTAACGCCGCAGGTCTCATTGCAAGCCGCCCCATCGATTATTGATGGAAACACCTAATCAAAACAACTAATGCGGACAATAGAAATGACAGACCAACCGCACTCAAGGCGGCGACGAGCAAAGATCACGCGGCCACTCGATCAGGCATTTTGCCCACCCCAAAATAGTTGCGGCCAGCTCTGTGGGGGGAGAGCTGGCCGCGCGCGAACCGGTCGGGACGGGGAGGGGTGGGGGGTGTGACCGGGCCGCGAAAACTCTGCGAATTCCTTTCGTTTGCGAGCTACTGATCCTTGCGTTGATCTTTGGCGCTTGCGGTTGCGATCGCCGGGAGGGTGTCGCCGAGCGATACCCAGACATTTGGATCGGCCTGCGACTGACGCTTGACGAAGCGGTAGCTGGTTTCGGTCCAGGCGACCACGTTATCGTTCTGATTATCGAGAATGAACTCGCCCTTGTCGGTCTTCACCGTCAGCACCGCGTGACCTTCATTTTTCCTGTCGCGCACCACCGTGATCAGGAGCGCCTCGCGCGGCCAGCCGGCGTCAATAAGCAACTTGCGCTTAAGCAGCACGTAGTCCTCGCAATCGCCATAGCCATCAGTCGGCAACGACCATTTCTCGATCACGCCCCAATGATCCATGTCGGTCATCGGCTTGATGGTTTCGTTCACCCAATGATTGACCTTGAGCAGGTCACGCCAAGCCGTCTGCGACAACACGATGTCTCGCGGCTCTGAAGCTCCGCCCTGACACTCGCTCGGATTGTGAGCACAGAATTCGACCCAGCCGACCGGCGCCCGCGTGGCGTCGCCGATGCTCGCATAAAGCGTGTGGCCATTACCCGCCTGCGCCGATGCTGTCATTCCGAAGAGGATGACGGCAACCGTCCATCCTTTGCCCTGTCCCCTGAAGTTGAACATTGTGGCCCCCGTTTTTTGTTGGACCACTTTTCGCACAAACCATTTGCGTTGCCGCTAAACGCGCCAAGTAGAGTTGAGACGAATGCAAGTAAAATGAGAGAATGTCTTGATTTATACTTGAGGCAAATTTGAATAAAATTTGAAACGACTGCAATCGATTCAAATTTTATCTATTAACCCGGCCTGACCAGACCATAAGGGGTATTTGGCAAGGAAAGGGCGGGGCGTTAACCGAAAATTGGGAGGGCGCGAACGGCTTGAACGCCGACAGTGAGCGTTACCAACGTCGTCACGGAGGCCAAAAGGACGGAAGTTTGTAGCGAGCGCACTTACCGAGCGGTAACGCTCTCTTCTAGAGTCGCGGTGGTCTCGCACCACGCGCGTGCACGCGGCCGATTGGTGCCGTCTTCCAGCGTCAGCACTGCGATGGGGCCCGAAATAAGAGCCCTTTGCATTACGGATCAGCGCGGGGTTCCACCTTCTCCCAATAGACGTTGATCGGCAGCGTCTTGGCTCGTTCGACGATGTCCTCGGCACGGATCGGCATGAAGCTCCAGACGTCGACGCCGACGTTCACGCTGTTGCTGGCGCCTTGCCAGTTCTGGTGGACGTGACCGAATAGCTGGATTGCGCCACGGCGGGCTCCGTTCCAGGTGATCATTGGGTAATGGCAAAGCACGAAACGATGATCTCCGTCTCTCACCTCGATCAGATCCTGGACCGAAGCCCAGGGCAGGTTGACGACGCGCTCATCATCGTGATTGCCGAGGACCAGGTGCTTGCGCCCGGGCAGGCTGTGAAACAGCTTTTCGACGTAACCTTCCTTGGACGAGGTGCGTCCGAAGCTGAAGTCACCAATGATCCAGAAGTCATCGTCGGGGCCGACGCAGCCCATGTAGTTGGAGCGAATGATGGCATCCATCTCACCGGCTGAACGGAACGGCCGCTTGCAGAACTTGATGATGTTGTCGTGTCCAAAATGCGGGTCTGCTGTGTACCAGTGGGTCATTTCAAGCCTGGGGCAAATTCATTGAATTAATTTTGGCTGAGAGATGGCTCCTACGCTTCATGAGCGAGGGCCTTTGGCCGGGATTTCTGAGGGCGCAATTATACGTTGCTGTGCGAACGTATAATTGCTTTGCGCTCAACTGGGCAACCCGTCGTCTCCTGACAGGCTTTTCGACCGGGAAGGGGCGGGCTCTTAACCGGAAATTGGGGGCCATGGACGGCTTGAGCGCCGGCAGCGAGCGCTGCCGACGTTCGTCACGAAGGCCAAAAGAACGGATGTTTGCAGGAAGCGCGCCTTACCGCGTGGTAACGCTCTCTTCGAGTGTTTCGGCAGGCTGCTCGTGGATGAACTCGATGGCGAAACCTTCCTCGAGGTTTCGCACCACGCGCGCGTTCACGCGGCCGAGCGTAACCAGCGCCCTTACCGGCGGCCGGTTCTCCGCAGCGATCGCCGCGCCCGATCGCGACAGGTCGATAATGCGGCAGGTCATCCTGGTGCCGTCTTCCAGCGTCAGCATCGCAATGGGGTTGCGCGGCATGATGCGGTCGTGGCGGCGGTCCTCGGGTAGGTTGAGGATGTCGCGGTTGGCAAGCCAAGTGAGTTGGGCGGCGAGCTTATCGCGCTTGCGCGGGGTCGCCGCAACGGTCATCGCAAAGCCGTTGTCGATGAGTCGGGTGATCTTGCCCTCGACCCGGCCGACGTGGTCGAGATAGGCCACTACGCGGTCGTCGACATTGCCGATGCCTGGCGCGAGCAAGTCCAAGCTCCCCGGCGACATGCTGGTCACTTGGCAGGGGAATTCGCGGCGGTCAGGCAGCATGTAACGGCCCAGCAGATGCACTTTGACCCGTTGAAACCGCCGTCGCTCTTCTACGGCTGGGAGAGACCTATTGTTCGCCAACGCCATTCTTGATGTCCCGACCGCCCGCTCGAGCGGGGTTTGAACCATCCTACGGCCCGCAGAGTTAACGCGCCGTTAGTCCCGGCCGCGTTCGCCCGCCCAATTTGACCAGACGATCTATCCGGAAGCAGGTGTCGCGCTTGGGCTTGTTTGAGCGTGATCTCTGCGTAAACGGTTTTGGGAAGGGGGGCGGCAAGATCGCCGAGCTTCGATCGCGTTCGCGAATCGGTCGCAGCTTTGATCTGCATCAGAAACGGGATTGGAATCCTCATATAAGCTTCAAAATCGATTTGCCCAGAAAACCGCATGGACCAAATGGCGCCTCACACAAACAAGACTCCTGCACGAAAGTCGAAGCAACCGTCGAATGGGAGAACTAAAGCAGAAAAGCCGACCAAGTCCAAAAATGGAGCGAAGGGCAAGAACCTCAATCCAGTCGAGCGTTTCCTCGTCGATCAGTCGATGCAGGGGGCGCAGCAGACCGAGATCGCTGTGCTTGACGCGATGCTGAACGGCCCTCCCAAGTTGCAGGAGGGCGATGAAACCGTCCAGGCATTGCTGACAGGAGCTTCGCCCGACGATGCAAGACGGTTGCAGGCCCATCTGGTCGGCGGCAAGAAGGCGCACGGCGTCAAGCGACATACCAGTGATGAATTGTCCGAGGACTGGCGGTCGCTCGCTTATCCATACAAGTTCAGGATGTTGCGTCGTGACTATGAAGAACAGAAGTTCCTTCTCCAGACCGAACTCCTGAAACTGCAACACTGGATGAAGGAGGCGCGGCAGCGGCTGGTGTTGCTGTTCGAGGGACGTGATGCCGCCGGCAAGGGCGGCACCATCAAACGTTTCATGGAGCATCTCAATCCGCGCGGCGCGCGAGTCGTGGCACTCGACAAGCCAAGCGAGGTCGAGCGCGGCCAGTGGTACTTCCAGCGCTACACCGGCCATTTGCCGACCTCGGGGGAGGTCGTCTTGTTCGACCGCAGCTGGTACAATCGCGCCGGTGTGGAGCGGGTGATGGACTTCTGCACGCCCGCTGAGTACGATGAATTTCTGCGCCAAGCGCCTGAATTCGAGCGCAACCTCGTCCGGAGCGGCATTCATCTCATCAAGTTCTGGTTTTCGGTCAGCCGGGACGAGCAGCGGCGGCGCTTCAAGGAGCGGGAAGGCCATCCGCTCAAGCAATGGAAATTGTCGCCGGTAGATCTCGCCTCCCTCGACAAATGGGATGACTACACCCGCGCCAAGGAGGCGATGTTCTTCCACACCGACACGGCGGACTGTCCGTGGATCGTCATCAAGTCCGATGATAAGAAACGGGCGCGGCTGAATGCGATGCGCTATGTCCTGCACTCGATGCCCTACGGCGGCAAGGACATCAAGCGCATCGGTTCGGTGGACGACCTGCTGGTCGGCCGCGCCAATGTAATTCACGAACGCGAAGAGCACGCGCGGTAGCGCGACCTTCGCGATTTCCCCGAGGCTGGCTTAGCCGAAGCGTCGGCATGCCTCTTGGATTAGATCAAGCGTCTATCTCAGGCCTTCATATACCATGAAGCCGCGTGCGACTTTCAGCTTGCGGACGACGCGCGGGAAGAACCTTTCGGATGGGTATAGGTAGCGCCACGATGTTGGCTTGAACGCGTCAAGCCGGCCATGCTCGCGGTCGAACGGCGCGAGTACGCCAGTGATGCTGACCGGCGTGTGCGGGCGGGAGTTGAAGGGCAACAGAAGCAATTCGAGCTGCGCCTGTGAGTTATCCTCGCGCCTTGCGGTGAGGCCGACGACCGCGCCGAGCGTCTCCTCGGCCACCACGGTGGCAATCTCGACGATTTCGGCGCGGCTTTCCTCTGCAAACAGCGCGCTAAAGCACGTGTCCTTGAGGTCCCGCCCGAGCAAGGCACAGACGCGGGTGCCGGCGACGCGGAACGGGAAACCACCGGTTGGCCCGTAAGAGAGGACAAAAATGTCGCCGAGCAGTTCGCGCACCGCTGTCGGATCAATGTCGCTGCGGTTGGGTGCGCGCGCGTGGCCGCGCTTCTCGTCCCAATAAGCGAAGAATTCGCGGGTCGACGGATGTTTCATGATCGTATCTGCATCGCGGAGCGACTGCGGGACAAGCCTGTCCCGTTTCCGCGCGCCGCAATCCCCTATTTGTTGTGCAGGAGAGGCTTTGCAGCGTCCATGCCCATGATGGTTTTTGCAGCGGCCGGCGCCTGCTTTACTGCGTTAAGGTTAAATTAACGATCCGGTTGGCAACGCGCAGGGAACTGCTACTGTCCCAACATCGCGGTTCGCCGGTTTGTTCCAGTTGTCGGCGGCTTCCGAATACAGGGTTAAACGGTTTGATCGGTTGCGCAGGCGGCTACCTCCACCTCCGAGCGCGGGGCGATCAGCAAGCAGCGAGGGAGAGCTATCCCAGAGCTCTCCCTCTTTTGTTTGGTGCGACGGCTTACATCGGACTTCGGTCTGCTTTTGTGCACTTGCACAGTGCGGGTAAAGGCGCCTATCTGGTGCACTGTCATCCAATTCCGGCCGCGTGAGGGTCGCCGATCCCTTGGAGTTTCCATCGCAATTTCCGCCGCGGGGGCCAACCAGTTTGCCGCCTGATCGGCCCCGTGAGCCGATCCTGAGGCTGCCGGCGGCGCTGACGGCCTATGTGCTTCTGATCGCTTTCGTCCATCTGCGCGTGCTGCTGCCGGAATTGGAGGACTGGACCATTGAAGTCTTTGGGTTCATCCCGAAGCGCTACGACACCACGCTGCTGGACGTAGCCTTTCCAGGCGGGGAGGGTGCCAAGGTCTGGACGTTCGTCACCTATTCGCTATTGCACGTCAATCTCTTCCATCTCGGTTTCAACGTGCTGTGGCTGTTGCCGTTCGGCAGCGCGCTGGCGCGGCGTTTTGGCGCAGTTCGTTTCTTCGTCTTCATGGCGGTTACGGCTGCAGCCGGTGCGCTCGCCCATCTCGTGACCCATGAGCACGCGCTGGATCCGATGATCGGCGCTTCAGCCTCGGTATCCGGAACGATGGCAGCGGCGATCCGCTTTGCCTTCGTGCGCGGCAGCTACCTGTCGTTCAGCGGCAGTGATGCCGAGGCGGCCGCCAAGGTGCCGGCATTGCCGCTGATGCGTGCGCTGCGTGATGGACGGGTGATCACTTTCCTCGCCGTCTGGTTCGGCCTCAATATCCTCTTCGGCCTGGTTTCGGTCGGCATCGGCACCGACGGCGCGCCGATAGCCTGGCAGGCGCATAACGGTGGCTTCTTCGCCGGCCTGTTGTTGTTCTCGCTGTTCGACCCCGTGCCGCGTGTCCGCGTCGATGCTGCAGATGCGTCATAGGACATCTCCGGTCGCGTCTAACAGCCGCCTTGCGACCACGGACGATTTCATCCATCATCTATGTGAAATCGTAAACTAGTGTCCCGTCTCCGAATAACCGACCAATTTGCCGCACGTTCGTACGGTTATTCGGAGACGAAAGGACACTAGCAAAATCAAAGTGC
>JGI24705J35276_12237684_pt1 | contig 12536 bp, 11 predicted proteins | sample TergutNt197P4_FD_35276 | JGI IMG/M metagenome (IMG submission 35276)
CAGGCACCGGCGGCGGCGGCGGCGGCGGCGGCGGATGGGACGGCGCTGTCGGTGGCGGCGGACAAAGCGGCTTTGCCGACCAGCAGACAGGCAATAACGCCGGAGGAGGTGGAGCCGCCGGCAAAAGCGCCGTAACAAGCGCCTCTTTTGCCAAAACAGCAGCCCAATTGCCCACACACCTGCGTGGTTCGCTGCCATCAGATCAATCCCGTACTTCCGGACGCAGGGACGGAGAGGTAGTCATCACCTTTATCGGCTACGAATATGAAGTGTACTTTAACGATGACGGAGGTATTGATGGCGCTCAAACCCAATATCCCCAAATTTCTCCCTACAGTTTTTGCGTGCACCTGCCCACTACCAGTTCCGACGACTATAATCCCCATCTTCCGGCCACGGTGAAAGCTCCGACCAAAGCAGGCTACCTCTTCGAAGGCTACTTTGATGCCACCAACTTTGCAGGTACTCCTTTTTACACGTTTAACGGCACAGATGCACAACTTGTAACAGATTGGTTAAATTGGAATTATTGGGATACGCCTGTAGAACTCAAAGCCAAATGGACCCCCGTTGATTACACGGTTGTTTACGAGAGTACCCTCCATAACAGCGGTGCAGTACCGGCCGACCCAAATACTTATACCTTTGACGGCACCGAGCCTCTGGTTTTGGACAATACCGGCCTCCTCGTAAGGAACGGCTATGCGTTTGGAGGCTGGACACCCGATGGCGAAACAACTGTTTATCAGAGCGGCAACACGCTCGACGTCAACAGCCATCCCAGTTATATTATTTTTGACGGGACCGATTATACGGTGACCTTAACGGCAGTTTGGACAAAGGTATATACCGTAACTTACGAAGGCGGAGAGGCCGATACAGGCGGTACTCCTCCCGTAGATGATACTCAATACCTGCGCGGCCAAAAGGTAACCGTTCTGGATAACATTGACTATATAAAAAGCGGTAACTGGGCCTTTGGCGGCTGGTCTCCCGATGGCGGAACCACCATTTACCAAGCCGGCCAAACATTTCCCATGCCTGATCACGACGTAATACTAATAGCCCAGTGGGTTAAACTGTACACCGTAACCTACGCCGACGGAGGCGCTGACGGGGGCGGCGTACTACCCGTTGCGGATGCCCTCTTTTATCCAGGTCAAACGGTAAATGTTTACGGCAACAGCGGTACTCTCAAAAAAACCGGCTCCAGATTTGGCGGTTGGATTTCCAATTATGATGCAAAAATCTATCAAGAAGGACAGTGGTTCCCTATGCCTGGTCAAGATGTAATCCTGACGGCCAAATGGATAGATGAATACACCGTTACCTATGTCGGAGACGGCACAGAAGATGGCGGCAACGCTCCGGAAGATGTATACAGCCCTTATATTGCAAATGAAACGGTAACGGTTTTGGCTAATATCGGAGACAACCCTCCCTCCATTCCTCCTGTCAATCCTCTTGTAAAAAATGGCTACATTTTAGTCGGCTGGAACGATGGTACAAACGACTGGATACCCGGTCAAACATTCCCCATGCCTGCTGCTTCGGTGACCCTTACAGCCCGTTGGGCTTTGGCCTGTACCGTAACGTATGCGGCAAACGGCGGCAGCGGATCGGTACCGGTAGACGGCTTCAATCCCTACGCACAAGGAGCTGCGGTTAAGGTTATGAGCAATACTCTTTCTGCTCCGGTTCCCGGCCAGGTCTTTGGGGGCTGGTTAAACAGTCAGGACAGTAAAATATACAAAGCCGGTGAATATTTCGATATCGGCAATGTAGATGTAACGCTCACGGCGCAATGGACAACCAAACCTTTTGTTCCTGTGTTCAAATATCTGCAAGATACCGAGAGTGTAGGCGTAGAGATGAACCTGGCTATCATTGAGGGGTGGGATGCAGAACTTACCAAATTTAGCGTAAACGGCCAAATTATTCCCGGCCCAGCCTATACGCCTATCACCAAGGGTACCTATCTGATCGAAGCTTTCTCGACGACTAATCCGACCGTTAAGATTTGGAAATATGTAACCGTTAATTAAAATACGACTATGAAAACTACAACAAATATCAGACTTTCTGTCTTTTACATTCTACTAACGGCTTTAGCGATCACCGGTTGCAAGAACGTCGATTGCTGTTTCCCCAGCATATTCGAGGGGAGCCAGACTACCCTCTCCTACGATGGACACGGCGGCCCCAAAGACCTGATCATTATCTGCGCACAGTCCTGGGTGGTGCAGTCCAAACCTGTATGGATAACCGACATAAACCCTGTGGGCGCCTCCGGTACCGTTACCTTTACCGCTGCTCCCAACGACCAGCCCGGCACCCGTAAAGGAACCATCATCTTAATGGCCAACAACGGCGACAAATTGACCATCAACGTTACCCAGGGAGACGACCCTTACCTGGATTTCAAAAACGATGCCACCCCGCGCTGGGAAGATGATGGAGCCGGAACAACAGAGATCAATGACCAACATCCCTACATTTATATCACCGATAAAGGCGGAAACCTCTTTGCATCTGCCCTCTACAAATCGGGACGGATTACCAAAAATAATGGGGACGAATTTGAAATTATAGAATTTGACGATATTATTGGTGTACAGGAATACACCGGAGGAAAGATCTACATAAACAACGACACCGCCACCTCCCTCTACTACCTTGAGATCATCAAAATAGTCGGAGATAAACTGTGGATTGTATTTAAAGTAAACGCGAGCGACTCCGAAAGGAGGATTGTACAATAGATTGAGCCCTCGAAAGAGGGCTTTTTTTTCTATATTTGCAGACAAAATCCATCAATACCCATACGCAGATGAATACAAAAAACAAAAAGACGCTTCTATCAATCAGTTTGATTATCACGTTAACGACTCTTTGGATTAACCTTCAAGCTCAAGATTGGCCCCAATGGCAGGGCCCTAATCGCAATAACTTGTTGACAACTACCGAACTCCGGTTGGATTGGTCAGAGCACCAGCCTCCTCTTATGTGGACCTTTCGGGAAGCAGGATCGGGATTTAGCGCCCCTTCCATTGTAGGAAATACCCTGTACGGTCAAGGCGCCGGAGGTGGAAACGATTTTGCCTTTGCCTTAGACACCAAAACCGGCCATCTAAAATGGAAACAAATCCTTGGCGAAGAACATGTTTCTTTTCAAAACCGCGGTAACGGACCTCGAGGTTCTGTTACCGTGGATGGCGACAACCTCTACCTTATTCGGGGAGGAGGACAACTACACTGCCTTGCTGCAACGGACGGAAAAATGATCTGGCAGCACGATTTTCAAACAGACTTTGGAGGGGCGCTCATGACAGATTGGGGTTTTAGCGAATCCCCTTTGGTGGACGGCAATTTGGTTATTTGCGCACCCGGCAGCAGCCAAGGCTCCCTGATGGCCTTTGATAAACAGAGCGGCGCCGTTGTATGGAAAGCATCGGAATTGACCGACAAATGTACCTACTCTTCTCCTGTGGTAACCGAGGTAGCAGGGATAAGGCAGTATATCCAACTGACCGAAAAATGCATTGCAGGCGTAGCGGCCAAAGACGGAAAGGTGTTGTGGAAAGTCGACGCCCCCGCATTTAAAACAGCCGTCATCTCCACGCCGATTGTTTTTGACAATTTAGTCTATGTAACTACCGGATACAACTTTGGCTGCATCCTGATCCAATTGAGCAAAGAGGGCGATACCTTTAAGGCCCAGACGCTTTATGCCAACAAAAACATGGTCAATCATCATGGGGGCGTCGTACTGATCCATGGATACGTTTATGGTTATTCCGAAACCTTTGGCTGGGTGTGCCAAGATGTAAACACAGGCGAAAATGTTTGGACGCAACGGAGTCGGGAGGCAGGTAAAGGATCCCTGATCGCGGTTAATGACCGCCTCCTCCTGCTCGACATGACTACCGGATTACTCACCGTGACAGCAGCTTCACCCGAAGGATGGAAAGAGTTTGGCCAATTACCTATCCCGGAGCGGACTACCATAGAAACTATGGACAATCAGGTATGGACCCATCCGGTCGTGGCCAACGGCAAACTTTACGTTCGGGATCACGACTTGCTCTTTTGCTTTGATCTGACAAAGTAGATTACAAAAAATAAGACTCAGAAGGCTTGCCTCTGGGCAGGCAATGTACCTGAATATCGACGCCTACTTTCCATCCTCTGCCCGCTAAAGCGGCAGTTACGGTGTTCAACGCCAATTCCGGAAGGTTATTCTCCTGACTCAGGTGGCATAAAAAGAGTTGAGAAAGATTGGGCAGTGCAGTCGATGCCAAAAAATTGGCCGCGTCGTCGTTAGAGAGATGACCATATTTGTGTCGGATACGTTGCTTCAAAAAAACGGGATACCTGCCCCTTTCCAACATTTGACGATCGTAGTTGGCTTCCAATACCAAATAATGGGCTTGGGATATTTGGGCCGCCACTTCTTGAGAAATATGCCCCAAATCAGTAGCTATTACTAACGTTTTTTCTTGATACCTGATCCTGTAACCCACATTATCACAACCATCGTGGGGTACCTCAAAAGCAGTAAGCTCAAAAGGACCGATGCAAAAAGGCGCATCTTTTGCGATCACCCGTTTAGAAGCTCCAATCTTGATTTTTGTTCGGGGATGGTTAGCTATACCGGTATGTACCAAATCAGTACCATATACCGGAACGCCTAACTTTTCTCCATACGCCCCAGCATACAAAATGTGGTCAACATGATCGTGGGTAATGCAAACCCCCGATACAGAATGTAAAGAAAGGCCTGCCGCCGTCATTCCTCTCCTTAAGGCGCGGGGACTCACGCCGGCATCAATAATAATACCCTGAAATAAATTGCCAACGTAACAAGCGTTGCCGCTGCTTCCGCTGCCAAAACTAATAAACCGTAAGTCTATATGCTTTATTCGTTATTGTGGTGCTCGCAGCCTTCTTCGCAATTATCGTCACAAGTGCCATCGCATTCATCGCCACAGCACGCCTTGGTGTTGTCGTCGCAGCAAGCTTTGGTATCGTCATCGCAGCAAGCTTCGGTGTCTGTTACAACAGCTTCTGCTTTTTTGTTTTGGTTATTGCCACAGGCGGCAAGGCAAAAGAGTGCCGCTAAAAGGAGGGTAAAGGATAATTTTTTCATCATTGAATATTTAATTGTTGATAGTGAACTGATCTTGCGGCGCAAATATAATATATTTTGCTCACCCTGCAATACCTTAAAGTTTTTTATATCTTTGCAGTATGAGGATGTTATTTATTATTGCGCTTATTGTCTGCGCACTTATTATTGACTATCAAATATATACTCGTATTTTTCGACAAAAGGAAGCCTGTTCGAAAAAAAAATGGATACGTTTATTTTTTTGTGTATATGCTTTGACCGTTGACCTCTTTATTTTTATTTTCATCTTTTTAGCCTTTCGCTGGCCCTTTTACGGCCCCCATTCCATATCTCCCCTCCCCTTATGGTTGGCCTGGTTTTTCTTTTTGAATGCCATACCTAAATGTGTCTGGTTTCTCTTTAGATGGATGGGACGATGGAGTATTGCTTTAGCCTTGATGGTTGCTTTTTTCCTGTGTAAAGGAGCTTTTTACAATACCCGCCATTTTCTAATCAAGCACATTACGGTGGCATCATCCAAAATTCCGCCTGCCTTTAACGGCTATAAAATAGCGCTTTTTAGCGACTTGCATTTGGGCAACCTGAGTCGGCAGCAGCAATTCTTACAAAAATTCGTATCGCTAACCAATCAGTTGCACCCCGATATTGTTTTTTTTGCAGGAGATTTGATAAATATGTACGCTGACGAAATCACGCCGGAGGTTCAGTCTGTTTTATCCCAGCTACAAGCGCCGGATGGGGTCTTTAGTATTTTGGGCAACCACGACATGGGGCCTTATTTTGGAAAACAGGCCGCAAAATTCGGCCTTAGTCCCTTAGAAAATACCCGACAGGTTTTGCTCCGACAACGGAAAATGGGATGGAAAATATTGCAAAACGAATCCGTTCAAATAGTTAAGAATCAAGATTCCATAGGTTTATGCGGACTCCCCTATCCGCCCATCCCTCCCTATTTTCCCGACTCGCTTACCGATTATAACCCTCATTTAGCCACCCATTCACTCGACGCCTCGCAATTTAATATCCTGCTCTGCCATACCCCCAAAGTATGGGAAACCATGCAGGATGACCCTGCCTTTACCCCCATCGACCTGATGTTGAGCGGCCACACCCACGCCATGCAGGCAAAAATAAGGATAGGCCGTTTGCAATGGTCTCCGGCAGCATGGATGTATGCTTGTTGGTCGGGAGTGTATGAGCGCAATGGGCGTTACCTTTATGTAAACGAGGGCTTAGGCTATGTACTCTACCCCATGCGCATTGGAAGCAAACCCGAAATCACCCTGATTACCCTCCAAAACAGACCATCATGAAACGTTTTTTTCTCTTTTTTCTCTTTATTCCCATCGCCCTGCAGGCCCAGCTTACCATTGAACAGTGTCAGGAATGGGCCAAAGCCAACTACCCCATCATTCAACGCTACGACATCATAGGCAAAACCGCAGAATACAACCTCTCCAATGCCGGAAAAGGATATTTACCTCAATTCCAATTTTCCGCAAGGGCTTCCTATCAATCCGACGTAACCGCTCTGCCCCTGCGCATCCCCGGCATTCCCATAGACGGTCTACCCAAAGATCAGTACGCAGCCACTTTGGATATATCCCAATCCCTTTGGGACGGAGGAGCGGTTCGTACCCAAAAATCTATGGTAAAAGCGGGCCAAGCTGTAGAGCAGGAGCAATTAACGGTTGATTTATATGCCTTGGAAAAGAGGGTCAACCAACTCTTTTTCGGAATTTTGCTGTGGGATGCGCACATCGCTCAAAACCAAACGCTTCAAGCAGAACTCCAACGGAACTACGCCTTGATATGGAGCTATCTGCAAAACGGGGTCGCCCACCAGGCCGATTTGGACGCCGTCTCTGTAGAACAACTTAAAGCCCGGCAGCAATACCGGCAACTTGTATCGGGCCGTAAAGCCTATTTAGAAGTGCTGGGGGCCATGATCGGACAAAGTGTAGACGAATCTACGCGCTTAACAAAACCCAATCCGGATACTGTTTTTATATCCCATCAGATCAATCGTCCGGAGCTCAAACTTTTCGAGGTTCAAAACCAATTGCTTGAAATCCAAAAGAATGCCCTTACCATCGGCTATATGCCTCGGTTCAACCTCTTTGTTCAGGGAGGCTACGGCCGCCCCGGCCTCAATATGCTCGACCGGAATTTTGCTCCCTTTTTTATTGGGGGCATTCGGATGGCCTGGAACTTTGGAGCCCTCTACACCCAAAAGAACGACCGACTCAAATTAGCGTTGAATCAACAAAATGTGGCCGTGCTGCAAGAGACCTTTCTCTACCACATAAACCTTGACATGACGCAGCAAAATATCCACATAGAAGAAATTCGCCAAATGATGTTATTCGACGACGAAGTGATTGCCCTCCGGGAAAATATCCGCAAGGCCGCAGAAGTTAAAGTCGCCAACGGAACGTTGAGCGTGACCGAACTGATGCGCGAACTCCATGCCGAATATTTGGCCAAACAGGAAAAAATGAGCCGTGAAATAGAATTACTCACCGCTATTTACGATCTAAAATACAGTACAAATTAATATGAAACATTTTTTACAAATCTTTGTCGCCATAGGAGTTGCCTCTGTGTGCGCCTGTAACTCCGGAGGAGGACGCCGCCAAAAGGCCGATGCTTCGGGGGTCTTTGAGGCCACCGAAGTAGTCGTTTCGGCACAGGCATCCGGCCTGATTATGCAATTAGATATAGAGGAAGGCACCTTGCTGATGGCAGGTCAGCAGATCGGGTATATCGACACCATTCCCCTGTATCTTAAAAAATTACAGTTGTCTGCCAGCCTCAAAGCCGTCGAAAGCCGTAAAACCGATATTCCCAAACAGATCGCGGCTATCAACGCGCAAATATCCACTCAACAGCATGAATTGCAAAGATTTGAACATTTACTCCTTGCCAACGCCGCCAACCAAAAACAGGTAGACGACATCAGGGCTTCCATCAATGTATTGGAAAAGCAGTTGGCCGCCCAAACCGACCTGCTGCAAAACAGCAACAAAAGCATCACTCAAGAGCTGCTGGCCTTAGAGATGCAGATAGCCCAAATCGACGACCAGATTGTCAAAAGCATAATTACCTGCCCCATTAACGGAACCGTATTGGTCAAATATGCCGAGTGCGCAGAATTGGGCCTCCCCGGCAGGGCCCTCTTTAAAGTGGCCGATATGGAGCATCTCTACTTGAGGGCTTACCTTACCTCCGCCCAATTGTCTCAAATCAAACTCGGACAAAAAGTCACGGTTTGGGCCGACTTTGGAGAAAAAGAGGGCAAAAGTTATGAGGGTCGCTTAAGTTGGATTTCGAGCCGATCAGAATTTACCCCCAAAAATATCCAAACCCGAAACGAGCGCGATAATTTGGTCTACGCCGTAAAAATTGCGGTACCCAACGACGGCTACCTCAAAATCGGCATGTACGGAGAGGTTAGGTTTTAATACCAATGGTCAGCGTCCGGCATATCTGCAAAAGCTATGGAGCGGTGCAAGCTCTTAACGACCTGAACTTTGAGGTGCAGGCCGGAGAAATTTTTGGCCTCATTGGCCCCGACGGATCCGGAAAAACAACGCTGTTCCGCATCCTGACCACCCTGTTGTTGCCCGACAGCGGCAGCGCTAAAGTCATGAATTTGGATGTAGTACACGATTTTAAAAAAATCCGCAACCAAATCGGATATATGCCCGGACGTTTTTCGCTCTACCAGGATTTGTCGGTACGCGAAAACTTAGAGCTTTTTGCCACCGTATTTAATACCTCTATTAGTGAAAATTACGATTTAATCAAAGATATTTACCAACAGATTGAACCCTTTAATGAGCGAAGAGCTGGCAAATTATCGGGAGGAATGAAGCAGAAGTTAGCCCTGAGCTGCGCCCTGATCCATAAACCCGCCATCCTCTTCTTAGATGAGCCCACCACCGGCGTAGACCCTGTTTCGCGAAAGGAGTTCTGGGATATGCTCAAAAAGTTGAAACAACAGGGAATCACCATATTGGTATCTACTCCCTATATGGACGAAGCCGCTCTTTGTGACCGCATTGCCCTGATTCAAAATGGAAAATTCCTGCAAATCGACACGCCGCAAAATATGGTAACTCCCTTTGCCCCTACTTTGGAAGATTATTTTATCTATTTAATGCAAAAAAATTGAACACGATAGAAGTACATGATTTGACCAAAAAATTCGGCGACTTTACCGCCGTAGACCACATCTCTTTTGAAGTGACTCAAGGAGAAGTGCTCGGTTTTTTGGGCGCCAACGGCGCAGGAAAAACCACTGCTATGCGTATGTTGTGCGGTCTGAGTAAACCCACTTCCGGTTGGGGACGGGTAGCCGGTTTTGACATCACCAGAGAGCCGGAAGAGATCAAAAAGAAGATCGGCTATATGAGTCAAAAATTCTCTTTGTACGAGGATTTAAAAGTATGGGAAAACATTCGACTCTTTGCAGGTATCTATGGAGTTGATCCAAAGACCATTGCCCATAAAACAGACTCCATGCTGCACAGGTTGGGTTTTTATGCCGAAAAAAACGCCTTGGTTAAATCTCTACCTCCTGGATGGAAACAAAAATTAGCCTTTTCCGTTGCGATTTTACACGAGCCTAAAATCGTATTTTTAGACGAACCCACCGGAGGGGTAGATCCTGTTACCCGCCGACAATTTTGGAAATTGATTTACGACGCCGCCCAACAGGGCATCACCGTCTTTGTGACCACCCATTATATGGACGAAGCCGAATACTGCCACCGTATTTCTATGATGGTAGACGGACGCATCGAAGCTTTGGGAACGCCCCAACAACTGAAACAACAATTTCAGGCCGCCTCCATAGACGAAGTATTCAGGAAATCAGCCCGCCAAGCCCAAAGAAACGAATAAGCTATGGAGCGGAAACGACAACTATCTGCCTTTATTAAAAAAGAGTTCCGCCATATTTTCCGCGACCGGCGGAGTATGCTTATTCTGCTGGTGATGCCCATCATTCAAATCATCCTCTTTGGATTTGCCATTACCACCGAAGTAAAAAACGCCAGAGTTGCAGTATTTGACCCCTCCAACGATACAGCGACCCAACACATTATCAACCGGATCAATGCCAGCGAATACTTTGACATTGAATACTATCCCCAACAACTTGAGTCTGTAAATCAACTCTTTCAGGAGGGTAACATCCGGTTGGCCATCCTCTTTACCGACCACTTTGAGGAACGGTTACGACACACGGGAGACGCCGCCGTACAACTCCTTGCAGACGCCACCGACCCCAATCAGGCCGGCATGCTGGTTGCCTACGCCTCCAATATTTTGGCCGCCTGCCAACAGGAGTGGATGGAGGAGTACGCTGCGCCCCTGCAGATAGTTCCGGAAATCCGCATGCTCTACAACCCCCAAATGAAAGGTGCCTATAACTTTGTACCCGGCGTCATGGGGCTTATTTTGATGCTTATCTGCGCCATGATGACCTCTATTGCCATTGTTCGGGAAAAGGAGATGGGCACAATGGAAGTACTGCTTGCCTCTCCCATGAGACCCGGCTACCTTATCTTTTCCAAGGTAGTCCCCTATTTTAGCTTGTCGATGGTCAACCTGATGACCATCCTGTTCCTCTCTGTCTTTGTACTGGGGGTGCCTGTTTCGGGCAGCCTCTTTTGGTTACTCATCGCTTCTTTCCTCTTTATAACGGTGGCCTTATCGCTGGGGATACTGATTTCTACCATTGTCCGCACACAGGTCGCCGCTATGCTCATATCGGGAATGGCGCTGATGATGCCCGTAATGCTCCTTTCGGGGATGATTTTTCCGGTAGAGAATATGCCCCTATTGCTGCAACTCCTCTCTCATGCAGTACCTGCCAAGTGGTTTATCCTCTCCGTTAAAAAACTCATGATCCAGGGGTTGCCGGTACACTATGTACGCAAAGAATTTGGCATCCTCGCTTTCATGGCCATCCTGTTTATCTCCGTCAGTATCAAAAATTTTAAAGTACGCTTAACCTGATGCTTATGTTAAAATTTTTAATAGAAAAAGAGTGTAAGCAAATATTCCGACATTCGTTTATCCCCAAATTGTTGGTGATCTTTCCGCTGATGGCCATGCTGGTCTTTCCCTGGGCGGCCACTATGGAAATCAAGCACATTAACATACACATTGTAGACCTTGACCACACCTCTCTTTCCCGGAGATTGATACATAAAATCGAAGCCTCTACCTACTTTAACCTTACCGGCCTTTCGGCAAGCAATTCTCAAGCCATGAAAGGCATCGAATCGGGCAAAGCCGATATTATTTTAGAAATCCGGCCTGACCTAACCATGATGATCTCTTCCAATGCCGTAAACGGAGTCAAGGGAGGATTGGGTGCCTCCTATTTAGCCGGCATCCTGCAGGAATACGCTCAGGAAATAGGTAACGAACAGGCTCCCGTATTTGCCCCCGCCTCCCTCCCCATCGTGAAAGTCATAGAACAATACCGCTACAATCCCCACCTTAACTATCAAATATTCATGATTCCTGCTATAATGGTCATGCTGCTTACCCTGATCTGCGGTTTTTTACCTGCGCTCAATATTGTGGGAGAAAAAGAAGTTGGAACCATAGAGCAAATGAATGTGACTCCTGTCTCCAGATTCGCCTTTATCATAGCCAAACTCATCCCTTACTGGATAGTAGGTATTTTGATATTTACCCTCTGCTTTATCGTTGCTGCATGGGTATATGGCCTAACCCCCGCCGGTTCTTTTTTGACCATCTACTTTTTTGCCGCCATTTACATCTTGGTTGTATCGGGAATTGGACTCATCATATCCAACCACTCCACCACCCTGCAACAAGCCATGTTTGTCATGTTTTTCTGTTTGGTGGTTATGCTCCTGATCAGCGGCCTCTTTACCCCCATATCGAGCATGCCTGAATGGGCGCAGGCCATTACCCTTATCAATCCGCTCAAATATTTTATACAGGTCATGAGGGCTATTTACCTCAAAGGGAGCGGTATTATTGACCTGCTACCACCACTGGGGACACTATTGGGTTTTGCCTTTTTTACCAATATTTGGGCGGTACTCAGTTATCGGAAAACGGCATAACAATAAAAAACCCTCCATCATTACTGATGAAGGGTCTATGATTTGGCAGCTACCTACTCTGTTGGCTAACGCCAACCGTCCTCCTGCTCGTCTCGGCACAGTCAGCAAGCTGCCTCTGCACTCAACTTGGGCGTCGGGTCCCACTTGGTACTTCGTAAAGGATGGTACTGCTATACCGGGGATTGGGAAGAAACGTGCCGGAATAAAAAACCCTCCATCATTGCTGATGAAGGGTCTATGATTTGGCAGCTACCTACTCTCCCACCTGGTATAGCAGTACCATCGGCGCA
>JGI24705J35276_12237685_pt1 | contig 12536 bp, 12 predicted proteins | sample TergutNt197P4_FD_35276 | JGI IMG/M metagenome (IMG submission 35276)
CCCCCGCCACAGCCGATCGGCTCGCCCCAGCCGACGAAGGTCAGCCCCGCGACGGACGGAGGCGCGGCAAATCCATCGCACCACACCGGAAGATTGGTACCGAGCACGCCTTCCACATCACGCACCACGCCGTCGGTGACAAGCGCAGCCACGCCACGCTTCACCATGCGCGCGCAGAGAATGTCGCCGAAGATGCCGGCGTCCTTGATACCCATGGCGTCGACCACAGCGATGCAGCCTTCCGGCATTGCTTCGATCGCAGTGCGTGTGGAGATCGGCGACGACCAGGATTCCGGCGTCGCCAGATCCTCGCGCGCCGGCACGAAGCGCAGGGTGAAGGCAGGCCCGACCAAACGCGGTAACCCCGGTCGCAACGGACGCGATCCGCGCATCCAGACGTTACGCAAGCCTTTCTTGAGAAGGACCGTGGTAATGGTGGCTGTTGAGATGTGGGACAGCGCGGCTCTGGCTTCTGGGGTCAAGGACATCGAAAAGACAAGCTCCGGATGGCGTGGACGAACGCGCATCTTGCGGCGCGCAGGCGGCCCGTCAAGGGCAGGCATTAGCGACTAACGACTAGTATGCAGCGCGATAACAACACCTTATCGGATGACGTTGGATTAATTTATTGGACTTGCTGTCGCAATTACGCGAAGCAAATTACAGATGTGAGTGGAACCAAAACTCGCACGCTCTGTGAGGCCATGGCCGCGACGCATTCCCCGCACCGCTTTCTGCCAAGTGGCGACAGCGCCATCACGGTCGAGTTCAGCCGCAATATCAGCGATGTCGCAAATGAGCAGGTCCTGGCGCTCGATCGCGCGCTTGCCAGGGATCCGGTCGAAGGCGTGACCGAGACAGTGCCGACCTATCGCTCGCTGCTGGTGCATTACGATCCCTGCAAGATCGGATTTGATGAACTGCGAGCGAAGCTTGTGGCGCTCGCCAAGCAGCCCGCGCCCCCGACCACAAGGACGCGACGCTGGCGCATTCCTGTCACTTATGGCGGCGAACATGGCCTTGATCTGGAAGATGTGGCCAAAACGTTGAACACCACACCCGACGATATCGTGGCACGGCACTTGGCCGGCGACTACCGCATCGCCATGATCGGCTTCACGCCGGGATGGTCCTACCTCAGTGGATTGGACAAGTTCCTGCACATGTCGCGACGGCAAAATCCACGGCTGTTGACACCTGCCGGCACGATTTCGATCGGCGGCGTGCAGACCGGAATCCAGTGCCTCGCCGGCCCCTCCGGCTGGCATCTGCTCGGACGGACACCTGTGAGGACCTTTCAACTCCACCGAAATCCAATCTTCCTGCTCGAGCCCGGAGATCACGTGACGTTTTTGGCCGTGGACGCCAAGACCTATGCGGAACAAGACCGTGCGGCGGAGGCCGGCGAGATCGTCGCCGAACTGGTCGCGTCATGAGCAGGCTGATCGTCTCCAGCATCGGGCCTGCCAGCTCGGTCCAGGACGGTGGGCGTCCCGGCTCGCAGCGTTACGGGCTCACACCGAGCGGCGCGATGGACCGTTTGGCGCTCGCCGTAGCGAACTGCCTGGTCGGAAACGAACTGTTTGCGGCCGCGATCGAAATCGGCCCATTCGGCGCCTCATTCACGGCGCGTGACGGTGCGCTCCGTGTTGCGATCTCAGGTGCTACGCGCAATGCCGATGTCGATGGCCGTACGGTCGCGTTGCAGACGTCGGTCACGCTGGCGGAGGGTGAAACGTTGACGCTTGGCTTTGCGCGAAGCGGCGCATTTGGCTATCTCGCAATAGAAGGCGGCATCCAAGGCGAACCAACGTTCGGCAGCCTGTCGGTCAATGCGCGCGCCGGCCTCGGCAGTCCCTACCCTCGCTCGTTGCGAGCCGGCGACGAGTTGCGTGTGGCCAACGCAAGCGGCGCGCCGGAGTGCCGCATCGAATTGCCACCCGCCGCGAGCGGATCGATCCGAGTGGTGATGGGCCCACAGGACAACGAATTCGATGAGAACAACAAGGCGCTGTTTCTGGGCAGCGAATGGAAAGTATCGGCCACCAGCGACCGCATGGGTTATCGACTGGAAGGTCCTGCCATCAAGCATCTGCATGGCCACAACATCGTCTCCGACGGCACGGTCAACGGCAGCATCCAGGTGCCCGGCAATGGAGTGCCGATCGTGCTGATGCCAGATCGCGGCACCAGCGGCGGCTACCCCAAGATCGCGACCGTGATTTCGGCCGACCTCGGCCGTCTTGCACAGGTCCCGGCCGGAACCAGCTTCCACTTCAGCGCCGTCAGCATGGCGGAAGCGCAGGACGAGGCGCGCAGGTTTGCGCATTTGGTGCGCAGTCTCCCCGATCGGCTCCGTCCGATCGTGAGCTCCGAGCCTAACATCGAGGCACTACAGGGTGCTAACGTCGCCGGCAGCGCCGTCAACGCTGTCGACGCCGGGACCTGGCAGATCTCGGCGGACGCGCAACAGAGCAGAGGCGGAAACGACCATGAAAACGATCGATCTCAACTGCGATCTCGGTGAAGGATTTGGCGCCTGGGAGATGGGCAATGACGCCGCCATGATTGAGCTTGCGAGCTCGGTGAACATCGCCTGTGGATTTCATGCCGGCGATCCCGACATCATGCGCAGGACGGTTGAGCTTGCAAAGGCGCGCGGCGTCAGCATCGGCGCCCACCCTGGCTATCGCGATCTGCACGGTTTTGGCCGGCGCCCGATCATCGGGTTGAAGGCGTCCGAAATCGAGAACCTCGTCGCCTACCAGATCGGCGCATTGCAAGCGATCGCGACTGCGGCCGGCCACAAGGTAACGCATGTGAAGGCGCATGGCGCGCTGTCGAATGTTGCCTGCGAGGACGATATGACGGCGAAGGCGATTGCGAACGGCATCAAGGCAGTCGATCCAAGCCTGATCTTCGTCGTGCTTGCCAATTCGAGGCTGGTCAAAGCCGGCGAAGAGGCCAGCCTCCCGATGGTACATGAAGTGTTCGCCGATCGCACCTATGAAGACGATGGCTCCCTGGTGGCGCGCCGAAAGCCAGGTGCCGTACTGCATGAAGCGAAAGAGATCGCCGAGCGCGTAGTGCGTATGGTCCAGGACGGTGCGGTGACCTCGGTAACCGGCAAGGTCATCAAGATGCGGATGGACACAGTCTGTATCCACGGCGATACGCCCGGCGCGGTCGACATCGCGCGCGCTCTTCGCCAGGCATTGAAGGAAAGCGGCATCACGGTCGCGCCGTTCAAGCACGCGTAGCTGCCAAGCTCTTGCCGCGGCTTGAAGAACCGAGGCTTACCTATCTCGCGGCTGACGCTCAAAGTCGGCGAGCAGCGCTTCCAGAGTTCAGCGTTCGCCTAGAACGGATGCACCGATAGAGTGCCGAACACAACAGCGGCGATCACCACAAAGGCGCTGTAGAGGGCGATCAGATGGATGCTCGCACCAGTTCGCCGGGACAAGGTCCGCGCGTAGAGGCGCAGCCTAGCTTCCGCCGACAGTTCGCGCATGGTTCATCTCCAATACCCTGCCGCCACAGAATGAATGATCATCCGCGACTGACGGCAAGATCGCGGCAAAAATAGCGATGATAGTTCTCCGGACGACCGCAGCTGCAGTCAGAAATTCCACGTCGGCGCCAGTTTTCTGGAAACCTATTCGGTCGATCCTCGTCGGAGCGGGTTCCATTGTCCCAATACGTCCTGCTGAATTGCACTTCCTCCCCAATCGCCCCTGTCTTGGCGGGTCCGCCGCTGGATAAATCGACGAAGGCGCCCTCCAGTCGGTCGTGAGGATGTATTGAGGAGCGGCCCGCATACTATGCAATTGAGCAAGGGGTTGTATTTGCGAACAATTAGGGCTAGCTCCAGCCCGTCAATCAGGCAGATTTGGAAACATGCAACAGACGGCTGCACCCAGGGTCAGCTTTGTTTCGCTCGGGTGCCCCAAGGCATTGGTGGATTCCGAACGCATCATCACGCGTCTGCGCGCCGAAGGCTACGAACTTGCGCACAAGCATGACGGGGCGGACATCGTTATCGTCAACACCTGCGGCTTTCTCGACAGTGCCAAGAAGGAATCGCTGGATGCCATCGGCGAGGCTATGGCCGAGAACGGCAAGGTGATCGTGACCGGCTGCATGGGCGCGGAACCCGAGCAGATCGAGGCGGCCCATCCCGGCGTGCTCTCGATCACTGGCCCGCAGCAATACGAAAGCGTAATGGAGGCGGTGCATCGGGCGCTACCGCCTGCCCACAATCCGCATCTCGATCTGGTGCCACCACAGGGCGTCAAGCTGACTCCGCGCCACTATGCCTATTTGAAGATATCCGAGGGCTGCAATAACCGCTGCAGCTTCTGCATCATCCCGAAACTGCGGGGCGACTTGGTGTCGCGGCCGGCTGGCGACATACTTCGCGAGGCCGAGCGGCTTGTCGGCGCCGGGGTCAAGGAGCTATTGGTCATTTCGCAGGACACGTCCGCCTATGGCGTCGACCTGAAGTACGCCGAAAGCCCGTGGAAGGATCGCGAGATCCGGGCCAGGTTCTTCGATCTCGCAAGGGAGCTCGGCGAGTTCGGCGCCTGGGTACGATTGCAGTATGTGTACCCCTATCCGCATGTCGATGATGTCATCGGTCTGATGTCTGAGGGCAAGCTGCTGCCTTATCTCGACATCCCCTTCCAGCACGCAAGCCCCGAAATCCTCAAGGCCATGAAACGGCCCGCAGCGCAGGACAAAACGCTAGCGCGGATCAAGCGGTGGCGTGAGGAATGCCCAGAGCTCGCATTGCGCTCGACCTTCATTGTCGGCTTCCCTGCCGAAACCGATTCAGATTTCGCCTATCTGCTGGACTGGCTCGACGAAGCCGAGATAGATCGGCTCGGCTGCTTCAAATACGAGCCGGTGGCTGGCGCCGCTTCAAATGGGCTGGCTAACCCCGTTCCCGACGAGGTCAAGCAGGAACGCTATAACGCGCTGATGGCGCGGCAGCAGAAGATCTCCGCGCGCCGACTCAAGCGCAAGATTGGCACGCGCCAGCAGGTAATCATTGACGAGGTCGGCCCAACGGGAGCCAAAGGCCGTTCGAAGGCCGACGCGCCAGAGATCGACGGCGCGGTCTATCTCTCAAGTCGGCGTCCACTTCGAGTCGGCGAGATCGTCACGGCGAAGATCGAGCGTGCGGATGAATATGATCTGCACGGCACGGTCGCGGGATTCTGACGGCGCCTGTTCATTCCTCAACATCGCGCGGTAATACCAAATCGCTGTTCACCGTTGACAGCGCTGCTCTCCGGCTGTATGGCCGCACCCCATGATCTTCAGCCGGACCATCCGCCGCGCAGCTTTCCGTCGTCGCATCCGCGACGATGATGGGCTGCGCCATGTCCGACGACCACGCTGAAATAGCTAGATCAGCAAGTTCTCGAGAAGGCCGCACCCAAGAAGTGCGGCCTTCTTGCGTTTCGGCCAGCCCTTCCTCTCAGACCTGCCAGGAGATCGACATGACCACATCTACCCATCCGTTCGACGCGCTGATGGACATCACGGCACGCCCTAAATCCGTCTTCGTCAGGGGCGAAGGCTCCTATCTTTGGGATCACAACGGCAGACGCTATCTCGACTTTGTGCAGGGATGGGCGGTCAATTGCCTCGGTCATTCGCCGCCGGTCGTTGCCGAAGCACTCGCTGCACAAGCGAAGCTACTCCTGACGCCAAGTCCCGCTTTCTACAATGAGCCGAGCCTGAAGCTTGCGAAGGCTCTGGTCGATCACAGTGGCTTCGACCAAGTGTTCTTCACCAATTCTGGAGCGGAGGCCAATGAAGGTGCGATCAAGCTCGCGCGCAAGTACGGCTCTTTGCACAAGAATGGTGCGTTCGAAATCATTACGTTTGAAGGTGGCTTTCACGGTCGCACGCTCGCTACCATGTCTGCTTCGGGCAAGAAGGCGTTCGAGCCCTTGTTCGAACCGAAAGTGCCGGGCTTCCGAAAGGCGCGCCTGAACGACCTCGCCTCGGTCGAGGCCTTGATCAACGACAACACTGTCGCCGTGATGTTGGAGCCGATCCAGGGTGAAGCCGGCGTCTGGCCGGCAACCGATCAATTCCTGCGGGAGTTGCGGACGCTCACGCGGGCACATGGCCTGTTGATGATCGTCGACGAAATACAGACGGGCATGGGCCGGACCGGAAAGCTCTTCCACTATGAGCACGCCGGGATCGAACCCGACCTCATGACGCTCGGCAAGGGCATCGGTGGCGGCGTTCCTCTGGCGGCGCTGCTCGCAACCAAGCATGCCGCCTGTTTCGAATACGGCGATCAGGGCGGCACCTTCAACGGCAGCCCCATCATGTGCGCGGCCGGGCTTGCTGTGTTCGAGGAGGTCAGCAAGCCGGCCTTCATCAAGACAGCGGCCGAGGCAGGTCTATTCTTGGAAAGCGAACTGCAGCGACTGTCTGCGCGGCATGGGCTCGGCGAAGTGCGCGGCCGGGGGCTGTTGCTTGCACTCGACCTGAAGCAGCCGATCGGCGCCTCTATCTTGGCCCAGGCGCTCCAAGACGGCGTGGTCTTGAACTCTCCGCAACCGGATGCGTTACGTTTCATGCCGGCACTCAACGTCACGCGCAAGGAGATCGGCGAGATGATAAATTGCCTGGATGCGATCCTGGCCAAGACGAGCGCCGCGCGGCAGGTCGCACAAACGGCTCCTGCCGAATCATCGTGACCGAGCCTGTCCCGGTCGTGACGGCTCAATCGAAGTCGCTTCTGGCTCAAGAAGCGGACAACTCATCCGGCAACCGCACGGTTCGGTTGCCTCATCAGGTCCAAAGGCTGCCAATTTTCCTATAGCCACGCATGGCCAGTTCTTTCTCTGCGCGATCATTCCAAACCTTGCTTCCTGAAGCCAAGTGGACGACCTCTGTGGTGCTCGGCCAGTCAAAGTCCTTCAGTTCATCCATGTCCAACCCAACAGGTGACATGATTGTGATCTCGCGCAAATGAGCTTGGTCACAAAGCCCAGGCAAATTTCTGAGGTTCTTGCAGTTGCGAGCCCAAAATCTTGCGAGCCTCGCTCCGGTTAGATCTATTTCCTCAATCTGCGGCTGATCAACAACCGACAGGCTTTGCAGGCGCGGAAAGCGTGCTAGAGAACCGAGCGTGCGCAACCCTCTGACACGCTCGACCTGCAAAATTTCGAGGCTTTCGCTGGCGAATTCGTCAAAGTTGTCACGTCCCCCAAGCCACAAGTCGAGTTCGATCAGATTGGGTACTTCACCCAAGAATGCGATGCCACGTGCTTTGGGAAACCCACTGAGCCCAACTTGGTTAAGAGACGGCAGACCTGCCACGAGCTCAATATTCCTCCAATGGCCGTGGACGAACAGCGTCTCAAGAGAAACGCATTCCGCAAGCACGGATAAGTCAAAATTACGTTTACGATTTTCTACCAGCGAGAGACTTGTTAGTTTGGAGAGCGGAAGCGTTTGAAGAAAATCAGGACGATCAAATTCAAAAATTCCAAAACGGAATTTCTTGAGATGCATCAAACTTGCGACTTCGTCCTCGTTGGCAATCGACGAAAGGCAATCGAGCGTTAAATTCGCGACATCTGGCAGGTGCTGAAGAATAGACGCATCAAAAGTTGTGCCATAGTGGCCGTAAAATCGCACCTCAAGACCATCCCCAAAACGACGGCATAGCAGGTTGAGTTCTTGTATAATGCTGGGATTGTAGAATTCAGGGGCGCTGAATTGAACAACAAGCTCGCTCCGGGTCGATAGAGCTTCGGCAATTTTTGCGGGACAGATTGAAGTTGGATTATTCACCCGGTCAAATTCGATTAACATCTCCCGCCCATTGCTATTGAATGGATTCCTTCACGGCTTCAGGATCGACGCACCAGTCGTGACACGACGTTCCAGATCGATATGCGCTTTGGCCGCATCTTTCAGTGCATAGGCATGGTTGATCGACACATGCAGTTTGCCGCTGATCACGGCGGCGAACAGTGTGTCCGCACCTTCCAGCAATTCGGAACGCTCGCCGATATAATCATTGAGCTTGGGCCGTGTCGCAAACAGCGAGCCGTGGTTGTTGAGCTCGGCAATCGCAAAGGGTGGCACAGGGCCTGAGGCGTTGCCGAAGCTGACGAACATTCCGCGCCTCTTGAGACAGGCCAGCGAGCCCGGAAAGGTTGCCTTGCCGACGCCATCATAGACGACGTCGCAGAATTCGTTGCGGCTGATCTGCTTCACGCGCGCAACAAAATCCTCCTCATCGTAGAGGATAACGTGGTCGCAGCCATTGGCCTCGGCAAGCTCGGCCTTGGCGCGCGAGCCGACCGTGCCGATGACGTGGGCGCCGAGCGCCTTCGCCCACTGGCACGCGAGCAATCCGATGCCGCCGGCTGCGGCGTGGATCAACACGCGGTGATGGGGCTCGACCCTGAAGGTCTTGTGCAGGAGGTACCAGACGGTCAGGCCCTTCAGCATCAGGACGGCGCCCTGCTCGTACGTGATGTGATCTGGCAGCTTGACCAAGCGCTGCCAGGGAATGTTGCGTTCGCCTGTATAGGCTCCGAGATTGTGATAGTAGGCGACGCGGTCGCCGGGATGGAAATTGGTTACGCCGGGGCCGACGTCGACCACTTCGCCCGCGGCTTCGTTGCCGATGATGAAGGGAAGCTGCGGCGCCGGATAGAGGCCGGTGCGATAATAGGTGTCGATGAAGTTCAGGCCGACCGCGTGCTGGCGAATACGCAATTCGCCCGGCCCCGGCGCCGGAACATCGACAGTCTCGTAGACCAGGGCTTCAGGACCCCCCACCTTGTAAACGCGCACGGCTTTGGTCATCGCCTGCTCCCTCCTCTACGTTCATCTGTCGGCAACCGAAGGCCATCGTGACCGCTTTGTCAACTCGACACCGAAAAGCCGGGCGGCCGGCTAAGCACTGCTTTTCCTGCGGTTTCGCCGCGCCAGCACGTTGAAGAATTCCACCGCTGCCGAAAAGGCAATCGCGAAGTAGATATAGCCACGCGGGATATGAAACTTGAATCCATCAGCGACCAGCGCGACCCCAATCAGCACCAAGAACGCCAAGGCCAGCATCTTGGTCGAGGGGTGCTCCGCGACGAATTTCGCAACCGGTCCCGAGGAGAGATACATGATGAAAACGGCAATCACGACCGCCGCGATCATGATCTCCAGATCCTGCACCATACCGATCGCGGTAACAATCGAGTCCAATGAGAACACGAGATCGATGACGACGATCTGGAGGATCACCCAGAGGAACGCACCGGCGGCTCCCGCTGTACCACCGCCCTCCTCGTGTGAGTCGACTTCGGCGTGGATCTCGTGGGTCGCCTTCGCCATCAGGAACAAACCGCCGCCGATCAGGATGATTTCACGCCAGGAGAATTCGTATCCCCGCACCGCGAAGATGGGCTCGGTCAGGCCGATCAACCAGACCAGGAGGCTGAGCAGCAGGATGCGAAAGATCAGTGCCAGCGCCAAACCGATCTGGCGGGCGCGCTTCGCCTGGTGGGCCGGAATACGCGAGACTATGACGGAGAGGAAAATGACATTGTCGATGCCGAGAACAATCTCGAGCGACGTCAGGGTGAGAAGAGCCGCCCAGGCCTCGGGGCTCTTGAGCAATTCGATCATTTGAAGAATCTTGCCAACCTGATCACGCCATCGCTGCCGATGATGTAAAGCGCGATGGCGCACAGAGTCGCCGTTACGAGTAACCCAGCCTGGAAATCGACGACGAGCGCATAGATCGCAAGCACGGCCCAGAGGACCATCAGACTGAGCGTCAGCCTGCGTAGCCGCACGACGCGCACTGGATGCAGCACGTGGAGCGGGACGAAGGTGAGCACGATGAGAATGGAGATAAGCAGGGTCGAAAGCACCGGCGGCCAATGCAGCAGGAACAGATAGAACGCAGCGGCGTTCCACAGCGCAGGAAAGCCCCGAAAGTGATTGTCGTCCACCTTCATGCGGCGGTCGGCGAAATAGAGTGCGCCGGTCACGACGATCGTCACTCCAAGGAGCGGCGCCGCAATCGGCAGCAATAGCCCGCTTGCCGCAATCGCATAGGCCGGCACGAAAACATAGGTAATGAAATCGACCACGAGATCGAGCACCTCGCCCGACCAATTCGGCTGCACGCGGCTCACGTTGAGACGCCGCGCAATCGGGCCGTCGATGCCGTCGATGATCAACGCCGCTCCCAGCCAGAGAAACATCGACACCCAGTGCTCGCGCACCGCCTCGAGCAGCGCGACCAAGCCAACACCCGCTCCGAGTGCGGTAAAAACATGGACGGAAAAGGCGGCAGCACGTGTCGCCGGGGTTGTCTTCAAGGAGTGCCGATCGGTATCCATAATCTGCGCAGTGCTATCAGAATAGCCGTGATTTGCACATCTGCCCTTGCGACGTTCAGCCGCGCGGTACGCGAAACAAATTCGACCTAATTCGCCGGGCTTGAAATTGCGGCTGGGCATGTCATTTGTCCTGGTATGGAAGAGCTAACCGCATTATTTGACGTTGCTGTAATAGGCGGCGGACCTGCCGGTGTGACGGCTGCGATTGCGTTGGCCGAAGCCGGCGCGCGTACGGCCCTGGTTGCACGCCGTGTGCCCTATGCCGACAACCGCACTACGGCCCTGTTGGACGGTTCGATCGGTTTTCTCGAGCGGCTACAGGTCTGGTCGCGCTGCCGGGACAAGGCGGCACCGCTAGAGCAAATGCGGCTCGTCGATGACACCAGCCGCCTGATCCGCGCGCCGGAAGTGCGTTTTTCGTGCCACGAAATCGGTCTCGAAGCCTTCGGCTACAACATCGAGAACCGAACGCTCATGCTGGCGCTAGAAGAGCGCGCCGCAGAATTGTCCAATCTCCGGCGTTTCGACGACGAGGCCGATGCGATAGTGGTCGAAGCTTCCGATGTCGCGATCCGGACGGGCTCGGGAAAGCCCCTCACAGCTCGGCTTGTGGTCGGCGCCGACGGACGCCATTCTCTCTGCCGCAAGGCCGCCGCCATCCCGGTCAGCCGGCACGACCTTCGACAATCGGCGCTCACCTTCAACGTCAGGCATTCACGGCCGCATCGCAACGTATCGACTGAGTTCCACACCCCGCACGGTCCGTGCGTCTTCGTACCGCTACCAGGCAGCCGTTGCAGCATCGTGTGGGTCGGCTCTTCGGCAGACACCGAGCGGCTCTTGGCGCTCAGCGATGACGAACTCTCTGCGGAGATCGAGAAGCAGGCCCATTTCATCCTTGGCCGGATGCAGGTGGAGCCCGGCCGCAACGTCTTTCCGCTTGCGATCGAGCGTCCCCGTCGATTTGCCCGCGACCGCATCGCGCTGGTTGGCGAAGCGGCCCACGTGGTGCCTCCGATCGGCGCCCAGGGCCTGAACCTGGGGTTGCGGGACGCGGCTGACATTGCCGACCTCGCGGGCGAGACCATTGCCGCGGGCGGCGATCCCGGCGCGCCCGAGGTGCTGAAACGTTACGACTGGGCACGGCGGCCCGACGTCCTGAGCCGGACCTTCCTGATCGATATGGCCAACCGCTCTCTGCTCAGCGATTTCCTCCCCCTGCAGCCGCTGCGTGCAGTGGGGATGCACATGCTGGGTGCGATAGGCCCGCTGCGGCGTTTCGCCATGCGCGAAGGGCTGGCTCCGACCTGGCATGACTCGCGCCGCTCCCCGACCGGTCCCGCTACGGGAATGCCAGACGGCCGGCCCGGATGAACGACATCGTTCTGGCGCGATGACAAACAGGAGCGAGGGCAGCGATACGTAAGAGCAGGAAGGAATTGATCCAAGCCAGCTCCGATTCCGGGAGAGATTTGATCCAGCTGCACGCGAAGCCGATGAAGACCAGCCTGAAATTAGGTAGGGCGAGATTAAGATATCGACCATTTATCAAATGTTTTCTGAGTGTTATGGGTCGATCCCTCGTCAACTTGCGGGTTAATTCCGCATCAGCGCACTAGCATCAGCCACGATCCTGGTTTATCGACGGGGCATGATCAAAGCGCGTATCGCCAGGTTCCAGATCGGTCAGGTCGTGCGTCACCGGATATTCTCGTTCCGGGGCGTGATCTTCGACATTGATCCGGAATTCAACAATACCGAGGAATGGTGGCTATCGATTCCGGAGGAGGCTCGTCCTCGCAAGGATCAGCCGTTCTATCACTTGCTCGCGGAGAACGCGGAGACGGAATACATCGCCTATGTCTCGGAGCAGAATCTATTGCCCGATGATTCCGGCGAACCGATCCGGCATTCGCAGGTCGCTGAGATATTTATAAAGGACAAGTCCGGCGGCTATCGTCCGCGCAATTCCTCGCTAAACTAGCCTGCGTAGTATCTTACGAAAAAAGGGCGCTTAACATAAGCGCCCTTTTCGTTCTGATTTTGGTTGCTTATTTCGTCGTCCGTTAAGAAGCCCATTTGAGCGGGATTGGCAGGACGAGCAATCGTGACAATACGGTCAGGATTATGCGCAACAGAAGCCTC
>JGI24705J35276_12237682_pt1 | contig 12530 bp, 12 predicted proteins | sample TergutNt197P4_FD_35276 | JGI IMG/M metagenome (IMG submission 35276)
CGGCGGAGGAACCGAAATGCGCAGCATTTTGGAGGGGCCGCCGTCCTTGAGGCGGGACGACTGCCGGTATGATTGGACGTCAGAAAGACGGACCACCACGTCGCCTGCAACGTGACCGTGCCGGCGACCAGCCGGCTTCTTTGCGCGGCAACAACAATCGCTGTGTTTTCTGTAGAGGCGGACTGCTCCCCAAAGATGCGAGGTTCTGTAAGATCAGCCTCGGCAGCGTCTTGAAAGGAAGCAGGTCTATGAAACAGTACGTCGGTTTAGACATTTCCATGGAAGAAACCAGCATTTACGTGTTGGACCAAGCTGGCAATGTGACATTCGAGGGGGGGCGCCCCCACTAATCCAGAGGCTATCGCCGAGACCTTCCAGCAGCATGCCGTAAATGCTGAGCGAATTGTTTTTGAAACGGGCTCGCTGTCCAATTGGCTTTGGCACCAGCTCAGGGCGCAGGGCTTTCCGGTTGTTTGCCTTGATGCACGCCATGCTAACGCAGCGCTGTCGATGCGTATCAACAAGTCGGACCAGAACGATGCGAAGGGCTTGGCTGAAATGGCCCGCATGGGATGGTACCGTGAAGAGCGCGGAGAGCTGGAAGGCCAGGTCGATGCTGGCGGCTCGAACCAAATTGGTAGATCTGCGGCGCGATCTCGACAACCAAATGCGTGGTCTGTGCAAGGGGCTAGGAATTGTGCTCGGCAAGCCGGCTCGGCTAGCCTGGCTCGCAAAGTCGACGCTGTCCTCGCGGAGACGCCGGATTTACGAGACATTTTTGCGCCGCTGCTCCTTGCCCAGTCCTGTTTGACCGAGCAGATTGAGAAATTTGATCGGCAACCCCTGGCAGTCGCGAAAAGTGATCAAACCGTCCGGCGAATGATGACCGTCCCCGGCATAGGCCCTCTGACTGCTCTGTCCTTTGTCGTTACTATCGATGATCCCACCCACTTCAGGCGTTCCACCGACGTCGGCGCCTGCCTATCTCGGCCTGACACCAAGACGTTACCAATCCGGCGAGATTGATCGTACCGGCCGCATTTCCAAGCGCGGCAACCATCAAGCCCGAACGTATTTGTTCGAGGCGGCGAATGTCCTCCTGACCGTAGTCAGGCGGGGATCCGCGCTGAAGCGCTGGGGCAGCAAGCTGGCCAAACGGATCGGAGCCAAGAAAGCCAAAGTTGTCGTCGCTCGCAAAATGGCTGTTATCCTTCATGCCATCTAGACCGATGGTACCGAGTTCCAGGCAGAGATGCGCGCCGCATGAACCAGTCTTAAAACCCAATCCGCCTCCGGCGGAGCAAGCGTCCCTGCCGGGACGAAGGTGTTTGCAATCTCGAAGTCGTCCCTGCGCGCCTTGCGCACCGCGCTCTTCACATCGAGATGCACCACCCTTCTTGAACACCATCATGCGGCACTCCCAAAGTGGCGAGATGACCGCGGAAAGAACCATGAACCCGGCGGCGGATCGTTATCGTCTATTTGGGGTTGACAGCGTGCCCGCGATTAAAGAACGGACGACTAATTCCGGTGATCTGCTCTTCCACAAAGCACTTCCGCTTCATCCTCTGGACCAGAGCGAATGTCAAACCAGATCAACAATCTTGGCGCCAGCGCAAGGCCATCTCACTTACGGATATTTTCGAAGCAACATTGCGGCTTCTCTCTCGTCCATCGCCTCAATGTCGGTCAGGAATTTCAGCGCCGACTCTTTGGTCCCGAAATATGTGCTATCGCGCGAGCCGGGCAGCTCGTCCCCGCTTGCGTCGCAGAATGTCGTTCCGATGTAGTAGCCCGCTGCCGAACGCAAGACTCCGAGATCCGAGAACCGGCTCTTTTCAACTTCTGGAATGTCGATGGAATTCATGACCATTGGAGATTTCATTTTATTGGTCCTCTTTGAGCTTCCTTTGGGGCAAGGGGTGTGAGCTGAAAGCCATCACCATGGTGGCCGTACAGTGAAAACCCTCAGACGCTCCCCCGGGTGGCCTGCCGTTTTCATCGGCAGCAATTCCACTCCGGCCCGGGCGGGAGATGTGGTTTTCAGTTTCACCCCTTGTTTCCTTTTGACGACGCTCGTGAAATGAAGGGGCGAGACCGAAGCCTCGCCCCAAAGTAATCAGATGCTGCGTTCAGCCCGGCGCCGCTCGTAAGCGGTGAAGAGGTGCGGAAATGTCAGCGCAACAGCCGACCAGTGACAGTCCTCTTCATAGCACCCGGCGGAATCGCGCAGCATCGGATGCACCTGTGCATTGCGCTCCGGCGACAACAAAAACCCGCCATGGCTGGACGTGGCATGGAATACAATTCCCTCGGCATACAGTTTGGCATCTTGGGACCGCCCCCAGCGCGTATACTCGTTAGAACTGACGTCCTGCCGATTGAGTTGGCGTAGTTCGCGTCGATGTTCGGTTGTTTCGAAAGCTCTGGCACGGAACGCCGCCTCGTCAGCGAGGGATGATTCGTGGATATAGAAATCCTCCCGTTTGAGTTCGGCAAGCGGCCTTTGCTCGCGCCATGCGCTGGCAAGCAAGTTGCCGCGTTTGCCCACCATCATGGCAAGCACGGTGTCGCCAAGGCGGGCGACCGGAAATCCTTCCGCACTCACGCCGAACTCAACTTCGGGAGTGCTTGAAGCAGAACCGACGACGGTTGTGGTGTTGGAGATGGTTGTTGTCATGCCACTCTCCCTTCGCTGTCGCCAGTTGTCGTCGTCTCCTGTAGCACCTCGTCCAGTACGGCCTGAGGATAACGATGCGCCCGCAACCAGGTCTCGGCCTCCTTGCGGTCAGCGGCAAGATGGATGAGTTCGGCATGTTCGTCGGGCTTGTCAAAGATACGAACCGAGCCAGAGGTCGGCCATTGCAGAATAGTGAAAGTCAGATCGGAATCGATACTGAAGGCTCGTAGTACGCGGACTACAACGACATCGCGGGTGCCAATATCACCTTCATGGACGGTGAAACTGGGCGGCGAAATGTAATTGCCCAATGTTCGCGTTGTCTCTTTGCGGACCAACCGCCCCTGGTTGTTGCGCCTTTCCCATGCGGACAGCTTGTTCTTGAAGCGTCCGGGAGGCCGGGGCGCACCGTTCGACCAGGCGATGATCGCGCCGATTGGCGCATGTTCGAAGATTTGAGATGGAGTCATGATGTATTCTCCTCTGTGTGAGGGTTGATGGTGGTCGAAACAAAACCGCCGCCGAGTGCATCCGGCGGCGGGCCTTGATTGGAGTATGTGGAAAGACGTTGGTCAGCCATCACGATGGCGGCTCACCCACCGCCGTCGTGACACTGCGCCACCATGCGATGCGCCCTTCGCGTGACCAATTCGCAAGCCGCAGCAGCAAATCGCCATGACAGCGTTGCGGCGCGCAAAAGCAGACGAGATCACGACCTTTGAGTTCGTCGAGTGCGCGCAGCAGATGATGCTGGTCAGCAAGCCAACGCTCGTGCTTGGCGATGACCGTGGCGCGGTTGCCGTCAGGACCGATCCGAAACAGGTTGCCCCACTTCGAGCCTCTGCCGATATAGACCGAGCCTGATGGAATGCCTGCATGATGCTTGTTCAACACTCTGCACATTTTCGAGCTTCTCCTGATTTCGTTGCGGCGGCCTGTCGGATGAACGCGGCCCAGGCTCGCGGATCACGCATCGCGAGCGATGCGGGAACGGCTTGCCCGTTGACCCGTGGGCCGCCACGTCCAGACAGAAGCCGGCGCAAAGAAATCGGAAAGTCGATATACGCGGAGGAATGCGCTCAGGCCGCTTCGCGCTGCTCGCCGGCATCATCCGGGACAGGCCGTTCGTCATCGGCCGCGTCTTCCGTGGTACGAGCGATCTCTTCGTCGCCGATTCCGTCGGACTGACCGTCCTCTTCCGCCGAGGTGTTGGCACTCACCCAGGCTGAGAGCTTGTCGACATCCGGCACAAACAGCGCCCGCGGATGGACAAAGCGTCCCTCCTTGAAGTGAGTGACAAGTGCCGCGCGTGTATCCTTGAGCTTGTCGCGCTGCAGCACGGGCGTATCCTTGCACGATGCCTCCAGCGCCGGACGTGACAGGCAGGACAAGAATTCGTCCGTACCCATGTTCGGCAGGAAACCGTCCGCCCCGATCGCCTCTCCGGCGATGCGCGTGACGATGCCACTGTTACTGCGGTTCTCCCGGCACGAGAAAACGTCCGTCAGAAGAGAGCGCACGGTAACGCGCAGGGTATCCGTGTCGAAGCCGAGCTTGCCATCAGCGTTGACGAGCAACGCTGCGTGACGGGCCAAGCGATTGTGCCCAAAGGACGTCGTGCCGCCGGTTGCGGAATCGACCGAGATATTCTCGCCTGCGAAGGCGAGCACGAGCAGCGCCATCAGCGTTTCGTCCTCGATCGGCGCGCGGCCAAGCGCCTCATGCAACGCGTCGGTGCGAAAATCACCGATCATCTCAACGCCCCTGCGCGTCACATCTGGACGCGGAGTCGAAGTAACCGCCGTGTCGTCGGCACATGCATCCTGGGTACCGTTGCCCGGTTCGCTAACAGTCTTTGCCTTCTTCGACTCCGGCATCCGGAAGTGGACGGTCTGCACCTTACCGTTGCGGTCGAGATACATGGCGGTGCCGTCACCCTTGGCCGGTTTGCCATGGACACGCTCGGCCTTTGGCGGCAGTTTCGCTTCGCCTAAGCTGGTCGTCTCGGCAGCGACACCCTTCTTTGGCAGATTGTTGGTCATCCACTCGTGCTGCGCGCCGAGAAAGCCCTCGACGTTCGTGGTGTAGCGGGAATCCTCGTTCGCCGGCGCGAACAGATCCTCGACCCAGTGGATGCCGTAGGCTTGCGCGAGGTCGTCGCCGAAGCTGGCATCACGGGCATACATCCGGGTCTTCTGCAGGCCTTGGGCGACGCTCCACCATTCAACTCTCGGATCGGCCTTACTCGGCTTGTGCTTCTTCCAGACCTCCTTCTGTTCATCGAGCGAGGCGGCCGCGATGGTGCGCAACTGACGCTCTTCGGGCATGTCGCCCTTGGCCATCTGGTCGAGCATGGCGGGCAGGATGTTCGCGAGCAGCCTGAGCTTCCTGATCTGTCGGACCGGCTGGGCAAGCGCGATACCGATCGCTTCCTCGGTCCAGTCAAGCGCGACAAGCCGCTCGATCGCCCGCCAGAGATCGACCGGACTGAGTTGCTCACGCACGAGGTTCTCGACCAGGCCGCGCATGGCGCCGTTATCGTCGGTGGCCTCGGCAACAAGGACATCGATTTCATCGAGACCTGCGGCGACCGCCGCCTTCACACGCCGATGCCCGGCATTGATGATGTAGCCGTTGCCGCCTCCGGTTTCCGGCATGACGACGGGCGGCTGGACGATGCCGACGGTCTTGACAGTCGCCAACAACAGCGCGTCGGCCTGAGGCGAAGATTTTGTCCGACGCATGTTGTCGGGATTGTCCTTCAACGCACGCGGATCGAGCTTCACGAGTTGCATGGGAGTTGCTCCTTATCGGGGTTGCGGACATCGCTGATTGCGGCTTCCTGTCCGGTCTTGTTTCTCAAGACCCCTCCCAGCCCGCAGGGCGGACGGGCTGGCACAAATGCGGCGGAGAGCGGCCCTGCCCGGCCGGACCAGCGGGGCGCTTGCGCCCTGCGCAGGATGACGGGCTGGGATTGCCGACCGCCGCGCTTGAGCGTCAGCGGTGCAGGTCGGACCGCTCTGCGAAAGCTTTCTTCCCCCTCTCTTTCCTATCGATCGATATGTGCTTTCAATGAACATAGGTTGATTTCATGCGGCGGAGTCTTTATATTGACTGACATGCCTAGAGCCGCCGCAGAAAACACCAACCGCTTCCCGATGCAGATCCCGCCGGCCGAAAAGGCCCGGCTGATGCGCGCGGCTGCGATTGAGCGAACGAGCCTCAAGGATTTCGTGCTGCGCAACGCGCTTGTCGCGGCCGAAGCTGTGATCGAGAAAGCCGAACGGGTCAGAATGGACGAAGAGCAGACTCGCTTCCTCCTCGATCTGCTGGACAATCCGCCGAAGCCGAACCGCAAGCTGCGTTCAGCCGCCCGAGCGCTCGCCGCCCGCAAATGACCCTTCCGAACTGGCGCGAGGAACCGATCGCCAAGCGGCACAATCGCAAGGGATTCGACTGCGGCACAGTCGACCTCAACGACTTCCTTTCAAAATATGCACGACAAGCTCATGAGAGCGGCGCCTCGAAGACCTATGTGGCAGTCGATGACACCGACAGCACGACAATTCTTGGCTTCTATACGTTGAGCCCGGCAGCGGTCGAATTCAGCCTTGCACCAGAACGAGCACGGCCCGCCGGTGGCGGAAGGCATCCCATCGGGGGGTTCCGCCTTGGCCGGCTGGCCGTCAGTAAGATCGTGCAAGGACAAGGGCTCGGCGGAGAGTTGCTGATCGCAGCGGCACGTCGCTGCATCCGGGCTTCCGCGGAGGTAGGCGGCTCCCTGCTACTGATCGACGCCAAAGATGAGCGGGCGGCAGCCTGGTACAAATCCTATGGCGCCCTCGAAATCCCGAAGGCGCCGCTATCGCTCGTTCTGCCCTACGCGGTTTTTATCGACGTGATGAAGCAGGCCGGCAGCCCGATCCTATAGAACCCCCTGATAGAGACGGCGGCAAAAGTAAATACGGGGCAACATTTCCGAGATGCTGTCTCGGAAATCCGGAAACGAGCTTGAACGCGCAAGGAGTGACCGTGTCATGTCTATGCCGCGATGGCCGTGACACAACTGGCCCCCTCGACATCCTCCGCCAGCGCCTTTTCGACCTCGGCGAGTTGACGGTACTTGTCGGCGAGTTCGTCGGCGAAGCTGAACTCGCCGCCTTGGCGCAAGCGATATGAGACGAGGCGGCGTTCGGCTTCGTCGTGGCGCTGACGATAGCGCTCCCGCTGCTCCTCAAGACCATCGAGCGCGTGCTCGAGGCGGGAGACGGCGCCAAGCGGCGTTACCGTGACCGCGAGGTCAATCTCGTAGTCATTGCCGGTCCGCATCAGCACAGTGGTGTAGCGATAATCATCGCGCCCAAAACGCTGGCCGGAATATTCAACATCGAAGCCGCCGATCGAGGCGATGACAGCCTCCTTCTCGTGTTGCACCTGCACAAGGGTGAGGATCTCCTTCATCAGCGCACGACCGGCGACCTTGCGCTCGGTGTAGGCCTTGCCCGTCACGGTCATGGCGAAGGCCTCGCCATGGGTGGGCACCAGTCGCTCGATGTCCGTGCCGATCTCGCTAACGCGCCGCGTGCACAGTTCAATGTCGCGCTCGGCGTGAGCGATCTGGCGCCGTACGGAGAACAGGTCGTCCTGATGCGCGGCACGCAGACGTTCGAGCCGGGCGATGTCGGCCTCGAGTCCCGCCTTCCTCATCAGACGCTGGTCGCCCGAGGCGATGGCCTTGGCCATGGCGAACTGGTTTGCCTGCCCTTCGCCAAGGTCTTCGAGCCGGCGAATGGAGGTGTCGCCCGATAGTGCGGCCGCGATGAAGCGCGCCTTGCGTTCGTTGTTCTGCCACATCTGGGCATCAAGCGAGCCTTCCGTGGCATAGGCGAAGATATCGACGACGTCGTGCTGATTGCCCTGACGGACGATGCGGCCCTCGCGCTGTTCGATCTGAGACGGCATCCACGGCACATCAAGATGATGCAGCGCTTTCAGCCGCAGCTGGGCATTGACGCCGGTACCCATGGTCTCGGACGAGCCGATCAGGAAGCGGACCTTTCCGGCGCGGACGTCGCCGAACAGGCGCTGCTTGGCCTCGGTCTTCTTGTAGTCCTGCATGAAGGCGATTTCCGAAGGCGGTACGCCCCTGCGGATCAGTTCGTCACGAATCCAGCGATAGGCGGAAAAGCCTCTACTCTTCTCGACGCTGATGGTGCCGAGATCGGAAAAGATCATCTGTGCCGCACCGGGCAATTCGTAAGCCTTGCCGTCGGCCCGGGTGTAGGTGTTGCCCAATGTCTTTTCCCAGATACGGAAGGCGTTCCGGATCAGCAAGTTCAGCTTATTGTATGGCTCATTGTCGTTATCCGGATCCACAAGGCGCAGATCGATAGCCGCGTGACGCCCGTCGGTGATGACAGAGAGCAAAATGTCATCGCCTTGCTTGGGCGGTCCGCGCCGTTGCTCGATCGCCGTAATGCGTGCGCCAAGACGCTTCTGGTAGAATTTGAAGGCTTCTGTCGGCTTGGCCGTGACGATCTGGCGCTGGCCGGTTGAAATCGCTGGCACCTTGACGAACTGGCGCAGATCCTCGGGCATGACGACGTCGGCAAAGGCGCGGAACATCGCGATCAGCTCCGGCACGTTGACGAAGGTGGCGAAACGCGAAACCGGCTTGTACTTGCCCGAGGGCTGCAGCTCGAGTTCGGTCGTGGTGTCGCCGAAGGTCGAGGCCCATGCATCGAACTCGTGCAGACCGCGCTCGGCGAGCGCCGCGTGACCGAGCAGCCGCTGCACTGAGAACATCTCGCCAAGCGTGTTGGTGATCGGCGTGCCCGAGGCGAGCACCAGGGCGCGGTCCGGGTTCTTGGTCGCGATGAAGCGGGACTTGACGTAGAGATCCCAGGCACGCTGCGAGCCGTTGGGATCAATGCCCTTCAGGGTGCTCATGTTGGTCGCGAACGAGAGCTTCCGGAACTCCTGCGCTTCGTCGACAACGATCTGGTCAACGCCGATCTCGTTGATCGTCAGAAGATCGTCCTTGCGGGTGGACAGCGCCTCCAGCCGTCCCTGCAGTCCTTCCTTCAACCGTTCGAGCCGCTTGCGCGATATGCGATCGTCGCTATCGACTTGCGTCAGCAAGTCCTCGTAGAGCTGAAGCTCATCCTGGATCATCTGCTGCTCGAAAGAGGACGGCGTGCCGATGAAACGAAAGGCCGAATGTGTGATGATGATGGCATCCCAGATTGACGTCGCCGCGCGCGACAAGAACCTCGCCCGCTTGTCCTTGGTGAAGTTCGTTTCGTCAGCAACAAGGATACGGGCGTTGGGGTACAGCGCGAGATACTCCCGAGCCGCCTGCGCGAGGCAGTGTCCGGGCACCACCAGCATGGCCTTGGCGATCAGGCCGAGCCGGCGCTGCTCCATGATCGCGGCCGCCATGGTCATGGTCTTGCCGGCGCCGACGGCGTGCGCCAGATAGGTCGAGCCTGCGGCGATGATGCGCCAGATGCCGCGCTTCTGGTGATCGTAGAGCTGGAAGGCGCCGCTCGCGCCCGGCAGCTTCAGGTGCGAGCCGTTAAACTTGCGCGGCGCTATGTTGTTGAAGCGATCATTGTAGATGCGCGCCAGCCGGTCGGTCCGCGCCTCGTCCGACCAGATCCAGGTCTGGAATGCGTCCTTGATCTTCTGGAGCTTTTCCTTCGCCACCTCGGTATCGACGACATTGAGGATGCGCTTTTCGCCGTCGGCGCTTCTGATCGTATCGAAGACCTGCGGGACCGAGGAGTTGAGCGCGTCGTCCAACAGCTCGCCGGCGTGCCGACGGGGCGTACCCCATTCCGATGTGCCTGCGGCCATGTATTTGAGCTGTTTCGCTCCGACGCTCCATGACGCCAGTTCCGGCATGTGGTGGATGGTGATGTCGGCACCCATCGTCTCCTTGACGAAGGCGACGATGTCGTCGGCCGGGATCCACGGCGCTCCAAGCCTCGCGGTAATCTCGGAGGGACCGAGGTCGGCGGGCTGTACGGCGGCAAGCGCCCGGACATTGCGCTCATAGACGGGGTCGAGCGTTGCGGCCGCCTCGGCGGCCTTTAGCTTGTCGCGGACCTGCCCGGAGAGATAGGCGTCGGCGGTCTGCCAAGACCCGTTTTGCGGATCGCGGAATATCGCATCACCCAGTTCGGCGACGACGGCGTCCGGCGCGCGATGCAGAAGTTCAGCGATGTGGTCAATATCGACGTGGCCGCGATCGTTCAGCACCACGGCAAGGGCATCGGCCCCACTGGTGATGACTGGCGGCGCCGGCGGCGCGATCACCCGTTCGGCGAAGATCGGTCCAGGCGTTGCTGTATCGGTTTCGAGATCATAGTCCTCGATCGAGGCCACCAGCCAGCAATCGGGATCGTCCAGAAAGGGCTGCAGGTTCGGCCGACGATGGGTTTCGCGCACCTCGCCGGTTTCTTCGTCTTCTGTAACCGAGACAGTGGTGTGGTTGATCGGACCGAAGTCGCGCACGAAGCCGCGCCAGGCGATGCGCAGCTTGATCTGCAGGTCCTTCCAGGGCCGGTCGGTCTCCTGTGCCTTGAGGATCGCCCGCACGGTGTCACGGATCGGAATCAGCCTGCGGATAATGTTGACGTGCTTTGCTGGGATGCCGGAGGTCTCACGGCCCTTGCGAACCTTAACCGCGACCGGCTCGCCGCCAACGATCTGCATCACACCATGGCTGGCGTTGAAAATATAGCTACCCTCGCGAACATGGCGCTCATCGGCCCGCGCCATGGCGATGCCGGCATTCGCATCCTCCTGCTCGAAGTCAATCAGGCCAGGCTCGCCATCGTAACGGCCTCCGGGAAGCAGACCGATCGCGGTAGAGAGTGCTGTCTCCAAATCCTCACCCGCACGCGGGAGGCAGGTGTAGGTCTCGCCGAAGGGCCCGGACGTCAGCGCATGCGTCCCAAGCACGAAATCCAGATGCTGCGCAAACCAACGGTTCACGCGGATCGCGCCCTCTTCTGCAGTCGCCGGTTGAACCTCCTCGAGCTCGAGCCAGGCAAGATCGCCTTCCCCCTCGCCGATCTTGCGCTTCCTGAAGAACAGGATGTCGACCACAACATCCGTTCCGGCGCTGCTGCGCATACTGCCCTCAGGCAGGCGCATGGCGGCGATCAGGTTGGCGGATTTTGCGATATGGGCGCGAGCCGTCTTGTCGGCCTTATCCATCGTGCCTGTACTGGTCACGAAGGCGGCGAGCGCGCCGGGCTTCAACAGGTCGATTGATCGCGCGATGAAGTAGTCATGCAGCCTGAGACCGAGGGAACGATAGGCGCGGTCGGAGCGAACCGTGCGATCAGAAAACGGCGGGTTGCCGATCGCAAGATCAAAACTTACTGGAAGGTCTGTTCGTGCGTAGTCGCCGCATATGATCCGCGCTCGCGGCTGCAGCAGCCGGGTGATGCGCGCTGTAACGGGATCGAGCTCGACGCCGGTCACGTGCGACGCATTACACAACACCTCCGGCATCAGCGCCGGAAACAGTCCCGTGCCAACGCCAGGCTCCAGCACGCGGCCACCGCGCCAGCCCATCCGAACGAGGCCTGCCCAGATCGCGCGGACGACGAATTCCGGCGTGTAGTGGGCATACTGCGTGCAGCGCGCAAGCGTGGCGTAATCGGCCTCGGTGACGGCATCCTGCAAATCCGTACCGAGGTCTTCCCAGCCCTTGCGGAATGCCGTCTCGCCGGGCCGAAGGAACACGCCATTGGCGAGATCGCTCGCTCCGAAGGCCGTGAAGCGGATCAGCCGCGCCTGCTCGTCGGGCGTGGCGGAACGCCCCTCGCACTCGATCGCCGCCGCGAGCCTGATTGCGGCGATATTGTCGCGTGCACGTTCCTTCCAGCCCTTCGCAAGACCGCGATCATGAGCGAGATGAAATTCTCACCACGCTCGCGCGTCGTCCGCTCGACAGGCCGCGCCGCAGGACTGGATGTAGCTGCAGGTACCGGCGTGGTCGGATCGGGATCGCCGTCATCATTGACGATCTCGCCACTGAGCCCGGTAAAGCCGAGGCCAAAGCCAGACCCAAAATCAGACGACAGCGCGATGTCGCCGAACAGATTGAGCGTGAAGGGATCGTGTGTCGTCACTGTAGTCACTCCTTGTGTGCGAAAAGCGCGCGACGACACGCCCGCCGGGATGTCCGGCGGGGGCGATGGTCGCGGGATATTGAAGGGATGGGGCCTGCCGCGTTCAGCGGCGGATCGGTCCACTCAGGATGCAGATCGCGGTCATTTCGACCGGGAGGTTCGCGGCGAGGATGAGGTTCGTCTCTGGCTCCTCACGCAGCGTTTGCCTCGGGCAGATGACGAAGATGCACAGGCAACTTTGCGCAGATCTCTGCATCGGTCAGCTCATCGAGCAGCTTCAGGATCGTACCGGAACCGCCGTAGCATAGGACGGTGCGCTTGCCGCGAACCTGCGCCGGCAGACTCGGACCGGCATAGCCGCGATAGTCCTCATGGGTGATCGACCAGATGTGCTCCAACCGCTCCTCGCGCGTCATCGCCCTCACCGGGCGGCTCTCACGCGCGATGATCGCGGCCCGCATCCGATCGGGCGAGCCGGAATAGGACAAATCGCAATATCCGTGAAAACAGCGGGCGCGGCCGTCGATCTGAATTGTAAAAAACACTGACGTCACCGAGCCAGAGAGAAACTCGCTCATGGCGAACATCCCTCCTCGCATCCAAAGCGGTGGGAGAAGATCGCACATGTCGTCATACAAAGGCGCTTCGATCTCGAACCACTCACCTCGATGGAGCGCGGCGGCATCGTCTGCAAACCGGTT
>JGI24705J35276_12237681_pt1 | contig 12519 bp, 11 predicted proteins | sample TergutNt197P4_FD_35276 | JGI IMG/M metagenome (IMG submission 35276)
TAGCAGGTTGAAAATTATTGTTTTACGAAATTTATTCTGATACTGTATAATCAAATTTGTCTTTCAATTCTTTATCTATTTCTTGGATTACGGTATTTATTTGATTGATATTCATTTCGAAATCACGGTTTGTAATTTTAATAAACGGCTGGTAGTAGTGGCATTAGAGATTTTGGAACAAGGCGGTGTAGGAAGGGCTTATGCCCAAGTAATAGACCATGCTTCCGGTGAAGAATTCAGACCATTCTTCAATGGCTATATTTCAACCGAAGCACACATAGTCACCGATATATGGAAAGGTTATTTACCATTGAAAAGTGAATATCCGAATATAGAATAAATACCCTCTGAAAAAGGTGCAAATTTTCCTGAACTTCATGTTCATATAATGAATATACAAGGATGGCTGAGAGGAATACATCATCATTGTTCAAAAGAGCACCTTCAAGGCTATCTTGATGAATATCATTACAGGTACAATAGACGTAACCTCATGGATACTATTTTTGACAACCTCGTTTGTAGGCTGGTTAGATATGATACTGTGCGAAGAAGATTCAAAAAAAATTAGCGCGCTCTAAACGGCTATTCCGAGATAATTATATAGGATATAAAAAAATAACCATATCTCATCATTTATTAGATAAAGAAACGATAGAAATCTTAATCCAAAATAAATTTAATGTTTTAATACATGGTCACATACATGAATCTGATAGTCAAAATTATCGAAATCAAAGAACTGAAGGTATTGATATAATATCCTCAGGCACTTTTGGTGCGCCAACTAAAGATATAAAAGCTGGATATCCATGGCAATACAACTTTATGCGACTAAATAATAATTAAATAATAATAAATTAACAGTTGAAACTCGAAAAAAAGAAGGAGAGAATGCTGTTTGGAAACCTGATGCAAGGAGGGAGGATGAAGTTAATCCGAAACCCAGATATACAATTGAGTTGAAGTGATTTTAGAAAAAATATGTCTTCGGAAGAAAAAAATCTCTCAAATTTTTTCGTTGATCCCCAAAAACACTCTGGTGGGGAAAATGTGGGGAAAATTCTACCATCAAAAATCCTAACTGACTGAAAATCAATTAGGCTTTAACTTTAGAAAGTACCCAGAGCCAAAATTGTACAATGCAAAACTCTGCAATTTTATGAAATTTATGTAATCGTATAATATACTATATTTCAATTAAATAAATCAATTTAAAATCTTTTGAATTTCATCTTATTTTGAACCATTTTATAAAATGCGGACAAAATGCGGACAAAAAATTTTTGCGGAATAAATTAAAAGACATACCTTTGTGAAAGCAAAATTTAAAGGTCATGTCAAAATTTAGTTATAATATCTCATCAATTACCGACCAAAAAGGGGAATCGCAAATAATGATTCGCGTTTATGTGTCGCGGGAACAGCGTTTTCGAGTTAAGTCAGGCATCTACGTGGATAATAAACGATGGGGAAAGAAAAACGAAATTAATATTCCATTGGTTGACTCACCGGAACGTGAGGAACTTCTTGAAAAGCGTGCCAAACTAAAAATATTAACCGACTTTTTGGAAGATGCCATTATGAATATGACTAATAGGGATTTGATAACTAAAGAATGGATTGAAAAGCGCGTGGACTTGTTTCATAAGCCGGTACGAAAAAAGAAAGAAAAGGAAACTGCACCACCCGAAGCATTTTTTACTTTCTTTGATGAATATTTGAATGTACATAAATTATCGGAAGTCCGAAGGAAGAATTTTCGTGTTTTGTATCGTTCACTTCAACGGTATGAAGTGTATAAGCGAATAACAGGAAGTCGGAAATTTGAATTGACATTTGATTATCTCACACCTGATACGCTTTCCGATGTGGAAGATTTTATTTCCAACGAACCTGTCATGTTTAAAAAATATCCTGAAATTTATGAGGCAGTTCCTTATGCATCACGACAAAAGATGAAAACGCCTAAACGGAAACCAAAAGTGGGAACAGAACCGGGAAAACGAACAACCGGCGAGCCAAGCGAACGCGGACTGAATACGGTTTGCGACCTGATGACGAAATTCCGCACAATGGTTATTTGGGCTTTTGACAATGGCTATGCAAAAACCAATCCATTCAGGCGTTATTCGGTTGGCGAATGTGTTTACGGAACGCCATTCTATATTACCAATGAAGAACGTAACAGGTTATACGAAGCGGATTTGTCTCACAATAAGCAATTAGAAACGCAGCGCGATATTTTTGTTTTTCAATGCTTAATTGGTTGCCGTGTAAGTGATTTATACAAAATGACCTACCGAAATATTATTGATGGAGCAATCGAGTATATTCCACGAAAAACGAAAGAAGACAGGGCGATTACGGTTCGTGTTCCGTTGAGTAAAACGGCAAAAGAAATTATAGACCGCTATTGTGATTACGAACGGGATTTATTGTTTCCGTTGATTGTAGAACAAAAATATAATCAATATATTAAAGATGCTATGCGTGAGGCAGGCATTACCCGCATGGTTACGATTATTGACCAAAAAACACGGCTTGAGGTTAAGAAACCAATTTGGGAAGTAGCGTCTTCACACATGGCTCGAAGAACATTTATTGGGAACATATACAAAAAAGTGAAAGACCCAAATTTGGTCGGCGCGTTAAGCGGACACAAGGAAGGAAGCAAGGCATTTGCCCGATACAGAACGATTTACGATGATATGAAAAGGGAATTAATCGGAATGTTGGAATAAATGTGTACTTTTGTGTTAAATTTTGAATTATTATGATTTCAAAGGAAGAAATAAGAACGTTACTCGGTGATATTGAAAGCGAAAGAGTTGAACGAACGACCTCTACAAGTGATACGGACAAGTTTGCAAAAGCCATTTGCGCCTTTGCCAATGATTTACCGAATAAGAAGTTGCCCGGTTACTTGATGGTGGGCGCTTTTGACAGCGGCGCTTTGAGCGGATTAAAAGTAACCGACGAAATATTAAGAAATCTCGCAGGGTTGAGGTCTGATGGAAATATTCTGCCTAAACCGGCATTGATGGTTGAAAAATTTTCGTTTCCTGAAGGTGATTTAGCTGTAGTTGAAGTTTTGCCAAATAAAAATACACCTGTCAAATACAAAAGTGTGATATATGTTCGTATTGGTCCGCGGAAAGCGGAAGCCAATGAGGAAGAAGAAAGAATACTTCGCGAGAAAAGCGAACTGAAATCACCAACCTTTGATTCATCTCCCTGTTTATACAGCACAATTGACGATTTGGATTTAGATTTATTCAAAAATGAATATCTTCCAAAATTTGTAAAAACAAACGTTTTGGGAAGTGATAAACGAACTGTAAAACAACAATTAGCTTCTTTGAGACTTTTTGATATAGCATCCGATTGTCCGACCGCTGCAGGAATATTGTTGATTGGAAAAGATACCAAACGTGTTCTTTTTGGCTCTTACGTCCAATACGTGCAATATTCAGGAAAGAAAATAACATCTAAGATATTGAATGAAAGACAATTTTCAGGAAATCTTATCACGATGTTGAGAGAAATCGACTATTTCATAAAATACACTATTCAAAAACAGCGCCCTGTATTTGTTACTGTTTTACGTGAAGAAATGCGAATCAATTATCCGTATGAGGCAATAAGAGAATTAGCTATGAACCTCATCATGCACCGTAATTATCAGACAAATTGCCCTGCTCATTTTTATGAATATTCCGACCGGATTGAGATGGATAATCCGGGCAATCTTTACGGTAAAGTACATCCTGAAAATTTTCCTAACGTAACTGATTATCGAAACCCTATCATAGCAGATGCAATGAAAGTATTTGGTTATGTAAATAGTTTTGGAAGAGGAATTAATATGGTTCAGGAAGAATTGGAAGCAAACAAAAATGGCTTTGCTCAATTTGATTTTGATGATATCAGCACTTTCAAAGTTATGGTAATGAATGCGGATTTGGATGCTGTAAAAGCAATGGAAGATAGTACAGAAATGGTGCAGAAAAATGGTATAGATAGTATAGAAAACGGTACAGATGGTACAGAAAGATTAGCAGGTAAAGAAGTTGATATTGTTGTTCTCATTAAAGAAGATAAATATATTTCCAAAAAGACTATCGCCGAAAAATTAGGAATAGGAACTACTACTGTATCTCGTTACATAGATTCGCTTAAATATAAAGGTATAATAGAACGTATCGGCGAAGATAGAGGTGGCTATTGGGAAATAAAGCAATAATTTATGGATTTCAACAAGATTTCAGAACAACATATCTTGCATATCGTAATGGCAGTCGCAGCATTAAGTATTGCTGTTGCGATGCGCTTTATCTGCGTCAGAAGTGACTGTGATACAGGTACAGCCAATCTTGTATTTATTATTGTTCTGGGAGTAGAAGTGATTTTATATCTGATACTTATGAAAGTAATTATTTTTCAGTTTGAGAAATTAGTTGCTTGGCGAAAAAACAAAAAAGAAGCAAAAGAAATTGTTGTAGAAAGCAATAACATTTCATATCCATCCGAAGAAAGCGTTCATGACCAAATTGTAAGGAAGCGGTTTGAAGAATCAATCGCTATATTTCAGGAATATACCCAAAAATCTTTTGGTAGATATATTTCTTCCGAAGAAATCAAAAAACTAAATGGATACATAGAATTGTATGCCAAAGAACAACCGCTTGAAAATACCATTCTGGTACAAACACCACGACACCAGATAAGTAACAACGACCTTTATCATTTTGGTTGGAATATGTGGAATCATTTCAAAAAATACCGTCAAGACCAAACACAGGAATGCGTTGTTGCTTGGTTAAAAGCAGTCTTCGCTAATTTGAACGATGTTGAACTTTCTACCATAAAAGGGAAATTGACAATCTTCGATGCTAAAAGTAAGATTACTATCCAAAAGAATATTCCCGATTATCTTCGCTTTTTGAAAGAATGATATGTCCGAACCCGAATTACTAAAACGAATATCCGAATTGGAAGCTCAAAATCTTACTTTGATTGCCGAAAATGAAAGATTGCGGAACGCATTGGGGTTGCCTTTAGAAAATGTCGCTGTTCAACAATCCATACCCGAATCTACTTATCCAATTGAAAAAGAAATAACTACTTCATTTTTAAATAAATACAACCCGCCAGCTGAAAAGATAGAATTGTTCGTATCGCTGTTTCGCGGACGGACAGATGTTTATGCTAAACGCTGTTACAGTAAGAAATACGAAAGCAGCTATTATATTCCGGCTTGCAAAAATGAATGGGTAAGAGGCGTTTGCGACAGAACACGCACAAAATGTAAAGATTGCTCTAATCGAGATTTGTTGCCCTTGACTAAAGAAGTTATTGATAGCCATTTACGAAACAAAGATGAAAATGGAGCGGGAATTGTTGGCATCTATCCACTCTTGTCGGATGAAACCTGTTTGTTTCTTGCAATAGATTTTGATGAAGAGAAATGGCAAAATGATATTTCAGTTTTCCGTTCTGTTTGTACGAGTTTGAATATCCCAATCGCAATTGAACGTTCCCGCTCCGGCAATGGCGCTCATGCGTGGCTGTTTTTTGAAGAACCTGTTTCCGCAATTTCTGCTCGAAAGTTGGGTAATGCCCTTTTGACCAAAGCAATGTCGGTCAGACATGAAATTCAATTTTCATCATACGACCGCATGTTCCCCAATCAAGATTTTATGCCTAAAGGCGGTTTTGGTAATCTGATAGCTCTACCTTTGCAAGGAGGAGCGAGAAAAAATAACAACAGCGAATTTGTTGATGAAAATTTGAAAAGCTATTCCGACCAATGGGCATATTTGGCTTCTATCAAAAAACTTAATGCAGAAGAAATCAAAAACTTACTTGCCGAATTATGTATTGGTAACGGATTAGGTGAACTTGGAAATACGGATGCAGACGAGGAAGAATCATTAAAACCATGGGAAAGTAAAAAGCCGGAAATCAAACTTGAAAACAAAGATTTTCCCGAACAATTGACTATCGTTGAAGCAAATCGTCTATATATTCCGAAGAAAGACGTCAGTCAGCGGGCGTTAAATCGCATCAAACGGCTTGCTGCCTTTTCAAATCCTCAGTTTTATAAAACGCAAAAGATGCGAATGTCAACGTATGGAATCCCAAGAATTATTTATTCATTGGACGAAACGGATGAATATATGGGTATTCCACGCGGGTGCAAACAATCTCTTATCCATTTATTTGAAGAATCTAACGTCAACTATCTATTTGATGATAAACGGAATAAAGGAAAAGCCATCAATATTAATTTTAAAGGTACGCTTCGAGAAGAACAAGAAACCGCAGCAAATGCCCTACTTCAATATGAAAACGGCGTACTGTCCGTTCCGACAGCTTTCGGAAAAACTGTTATTGGCGCTTCATTAATTGTTGAAAGAAAATGCAATACACTGATTTTAGTTCATCTACATACTTTGTTCGACCAATGGAAGAAATCGTTGGATCAGTTTCTCGAAATTAGTGAAGTTTTACCTGAAACGGATAATCCACGTGGAAGAAAAAAAGCTCGCTCAATCATCGGTCAAATAGGTTCAGGCAAAAATACTTCATCGGGAATCATAGATATTGCGCTTGTTCAAAGCTTAATCCATGAAAATGAAGTCAATGATATTGTGAAAAATTACGGCATGGTGATTGTGGATGAATGTCATCATGTTCCATCCATTAATTACGAAAAACTGCTTGGGAAAGTAAATGCCCGCTATGTTTATGGGTTGACGGCAACACCGATTCGTCAGGACGGACAACACCCGATTACATTTATGCAATGCGGAACGATACGCTATGCCGTTGATGCAAAATCACAGGCAAGTAAACGAAATTTTGAACATTTCATAATTCCTTGTTTTACACAGTTCAAAAAACCTTTTACTCAAAATGAATCAGAATGGCATATTACCAGAATATATACAGCCCTTGCAGAAGATGAATTTCGCAATCAACAAATTGTAACAGACGCTATTAATGCGCTAAAAGCAGGAAGAACACCAATTATTCTTACCCAACGTAAAGAGCATGTCATTCGATTATCGGAATTGATTAGAAATCAAACCGATGCTCATGTTATTATGCTCATTGGAACTGATTCCGCTAAAATAAAAACCCAAACGATGGAATCTTTGGAGAATATTCCGCAAGAAGAGAAACTGATTATCATTGCCACCGGGAAATATGTTGGCGAAGGCTTTGATTATCCGCGTTTAGATACTTTATTTCTTGCATCGCCTATTGCATGGAAAGGAACATTGGCTCAATATGCAGGACGCTTGCATCGTGAATATCCCGGTAAACAGGATGTTATGATTTATGATTATGTGGATATTCATGTTCCGGTTTTGGAACGGATGTACAATAAACGTCTAAACGGATATGCACAAATCGGATACAAAACATTATCATCTTATAGTCAGCCTGATAAAATCAGTATGATTTATGATGTGAACAGTTTTGTTCCGGTAATGAAAAATGATTTTGCCGAAGCGAAAAAAGAAATCCTGATTGTCAGTCCATATTTACGAAAGAAACGGATAGAAGCAATTCTTGAATGGTTGAAAGAAGCGATTCACACGGGTATTTCAATTACGGTTGTTACTCGCCCGCCAAAATCATACAAAGAACCAAAACCGATTCAAGAATGCATAGAACTTTTGAAATCAAACATTTCTGTTATTACAAAGCCCAATATTCATCAAAAATTCATTCTTATTGACAACCGACTTGTTTGGTATGGAAGCATCAATCTTTTAAGTTACGGCAGTTCAGAAGAAAGCATCATGCGATTGGATTCAAGGGAACTGGCAACAGAATTGGAGGCGATGATCCGATAAATAAAAACCACTTTTCAATCTTTTCCATATTCATTTTTAGAGATGACTTAGAGATAACCTGCCATCTTTTGCATTTCGTCATCTCCGGCAAATCTATTTATTCTTTTGCATTCGCAATCGCACGTAGAGTGTGTGATGGAATTTTGGGGTGTTGACGCCTCAACCTTGTGGCGTTGGGCAAAGTCAAAGGTTTCTGAACCTACTCAGTTGAGTCAACCAACTAAAGAAAGTGAATTGGTTAAATCATCTGAGTCATCACAGTCGGATAAGACTGAAAAGAAAACTGTTTCTGCCAAGTAAAGAAAATCTGATTTATCGGAATACAGAGAAACATTTCTGAAAGTTCCAAAAATCATTGACCGAAAAAATGTATTCATCAGTACTCGCGAAATGATTGTTGGCATCGTCCGACTTTTCGGCGGAGAAAAGACAAGCGTTTTGGGCTTTTTGGAAAAGAAAACGCCAAAATTTCGGATAGCGAAGGCGTATTTTTAACGGATGAAAATTCGATTATCAATAGCTTTTTTATGCAAAGTTTGATGAATCCGAATCTTGTCAAAAGCGTCAGACATATCCCGCTTGCGTACTCCAAAGACGATGCCGGAAAACTGACAGATGAATTTATGGTAAAATTGGCAAAGGAATATATGCAAGTGATGGGGATAGAAAATACGCAATGCATTATCGTTCGGCATACAGATCGCCAGCACCCTCATTGTCACATCGTTTTTAACAGGGTGGATAATGACGGCAAAACTATTTCAGACCGGAACGACCATTTTCGGAATGAAAAGGTAATAACAATTTAAAAAAATAATTATCTTTGCATAAATTATTTTTATATGAAAGGTTTTGGTAAAGCAATTTATTGGTTGTTATTAGTTACTTTTTTAGGACTTTTACAAGTGTGGATAATTATTTTTACCCATTTTATACTTAAAGAAACCATTGGATTTGAACAGCTAATGTTAAATGGTTATTTTTTGTTTTTTTCAATATCATTATTATCATTATTTTTTACAGACCAAGCTCTTTCGTATAAAAAGGTCATTCGTTTCAAACAACGAGAGTTCGCAGGTTTTATCATTTTTCCTATGATCATTATAATAATCAGTGTAGTTCTTCATATTATTAGTTTTCAATATAAAGGAGTAGATACAGATCGTATTTGCTCTTGTCACTATGCAATTTATACAATGACTTTTCTTTTTGCTTTAACTTATAAAACACAACAAATCAAAGAAAAATTGTAATGAGTTATTTATTCCAATTTCTATTACCAGCTTTAGCTGGAATAACAATAATATATTTTTATTATTATTTTAGATATTTAAAAAATTATCAATTTAAAAGTGATAATGACAATCTACCAAAGAACTCTTTTTATTCAACTCAAGAGATATTATCTTCAATTCAAAATTATATTCCGTTACATTTATCTCATAAATTACCAGATTATTCAAAATATCGAAAAGAAACAAACACAAAAGAAGGAATTAGTTATTTTCTAAAAATATTTGATGGGAATATTCTTGAAAATACTCGCTTTCTCTTATTAGGTAGTGCAGGTATTGGTAAAACAACGTTTTTGCTAAATTTATATAAGACAGCATCTTTAAAGTTACCTGAAGGCACAAATATTCAATTGTTCCCTTTAAGAACATGTAATTTAGAACATGAAATTCAGTCTTTAACTCATCCTGAGAAAACCATCCTGTTGTTAGACGGTTTGGACGAATTGCCCATAAAATCAAATATGTCATTACGTAAAGTAGTTGAAATAACCGAAAGATTTAAATATGTAATTATAACATCTCGAATAGAATCTTTTAACGAGGATTCTGAATTGATAACAAATACTCTAAAATATTCTGGAGATAAAGAATGTTATAAAATTTCAAAAATGTATTTATCTCCTTTTGCAGAAAAGGAAATTAAAAAATACCTCAATTACGTATTCAAAGACGAAAATAAATTTCAACAACTCATAAATGTCCTATTTGGAAATAATTTAGTATATAGAGCAGAAGCCTTACTTGGTAGGGTCAAATTTGCTTCCTTAAAACCATTATTTTTATATTATATTACTGATATTATAAAAGAGGGAGACTATTATAGAGCTGATAGTGAAATATATGAAAGTCTCATTTATAAATGGATAGTAAGAGAAAGTTACAATGTTGAAGATAAAGAAAGTTTTAAGAGTAGTATGAGTAAAATTTTAGAAGAAATTGCTTTATCTATGGAAAAATCAAAATTTATTTAACAAAAGAGGAAATTGATACCATATCTTCAAAATATCAGGAAAACTTAAATTGTATATCTGAAAAGTCAAAAAGTTTATTAGTAAAAGATGAAAGAGAACATTTCTATTTTTTCCATTCTTCCATATGTACTTACCTTTTAGTAAAAAATAAATTTCAAGAGGCTGATAAAGAAAATTTTTTAAAAAGCATGAAAATTGAACCTGATTACGATCTATATACCCATTTAATTAATGAAATGGGATTAAAATACTTGTTAGAGTCAAATAAAATAAAGATTTCTTTGTCATCTGGAACTAATCTCAATCTTGAATATTCTTTTGAAAAGGATAATATTGATTCTTGGAAAGAATTTCTTAAGGTAAAATCACTTAGTTTATTTTCTTGTGATTTTTCTTTAGAGCATATATTCATTTTATTTCCTAATATTCAAAAATTTGCTTCCGAATATATAGATGAAGATGATTTAAAATATCTGATTCTATTTAAAAAATTAGAAATACTTGATATTTCACGGAATAAAAAAATTGTAGATTTATCTTCAATAAAGAATATTCTTACTTTAAATAAACTAATATTAAATGATTCTAATGTTGATTTATCTACCTTAGTAATACCAAATGATTCAATTAAAGAAATAATTATTTCAAAAGAGAAATACACTAAAGACATTGACAAGCTATTCCCTTCAAGAAAAATCAAAAAAACATTGGAGAATATAATAGAAAATACTATAACAATCAAGCTTTAGTAATGTTCCTTATTCTTCGGTGGTGCAAATGTGGTGCAAATCCAAAATCAAAAAAGCCTAACTGACTGAAAATCAATTAGGCTTTAACTTTAAAAAGTACCCCTAACCGTTCTTTTCTCGAACCAATTCTTACACGATTTAGACCTTATTTGGGAGTTAAGAGAGTGGATTCCTAACCCATAAATTAAAGAATATATATTTTCAAAAGTACAGACTATTTATTGAAAAAACAACCGTACTAAACTATACTATAAAAGTACAGAAAAAAACAGTTACCAATCCAAGCGGAATACCATCACTTGTCAAGGTGACAAAACTTGCTTTTTGGCAAGGTAAATACCTTTCAGGATAAGAACACTTTTCCTGAATTGCAAAGAATAAGATTATAAACTTTAGATACTGATGCTATGTTTTGACAAATTAAAAATTATAACTTCAATTAATTACATTAAAAATATTGATGAAAATATATTTCAAACTAATTCTATGAGTGGAATATTACAATCTCATAAGTACAAAAAAAGTAAACCTCCTTCATTATTAATTATGAATAATTATGAAAAAAATGAGTTAGTAATAGAATTTACATCCAAAATTCTAAAAGATAATTTTATCCATTTGATTAATAAGGATACTATTTATGAATGTTTTAGCAATATCAATAAATTAGGTATTTGTACATTGGATATTAATAACATTATTCACAATTCAAAAGTGGCTAAATGCGATCCAGTGAAAGATGTAGTGTTAAATTCCTGTGATATTAAAGAATTGGAAAAATATTCTAAAGCTAATTTAACTAATTACAATAAATTAGAGTGTAAACATTATCAAAATGGATTTGTAATAAATAATACTGCAAGCACTTCAAGATCAAAAATAAGAACAACAATATATAACAAAAAGAAGGAATTGGAGAGAGCGGAAAATGAATTGTTTATTGATTCATTGGAACATGAAAATGTTATAGAATATTACAATGATAAAACAAGAATTGAAATGAATATAAACACTCAAGTTCAAATCAGGGAATTTTTAGAAATTGAGGATAATCAACTTATGAACGTGTTAAATTCGACAGCCGACCCTATATCTACTTTATTAAGTAAGGTAATAAAAGAAACAAGTGTAAAAAATATTCATAACTTTGATTTCACTGATTATAAGAATGAATTAGTTTTAAAAGATTGTAATTATGATTTGAAGCAAGTTGAAGCAAAGGTAAGGAGTTTGTATTCCAAAAACACTTCAATAAATAAAGTAATGCAACCATATAGAGAATTATACCATCGTTTACAGGCAAATGATATTCCTGAAATCAACTTAAGAGAATTGTTTGCATAAGATTGTTAAGTACAGTACTATTTATTTATAAAATAAAGCATTAATGAGAACAACAAGAAAATTATCGGAAGCTACCAAACAAAAAATAAGCCATGCTTTAATAGGCCCCGGCAACCCAAATTTTGGCAAGTCATTAAGCCCCATTCATCGAAACAAAATAAGAATAGGAATGTTAAATTATTGGAAAACAATTAATAAATAATATTTTAGCTTATTTTTTAGAGATATAAAATTATTCAATCAAAATTTGTATTTCAATTTTTTGGAACGAAAATATTTAGTGTATTAA
>JGI24705J35276_12237680_pt1 | contig 12505 bp, 9 predicted proteins | sample TergutNt197P4_FD_35276 | JGI IMG/M metagenome (IMG submission 35276)
CGTAGCGCCTCGGCCCAGCGCATCACGGCGGTGATTCCCTATTACTCCTACGCGCGCTCGGACAAAAAGGACAAACCGAGAATTTCGATTACCGGGCGCTTGATGGCCGACATGCTCGTCGCCGCCGGGGCGAACCGCGTACTGACGATGGATTTGCATGCCGATCAGGTGCATGGTTTCTTCAGTGTGCCGGTCGACCATCTCACCGCGATTCCGGTCATCGCCGAACATTTCCGTTCGCGCCTCGATCTCTCGAACATGGTCGCGGTCGCGACCGACGCGGGGGGAGCCAAGCGGGTTGGCCGCTTTTCCGAACGGCTTGGTATTCCGATGGCGATCATCGACAAGCGCCGCATTACCGATACAGAGGTCAAACAGGGTCAAGTGGTCGGCGATGTGAGCGGGCGCGACGCAGTTATTTTTGAAGATGAGATTGCCACAGGCGGTACACTGATCTCGACCATCGAGACCCTGCGTGCCGCCGGGGCGCGAAGTGTCCATGCCGGCGCGGTGCACGGGGTGCTGTGCGGTCCGGCCATCGAGCGCCTGCGTGAAGCGCCCGTCGATTCCGTCGTCGTCACCAACACCGTGCAAGTCGCGCCGGAAAAACGGCTCGACAAACTCACCATCCTGACCGTCGCCCCGCTTTTCGCCGCCGCTATCGAGCGCATTCACAGCGGGGCAAGCGTCGGCGCGCTGTTCGCGTAGATAATAGGATTAAAATTCATATTTTTCTGCTCACTCGGATCGTCCCATGCCTCAGTATCGTTCCAGCCTCTCCACTTCCGGCCGCAACATGGCGGGTGCGCGTGCATTGTGGCGCGCCACGGGCATGCAGGACGGAGATTTCGGCAAACCCATCATTGCCATTGCCAACAGCTTCACCCAGTTCGTGCCGGGGCATGTGCACCTGAAGGATCTCGGCCAGTTGGTCGCGCGCGAGATCGAATCTGCCGGGGGCGTAGCGCGGGAATTCAATACCATTGCCATCGACGACGGCATTGCGATGGGGCATGGCGGCATGCTCTACTCGTTGCCCTCGCGCGACTTGATCGCCGATTCGGTCGAATACATGGCCAATGCCCACACCGCCGACGCGCTGGTCTGCATCTCGAACTGCGACAAAATCACGCCGGGCATGCTGATGGCAGCCTTGAGGCTGAACATCCCGGCGATTTTCGTCTCCGGTGGTCCGATGGAAGCGGGCAAGCTCAAGTGGGAAACGAAGACCATGTCGCTCGATCTCATCGACGCGATGATCAAGGCGGCTGACAAAAACTGCTCGGACGATGAAATCAGCGCGGTCGAGCGCTCCGCCTGCCCGACCTGCGGCTCGTGTTCGGGCATGTTTACCGCCAACTCGATGAATTGCCTCACCGAAGCCTTGGGTTTGTCCCTGCCGGGAAACGGTACGCTGGTAGCAACCCACGCCGACCGCGCAGGGCTGTTCCGCGAAGCCGGGCGGCGCATCGTCGAAATGGCGAAACGCTATTACGAGCAGGATGACGACACCGTGCTGCCGCGCTCGATTGCCTGCTTTGAAGCGTTCGAGAACGCGATGAGCCTCGATGTGGCAATGGGCGGCTCGACCAACACCGTCCTGCACCTGCTGGCCGCCGCGCGCGAAGCCGGGGTGAATTTCACCATGAAGGACATTGACCGCCTGTCGCGCCGCGTACCCTGTCTGTGCAAGGTCGCCCCGGCGGTGAGCGACGTTCATATCGAGGACGTTCACCGCGCCGGGGGCGTGATGGGCATCCTCGGGGAACTCGACCGGGCCGGGCTGCTTCACCGCGACAGCCCCACCGTGCAGGGCGGCACGATGAACGATGCGCTCGCGCGTTGGGACGTGATGCGCGCGCCCGATACCGCCGTGTCCTCTCTCTATCGCGCCGCGCCTGGCGGTATGCCAAGCCTGAAAGCCTTCAGCCAGGAAAAACGCTGGCCGGAACTCGACCTTGACCGCGCCCAGGGAGTGATTCGCGACCGCGCCCACGCCTTCAGCCAGGACGGCGGGCTGGCGGTGCTTTTCGGCAACATCGCCGAAAAGGGCTGCATCGTCAAAACGGCCGGGGTCGATGAATCCATCTGGAAATTTTCCGGCAAGGCAAAGGTTTTCGAGAGCCAGGAAGACGCTGTGGATGGCATTCTCGGCGACGCGGTACAGGCGGGCGACGTGGTCGTGATCCGTTACGAAGGGCCGAAAGGCGGCCCTGGCATGCAGGAAATGCTCTACCCGACGAGCTATCTCAAATCGCGCGGCCTCGGCAAACAATGCGCGCTTCTCACCGACGGGCGTTTCTCCGGCGGCACATCGGGACTATCCATCGGCCACGCCTCGCCGGAAGCCGCTTGCGGCGGCGCGATTGCGCTGATCGAAAACGGCGACGTCATCGAAATCGACATTCCCGGACGCAGTATCCATCTGGCGATTCCCGATGAAGAGCTTGCCCGCCGCAAGGCGGCGATGCAGGCGCGGGGCAGCATGGCATGGAAACCTGCCGGACGCGAACGCACGGTCTCGGCGGCGCTCCAGGCTTACGCGGCGCTCACCACCTCGGCAGATACCGGCGCGGTGCGCGATGTCACCCAGGCGCAAAGTCAAGGAAGCTGAAAATTGGAAATGGACGCCGAACTCAACCGCCTCGAAGCGCAGCTTGAACAATTCATCAGCATGTATGCGGCGCTCCGCGACGAAAACCGCGAACTGCGTACGCAGCAATCCCGGCTGGAAGCTGAAAATCGTCGGCTCGCGAGCAAGGTCGGCCTTGCCACCGAAAAGCTCGAAGCCGTGCTCGCCAGGCTGCCGCAATAAGGAGAGGGCAATGAAAGAGTCCGAGACGCTCGACATCAAGCTCCTTGGCAAGGAATACCAGGTCGCATGTGTTTCGCGCGAGCGTGAGAGCCTGCTCGAAGCGGTGGCCTATCTTGGAAAACGGCTCGACGAGACGGCCAAAAAATCGAGCGCCGGCAATGAGACCGTAGCAATGATGACTGCACTCAATATTGCGCACGAATTTCTGCAACTTCTACACGGTCGCGGGTTTGACTTGCCGACCTTGAAGCGTAGAATCGGTCATATGCAGACGCGCATCGAAGGTGTGCTGGCCCAACAGGAAAAGCTCTTCTGACTTGCGCAAGGGAACAATCCCCTGCGGTGTTTGTGGGAGCCGTGAATTCCTTGAACCAATATTAAGAGAACGGTTGCTGACTATAAAAAACGCTGGTGTGCGCGCCCCATGCGGGTGAGCCTGAAGCGGAAGGAAGGTGACCCCCTGGACCTTAGGTTCAGGATAAACCGGCTGATACGGCACCTGCGGGGGGCCAAAAAGAAGCGCGGCGTTGACCGCGCTTCGCTTGTTTAGCGTGTACGTTTTTGCGCCGAAGGCGCGTTGATTTAATGCCTCCCTCTTGAGGGAGGCTCTAGTTCAGGTGTTTTGCGCCAGCAAACAATGACATTCGACCTTTGGTGGCTTACCTATCCCCTGCTCGGCCTCGTGGTGGGCTTTCTCGCCGGACTGCTCGGGATAGGCGGCGGCGGCATCATGGTTCCGATGCTGGCTACCCTTTTTCTCGCCCAGGGATTCCCGCGCGAACAAGTAGTTCACATGGCGCTCGGTACCTCGATGGCGACCATCATGCTCACCTCGGCCTCCAGCTTGCGCGCGCATCACGCGCGTGGCGCGGTGAACTGGGAAATCGTGCGGCGGATTACGCCGGGCATCCTCGCGGGCACTTTTTTCGGCACATTCATCGCCTCGCGCCTCAATACCGTGCCGCTGGCGGTGTTCTTTGCCTGTTTCATGAGTTTCGTCGCCAGCCAGATGTGGTGCGACATCAAACCGAAGCCCTCGCGCGAATTGCCGGGTCAAGTCGGCATGGGCGTCGTCGGGCTGTTTATCGGCCTCATCTCGGCGCTGGTGGCCATCGGCGGCGGCTCGCTGTCCGTGCCCTTCATGGTCTGGTGCAACGTCGAGGCGCGGCGCGCCATCGGCACTTCGGCGGCCATCGGTTTTCCCATCGCGCTGGCGGGCACAGCCGGTTATCTCATCAACGGTTGGGCGGACGCGGGCATGCCGCCTCATACCCTGGGCTACATCCATTTGCCCGCCCTGGTGCTGGTCGGCGGAGTCAGTGTACTCATGGCCCCTCTCGGCGCGGTCTGCGCCCACCGCATGCCAGTGGCGACGCTGAGAAAAATCTTCGCAGGGATACTGATCCTGCTCGCGCTCAAGATGCTGCACGGTGTGTTTGCCTGAACGCGGCACTGGAGGGCGTTATCATTGATATTTTCCCGCTTTCTTCTTACCGTTCGAGCACTGCATCATGATCGACTTCTGCATTCTTCCCGTTACTCCGTTCCAGCAAAACTGCACCCTGTTGTGGTGCGAAAAAACCCATAAAGCTGCGGTGATCGACCCCGGCGGCGATGTCGACCACATCCTCGCAGCCATCGAAAAGCTCGGAATCACGGTTGAACGCATCCTGCTCACTCACGGGCACATCGACCACGTCGGCGGCGCGGTGGCGTTGGCCGAAGCGGTTTCAGTACCCATCGAAGGACCGCACAGGGAAGATGCCTTCCTGATCGAAGGCGATTATTTATCCCAACAGTGCAGCATGTTCGGCCTACCGCCAGTTACGGGTTTCACCCCGTCGCGCTGGTTCGATGACGGCGATGAAGTGCGCATCGGTGACGAGACCCTGCAAGTCCTCCACACGCCGGGGCACACGCCGGGGCATGTCGTGTACTTCCATGCCAAGTCCAAATTGGCACAGGTGGGTGATGTGCTTTTCGCGGGCTCGATCGGGCGTACCGATTTTCCGCGCAGCAACCATTCCATCCTGATCCGCTCCATCCGTGAACATCTGTTTCCACTCGGCGACGACGTGAACTTCATCCCTGGGCACGGGCCGATGTCGTGTTTCGGCGACGAACGCGCGCGCAACCCTTACGTCGGCGACGGCCTGGTTTGATTTGACCGGGCAAAAACAATCAAGGACATGATGCAAGCCGATCGAACGAAGGAACTCCGCCAACAGCTCGCGCACCGCATTCTGGTGCTGGATGGGGCGATGGGCACGATGATCCAGCAACGCGGACTGACGGAAGCCGATTACCGGGGCGAACGCTTCAAGGATCATCCGAAAGACATCAAGGGCAATAATGATGTGCTCACGCTCACACGACCCGATGTGATTGGCGACATTCACCGCGCGTATCTGAAGGCTGGCGCGGACATCATCGAAACGTGTTCCTTCAATGCCACGCAAGTTTCACAGGCGGATTACGGTCTTTCGGGCATTGCGTATGAATTGAACATGGCAAGCGCCCGCTTGGCGCGCGAGCTGTGCGACGAATTCACCGCGCGCGCACCGGATAAACCCCGCTTTTGCGCGGGCGTATTGGGGCCGACTTCGCGCACCTTGTCGATTTCGCCGGATGTGAATGACCCCGGTTTCCGCAATATCGAATTCGACGCGCTCGCCGACGATTATTTCAATGCGGCGCGCGGCCTGGTGGACGGCGGAGCCGATTTGCTGCTTGTTGAGACGGTGTTCGATACCCTGAACGCAAAGGCGGCGGTTTTCGCCATCGAACGCCTGTTTGAAGAACGCGGCCAGCGACTGCCGGTGATGGTCTCCGGCACGATCACGGATGCGTCCGGGCGCACGCTCTCAGGACAGACGGCGGCGGCTTTCTGGCATTCGCTCGCGCATGTGAAACCGCTCTCCTTCGGTTTGAATTGCGCCCTTGGCGCGAAGGAACTCCGGCCTTATGTGGCGGAACTCGCTGCACGTTGCGGGTGCTTCGTCTCGGCTCATCCGAACGCGGGGCTGCCGAACCCGCTCGCGCCGAGCGGTTACGATGAAACCCCGGAAGAACTCGCCGCCGAGATTGGCGACTGGGCGCGGGCAGGGCTGGTGAATATCGTCGGCGGCTGCTGCGGAACCACGCCGGAACACATTGCGGCGATTGCCCGCGCGGTGGAGGGCGTCAGGCCGCGCCGCGCCCCGGAGGCCGCGCCCCGGTTGCGGCTCTCTGGGCTGGAAGCGTTCGAGGTCGGTAAAGAGAGCCTTTTCGTGAACGTGGGCGAACGCACGAACGTGACCGGCTCGCGCGCCTTCGCCCGCATGATCGGAGAGGGGCGCTACGAGGACGCGCTCTCCGTGGCGCGGCAACAAGTGGAAAACGGCGCGCAGGTCGTCGATGTGAATATGGACGAGGCGATGCTCGATTCGGAAGCGGCCATGACGCGGTTTCTGAAACTCGTCGCAACCGAGCCGGACATCGCCAGAGTGCCGATCATGATCGACTCCTCGCGCTGGGAAGTCATCGAGGCCGGATTGCGCTGTATCCAGGGCAAGGGCATCGTCAATTCCATTTCGCTCAAGGCGGGAGACGCGGAATTTCTGCGGCAGGCGCGGCTCGCGCGCCGCTACGGCGCGGCAATCGTCGTCATGGCTTTCGATGAGACGGGACAGGCCGATACGCTGGCGCGCAAAAAATCGATTTGCCAGCGCGCTTACGATTTGCTGGTCAAACCGCTAAATGAGGGCGGCGCGGACTTTCCGCCGGAAGACATTATTTTCGACCCCAATATTTTTGCCATCGGAACCGGCATCGAAGCGCATGACAACTACGCCGTCGACTTCTTCGATGCGGTGCGCTGGATTGCGGAAAACCTGCCGCACACGCATACCTCTGGCGGGGTGTCGAATGTGAGTTTCAGCTTCCGGGGGAACGACGCGGTACGCGAGGCCATCAACACGGTTTTTCTCACCCACGCAATCCGCGCCGGATTGACGATGGGCATCGTCAACGCCGGGATGCTCGGCGTCTTTGATGCGCTCGATGCCGAGTTGCGCGAAAAAGTGGAAGACGTGGTGCTGAACCGCCATCCCGGCGCGGCTGAGGCGCTGATCGAGTTTGCCCGAACGATGAAAGAGGAAGGCAGGGCGCAGGGCGCAGGGTCAGGCGAACAGAACCTCGCCTGGCGCGACGCACCGGCGGAGGAAAGGCTTAAACACGCGCTGGTCAAGGGCATTGCCGATTTCGTCGCCGCCGACACCGAAGAACTCCGCGCCCGGCTGGAGGCAGAAGGCAAACCGCCGCTCGCGGTCATCGAAGGCCCGCTCATGGCGGGCATGGAGGCCGTGGGCGAGTTGTTCGGCGCAGGCAAGATGTTTCTGCCGCAAGTCGTCAAATCCGCGCGGGTCATGAAGCAGGCCGTGGCGCATCTCGTGCCTTTCATCGAAGCGGAAAAGGCGCGGGGCGGCGGGGCGAGCAAAGGCCGCATCGTGCTTGCCACGGTGAAAGGCGACGTGCACGACATTGGCAAAAACATCGTGTCCGTGGTGCTTGCCTGCAACGGTTTCGAGGTTGTCGACCTCGGCGTGATGGTTCCCGCCGATAAAATCCTGGTCGCCGCGCGTGAGCATGGCGTTGTCGCGGTCGGCCTATCTGGCCTCATCACGCCCTCGCTTGAAGAAATGTGCGCCGTTGCCGCCGAAATGCAGCGCCAGGGTTTTTCAGTGCCGCTCTTGATCGGCGGCGCGACCACCAGCCTCGCGCATACGGCAATCAAAATTGCGCCCCACTACACGCAGCCCGTCGTCTATGTGCCCGACGCTTCCCGCGCCGTCGGCGTCGTCAGCGCATTGCTGTCGAGTACCAACGCCCATGAATTTCGGGCACGGCTTGCCGCCGATTACGCCCGTGTGCGCGACAACCACGCCAAGCGGCAAACGCGCCCCCGCGTATCGCTGGCAGCCGCGCGCGCCAATGCCTTGCGCTTGCCGTGGAATGCGAAGCAAGCCGCTTGCGATTGCCACGCCCCCGCGCTCTACACGCCCCCGCGTCCGCGCGTTTCGGGAAAAGTCATCGCGCTCGATGTCGATCTTGCCGAACTGCGCAATTACATCGACTGGGCTCCCTTTTTCCGGACATGGGATTTGTCCGGGCGCTTCCCTCAAATCCTCGAAGATGAGACTGTCGGCGAAGCCGCGCGGAGCGTCTATCGTGACGGGCTTGCCATGCTCGACGAGCTCATCGCAGGGCAATGGTGTCGGGCAAAAGCCGTATTCGGCCTGTTCCCCGCCAACAGCGTAGGCGACGACATCGCGCTTTACGCCGACGAGAGTCGGCAAACCCCCGTGCTGGTCTGGCACGGACTGCGCCAACAATACGAACACGCGCCCGGCAAACCCAACCTCTGCCTTGCGGACTTCATCGCTCCCAAATCCTCCGGCGTCGAGGACTGGTGCGGCGTTTTCGCCGTCACCGCCGGACTGGGCACCGAAACCAAACTGGCTGAATTTGAAGCCGCTCACGACGACTACCGCGCGATTCTGTTCAAGGCGCTGGTCGACCGACTCGCGGAAGCCTGTGCTTCATTCCTGCACGAGCGTGTTCGCAAGCACGATTGGGGATATGCCGCTGATGAGGCGCTCGACAACGAGGCTTTGGCCCGCGAGGCGCACATCGGCATCCGTCCCGCTCCCGGTTATCCGGCCTGCCCCGATCACACGGTCAAGCGCGCCCTGTTCGCGCTGCTCGACGCCCCCGGCAACGCGGGCATGAATCTCACGGAGTCGATGGCGATGACCCCGGCGGCGAGCGTGGCGGGCTTTTATCTTTCGCACCCCGCAAGCCGCTACTTCTCCGTCGGAAAGATCGGCCAGGATCAACTGGAAGACTGGGCTCTTCGCGCAGGGATCAGTGTTGAGGACGCGCGTCGTTGGCTTGCGCCGTTGTTGTGAGGCGGTGGTGAGTTGGCGGAAGCAACCCAAAATCCGCGAAAACACACTAAAAGAGTACTTTAGTTAAAGTATACTGACACTATTCTTCTCTTTTAGAGCCATTTAGGGTGTGCCGCACTCACATGGGTCTGTATAGGACTAAACAAAAAACGCTCTAAAAACGGCTTCCGTCCATCCCCCATTTCTGCAACCTGTACCGTAACTGCCTGAGCGTCATGCCGAGTTTGCGGGCGGCGGCGGTGCGGTTCCAGCGGGTTTCGTCCAGGGTCTTGAGAACCTGCGCGCGTTCGTCGTCGGAGATTTCTTCCATCTCGCCGTCGCCCTCATCGGCGATTTCGCTCTCTTCTTCGCAGGGAGCGGCGGCGCACATGAGGGGCTGATTGTTGAGAGCAGTCAGGTCGATGCCGAGGTCTTCCGCCGTCATTTCGTTGTTTTCAGCCAAGGCACAGGCGCGTTCCAGCAGGTTTTCCAGTTCTCGGACGTTGCCGGGGAAACTGTATTGCCGCAGGGCGGAGAGGGCGGCGGGGGAGAGGGTATGGGCGGAGCCGCCATCACGTTCGGCCAGCCGCCCAAGCAGGTGCACGGCCAGATCGGGGATGTCTTCGAGGCGTTCGCGCAGCGGGGGAACGCGCAGGGTCAGGACGTTGATGCGGAAGTACAAATCCTGCCGGAAACGGTTTTCGGAAACGAGCTTCGCCAGGTCACGGTGCGAGGCGGAGAGGATGCGCACGTCGACGGCCTGTTCGGCTTGCGCGCCCACTGGGCGCACGGCGCGTTCCTGAATGGCGCGCAATAGCTTGACCTGCATGGAAAGCGGCAAGTCGGCCACTTCGTCGAGGAAAAGGGTTCCGCCGTTGGCCGCCTGAAACAGCCCGTCCTTGTCGGCGGACGCGCCGGTAAAACTGCCCTTGCGGTAGCCGAAGAATTCGCTTTCCATGAGTTCCGGCGGAATCGCGCCGCAATTGACGGGAACGAAAGGCTCCGTCGCGCGCATACCCTGGCTGTGAATGAGGCGGGCGATGACTTCCTTGCCCGTACCCGATTCGCCATGAATGAAGACGGGAGCCTGGTTGCGGGCGAATTTTCCGATGAGGGTACGCAGTTGCGCCATTGCGGGCGAACGCCCAACCAGTTTGCCCGCGTTCGCGTTGCCTGGTGCCTCTAAAACCGCTTCGGGCGAGTCGGGAGGCTGGAGTTTGAGGGCATGATGGACGAGTCCGCGCAAAACCTGGAGTTCAATGGGTTTGGTGACGAAATCGAACGCGCCGAGTTTGAGGGCGCGGATGGCCGTCTCGATGCTGCCGAAGGCCGTGATGACGGCCACGGGCAGATTTGGCCGATGGTGCTGGATGTGTTCGACCAGGCTCAACCCATCGCCGTCGGGTAGGCGCATGTCCGTAAGGCATAGGCGGTATTGGGCGCTTTCGAGCAATTCCCGCGCCTCGGCGAGCGAACCGGCGCTGTCCGCGCCAAGCCCCATGCGCAGCAGGGAGAGTTCCAGCAATTCGCGGATGTCTTCTTCGTCATCGACGATGAGGACATCGTGGACGGTGGCGCGGCTGCGGCGCTCTGGAAGACCGGAATTCATGGTTGGCTCCGTCCGGTAAGAGTGAAATGCGCGCCGGGGCGTTCGGAGTCGTCGGCTAGCAATTCGAGGCTGAAACCGTTGGCTTCGGCCAGCTCACGCGCAATGTAAAGCCCCAACCCGGTTCCCTTTGCATGGGAGGTGAAAAACGGCTCGAATAGATGGATGCGCGCCTGTTCATCGAGTCCGGGGCCGTCGTCATACACATGTACCCGTATCTGCCCGTCCCCAATATCTTCTGCGGCAATTTTGATGGAACCGGGCTTGCCGCTGCAATAGCGGCGGGCGTTGGAAAGCAGATTGTCGAAAATTTGATGCAGGTGGGCGCGGTCGATGCCTAAGGTGAGTCCGGAGCCGATATGCGCCTGGAAAACCGCCCTTTCATTTTCTCCGCCCAGGCTGGAGGCTTCGAGCACTTCGGCAACGAATTCCGCGAGCGGAAGCGCCTCGGGCTGCGTCCTGTTCCGGTGGCTCAGCGCGAGCACGTCGCAGATCATGCGCTCGATGCGTCGGGCGTTGTCGTTGATGATGCTGGCGAGCCGCATCTGCATGTTGCTGCGTTTTTCTTCGCGCAGAAGTTCGGCTGCCTGTGTCACTGCCGAAAGCGGGTTGCGTATCTCATGTGCCATGCTGGCGGTGAGCCGCCCAAGCGAGACGAGTTTGAGTTGCTGCATGCGGCGCTGGATGTCTTCCAGGTCGGTGAGAAAGATCAATATGTCGCCTTTGCTTTCAGCGCCGTTCTCATCGCCACGGATGCGGCCAGCGACCCGGCAGCGCAGTAGACGCCGGGCTTGCCCAAACTGGATGAGTTGCTCTGTTTCGCCCGCGCTCGTGCGGCAATACTCGGCAAGCGAGGGGGCGATGTCGGCGAGCAGGCGCCCCTCCATCTGCTCCAGGCCGAGCAGCGTACAGGCCGAAGGGTTGGCCTGGCGCACGATGCCATCCGCGCGCAGGACGATGACGCCGCCGCGCATGTCGCGGATGATGTGAGCGTTGATCGCTTCCTGCCGAGCCAGCGCCACGCCGCGCTCCGCCGCCAGCGACGCATTGATCAGCGCCCGATGCGCCAGCAATCGCGCCACGATGGCGATGATGAAAAAGGAAACGCAGGCCAGCGCCACCTGAAAGAAGTCCGCCGCCTCATGGGAAAAGTGGGTGCGCCAGACGTTCTCGGTCAGCACGCTGATGGTTGCCAACGCCGCCATGAAGAGCACGATGCGCCCTTCGGCCAGCAGGCCGGAACCGGCAAGCACGATCATCATCAACACCGGGATGCCGCTGCGGTAGCCGCCGCTCGTCCACATGACGACGCTCAGGATGAGCACGTCCATGAGGCCTTGAACCGCTATCAGCCGCTTGAAACCAATACGGCTTTCAACATCCGGGAAGCCGAGGGCGAGGAGCGTGGCAATATAGAAGAGCGCCGCAAACCAGAAGAGCCTGGGCGCTTCAAAGCCCAGCCCAGCCCGTGTCCCGAGGACGAGCAAAATAGCGGCGATGATGAGCCGGAACAGGTTGAAATAGCGCAACGCCTTGCGTTGCGCCGGATCGACATCCGGGATGGCATGCAGCGCGGAGGTTTTCACTTGCGATGAGCTTCGCAGCAAAAGAACTTGCCCGCCGCCTTGACGCCTTCGCTTTCGGGCACATGTACGCCGCAAACGGAGCAAGCCAGCATACGCTCCGTCTTTTCTTCATTCCCGAAGCGGTTATCGCGGGAAAAGGGACGCCCCCCCCGTCCTCGGCTCTTATTTGGGAACACACCGGATAAAACACCAAAAAAGATACGCGCCAGCGTCCCGATTCCGATGGCGAAAACAAGCAAAAGCAGGAGAACGATCAGAACCAGCTTGATGAACACGCGCGCTCCAAAAAGCAATCTATGTCATGGTTCCGGCAGTTTAGCATCGTCGATACTGTCGCCGTGCGGAAGGAATTTGGGCATTTCCCACACGAGCGGCACATCAACGGCTAAAATCTATTGCGGGAGGAGGAAATAACCGCACTGGCGCGGACAGCCCGCCAGAAAAACTGTTCAACAATGTGCCTCTCGTTTTTCCTGGAACGCGCGGCATATCGGGAGAAAGGGAAATGAAATCAAAAAGACTTGAAATCGAACAAGTCGCTTCGTTCCTGCGTGATGGCATGACCATCATG
>JGI24705J35276_12237678_pt1 | contig 12486 bp, 11 predicted proteins | sample TergutNt197P4_FD_35276 | JGI IMG/M metagenome (IMG submission 35276)
ACCATCTTCTCGACTTCTTCTTCCACCGACGAGGTCACCGCCGAGTTGCCGATATTGGCGTTGATCTTGGTCAGGAAGTTGCGGCCGATAATAACAGGCTCGAGTTCACTGTGATTGATGTTGGCCGGAATGATAGCCCGGCCGCGCGCGATCTCGGAGCGCACGAATTCCGGCGTGATGAAGGTCGGCACGGAAGCTCCAAAGCTTTCGCCGTCGGCAAGTGCTGCTTCGGCACGTTCGAGCTGCTGCTTGCGGCCAAGATTTTCGCGCGCGGCGACGTAGATCATCTCCTTGGTGATGATACCGGCGCGGGCGAATTCGAGCTGTGTCACCTTGTGGCCGTCGAGGCCACGTAGCGGATTGTGGTAAGCGGAAAACGCTTTGGCCGCCTTGTCGAAGGAAACGCCGCCGTTGTCCTCTGGCTTGATCTTGCGGCCCTCGTATTCTTCGACGCCGCCTCGCTCCAAAACCCAGGCCTTGCGGTCGCGCGAAAGCCCGGCGTTGACATTGATAGTGACGCTCGGATCGGTGTAGGGACCGGAAGTGTCATATACCGGCAGGTTCGGCTCGCCCGATCCTTCCGAGAGGATGATCTCCCGCAACGGCACACGCAGCTCCGGTGCCTCGTCGGGGGTGACGAAGATCTTGCGCGAGGACGGCAGCGGTCCCGTGGTCACGGTGGGAATCGCGATGTCCGGATTGGAGCGGATGTTCATGTGATCCTCCGTTATGTTCTTGTGCTTCGTTCAGGCGGCTTTGGCCTGATAACCCAGCCACTGCCTGACCCGGGCGTCGGGATCGGCGTTCTGGGTAACGTCGCTGACGACGGCGATGGAGTCGGCGCCTGCGGCGAAGATTTCGTCGGCGTGCTCGAACTTGATGCCGCCGATCGCCACCAGCGGGATATTGCCGACGCGCTTCTTCCATTCGGTGATCTTGGCAATGCCCTGCGGCGCAAAGCGCATCGCCTTTAGCGTCGTCGGGAAGATCGGCCCGAGCGCGACGTAGTTGGGCTTGGCGGCAAGCGCGGCCGCGAGCTCCTCATCGTCATGGGTAGAAATGCCGAGCGTAAGGCCGGCATCCCGGATCGCCTTGAGGTCGGCATCGACCAGATCTTCCTGGCCGAGATGTAGGTGCCTGGCGCCGGCGACGATCGCAGCGCGCCAGTAGTCATTGACCACGACGCTGGCCCGCGTGCCCTTGGTTGCAGCGAGCGCGTCGGCGACGATCTGCAGCGCTTCGGCATCGTTGAGGTTCTTGGCACGGAGCTGGATCGTACCCACCCCGAGCCGGGCGAGTCGCGCCACCCAGTCCACACTGTCGACGATTGCGTAAAAAGGATCAGGATACGGCATGCCAGAACGGTGTCCCAACAACAGGGGTGGAAGGGGAGGCGAAATCACGGGCTTCCATCAGCCCGGCTTCATAGGCGGTGCGGCCAGCATCAATGCCGAGCCGGAACGCCTTCGCCATTGCGACGGGGTCCACAGCTTTCGCGATTGCGGTGTTCAGCAGCACGGCGTCATAGCCGAGCTCGAGCGCTTGTGCGGCGTGCGAAGGCGCGCCCAGGCCGGCATCGACCACCAGCGTAATGTCGGGCAGGCGCTCGCGCAGCAGCCGTAGCGCGTCGCGGTTGATGATGCCCTTGGCGCTGCCGATCGGCGCGGCCCACGGCATCACCACCTTGCAGCCGGCATCCACCAGCCGCATGGCGACCGAGAGATCCTCGGTGCAATAGGGGAATACTTCAAAGCCGTCCTTGATCAGGACCGTGGCCGCTTCGATGAGGCCGACCACATCCGGCTGCAGCGTGTCGTTGTCGGCGATTACCTCGAGCTTGATCCAGGAGGTTGAAAACAGTTCGCGCGCGAGCTTTGCGGTCGTGATCGCCTCGCGCACGGTGCGGCAGCCGGCGGTGTTTGGCAGCACCGTGACGTCGAGCTCGCGGATGAGATTCCAGAACGCATCGCCGGCCTTGCCGCCGGCGGATTCCCGCCGCAGCGACACGGTGACGATATTGGCGCCGGAGGCACGGATTGCCTGCTGCATGATCGCCGGCGATGGGTAGAGTGCGCTGCCGATCAGCAGGCGCGAGGAGAAGGATTTGCCGTAGAAGTTCACCATCAGGGTTTCACCCTCCCTGTCGCGGCGTGATGATCTCGATCTCGTCACCGGCCTTTAGCCTGGTCTCGGCCCAGCGGCTCTTCGGCAGCACGTCGTAGTTCAGCGCGATCGCGAAATGCGTGCCCTCGTAGGCGAGCTCGCTCAGCAACGCATCAACGCTGCTGGAGTTCACCTCCCGCGGCTCGCCGTTGATGCTTACCCGCATAGCATCACCTCGTTGTCGATTTGGCCGCGCTCGACATATTTGAGCGTCAACTCGGCAAGCGCGGGTGCCATCAGGAAGCCGTGGCGATAGAGTCCGTTGACCGAGATCCTTCCATTGCGGATGCCGATGCGCGGTAGATTGTCGGGATAAGCGGGCCGCAGACCCGAACCGAATTCGACGATGCGCGCTTCGCCAAAAGCCGGGTGTACCGCATAGGCAGCACCAAGCAGTTCCAGCGCCGAGCGAACGCTGACTCTCCAGTCCTCGTCTTCGGTCTCGATCGAGGTCGCTCCCAGCATGAACAGATTATTCTCGCGCGGGATCACGTAGAGCGGCCAGCGCGGATGGATCAGCCGCACGGGACGCAAGAGTTGCACCTCGCTCGTCTCGATCACGATCATCTCGCCCTTGACGCCGCGGAGATCCGCTTGTTCGTCGCGCGCAGCCATGCCGCGGCAATCGATCACGATACCGTCAAGCTCCTGCGGGGACACCTTGCTCTCGAATTTGATGGTGCCGCCAGCAGCACGGATGAGCTCATGCAGCTTGGGCACCACGCGGCGCGGCTCGACATGGCCCTCGTCCGGGAAGAACAGCCCCTCACGGAAACGTCCTTCAAGCGACGGCTCCAATTGCGCGATGCCTGCGGCATCCACGCGCTTATGGCCTTCCGTCATCCGGGCAAAGCGCTCAAAGTCATTGCGCTCGCGCGCATGCGCCACCACGAGTGAGCCGTTGAAGGGCGTATCCGGCAGTTCGCGCCGCCAGATGTCGAGCGCGCGCAGACCCAGCCGGCTGATGAGCGGTTCTGCGACCTCGCCCTCGCAATAGGGCGCCAGCATGCCACCGGCCCAATGGCTGGTTGAATCCAGCAGCTTGGCGTCGCTGCTCTCATACAGAATTACATCGTGCCCGGCTTGTGCGAACAAAAGCGCCTGCCACGCACCTGCAATGCCAGCGCCAATAATGGAAACCGGAGAATCCGGCCGTTTGCTCTTCTGGTACATCCCTGTCCCTTCGCCGGCATGACCCGGATCAGGTTCAAAGGGTCACCGCGGTCTCTTGGCCATGGCTGCAGCCTCGAGTTTGCGGTATCTCAGCTCCTCTTCGGAACTCCCCTCGGAACGGGGCCTAATTTAAGCCGATAAGGCTCGGTGTCAACGCATGGGCTCGTCGCCGGCTTCTCATTTGCGGGATCGCGCGCCAGAATCAGGGCGAAGATCCGCGAGATTCGGGGAATTTGAGATTCCGAGGTCGGTCCTGCGAACCGCCCCGGAATGACGCTCAGTGGTTGGGAACCTGCGCCTGCGCGTTCTTTGCGCGGCGGGCCGACCGCTTCCGGAGCGGCGGATTGTCGTTCGGTTGAAGCCGGGTTTCGGCGACCAGCTTGGGCTGTCGGGCCTCAAGCCGCTGCCGCTTGGCGGCATAGTAGTAGCCGGCTGCATAATAGTGCACGGCGCGGTTGTGATCGCCGTTTGCAACACGATAGGCTCCCGCCAGGTATTTCACGCCGTAGGTGAGATTGGTGTCGGGATCGTGCAGGCCCGCAGCATCGCCGGAGTAACCGAGGCCGCGGGCAGTAGCCAGCTTTATCTGCATCAGACCGATCGTGCCGCCACGCCCGACGAGGTGTGGATGGTAGCGGCTCTCGCGCATGATAACGCGATGAACCAACGCTTCCGGTACACCGTTGGCGCGAGCATGCTTTGCAACCAACTCTGCATAATCGGCCTGTCCGGCCGATGCTATTTGCGGAAACAATACCCCCGCAAGGGCCGCGAGCGACGCGGCGAAAAGTGAAAATCTCATTCAATCTCTCTCTAATTCAGAAGTAACTCTCTCCAAGACCCTGACGCTCTGCGATGGAGCAACTTTTCGTCTCGCTGAGAAGACGGATCGTCGGCCATGACGAATGCTCGGCGGTAAGCCCCTTGCGCGAGTCGCAACGGCGGATCTCTCAGATCCGCCTTAGCAAGCGGAAGCGCTAAGAACAATGTCAGAAGTGGACATCGGCGTCGCCACGTCTGCGGTCTTCGATCAATCCGCAACCGAGCATGAGCCGTTGGCCATCTGTGCGGCGAACCCGGCGCAGTATCCACGGAACTGCCTCCGTATGTGAAGCGTCGAAATTGCTGGAGCATCGGAACTGCGACCGGCGCGTGGTGGTTGTACTCGAGCACGTCTGAAATCAAGGCGCATTCATGCCGAATGGGAGGAAGGACATGACGGATAGCGTCTACAAGGTCATCGAACTGATCGGCACCAGCAAAGATTCTTGGGAAAAGGCCGCGGCGGCTGCCGTCGACCAGGCGTCAAAATCGCTTCGCGATCTACGTGTCGCCGAAGTCGTCGAGCTCGATCTTCAGCTGGATGGCAAAGGAAAGGTGGAGGCCTATCGCGCCAAGCTCAAAATTTCGTTCAAATTCGAAGGCAGCTGAGCGGCGTCAGGAATAACATCATTTTGAAATTGAGGCTCTCCCCGCAAGAACGGGGAGAGCAGGGATTGTGTCAATTCGCTTTCACCAACGGGCAGCCGCCCTTGTCGAGCGGGCGGAATGCTTCGTTACCCGGAACGGTGGCGAGCAGCTTGTAGAGATCCCACTCGCCCTTGGATTCCTCGGGCTTCTTCACTTCGAAGAGATACATGTCATGGACCATGCGGCCGTCGATGCGGATTTTGCCGTTCTTGGCGAAGAAGTCGTTGATCGGCGTTGCGCGCATCTTCTCCATCACCTTGGGCACTTCGTCGGTGCCAGTTGCATCGATTGCCTTCAGGTAATGCATGGTTGCGGAATAGAGGCCGGCCTGGATCATGGTCGGCATGCTGCCAATCTTTTCGTAGAAGCGTTTTGAAAAAGCCCGGGTCTCATCATTCATATCCCAGTAGAAGGCGTCAGTTACGATCAGGCCCTGCGTCGCCTTGATACCGAGCGAGTGGGTGTCGGTGATCTCCTGCAACAGCGCGATCAGTTTCTGGCCGCCTTGCGTGATCCCGAATTCGGCGGCCTGCTTCAACGCCGTGGTGGTGTCGCCACCGGCGTTGGCGAGCGCAATGACCTTGGCCTTGGACGCTTGCGCCTGCAACAGGAATGAGGAGAAGTCCGAGGTATTGAGCGGGTGGCGCACCTGGCCGAGCACCTTGCCGCCGCTCTCCTTCACGACATTGGCGGCGTCGCGCTCCAGCGCCATGCCGAAGGCATAGTCGGCGGTCAGGAAGAACCAGGTGTTTTCACCGCGCTTGACCATCGCCTTGCCGGCGACACTGGACAGCGCGTATGTGTCGTAGGTCCAGTGCACCGTGTTTGGCGAGCAGGCGACGCCGGTAAGGTCGGAGGAGCCACCGCCGGAATTGATGTTGATCCTGTTTTTCTCGCGCGTGAGGGCGGAAACGGGCAGCGCGACGGAAGACGTGGGAACGTCGAAGATCGCATCCACCTTTTCGTTATCATACCAGTTGCGGGCGACACTCACGCCGACGTCGGGCTTGTTCTGGTGGTCGGCGAAAACGACTTCGATTGGTTTGCCCGCGACCTTGCCGCCGTAGTCGGCGACCGCCATCTGCACCGCCGTCACCGAGCCTTTGCCAGTGGCGTCAGCATAGAGGCTTGACATGTCTGTCAGCACGCCGATCTTCACGACGTTGTCGGAGATCTGTGCCTGGGCGGCGTCGGTAGCGGCGGCAACGGCAAGGCCCACCGCCAACGCAGCAACGAGTTTGTGCATGGACTTTCTCCCTTACGCTTTTCTTGAACTGGTTGTGGGTAGCCAGTCATCCTGCCGCAATGTGCAAAGGCAGCAAAGCGGCCGCCGAGGATGTCGCTGCGGAGCTAATCCGGCAACCCATCATTTGGAACAATGAATCTTGGATGGAGGCGGAGGGGCGGGCCCGTGCACGAGAGCCGTGAGCCGCCTACAACCCTTGCAGCTTGGTCACATACACATTTAGCGTGCCGCCAGCTTCCGCGGTGACGCGCAGGGTCTTGGAGTCGAAGGCGATGTTGGCGAGCTGAATGCTGTCAATATTGGCTTCCACTCGAATGCCGTCCTGGTTCTTCTGATAACCGACGATCGCGGCTGCGATCTTCCTCTGCGCGTCGGTGGCAATGGGCTTGAGGTCGAGTGTTGCCTTTTCGATGATCGCGCGCTGCAATTGCGGCACGACTGTTCGTGCGGCCGCGCCCAGGAGCCCGAATGCGGCCTCCGATTCAACCGCTAGCTCGACATCGGCCAGCCGGATCGTCTGCTGCGCTTGGTCCAGTATCGGTCGACCCCAGATGTATACAGTTGCCTCCGTGCCAAACCCCAGGAAAGTCCTCTTTTCCTTGGCGCGGACCAGGAGCGCGATCAGGAGGCGGTTGTCCGTGGGCGTGATGCTGACGTGCTTCACCGTCACACCGACTGGTCCCGAGCCATCTTCCGGAAAGGTGCGGCCGGCAAGCCTGGTTTCCATGATCTTGTTGATCTCGGTAAATGGCACGTCGATCGGCACGCCGATATTCGCTCCCGTTCCTGTCGGCGGCACGATCGATATCTTGTCAGGGAACGGGCAGTCGGGCTTCGTCGGCGTCGCAGTCACACGCGTTTCCGCCTCTATGCCGATCGTCAGGGTGAGCGCGGATGCATCGACCTGAGGCTGCGCTGCGATCGCGCGGACCGGCCGCAGTTCCAGCCAAAGCGCCGGAAGCGAATTCGACGCCTCGCCTCCCTGCAGCGGGATCGAGCGGCACGCCTTGGCCCACTGCAGTTTCGCGTTCTGCCGCAGGGTCTGATCGTTGCGGATGCGCTCGCCCAAGGCGTTGAGCTGATCGGAGACCGTCTTGTCGATCAGAGACTTCACCTGGGCCGGCACGTTGACGCGAGCGCCGGCGACCGAAAGATTGGTGTCGCTGAGGTTCACTTGCGCTGCGAAATTGGGCTCGAGGTGCCAGGCTGCAGCAAGCTTCGGTCGCGAAGAGATGGTGACGTTGCCTCTGATCTCGGCGCTGGCGTTCAGTTTCTTGATGTTGATATTCCCGATCTGCTTGGACTCTTTTTTGCCGAGTAGACTGCCTAGCACTTCGCCGACCGCGCCGGTGGCCTTGGCCGACAGCGATCCCGTGACATTCAGCTTCCCGGTCAGCGGCGTCGACAGCGACAATATGTCCGTGTCGCCCGTTGTCGTGATCGGCCCGCGCGAGGCGGTCCAGCCGATGTCGGCGTCCTGCAGGATCTGTGAGATTGGATTGTTGGCCTTGCCGCCGAAGGTGCGCGGGGTGCTGCGCTCAGCGGCCTCACGGATGGCCGACAATGCGATCGAGACCGGTGCAACTATGATCGAACTGCGAGAGGCTGGTGGCAGCGCCGGCAATTGTGCAAGCGCGGGAGTCGTGGCGCGCGGTGTCAGCCAGTCCATGACCTTCAGGCTCGCAAAGAAGGAGGCCACAAGCACCGCAATTGCAAGCAGGATGATCTTCAAGTTCAAAGTGAAACGCATCGTCCCCCGGGTCAATTCAAGCGGGAGATTTTACAGGGCGGCCGGCGGCGGCGCCAGAGCGGCTGACGGTGCTGCCGACTGCTCCCAAGCGCGCACCCCATCCGTGATCCGTTCATAGAAATTGGGCGGGCCGACGACCGTCTCGATTCCGGCGAGGCGCATATCGTCTCGCACAGTGTCACGCACGCGTGCGAACGCCATTGTTATTCCTCGCTGTTGCAGCTTCTTGACCAGATTCAGCAGTTCGTCGCTGGCACTGACATCGATAAAATTGACGGGTTCGAAATCCACAAGCACGCGCTTCACGTTTGGTCGTTCGGCGAGAGTCGCCATCAATTCCGTGTTTACGTAGCCGATGCTGGCAAAAAAAAGGTCGCCGCCTATTCGCCAGATCAACAATCCCGGAAATGTGATCGTATCAGGGTGGCGACGGACGTTGCGATAGGCCTCGGTGCCTGGAAGCTGGCCGAGCTGCGCGCCGCGCGGGTGACTGGCCAGGTAGATCAGGGTGAGTATCGACAACACGACGCCGAGGGCGATGCCGTGCAGCACGCCGAGGGTAAGTTCGCCGGCGATGACGATCATGGCGATGATGAACGACCGGCGGTCCCGGGCAAACAAGTCGCGCAGATAGCTGGGTTTCGTCAGATGCAGCATGGCTGCGATGACGATCGCCGCGAGCGCCGGCTCCGGCATGTTTCGAAACAGCGGCGTCAGCAGTATCAATGTGAAGAAGCAAAAGGTGGCTGCGACAAGATTGGCGATCTGGCTTCGGGCTCCGGCAGCCATCGCCACCGACGTCTTGGACAGGCTTCCGACGACAAGGAATCCGCCCAAAAGGCCGGCCAGGATGTTGGTCGGCCCGTGTGCGATCAACTCCTGATTGGGATCGATGTCGCCGCCACCCTGCAAGGCTGCTGCCTTTGCCGCGCCGAGCGCCTCCGCATAGCCGACCAGGACGATGGCGAGCGCGCCGGGCGCAAGTTGCTGCAATGTGGTGATGTCGAGCGTCGGTACGGTCAAATGGGGCAAGCCGGACGGCAAGTGGCCGGCCACGTGTACGCCGGTGGCCTCTCCGCCGAGCAATCCTATTATGACGGTGGCCGCAGCCATGACCACCAGTGCCGCCGGTAGGCCAGGTACGAAATGGCGGAACAACAGCATTGCCATCAGGCAAAGTACGCCGGTCAGCATCGGCGCGGGCGAAACGTCTGGCAGATGCTGCACCACGTGCCAGGCTTTTGTGAAAAAGTTGCCGGACGCACCGCTGATACCGAGAAGGTGAGGGACTTGCCCGATGATGGTGACGTAGACGAGACCTTCAATGAAGCCCCGCATCGCAGGGCTCGGAATGAAACTTGCCACCCAGCCCATTCGCAGGACGCCGAAGCACAAGAAAAAGATGCCGATCAGGACGGCGAGCGTGGAGGTGAGCGCGTCGAACTGGGCGGTGCCCTGGGTTGCGAGGGCGCCGACGGTCAACGCGGAGATCAGGCCGGTGGCGGTGTCCGGTCCGACAACGAGCTGGCGGGACGTGCCGAGCAGCGCATAGGCGAGCAGGGGCGGGACGAGCGTGTAGAGACCCATGACCGGCGGTACGCCGACGATGCCAGCATAAGCCATGCTCTCGGGCACCATGACGGCCCAGAGCGCAATGCCGGCCAGGAAATCGGGCATCAGCCATTCGCGTCGATAGGCTGAAACCCAGCCGAGGGCCGGCAGCAATCTTTGGGCGGCGGTCACAAGGCGCATAGTTCCATTGTAGTAGCCGCCGTCGGTGCATTTGAGAACGGAAAAGATATGCCCATCCGTCTTTTGCGCGCCGCATGCTTTGAGACAGGACGAGGCGAGCACTTGACGCAAGCCGGAGAATCGCCCTGTCAAGGGTTGACGCATTCATTTCACGATGCATGTTCGTCTCATGGGACGTTTTGCGAATACCCGGCTGGCCCGGATGAGTAGCGGGCATTACTGCCTGATCCGGGATCTGGGTTTGGTCAAAGGCGGCAAGGGGCTGCGGCACCACGAGGTGGTGTTGGACCTTTCTTTGCGCGGCTTTGTGCAGTTGCTGAAATCCCTCCTGCGCCATAGGCGAACGGTAGAAGAACCTCTGCAACCCGAGAACGTCAGTCCGGTCCCGATTCCGTCGGCCACGCATCCGGTGAGCGATTGACCTGATGCTATATTCGTGACGCGTTGGTTCGTCGCGGCGCGATTTGCTTCATTCCTCACGATCAGCTCAACGAAACGCCCGGTGGTGGCTGGTTTTTCCAGCGACACCGGGCGTTGCGTCGATCCGCCTCAGTAGCTCTTTTTGAAGCCTGTCAGTTCACGTCGCTTCCGCGCACGACAAAGACTAGCAGGCAGTTCAACAGCGAAAAAGGCAGCCGTGCTGTCGCGCGCCCGCTGGAATGAGGAAAACCGCACCGCAATCGTGGTTAAAGAAACATGAAATCAACATGTTGAAGAGTCTTTAATAAAATTCGACCAGTTTGCCGCGATGACACGTGGAGTTCGATTGTATCTCGTGGGCTCGCTGGTCCTCGCTTCGCTTGCAGGTTGCGGCCGATATTCTGCCCAACGCGAGCCGTGGCGGGCCGAGGCGGAAGCGGCTTGTCTGAAATCTGGGGCGGTCAAGGAGAGCGCCGAAATCGTTCGCATCCAACCGATCTCCGGCCCCGGCATCTGCGGCGCCGAATTCCCGCTCAAGGTCACTGCGCTGGGCGAGCCGGTCGGAACCTTCGGCTTTGCCGACGAATCTCTGCGGCCGCCGGGGAGCATCGGTAATCAGCCACGCTGGCCGGTGACGCAGCCGTCGTCGCCCTATCCGCAGTCGCCGCCCTACCAGGCCAGCAGTTCGGGCTACCCGCAGTCGTCGAACGATCCGGGCAATTCGAGCTATCCGTCGTCCACATATCCGCAGAGCGGTGTTCCGGGTGAACCGACCTCGCTGAGTGCCCCGGGCGTCGCGTCGCAGCAGGGCATGGAAACGCAGGGCTATCCGCCGCGTGCGCGCTATCCGGCGTCTTACTCCGATCGTGGCGAACAGCAGCCATTGCCGCGGCTCGGCCCTGCGCAGGGCAATCCCGTGACGACGGTTGGGCCGGTTGCGCTTAAGCCGACGGCGACGCTCGCCTGTCCGATTGTCTCTGCGCTCGACCGCTGGCTCTCCGAGTCGGTGCAGCCGGCGGCGATACGATGGTTCGGTTCGCGCGTTGTCGAGATCAAGCAAATCTCGGCCTATTCGTGCCGCGGCATGAATGGCAATCCGAGTGAGCATATTTCCGAACATGCTTTCGGCAACGCGCTCGACATCGCGGCGTTCACGTTCGCCGATGGTCGACGCATCACGGTGAAGGACGGCTGGCGGGGGTTGCCGGAAGAGCAGGGGTTTTTACGCGACATCCAGGCCGCGGCGTGCGACCGGTTCACGACGGTGCTCGCGCCAGGCTCGAACGTCTATCACTATGATCACATCCACGTCGATCTGATGCGCCGCGCCAGCCGCCGTCTGATCTGCAAACCGGCGGCCGTGTCGGGCGAAGAGATCGCCGCGCGCGCTTCGCAGCGCAGCCCGTACGCCTCGCGCGCCCCCAACGTGACCGGCTCACTCGCCGCCGGCAAGGAAGCTGGGCACAAGGCCAACGATGAAGACGAGGTAGAGGACCAATAAGCGACCGCGCACCGTCGTGATCTCGCGCAGCTGCGAAGAAGTCATGTAGGCGCTTCGTGCACGCGCGGATCATGCCTACCTGGACAGCCGCAAATTGGAGTTTCGAACCGGGAACCAATTCGCCCGCGTCACTATTGTTTGAAACGTGTGCACGCTCGAGACTCCAAGATAGACAAGCACGGAGCTGGTCCACAGGGCCTTCGCGAGAGCTGCATCTAGGTCACGTTTGCTGACCGGCTTTTGTCGAGATACCGAGGGCTCGGTCGCGGCGCTATGGTCGTCGCCGAGAAGAAGAAACGAGCAAGAACATAATTCCGCAGGGCGAGGCAGATCTCTGATCGAGATCGGCCTGATCCAACCGGAAGCCAAAACGGAGGAGGAATCGCTGATGAGCACGAGCAACTTGCCGCGCGTCACGCGGCGCCGGCTCCTGAAGGATACAGGGCTCGCTTTTCTCGCCGCCGGCTCGGCGCCGCTACTTTCCACGCCATTTGTATCCCGCGCGATGGCCGATACCAAGGCACTTTCCATTGTGCAGTGGAGTCACTTCGTTCCGGCCTACGACACATGGTTCGACAAATTTGCCAAGGACTGGGGGACACAGAACAACGTCGAGGTCACCGTCGACCATATCCCGGTGGGAGATGTTGCCGCGCGCGCTGCCGCTGAGGCGTCGGCGGGCTCGGGCCATGATCTGTTCGGGTGGAACGGCGCTGGCGGCGCGCACCTCTACCGTAAGTTTCTTGTTGACATGACCGACCTTGTCGAGTCGGTCGAGAAGAAGTACGGCAAGATCACCGTCATTGGTCGGCAGATCGGCTACAACCAGGATGACAAAACCTGGTCCGCATTCTCCGATTACTACATCAACTTCCCAGTGATGTATCGTAAGAGTCTATGGGACGCCGTCGGCGTCGTGCCTGACACGTGGGACAACGTGCGGATCGGCGGCGCGAAGCTGAAGCAGAAGGGCAACCCGGTCGGGATCTCGCTCGGTCACAGCAACGATCC
>JGI24705J35276_12237677_pt1 | contig 12482 bp, 14 predicted proteins | sample TergutNt197P4_FD_35276 | JGI IMG/M metagenome (IMG submission 35276)
TATCCGCTTTCCCAACAGGCGAACCTGCAAGGTGCCATCAGCGGCCGTGCCCTGTACGAAGGCACGCTGGATCTGACGGAAGCCATGCACTGGATATCCGCCCAACATGATGAACACGCGTCTTGATGCGGATATCAAAGCATTGGGCGCCCAATGCATTTCCAGAGGCATACAATGCGCCGTGGCGGAATCTTGCACGGGAGGACTATTAGGTGCGCATATAACACGCCTGCCCGGCGCATCGCGCTGGTTTGCAGGTGGGGTTATTGCGTATGACAACCATGTTAAAATGCGGCTTTTGGGCGTAGAGCCTAATCTGCTGCACACGCACGGCGCGGTGAGTGAACAAGTGGCGCGGCGCATGGCGCAGGGCGTCTGTACCCTTCTGCATGTTCACGCCGCTCTCTCCATTACCGGCATTGCAGGTCCGGACGGCGGCAGCCCGGAAAAACCCGTGGGACTTACCTGGATCGGCTGTGCGCTACGAGGGGATACGCAAGCGTGGTCTTTTCAATTCCAGGGTTCCCGGGAGCAGGTGCGCCAAGCCGCCTGCGCCGAAGCACTCCGCTGTCTGCTTGCGCAATTTCCATAAGCATGCCCCCCTAAAACGCCGCCACATTCTGCCGCCATCTTCTTGAAAAACGGCGGATTCCCGGGCATAATCCTCCCGGGTGTCTCGTAGCCATGCTTTGAGGAGAGCGACTGATGGGAAAAGTATATATCTGGCTCGCCGTCATGTCCTCGTTGATCGGCATCATGACGTATTTCTTCCTTCAGGAAGGAGGAGGCGAGGACAGGGGACCGCGTTATACGCTGGCATCTTTCCAGCGCCAATGGAAAGTCAACTCTCCTAATTCCAAGGCTCGCCTCAGTACGCTTCAAAAAGCTGAAGATGGCTTCGTCGCCGATTACGGCGATGGGGTGAGCGTACTCATCGTCATGCACAAGGAGGCTGTCACAGGGGCGCGCATCCGCTATGAAGCCGGTCCGGATCAGGGGGCAGGCGGCCCCCGTTTTCTATTGCTTGTCAGTGCGGCCATCAATGTCGGCACCTTCCGCTGGCCTCATGAGCGCATCGAACAGGTGCGGCAGATCTTCAGCTTTATGACCCCCCAGACCAAAAGCTACCGCTATCTCTATACCACCTTCACCCGCACGTATGATCAGACCAGGGGATGGGAATTCGCTCTGGACTATGTTCCGAACAAGACGGAAGAAGACTCCGATACAGCATCGCCGCAGTAGAAATATACTTTCCTCTGAAGAGAAACATGGCAGAATATGTTGAAAAAGGCCGCCAAAACGGCCTCTGCGCGTATTCGGGAAGCTTTTGACGGAGAGGCGGAACGTCTTGGCCTGAAAACGGAATGGGATGTATGAATTGAATATGGACAAGGAAGTCGTAACTCCACATAAACGGCGTCAAAACGACTTTCTGCCGCTCCTTTTTGGCGCATTGTTTGCATTACGTCCGGCATGGATATCTACCATTTCAATCCCGAGCATATCCTCAGCCTGATGCTGACGCTCATGCGCATCAGCATCGTGCTGTTTCTCATGCCGGTTTTCAACACCAATTCATTACCCATGCAGGTGAAAGCTTCCATCAGCCTGGTGCTGACCCTGGCGCTGTGGCCCCATGTCGCCCTAGCCGGTACGGATATGCCTCCCCACCCGCTCTCCCTAGGTTTGATGTTCCTTGGTGAACTTCTCCTGGGACTTATCATGGGCATGGTGGTGCAATTTTTATTCGTCGGCATTCAGAGCGGCGGAGAACTCCTTGGCTTTCAAATGGGTTTTACCATGGTGAATGTCGCAGATCCTCTCTCCGGCATCCAAAATGGCGCAGCCGCGTATTTTTTGTGGATGGTGTCCATGCTCACCTTTTTGGCTCTTGACGGGCATTTATTCATGATCAAAGCCCTGGCGGACAGTTTCCGCCTTGTGCCGGCGGGCGGCCTGCTTTTAGGGGACATCCTGATACGCCAGGTTTTTGACCTTTCGACACAGCTCTTCGTTATTGCCGTCAAAGTGGCGGCACCTGTGATGGTGGCGCTTTTTCTCACGGAACTCGCCCTTGGCCTGATGAACAGGGCTGCCCCGCAGATGCAGGTCATGCTCATCGGCTTCCCCCTCAAAATTGCCGCCGGATTCTTCTTTTTAGGGCTGTTGCTGGTTATCCTTTCCTCACAGATCGAACAGTTCGTGCTTGGTATGAATCCCATGTTCCTCAACCTACTCAAGGCAGGCAGCCCTTTGTTCCACAATATTGCTCCATAGACCACAGTCAGGTTGCCGGCACAAATCTGGCATACTCTTGCGAAACTGCCCCCGGACATTCAACAGGGAACAACCATGTTCGGAAAACAACAAGACCCCAGCAAAACAGAAAAAGCAACCGCAAAACGCCGCAAAAAGCAGCGCGAAGAGGGAAATGTTCCCAAATCACAGGAAGCAACCAAAGCCGTAAGTCTGGCCGCCGGACTCATCGGCCTGTATGTCTGGATTGGCTCTATTTCAAATGAATTCAAAGTGTTGTATAGATATTTTTTTCAGCATGCCTCGGAGTATATCATCACCGAGCAAAGCGTCATGGATATGGCGTTCTGGGTTTCCGGCCTGCTGGCCAAAATTCTTCTCCCCTTCCTGCTTTTTATCGCCGTCATTGTCTACCTCACGATCCGCCTCCAGGTGGGCAAACTTTGGACCACAAAGGTGTTCAAGTTCAAACTGATGCGATTCAATCTGCTCAATGGGCTGAAAAATATTTTTGCCTCGCCGCAATCGCTGCTGCGCCTGCTTAAAAGCATCATCATGATATTCATCATCGCCATTGTGCCCTATGTGGTGATCAAGCGGGAGTTCCCCGGCTTCCTCAACATGTATTACACAACCGCTGAAGGCGTTGCATCCTATATGCTTGTCACAGGCTTCTGGATGGTAGCCTATACGCTAGTGCCCATATTTGCCGTGGCTGCCTTCGACCTGTGGCAATCGCGCTATGCCTATGAGGAAGGCATCAAAATGACCAAAGAAGAAATCAAGGATGAACGCAAGCAGCAGGAAGGGGACCCGGTCATCAAACAGAAGCAGCGACAGAAGATGATGGCCTTTGTTGCCAAGCGCATGCTGCAGGATGTGAAGAAGGCTGATGTCGTCATCACCAACCCCACACACTATGCAGTCGCGCTGTATTATAATCCTGCCGAAGCTTCCGCGCCTGTCGTCGTGGCCAAGGGACTCAATCATCTGGCTGAAAAAATCAAAGCCATCGCCCGTGAAAACAATGTGCCAATCCGCGAAAACAAACCCTTGGCACAAGCTTTGTATAAGACAGTGGAAATCGGGGACATGATCCCCGAGGAACTTTTCAAAGCGGTCGCCTCCATACTGGCAAGCATCTGGAGACTCAAGAACAAAATGCCCGGCAGATAAGAGAAAAAAGGCCGGAGGATTCTCAGGCCCCTTCCGTATAAGACACACGCCGGAGAAATGACGGAGCGTCAATACCATGGCTGCAACTGCCCCAAAACTTGATTATGCGCGATTTTCCAGGCAGGGCGAAGTTATGCTCGCCGCGGGGGTGGTGACCATCCTGTTTGTGATGTTGGTGCCTCTTCCCACCTTCCTGCTGGATATCATGCTTTGCGTAAGCATCACCTCCGCACTGCTCGTACTTATGACCGCCATGTTTATGACCTCGCCCCTGGAATTTTCGATCTTTCCTTCCTTACTGCTTGTCACCACCTTGTTGCGTCTTGCGCTCAACGTGGCCTCCACACGGCTGATCCTGCTGAACGGCGATGCGGGAACCAGCGCGGCGGGTGAAGTTATCCGCGCCTTCGGCGAATTCGTCGTGGGCGGAAGTTACGTTGTAGGCGCCGTTATCTTTATGATCCTTTTTATCCTGAACAAAACCGTCATCACCGCCGGTACGACGCGTATCGCCGAAGTGGCAGCCCGCTTCACGCTTGATGCCATGCCCGGCAAACAGATGGCCATTGAGGCCGACCTCAACTCCGGCCTGATCAATGAAGAGGAGGCCACGGCACAACGTAAGGCTTTGCGCAAGGAAGCGGATTTTTATGGCGCTATGGACGGCGCCTGTAAATTTGTTTCTGGAGATGTCAACGCCGGGATGCTGATCACTTTGGTAAACCTCATCGGCGGCATCATTATCGGCGTAGTGCAGAAGGACATGGCCTGGGAAACGGCTCTGACCACCTATTCATTGCTGACGATCGGCGACGGTCTGGTAGCCACCATTCCTTCAATCATCGTTTCCACCGCCACAGGCATCCTGGTATCGCGCGCCGCCTCTGAAGCAAAAATGGGCGAAGAATTCCTGGCCCAGCTTACGTACAACAAGCGGGCGCTCCAAGTCGTCAGCAGCGTGCTCATTGTCTTTGCCATGGTACCCGGCCTCCCAACACTCCCCTTCCTGACCCTGTCTGTGGTCACATTCCTGGTAGCCCGCTACGTCAGTCCACAAGACGATATGGAAGAAGACGGCATGGCCGGCAAAAAAGGTTCGAAAAAATCCGGCAGACTTAATGAACCTGCTGAAACTCCTGAAGAGGTTCAGGAACTTCTGCCCCTTGATATGCTGGAACTGGAAGTCGGTTATGGACTTATCCCCCTAGTGGATGAAAATCAAAACGGCAACCTGCTTTCGCGTATCCGTTCCATTCGTCGCCAATTTGCCCTGGATATGGGGGTCGTCATCCCTTCACTGCACCTGCGCGACAACTTGCAGCTCAAACCCGGGCAATATGCCCTGCTTATCAAAGGCAATCAGGTGGCTGCGGCCGAAATACTGGTTGATCACTTCCTGGCCATGGATCCCGGCAACGTCAACAAGCCTATTGCCGGAGTAGAAACCCGGGAGCCGGCTTTCAACCTGCCCGCTCTCTGGATTCCCGAAAGTCAGCGTGAGGAAGCCATGATGTCCGGCTATACCGTGGTTGATCCCGCAACGGTCATCGCTACCCACTTGACAGAAGTATTTCGCCGTCATTTGGGAGATTTTCTGGATCGACAGGCAGTGCAGGGACTTTTGGACACGCTGGCCAAAAATTCCCCCAAGGTGGTGGAAGACTTGACGCCCAACACACTCGGACTTGGCATTATTCAGAAAGTCTTGCAGAATATGGTGCGTGAGCAGGTTTCCATACGCGATATGCTGACTATCGTAGAAACCCTTGCCGATTTCGGCGGCGCTGTGAAACATGCGGATATCCTGACGGAATACGTACGCGAACGTCTTGCCAGATCTATCGTAAGGCCGTACATGGACAGTGAAGGGGCGCTGCCCGTCATCACACTGGATCCGGTGGCGGAAAAGACTCTCCAGGAAGGTATCCGCCAGACGGATGGAGGAGCCTTTCTTTCCCTGCATCCCGCAACGGCGCAAAAACTTATTCAGAGCATCAGCAAAACTGTGGAGGCCGCCGTTGTGACAGATGGACAGCCTGTTGTGCTGGCATCGCCCGTGGTGCGTCCGCATCTGTCGCAATTGGTCACGCGTTTTCTACCCAATGTGGCCGTGATTTCTCAGGCGGAAATACCGCCGGATACACGTTTGCAGGCTATCGGCGCGGCAGGAATTGATTAGTTAGGCCTTTACGAAGTATATGGTACTGGCAGATCGCACATGATGGATGCGTACAGCCAACTAAAAGAGTCTCCCATGCAGGTCAAAAATTTTACAGGCACAAGCACCCAGGAAGTGCTGGCACGGATCAAGGCCGAATTGGGCCCCGACGCGGTTATTCTCAGCAATCGCAGCTTCAGGAAAGGCGGCCTGCGTTGCCATGAAGTCACCGCAGGCATTGAGCGCCCCGGCGGGATCCAGGACGAAACAGATCACGCCATCCCGCCGGGCTGGGTTGACTGGCATAAGGACTGGATGCAGATCAAAAACCACATCTACGCATTGATGAAGCCCGCGTTGAACCTGGATCAACTCAGCCCCAGGCAACGCGTCGCCTTGGAATATCTCCAGCGGGAAGGTGTCGACGACGAGGTTTTGCTTGAATTGTACCATAAGCTTGTCGCAAAGCCCGGCCTTTCCGTTCTTGAGCCTCTGGACGCCATGATGCCGGTGCGCCCGTGGTCTCGGAGGGCATGGCAAGAGCAGGTACATATCCTGGCTGGTCCCTTCGGCGGCGGCAAAAGCGCAAGCGCCTTGCGCATGGCGCTGCTCCTGCACGAGGAAGATCCGGAATTGAAAATTGCCTTTGTCAATGTCGACTGTGTCCGCGGCACTGGTCGCCTTGTACTCAGACACTGGGCCGAGCTTTCCAACTTCGCTTATTACGAAGCCCCGGATGCTTCAAGCATGCGCAAAGCCTTGAGCGACTGCGCGGACACCGACTATGTATTTGTAGATATGCCGGGTTTGGAGCGTTCGGCTACGCTCATGCAACAACTCTCGGCTCTGGGTATCGATTCCATCGGTGCCGCTACGCATCTTGCCCTGCCGCCGCACTGCGCGCCCCTACAGACAACCACTTTTCTAACGCGTTACAAGGGCACGGAAAACAGCAGCCTGGTCTGGACCAAGCTGGACGAGACGGTCAGCTACGGCGCCATGCTGAATGTGAGCCATATGTCCGGATTGCCTGTCTCAGCTCTTTCGTATGGCCCAGGTCTGCGTGGCACTCTGGGTACCGCACAGTCTTCCCTGATCTGGCGTCTGATTTTCAAGCGTCAGCTTCCGGGCGAAAATGCTCCCATCCCCGGAATGTCTTAAGAATTCGGAGTCCGTTATGACTACTCTTCCCCTTGTTTTTTCGGTTACCTCAGGTAAAGGCGGCGTGGGTAAAACCAGTATTGCCGTAAATCTGGCCCTTTGCCTCGTCAAGGCCGGCAAGCACGTACTGCTGCTGGACGCAGATCTCGGGCTTGCCAATGTGGATGTACTGCTGGGACTGACTCCGCAGAAGAACCTCTTCCATCTTTTTCATGAAGAGGTGATACTTTCCGATATTCTGTTCCCCACTCCGTATGGATTTTCCATTTTGCCTGCTTCCTCGGGGATGAGTAAAATGCTCACGCTGAATACCGGACAAAAACTGGAATTGCTTGAGGCGATGGATGATCTGGAAAATACTATTGACTGCATGATTGTGGATACGGGCGCAGGCATCAGCGACAATGTACTGTATTTCAATCTGGCTGCCCAGTACCGCCTGGTGGTTTTAACGCCGGAACCCACCTCGCTTACCGATGCGTATGCTCTGATCAAAGTGCTCAAACTCAACCATGGAGTAGAGCATTTCAAAGTGATTGTGAATATGGCACCGGATGTGCGAGTGGCAAAAGATATGTTCTTACGCCTGCATCTGGCATGTGATCATTTTTTGAGTGGAGTCTCCCTGGATTTTGTCGGATCAATCCCCCGTGATCTGGCCATGCGCAAAGCCGTCGTCGATCAGCTTCCCATATGCCACACCACGCCGGGAGGTCCGGCCTGTCACGCGTTACAGGCAATAAGCAAAACCATTCAGACTTGGGATGTGCCGGAGAATCTCGATGGTAACATTAAATTTTTCTGGAAAAAACTCCTCTTCCACAACTGACGGCAACTGTAACATGCAGCACCCACAAGGAATACAGACATGAGCGCAAGCCCATGGGAAAGGCTGGAAACAGGTGCAACCGCCTGGGAAGATTTTGCTCCAATCGATCAAGAACGTATCGTACGCCATTACGCGCCCAAAATACGTTTTCTCGCCCTGCGCCTGAAGGCCAAACTTTCACGCGCTGCGGAACTCGGGGAACTGATCAGTGCCGGCACACTCGGACTTATGGAAGCACTCGGCAAATTCCAACCAAAACTCGGCATCCGCTTTGAAACTTACGCTGAGAATCGCATCCGGGGCGCGATGCTGGACGAATTGCGCAGGCTCGACTGGTTCCCTCGCTCACTACGCCAGCGTGTACGCCAATTGGATGGCCTTATGCGTAATTTTGAACAGCAACACGGACGAGCGCCTACTGAAGAAGAACTGCAGCATGCAAGCGGCCTCGACCTGAAAGATATCCGACAGGGCTTGGAGGCTCTGCAAAACCAATTCTGCCTGCCCCTGGATGCAATCCAGGAGACCCTCCCGCATGAGTCCGGTATTGTTTCCGAGGGAGAACCGTTCCAAAATGCCGCTACGCAAGAAATGGTATCTCGCGTGGCGAGGCTGATCGATACATTGACACCCCGGGAAAAATTGGTATTATCCCTATATTATAGTGATGAATTAAATATGCGCGAAACAGCCGAAGTCATGGGTATCACGGAAGGCCGCGTTTCGCAGCTGCACACTCAAGCCCTTTGTCGTTTGCGGCGAGGATTTCAGCAACAATACGGCATCAGCGAGACATAACGCAGTGGTGCGTTTCCAACGCATTGACTGTTTTGAAAAAGTAGGTAAAAATAGTATAGAAATTTTCTAATATAACCTTGTCAGAACGAGAACCTGAGCCTAGAGGTGAGCTATGGCTTACAATCCGAATATGCGCGTCCTGGTTGTTGACGATTTTTCCACCATGCGGCGCATAGTCAAGAATATTCTGCGCCAGCTCGGCTTCAACAATGTAGTGGAAGCGGATGATGGCACGACCGCCTGGGAAATCCTGAATAGGGAAAAAATCGAATTTATCGTTTCCGACTGGAATATGCCGCAGATGACGGGCATAGAACTTCTGCGCCGGGTGCGCGCCAGTGAGCTGCATGCCAATACGCCATTTCTCATGGTCACTGCGGAAGCGCAACAGGAAAACATCATTGAAGCGGTACAGGCCAAAGTTTCCAATTATATTGTTAAGCCGTTCACCGCAGAAACCATGAAACAGAAGATCGACAAAATATTCCCTTAACCCCTTTGGAGTCTTGTCGTTCCTTTCCGGATCGGCTGCCCGCGCAATGGCTGAACAGCCTTGCCGGAGCATTCTTACTTTGAAAATGCTCTGGCGGCTGCGCAGGAGACACGCCCGCAAGCGAACAGCGAAGCGTGCCTTGCGCGCAAGACGCTTTGGCTTGCGCCTCTCTTGGGAAGGAGTGCCTTTTCATGCTTTTTCAAACCATTCCATGTGCAAACTCAAAGGGACATTGCTCTCATGTTTGCGGGCTGGATATGCTGTTAGGAAAGGGACACGGAGGAGCGCTTCGTGAACTCTGAATCCACTGACGCCAAGCTTGCGTCTGACGCCATCGAAATTACCACCGGCTCTTCCGCAGAGCTTCCCAAGGTTCAACTGGATATCGACGATGCGCCTTTTTTACGGGAGCCTAAATCGGAAGAGCCGCTCCCGGCGCCTCGAGCCGACAATGTTGACGCCCCCCTGGAAGTTCCTGCCCCGCCTGGGGACGACAAAGCCGCAAGCAAAAAGAAAAAACTCGTCGCTATCGGCGTTGCGGCTCTCGTACTGCTGCTTGCCGGTGGAGGTGCTTCGCTGTGGTGGTTTGTGTTGCGTACACCGCCTCCTCCTCCGCCTGAACCTCAAGTAGTGGTTGTTCCGTCAACCCCCAAAGACAGTACTCCGGCGGATTTTCTCATCCCCATTGCTCCTTTTTGGCTGGAACTGCCGGGTGATACTCCGCGTGACAAAGATAAAATTTTTTTCCTCGTCTGCAAATTTACCGCTGTCTCCAAATCTGAGGCTGTAATCCAAGAGGCGCAAAATAAAGTTATCGTCATCCGTGACGCGCTGTATTTTTACCTGAAAAATAAAAGCTACGATTTTTTGACGGATCCCGGCAATACGCAGACCATCAAAAATGACCTCATCTCCGTCCTCAACGGGTACCTGACCGGAGGCAAGGTGGATGACGTACTTTTTGAACGCTATCTTACCAAGTAGGCAACTTGGCGTATATTTTGCTTAGAGCAGTTTATCTTTGAAAAAATATTTCTGCTCTGCGCGGAAAATGCAGAATATTTTCCGCTTCCACTAACAATGTGTGTGCATATGTTCTGAAATAGGGAGCTGCGATGAACACCATCCATCCAACAGTCGCCCTTCTTTACGCCCAGACCAATCTGGCAGCAAAATTCGCGAACGAGACCGCTGCCGCCCTCGCTACACAGCCGGAAATGTCCAAACTGCTTGCGGCGGAAATGGCGCAGCATGAAAAGCGGCAAGTTCAGGAAACACAAAAAGGAGATCCTTCGGGGAAACTGGCGGGCGATGGATCTTCCGGATACGGCCATAAGCGGTTTGGCAGCAGACGGCGACAGCGTGCCCATCCTCCACCTGAAGAAGAGGAAGTCCGCGCATCAGCAGATGTTCTGCTTGGTAATCTCTTGAACCTTAAAATATAGTATGCAATTCTACTTGAAGTCAAAATTGCAGGACGCAGTTTTGATTGAAAAATAGAACAAGGACCCCGCGCATGTTTTCATTTTGGATGATCGTCTTTTTCACGCTGGCGGAAATGGCGCTTTTGGGCGCAGTGCTTTTTTTCTTCGTCCGCCTCAAGCGTTCTGAAAATTTGCTTACCGAGCTTCAGGCCAACCAGGAAAAATTGCTGTTGCGTCTGCATCAAAATGCTGAACTGGAGCAAGAACTTGTAGCAACATTTGCCCAGCGCCAAGTGGAACTCCGCACGCTGGATCAGCGATTGGAAGACCGCGCTGAGACCTTGCGCCGCCTGTTGGAGCAGGCTGAAGGTATCGTGCGTTCTCCCCAGTTTCTGCGCGAGCTTATCCTTAATGGTCGTAAAAAAGGCCTGAACGCACAGAAAATAGCCCTTTCAGCCGGCCTCTCGGTGGATGAGGTGGAACTTATCCTCGCCCAGGAGCAACACCGCGAGCGCAGCTAGCTCCCGGCTATTTCTACCTTCGCGGCAAACGCGGTACACATTTATGAAAACCCGCGCGCGCCGTACATCAATCATACATGTGCTCACAAGTTGACGTGTTCCATGTTGTCGTATTCTATACTTGACTTCGATTTCAAAAGAGTCTAACGCATTTCGTCTTTGCACAATGCCCTGTCCACGGTCATTGGGGATACCAGAATGTTCGAGAGCCTGACTGACAGATTATCCGGTGTCTTCCGCGCTTTTGGCGGAAAGAAGCTTTCCGGAGAAAACATCCAGGAAGCCTTACGAGAGGTACGGCTTGCATTGCTGGAAGCCGATGTCAATTACAAGGTTGTCAAAGAGTTCGTGGAACGCGTGCGTGAAGCCTGCCTGGGACAGGAAGTGAGCAAGGGAATTAACCCCGCGCAACAGGTGGTTAAGATTGTGCATGACGAGCTTGTGGTTCTGCTCGGCGGCGAACAGACTACACTTGACTTGCGTGGCAGGCAGCCCGGCGTGATCATGATGGTGGGACTGCAAGGATCCGGAAAGACAACGTCCGCCGGGAAAATCGCCAACCTGCTGCGTAAGCGGCAGATGCGCCCCTATCTGGTCCCCGCAGATGTGTACCGCCCAGCGGCCATCGAACAATTGCGCACCCTTGCCAGACAGATCGACATGCCTTGTTTCCCTTCCAGCGCGGACATGAAGCCGGTGGACATCTGTCGTCTGGCTCTTGAGGACGCCCGGACTCAACAAGCCACCGTGGTGCTGTTGGATACGGCTGGCCGTCTGCATGTCGATGAAATACTTATGCAGGAACTGACGGATATCAAAGATGCTGTCAAACCACAGGAGATTCTGTTTGTTGCAGACGCCATGACTGGACAGGATGCGGTGACTGTCGCCGAAAGCTTCAATGTCCGGCTTGGCATCACCGGAGTGGTGCTTACCAAAATGGATGGCGATGCGCGCGGAGGAGCTGCTCTTTCCATCAAAACCGTCACGGGCGCGCCGGTTAAATATGTGGGGATAGGCGAAAAACTTTCCGATCTGGAGGTCTTCCACCCGGATCGCGTGGCTGGGCGTATCCTGGGGATGGGGGATGTTCTCACTCTCATCGAAAAGGCACAAACGACCGCCACGCAGGCAGAAGCTGAAGAACTGGCCCGCAAGATGCAAAAAGCCCAGTTCACTCTGGAGGATTTTCGCACCCAGATGCGCCGAATCAAGCAAATGGGATCTCTGGAATCCATTCTGAAGATGATTCCCGGCATGGGGGCGTTGCGAGACAAACTGGCACAGGCTAGCCCGCCGGAAAAAGAACTGGAGCGTACGGAAGCGATCATCAACTCCATGACCATGCAGGAGCGGAACAATCCCGATATATTGAATGGAAGCCGTCGGGCGCGTATTGCCAAAGGTTCCGGTACGACGGTACAGGATGTGAACAAGCTGTTGCGCGGTTTTGAGCAGATGCGCCAGATGATGAAGGGAATGATGGGCGGCAAGATACCCAGGGGCGGCCATATTCCGCGTGGCATGCCTGGAATGGGAATGCCCGGAATGGGCGGTATGCTTGGCATGCCGGGGATAGGAGCGCCGGGAAGCGGCAGTGGACGTGGAGGGGCGACCACAAAAAAGCGAAAAAAACGCGAAAAACAGAAACGGAAAAAGAAAA
>JGI24705J35276_12237676_pt1 | contig 12480 bp, 13 predicted proteins | sample TergutNt197P4_FD_35276 | JGI IMG/M metagenome (IMG submission 35276)
ATCTTGTCAAACTGACCTGATTGCCTCGATTGGGTCCAGCATGGACGCATGTAGCGCCGGGTATGAACCGAAGAACACACCCACCAGGACTGACGAGGCGAGGGCTACTGTGACGGACCATGGCTCAATAATCAAAGACCAGCCTGCCACATGAGAGATAATGAGCGCCGCGACAAACCCGACGATCACACCAGCAACTCCACCAAGTATCGACAGGCCGATAGCCTCCAGCAGAAACTGCCAAAGGATTTCCTTCCGCTTGGCACCAAGAGCCATTCGTATCCCGATTTCGCGGGTTCTCTCGCTGACTGACACCAGCATGATGTTCAGGATGCCAATTCCACCGGTTGCCAGTGAGACCAGTGCGACCGAGGCAAGCAGGATCGATAGGGTTCGAGCTCCTTCCTCCTTGGCAGACGTGACCTCCGACAGATTTTTGACCGTGAAGTCGTCGTCCTGAAGCGCTTGGAGCTGATGTCTCTGCCGCAACAGGGATCGTACGTCCTCTTCGGCCTGTCTCATGTCCAAACCCTCGCGCACCTTCACAAGGATTGCGGCAACAGCCCTGGACTTGACCTGATTGTGGCCCAATACGCGCCTTCCGGCTTCAAGTGGCACCAGGAGGGTGTCGTCTTGATCCTGACCGAGGGTGGACTGCCCTTTCTTTGCCAGGAGGCCAATGACCCGGAAGGGAACATTTCTGATTCTGACGTCCCGGCCGATTGGGTCTTGGTCCTGGAATAATTGACGGGCAACGGTTTGTCCCAAAAGGGCAACTTGTGAACCCCTGGCGACATCATCTGCGTCGAACGGGCGGCCGCTCTCCACGTTCCAGTCGCGCACATCGAGGTATCCGACATCGACAAGGAAAACGCTTGTCGCCCAATTGGTGGCGTCAGCGACAACCTGGATATTTCCTTTAACCAACGACGAGGTGACCTGAACCGATGGAGTTTCTCGGCCGATCGCGGCCGCGTCCTCGTCGGTGAGCGAAGGGGTTGCGCCGGCGCCGAGCCTGACACCGGACTGGTTGGCATTCCCAGAGATGACGATCAAGAGGTTGGTGCCGAGGCTTCGGACCTGGGCCGCCACCTGCTCGCGAGCTCCGGCGCCGACCGCCATCATCGTAATCGTGGCCGAGGTCCCGACGATGATCCCAAGGGCAGTCAGGGCCGAGCGCAGTTTGTGCTGGCGGAGCGCGCCCGCGGCTGAAACGATAGCGTCGAGCAGTGTCACTGTACCCTGCCATCGAGGAAGCGGATGACCCGTGAGGCCCGCTTGGCAATCCCTGCATCGTGGGTAACGACAACGATGGTCCGGCCGTCTTCGTTGAGCCCGTGGAACAAGTCCATCAGCTCGCCGGACGACTTGCTGTCCAGTGCTCCTGTTGGTTCGTCCGCGAGGATGATCTTTGGCGAACAGGCGAGCGCCCGTGCGACCGCAACTCGCTGCTGCTGGCCTCCCGAGAGTTGCGCCGGGCGATGCCTTGCCCTGTCAGCGAGTCCGACCATTCCAAGGGCTGCCTCGGCAATCTCTCGACGCGATTGTCTCTTCACGCCCGCATATATGAGCGGAAGCTCGACGTTTTCTCTCGCATCGAGTCGATCGAGCAGGTTGAAATTCTGGAAGACGAAGCCGATTTTCCGATTCCTGATCTCGGCAAGATCGTTTGAAGAAAGACTCGAAGTCTCCTGGCCGTCGACCCAGCATTTTCCGCGGCTTGGCCGATCCAGACATCCAATAATATTCATGAAAGTGGATTTGCCGGAGCCGGATGGACCGATCACAGCAAGAAACTCGCAAGGAGCGATGGAGACGCTGACGTCATCGAGCGCCGTAAGCGTTTCGCCGAGACGAAAATACCGGGTGAGCCTCTCGGTCCTGATCATGGATTCTTTCCTATGATGACCTCCTGGACCGGCTGCACTGGCGATATTTCGGTGACGCTGGCATCTCCCAGGCCAACTCGAACGGACACCATCCGGGGGGTACCATCGGGGCCAGCGATCCAGACCGCCGGACTGCTCGCCGCCGTCCCGGCCGGCCTCCATCGGAGCGCTGCATTGGGCGCCAGCAGAACGTCTGCATGTGCGTCAGTCTCGATTTTGACGCTGGCCGTCATCCCCGGAAGAAGCTCCGTCTTCGGGTTCTCGATTGAAACAATTCCTGTGTAGGTGACGACGTTGGACACAGTCTGTGAACCCAGTCTGACATGCTTCACCGTGCCCTCGAACTCACGCCCCGGATACGCACTGACGGTGAATGTGACTTTCTGGCCGCGCTTGACACGCCCGACGTCGGTCTCGTCGACCGAGACTGCAATCTCCATGCGCCGCAGGTCATCAGCAATCGTAAATATCGTGGGAGATTGCAGGGATGCGGCCACGGTCTGACCGAGTTCGACGCTGCGCTGGATAATGATCCCATCCACCGGCGAGCGGATGTCGGTGTTCATCAAGTCGACCTCGACTTGATGAAGGACGGCTGTCATCTGTTCGATCTTGGCGGTGGCAACCTGAAGCTGCGCCTTCGCTGCGTCGAGTGCGATCCGAGCCGTATCGTAGGCAGCCTCGGAGATTGCCCCGCTCGGCTTGAGCTTTACCTGCCGATCGAAGGCAATCTCGGCCTCGGAAACCCTGGTTTCCTGGACGCTTTTCATGGCCAGGGCCTGGGCGAGATCGGCCTGGGCTGCATCACGCCTGAACCGGATCTGATCGGAGTTCAGCCGTGCAACGATCTGTCCCGAACTGACCTTGTCATTGTAGTCCGCGAGAATCTCGGTAATTTGCCCGGAAAGCTGTGAACCGACGATGACGGTCGTAACAGGGCTTATGGTGCCGGTTGCGGTCACCGCGCTCACGATCGTGCCGCGGTGGACGGGAGCAAGCTTGTAGCTCACTGTGCTTGCTGTGGACCAGCGCAAGAATGCCAATGACGCGGCAGCTGCCACCACCACGCCAGTGAACACAAGCGTGAGTTTCCCGGTTCGGCCGAGAGCGCGAATGCCGTTTTTCATGAGCAAGCGGAACGCAAAACTGAAGCGTGGCAATCAAAAGCAGTCGGTCTGGCTTGCCCTGCACATCACAAAAGGGTTCTGGTCAAAAGTTGGGAAGGAGCCGGTGGCTCCTTCCCTTGTTGCTATGCTTACTTGCCGAGCAACTCATGCACCTGCTCTGCCCGTGAGCCGGGAACACCCGTGCAGCTGGTCGCCTGGCAGTTATAAGCCGCGTCGACATCGGCAGTGCCGCTGACGAATTGGCCGTTCTGGATGATTTGAGAAGAGGCTTTACCAACTGCGCTGCCGTTTGAGCCGCTGTTCGAATTTCCTTGACCGTTATTACCATTATTCGTCTTGAAGATGAGCTCGCCGTTTGGCTGATCCGCGAAAGCCGGAGCTGAAGCGAAGGCCAGAGCGGTGACGAGTGCCGAAAACACGATTTTCTTCATAGTCTTTCCTTACCCTTGTTTAATTGCGTCTATGCCCCAAGTCGAATCATATTTAATCGCGAAAGCCGTGCGAAATCAACAAGCATTATTTCACGTTGCGCTGGTATCCCCTACTGGATCACTGCTTATTTTTCGTGGAAAAAGCAAATGGGTTAAAACTCTTCAAAAAAGGACTGAGAAACGCAGATACGGAGGGGTATAATGCAAGGCGTTCTGCTATGCTTCTTGAAGAAAAGGGCATGGCTATACCTCCTTCCCCAAATTGACTTTGAACATCTTTGTCGGCTAAATTCGATTTTGGCTTGGGGCACAATTAAACAAGGGTAGGGAAAGACCTATGAAGAGAATCGTATTTTCGACACTCGTCGCCGTTCTGACCGTTGCCGCGGCTCCGGCTTTTGCAGACAGTAAAGTAATATTCGATCCGGGCATTATTGACGGGTGCCCCGGGTGCCCCGGCCCCGGCATCGAGAGGCTTGCTGATATACTGATCAACGAGGCTGACGTAGCAAAAACCTTTGACCGAGCAAAAGCCCTTGAACAAACAAAAAACGTGGATCCAGCAATAATCGATGCTCTGTCCCAGGGTGCCAGTAAGTAACCACAGGGGAGGGAGCCGTCGGCTCCTTCCCGACCTTTGACTATTAGAAACCTCTTTGGTGCTGCTCACTTTTGAGCAGCCAACGGAGCGCGTTGCTCGTAGGGCGACATTGAGCGTAAGCACGTGGGCTGGCCGTTACGTGGTTCGGTAGAGACCGGGGATTCGGTCCGCCCAGCGTCCCGCAGGACGATGCGCTCAGTTTGTATCGGCTGTTGCAAGCCTCGCGTATCGATCTGATGGTGAAGCCGCAGGCGAAGATGCCATTCTCATCACGCTGTCGGACAACGGCACAGGGTTTGATCCGGTGAGCGCCAATGGCTCACCGACTGAAGGGACGAGGCCCTGCGAACATGCGCAGCCGATGGGCGGTGAATTACGGATCGAAAGCGCCCCAGGTCGGCACATGGCTCATCCTGACTGTTCCAGTCAGCATCGCGGGGAAATAGGCGCCCAGCGGTTCGACATTCAGATCATAGATCATCAGCCTCAGTATCTATTATAAGATCACAACGCTGATAACTCGTACCTGCGCACGCATGGTGCGAAACGTCGATCGGTTGGAAGCATGCGATGCTGTGGATGTTTTCACCATCTCAAGAATACCCGACTCGGTCGCCAACACGCTCACCGCCCGAATTTCTTCTATTGCGTCGAGCGAGAAAATCTCTGATGAAAAATATTGCTCCGTTCCTGGTGTTCGCTCTTTGTCTGGCGTCACCGGCTTTCGCCCAAGACGCCGCAGCACCTCCGGAAAACCAGGAGCAGCTTGTGGAGACCTTGCGCGACACGCCCGCCCGGTTGAGCCAGGATTTCCTGCCTTGGGGGGCTGCACGTCAACAGGTATCTTCCAAGTCTCTTCGTTGAAGCCTATCGCTCGCGGTATCGGCCTGGAAAACACTGTTTTAGAAAGACGGCCGATCCCCCTGAACGCGGGATTGCGGCGGCGAAAGCCGTGGCTGTAAGAAACTGCTCTCAAACGGGAGGCGCGAGAGCATCGGATTTTTTGTGGCAGCCAGCAGCGTAGGCCTAGACTTGAGAGCAGATGGTCGGGGCATTGATAAGGGCTGACCGCGCGGAGCGGGACATCGGCGATGTGATGCTCGTGCTGTAACAGCGTTTCTGCGCATGCGCGGCACCGCCAAGATAACTTCCTTCATCGCACCGTCGATATGTATTTTATAGGCAGAACCGGATGTTTGGTTCAAAACTGCACGTTCCAAAAGGACGTTTCCGACAGAGGACGAAATGACATCCCGTCACCACGCGAGATCGGGCTGCTCCAGTTGCTGGCGCGCGGCTGCATTAACAAACAGGCTGCGGAGGAGCTTTCACTATCGCCGCACACGATCGGCGGTCATGTGAGATCGATCAATCGCAATCTCGGGGTGAGCAGTCACGGCGAGGCGGTGATGCGCCTTTCGCAGCGGATTGCTGCATTAGTGAAAACTCCCGTCGGGCCGACAAGTTGTTGTTGGAGACGCGCCCTGATAATCGTATTGGGAGCGCAGTTGCTGTTCTGGAGCGCCTATGCGCTCTTTTCTTACAGCCTGCGGCCGCCCGATGCACTTGAAGCCGATCGGCTGACGAGCGAGCACGTGAAGCTCGCCGCCGGCGGCGGTCAAATGGGCGCTTATGTGCTCGGTCTTTCAGAGCCGGCGGTGCTGCGTATTCCAGGCTGGCGGCCCGTCGTCATCTATCCTGCGCGTGCGAGTGTGCTGTTACGCGCGCAAACAGACGAATCCGGGCCATGGTCTCTCAGCTGCCTTAGAGGCCCGTGCGAGATAAACAAGGCGGCTTATGCGGGTCCACTCCCGCGCATGGAGGCGGCTGCATATCTGGAACGCTTCCAGCGTTACGACATCGTCTGGATCGACATTGCGGTGGCGGTGGTGGTTGGAGTGGCGCTGCTCATCCTGCTGCCGATCAGCCGCTTCTCCCGGCTCCAGACTGTTGCCGGTGTTTTCCTTATTCTTTTGGCTCCCGATGCCTGGCTCACGTCCTTCGGCACAGCGGAGCTGCCTTATGCCTGGTTTCCAGTGCTGCGCTATGGCGCCGAGTTTCTGTTGCTGACGTCGATGTCGATAACGGTGAACGCTTTTGCGGGTTGGCGTGTACGCGAGGCATGGGCGGCCGGCGCGTGCTTTGCCTTTGCTCTTGCCATGCTGACCGGAACCCTCCTGACCGCCGGCGATTTCACCAAAGTGGTGCCTTTGCTCGAAGCCGCCGCGCTCGCGCTGCTGTTCGGACACGGGTTGGTCGCAATGCTTCGACTGTTCCGCTCGGCCCCCGGTCCCGCGTTCCGGGCTCTCGCAGTGCTGTTTGTTGCGCTTGCCTCTGTCGGCTACGATGTGTTCTTCCTGCTTCCGCGGTCACACGGTTTGACGCTTCAGTCCGCGATTCTTTCGCCCCCGGTGCTGATATTCGCCTTTCTGTTCGAGCTTGCCCTTCAGGGGCACCGGCTCAATCAGGAAGCCGATGAAGCACACAGCGATCTGGAACGCCAGGCGCTGGAGCAGGACGCCAGCCTTCTGCGCTCGTCCAGTCTGCTCCGGCATCAGGAGCAGCTGATCGCCATCGATGCGGAACGTCAGCGCCTGTTGCGCGACGTGCAGGACGGGGCGGGAGGTGTGCTGACGCACCTTCTGCTCGATGTACGCCGAAACCGGTTGACTCATTCGGAGATCGAGCGGGGATTGCAATCGGCACTCGATGACCTGCGCAACATCGCGAGTGCGATCGACGCCGGCGACGAGCCGATCGATGAAGCACTCGCGATGTTTCGGGAGCGGGTTGCGGCCCGGCTGTCCCGCTCTGGTATCGTATTCAATTACCGCTGTGTGCTGCCAAATCCGGCGCCCAGCCTTGATGCGCGGCGGCGGCTCAGTTTGTATCGGCTGTTGCAGGAGGGTATCGCCAACACACTCCGCCATGCGCAAGCCTCGCGTATCGATCTGACGGTGGAAGCGCAAGGCGAAGATGCCATCCTCATCACGCTGTCGGACAACGGCACTGGTTTTGATCCGATAATGGCCAATGGCTCGCCAGGCGAAGGACGAGGCCTTGCGAATATGCGCCGCCGGGCCAGCCAGATGGGCGGTCATTTGTTTATCGAAGGCGCCCCGAAGCTTGGCACACGGCTCACCCTGAGTGTTTCAGTCGGCATCAAGGGGAAATAGCGGACACGCCGATCGAGTGATTGAGCCGCCTCGTCGTTGGTTAAAAGCTATAGGAATTACGCGACAAGTTCTCTTATCGATGTTGGATACCTCGGTGTGCGCGACTGGAACGTGCGCCTTTGTTCGCGGAAAACTGATTTCCAATGGTGGGTGGACTTCCAGTTCTGGTCTGGCCGATCGGCAAGTAGAAACTGAAAAACATCCTCAAAAGCAGCACGCTGATTTCATGCTCGCTTCAATTGACCAAGGTACGCTTCAGGGCACGGTGGCTGAAAGAATGAGGTGATCATGAAACGGGATTTTTCTAAACCTGCATTCGGTGAGACGGTGAAACCCATGACAATCAAGGAGGGACGAGCTGTGCTGGATCGCTACATCATCGAAGTCAATTCTCGGACCGCAGGTATCGTCGTCCGTAATCCTAAAGGGTATTGCTTCTTCGCTTCATCTAATCGGTTCAATCGGCTGGAGGGGCAACTTTTTCGCAACGCAAGAGAGGCCGAGCGCGCCGCACATCGTCTCGTCGGTGGCGACGTCAAGGAAGCGGCTTGATTCGTAAGGCCGACCAGGTTCCTGCAAACAACTCCGGGCGGGAACGACTTCAGTCTTAGGCAGGCGCGATCCGATTTCGATTGAATCGGATCGCGCTGTTTGTTTAGCATCCATCAGGCGTAAGACCTGTCACCATGCTTCAACCTCCGATGGCCGCAGTTGCGCTGCCTGCAAGGCATGCAGAGGCTTGAGGCCCGATCGCGTCCATAATAATCCAACTCGCCATGGCTCTGAGGTGATGGACGTTGTTGCCGCGCAAATTCCGCGCACGCCGTCTTCGGTATTCTGGGGAACATCGGTGACCGCGTGGTTGGGTCAAGAAACTGCACAGGGGGATGTTTCATGAGCACACGCAGTCTGTCAGCAGCGGCCATCGTTCTTTGGTTGCTGACCGCTACCGCGGCTCTGTTTTTCTTTGTTCGTGGCCAGACCCATGTAGCGCCCGACGGACGCACCGCCGTACAGCTGGCGCCGGACGAGCGCGATCTCGTGCTCAGCGAGATGCGCGGCCTGCTTGCCTCAGTCCAAGGCGTCGTTGATGGGGTAATTGCGAGCGACATGAAACGGGTCGCGCAGGCGGCGCATGACAGCGGCATGGCTGCGGCTGCGGATCTTAATCCGACGCTCATGGCCAAGTTGCCCCTCGAGTTCAAGCAACTTGGGCTCGGCTTGCACCGACGCTTCGATGATCTCGCAAAGGCCGCCGAGTCGGGTGCGAGCCGTGAGCAGGTCTTGACAAGTCTCAACACACAACTGCTGACCTGCGTTGGTTGTCACGCCAGCTACCGCGTCGAGGCAATTGCCGCGGTCAAGTAACCGTGGGAATTATTGCATCGAACAGCGTATCGATCCGGCGTGGGCCGCCTCGCGGATCTTGACGGGTAGGGCGCTACCCCGCACTTCCTTTATCACGCGCCAGTGCTGGTGGCGGTTACGATATCTATCTATCATTCAACCTTTAAGCGGGTCAGGCAGCAACTCGATCAGCGAGCGGATGATGCGATTGGGCTTGATGGTCGAATCCGCTGGCAGGCCCTCGCCGTGAGCGTCCATCCAGATCGCGTAGATGCCCAGACGTTGCGGCGTCACCACTTCCCATTCCAGATTGTCCCCGACCATCCATGTATCGGCAGCGCTTACGCCGAGCGCCTCCATGGCATGCAGATAGGCGCGTTCCTCGGGCTTGCCAAAGCCGTGCTCGCCCTCGATCTGGATGTGGTCAAAGCGGTGGGTCAGGGCGAATCGCTCGATCTTGGCGCGCTGCATGTCGGCCGCGCCGTTCGTCACCAGCGCAAGCTTGACGCCGATTGCCTTCAACTTGTCGATTGCTTCATGCGCGCCGGGGAAGACGAACATCGCCTCCTCGCGATAGGTGGTGAAGCGATCGGCGAGACGTGTCGCAAGGTCATCGGGCAGCGCGGGGTAGCCGGCTGCGGCGAGCGTCGCGAAACCGCCTTTTACCGTCAGGCGTCGCGCTTCGCCAAGCTTCAGGCGCCACATGGGCTCGGCGGTGGCCCAGAAAGCCCTCGCAAATGCCAGGATGGCGGCCGCGGCCTGTTGCGGCAGCAGCGGCTCAAGCTCTGCGCTGAACTCGGCGGCGACCATGTTCCAGGCGATCTCGGGGCGGCCATAGGCCGACAGGATGGTGTCGTCCATGTCGATCAGCATGGCACGGGGAAGCGAGGGAATAGCTGTCATAGGGTTGTTATGGCCACTTCACTTCGGGGGGCAGCGACGACAGGATGGAGTCGACATTGCCGCCGGTTTTCAGTCCGAAGATAGTGCCGCGGTCGTAGAGCAGGTTGAACTCGACGTAACGTCCGCGCCGGACCAATTGTTCTTCGCGATCCTCGGCGGTCCAGGGCTTTGCGAAATTGCGCCGGACCAGCTCGGGATAGATATCGAGGAATGCGCGGCCGACAGCTTGCGTGAATGCGAGATCAGCCTCCCAATCGCCGCTGTCGTGCCAGTCGTAAAAAATGCCGCCAACGCCACGCGCTTCCTTGCGGTGCGGCAGATAGAAATACTCGTCGCACCACGCCTTGTACCTGTCATAGTCGGCAACGCCGCGCGTATTTCCATCTGGCGCGGTGCAGGCCTCCTTCATCGCGGCGTGAAAGGCGATCGTGTCCGGATCCTCCTGTGTGCGCCGCCGGTCAAGCACGGGCGTGAGGTCGGCGCCGCCGCCGAACCAGGCTTTTGTTGTGACGACAAAGCGGGTGTTCATGTGCACGGCCGGCACGTGCGGATTGTGCAGATGTGCGATCAGCGAAATGCCGGTTGCCCAGAAGCGCGGATCCTCCGCCGCGCCCGGGATCTGCGCGCGGAATTCAGGGGCGAACTCGCCATGGACGGTCGAGCAATGCACGCCGACCTTCTCGAACAGGCGGCCGTGCATCATCGACATCCCGCCGCCGCCGCCCGGCGCGCCGCCATGGTCGGTGCGCTGCCAGGGTGTACGCACAAAGCGGCCGGGCTGGCCGGGGTAGAGCGCAGTTGGGGCTTCATCTTCCAGGCGCTCGAAGCTCGCGCATATATCGTCGCGCAGCAACTCGAACCAGTGTTGCGCCCGCGTCTTGCGAGCTTCGATCTCGGTCAGATCCATTGCCAGCCTATCTGTGATGCCAAGCTCATCTGATACCAAGTGTCTTGTGTGTCTGCAGGCTGAGCCGCCATTGCGGGTGGCGCAGGCAATAGTCGATGGCACGCGCGGTATTCTCAGCCAAATCTGGCCCGTCCATCGGCTGCAACGAGAATCGCTCGAAGGCGAGGTCCGCGAAGGCTTCCGGTGCGGCCTGCTCCTGTGGGTAGACCAGCTTCAGCTCGTGACCGCGCCGCAGCACGAGTTCGGCGCCTGCTTTCGGGCTGACGCAAACCCAGTCGAGCCCGTCTGGTGGGAGGATCGTGCCGTTGGTTTCGACGCCGATCTCGAAGCCGACAGCATGGAGCGCATCGACCAGAGCCGCATCCACCTGCAACAGCGGCTCGCCGCCCGTCAGCACCACATAGCGGTTGTCGCTGGTTCCCGCCCACTGCGCGGCGATGGCGCGGGCCAGTTCATCGGAACTATATCGCCCGCCCAACGTGCCGTCAGTGCCGAGGAAATCCGTGTCACAGAACTGGCAGATGGCGCTTGCACGATCAGCCTCGCGCCCGCTCCAGAGATTGCACCCGGCAAAACGGCAGAACACCGCGGCGCGCCCGGCATGGGCGCCTTCGCCCTGCAAAGTCAGGAAGATTTCCTTGACTGCGTAACTCACGCTTTCCTTTCCACTCAAATTTGCTGGCTGCGAACCTGCCGCAGCGCTTCGCCCGCGGCCATCGCCACCGTCATCGCCACGTTCAGCGACCGCAACCCGGACTTGATCGGAATTATAAGCCGGGCGTCTGCGGTTTCGACCACTTCGTCGGTTACGCCCGCTGTTTCGCGCCCGAATAGCAGGATGTCCGACGGCCCATATTGAAAATCAAGATAGTGTGTCGCTCCCTTGGTCGTGAACAGGAGCAGCCGATAGCCCAAGCCTTCGCGCCAAGCCTCAAATTTCGACCAGGAGTCGTGACGTGTCAGCCTTAAATGGTCGAGATAGTCCATCCCGGCGCGGCGGAACAGCCGGTCGGAGTAGGCAAAGCCCGCCGGTTCGATGATATGGGCGGCGATGTCCAGGCAGGCGCAGAGCCTCAGAATCGTGCCGGTGTTTTGGGGAATGTCGGGCTGGAAGAGAGCTATCTGCATGGTGGGGTGGAGGGGGATGAGCACGCCGGAACTGTCTCAATAGAGCATCGCCGGCAGGGAATTCGTGCATTGCAGGCTACCGTGGCGATAGCGGGCTTGCACTCGCACGGCAAGGGTGCCAATAGAACGATTCTGGACCGCTAATTTGGCGTGAATTGCGCAAAATTAGCGTCGTTGTGCCACCGCGGGGGGCCGCGGGCGCCGATAGTCTGCTCCGGGACGCTTATGGTGGGTCTTGGAGCAGCTCTACCGGTTGTGCAAGGGAAAGGGCTGCTATCGTGACGACAGCATCTGCGGCGGAAAAACCGACGCGCCGTGATTTTCTTTATATTGCCACAGGAGCCGTTGGCGCCGTCGGCGTCGCGGCGTTGGCTTGGCCGTTCATTTCGCAAATGAATCCGGATGCGGCGGCGATTGCTGCTGGCGCGCCGGTCCAGGTTGACTTGACCCCCATAGCCGAAGGCCAGGAAGTCAAGGTCTTCTGGCGCGGCAAGCCGATCTTTATCAGCCACCGCACAAAGAAGCAGATTGATGAAGCGCGTGCGGTCAACACAAAGGATCTGCCTGATCCGGAGGACGACGCTACCCGGGTCAAGTCCGGACACGAACAGTGGTTGGTCGTGATTGGTATCTGCACCCATCTGGGCTGCATCCCGATGGCCCATGAGGGCAGCTATGACGGCTTCTTCTGTCCCTGCCATGGTTCGGTGTACGATACCTCCGGCCGCATCCGCCAGGGGCCCGCGCCTGCCAATTTGGAAGTGCCGCCCTATGAATTCGTCTCCGACACAAAAATCCAGATCGGGTCGGCCGAAGCTTAGGACCTGCTTCCTTAGTCTTTGAGCCCGTCGCATCGCCTTATTTCCTCAGGATCGCATCATGAGCGGACCATCCAACTACCAGCCGAGCAATCCAGTGATGAAATGGATTGAGCAGCGCCTGCCGATCTTCGGCTTTATGCACTCTTCGTT
>JGI24705J35276_12237674_pt1 | contig 12477 bp, 11 predicted proteins | sample TergutNt197P4_FD_35276 | JGI IMG/M metagenome (IMG submission 35276)
GAATGGGGTCGCGCGGGGCCAGTTCGACGGCGGAAAAGAGGGACATGGGAAATCCTGCGTGCGGGTGAAGGGAAACGGTGAATTTTAGGCTCCGATGTTGCAGCAGTTGATATAGAAACCACGTATACCCCATCGCGCAAATTAGTATTTTCGCTCAGAAAGCTTGTTTCCTATGATGCTTGAGCAATCCTAGCAAGCAGGATTGAAAGTATGCACGGGTGTCCCCGTGGTCTGTGCACAGCAAACAAGGAGATTCACGTGCCGAAGATGAAAGGTGGCGAACTGATCGCTGACTATTTGGTCCAAGAGGAAGTGCCGTATATCTTCGGCGTTTGCGGTCATGGCAATGTCGGCATCCTGGACGCGCTGCATGCGCGGCGCGACAGGATCAAGTTGGTATCACCGCGCCACGAGCAATGCGCCGGGCACATGGCCGACGCCTACTTCCGCGTCAAGCACAAACCGGTGGCAACGCTTACTTCCACCGGACCGGGTTCGGCCAACATGGTAATGTCGCTGGCAACTGCGCTGTCCGATTCGTCGGCCTTCATGGCGATTACCTCCAATGTGCCGACCTCGCAGCACAACCGTGCTCCCTTCCAGGAGCTGTACAAACATAATCAAGCTGATTTCGCGCAGGTGATGCGACCAGTGGTCAAACGAGCCTTCCAACCAAGCCGCGTGGATATGCTGCCCTTGGCGTTGCGCCAAGCGATGGATACGATGGTTACGGGCCGGCCAGGGCCAGTGAACCTGGATATTCCCTACAACGTATATCAAGAGGAAGACAACGTGCAAGTGCCGCCGCGAGCGTACGTCCACGGACGGGTGCGTCCGGGCGCAAGCGAAGCTGACGTCGCGGCCACACTCGATTTGCTGGAGAATGCGCACAAGCCTGTGTTATTCATCGGTCATGGTGCCACGTTGGCAGAGGCCGGTCCGGAGATCACTACGCTGGCTGAACGCTTGGGGGTTCCGGTGATTACCTCCCCCAATGGAATGGGCTGCATCCCTGGCAACCACTCGCTGGCGCTGGGCTTCATTGGTCGCAACGGTGCCTATCCGGCCAACGAAGCTGGCCGTCACGCCGACTTAGTAATCACGCTGGGCGCTCGCTTTGACGACCGCAGCGCTTCAAGCTGGCATGTTGGCTACTCGTGGAACTTTCCCAAGACGCGGTTGGTGCATGTCGATATCGATCCGCAAGAACTGGGTCGTAACTACGTGCCAGACTTGGGCATCATTGCTGACATCAAGGAATTCAGTACACAGTTGCTAAAGGCGCTGTCGCAGCATCCCGAGATTGAGGCGAATCGCCACGCTGCGTGGCGCAATCAGGTGAAAGGCTGGCAGGCTGAATGGGAAGCTTTCGTGCGCCCACATTTTTCGGACTCCACCAGCCCGCTACGACCAGAGTTCGTGGTTGGCACTCTGCAGAAAACGTTACCCGACGATGTAATTTTGTCGCTCGATTCGGGCGTACACCATAACTGGTTCATGCAGTTCTGGCAAGCCAAACGTCCGCAAAGCATGCTCAATAGTTGGGGGTATTCTTCCATGGGCTTTGGTGTTTGCGGCATCATGGGCGCAGCTTTGGCGGCCCCCGACCGTCCCTGCGTGGCAGTGGTCGGTGATGGTGGCTTCACGATGACTCCATACGTTCTATGCACCGCAGTGGAATACAACCTGCCGGTGGTCTGGATCATCTGGAACAACTTCGCTTGGGGCGCCATCCGCGACTTGCAGTACGGCCTCTTCGATGGCCGTGAGATCGGCACAGCCTTCTACAACGGCGCGACTGGTGAGCGTTACAACCCCAACTTCGCGGCTTGGGCTCGAGCTTGCGGCGCAGACGGTATAACCGTTACCAGACCACAGGAACTTGGTACGGCCGTGCAACAGGCCTTGAAAAACCGTCGCCCTTGCGTGATCGACGTCCACGTGGACAGTGAAGTGCGTCCCCCTGCCACCGGCACTTGGCAACTGCCCCCGATTCCCTACAAGGAGCCGGCGTTTGGCAAACCCTTCGTCGCTTGAATGCGCGTGGCTGCCTCGCTTACGCGAGTAACTCCACGCCGCGCCAGTCGCCAGAACGCACCAGTTCGACGGCCACGTCTTTCAGCGCGTTACCCACGGCACGCGCGGCTGGTGAGAGCATGTCCGGAGCAATGGAATAAAGGAAGTTCCGCCGATGAATGTGGGCGTCGGAAATCGATAGATGACGCCAAGCCTTGCCGCGCTCACCTTCGAGCAGCAGTGCAGATATTGGCTTGATCGTTGCACCCATGCCGTCGTACACGCAACGCATGAGGAGCGACAGTGAGTCAATCTCGGCGACGATGTTGGCATTGAGGTCGCGGCGCTCGAACTCATTGGAAATCCGCCGCCGTAAACCATGCCCGCTAGTGGGAAGAATCAGTGGCAGCCGCGCAGCCTCTTCAATGGTAATTGAGGTACGACGCTTGGGTACTAGCGGACTTTCAGCCGGCAGAAGAACGAAAAGTTCTTCTTCCAGCAAGGCCTCAGCAGTCAGGTCCGACGCCACGTCATTCGCGAACAGGATCGCCAGATCAAGTTGGCCCAATCGAATCATCTGGCCCAAGTGGCCGCTCATGCCTTCCACTACGTTCAGCCGCACACTGGGATAACGCTGGCGAACACGACGCACCAGCGGTAGCCCAAGCGCCGGAACAGTGGTCGCAGCCAACCCCACCGATACCATACCTCGCACCACCCCCGACTCTTCCCGAGCGATCGATAACGCTTGATCAAGTTGGCGCAACATGAACTTGGCGTGGTGGTACAGCGCCAAACCGTTGTCAGTGGGGGTCACGCCCTTGGAGGAACGTTGCAACAGAGGTTTGCCTACTTCTTCCTCCAATTTTTTCAATTGCTGACTCAGCGCCGGTTGCGCGATGAAAAGCTGGCGCGATGCTTTGGCCACACTCCCGCATTCCACGATCTGTGCAAAGTAGCGCAACTGCCTCAGGTCCATGTTAGCTCCGCATTTATGGTCACTGAAAGACTATAAGTTTACGTTATATGTGGTCACGAAAAACAGTATTTTCCCTCTGCGCATGAAGAGTCCAGAATGCATCCTACTCCGCTTGCGCGGGGAAATATTCATCTCCAGGACATATCCATGCAGCAACACAAGAAGCTCCGCGAAACAGCATTCATAGAGCAAATGGCCAAAGTGGCTTGGCAGCAATTCCCTGGGCACTTTGGTGGTGCATTGTCGAAGGCACTGGTTGGACCAGAAAACTCCGGTTCGCGCCGCATCGACTTTCGGATATCGCGCTACGCTCCTATGGCCTACGTGGAAAACCACCAGCATAAAGTGCAGGAACAGATCTACTACGTGCTGGAAGGCGAGGGCATCCTGACCTTGGATGATGTACCTCACCGGATGTGCCCCCACGATTACGTTTACGTACCTCCGGGTGTGCGCCACAGCTTCAGCAACACTGGCCTCAACGGCTTGGTGTTCCTAGTAGTTACTACGCCAGCAAGCGACGAAAAGGAAACACTGTGAGTTTGGACGCCGTCGCGTCGGCACAGGATTCATTCCTCGACATTCCCGCCGAACTTTCGGCCACTTCCTGTTTGGTGGCTGGCGATTGGGTGAACGGCATTGGCCCCATCTTCCCGGTCTTGGACAAGTACCGGCTACGTGTGCTTGCCAGCATCCGTGCAGCGACAGAGGCGCAAGTGAATGCCGCAGTAGATGCCGCTGACACAGTGTTCCGTGGGGGATATCTGAATGCCTATGAACGCGGGGCGATCTTGGAGCGTGCTGCCGTTCTGCTGCAACAGCGCCACCAAGAGTTCGTACGCGTCATGACGTGCGAGGCTGGTTTTACTGCTCAGGACGCCGCCGGCGAGGTGCGCCGTTGCGCTGAAACGCTGCGCCTTTCGGGCGAGGAGGCGCGTCGGTGCGCTGGCGAGATGATCCCTTTGGAGGGGGCCCCGGGGCAGGCAGGTCGCATCGCCTTCACGATTCGCGTACCGCTGGGCGTAGTAGCTGCAATCACGCCTTTTAACTCACCACTGAACACCGTGGCTCACAAGCTGGGGCCGGCCTTGGCCGCCGGTAATGCTGTGATTCTCAAGCCTTCGTCGCATACTCCCTTCACTGCGGTACTACTGGCCCGTGTGTTGTTGGATGCCGGGTTGCCTGCAGGGTGGCTATCCGTGCTGCAGGGCAGCGCCGAAACGGCCAACGCGCTGCTGCGCGACCAGCGGGTACGTTTTTTCGCTTTTACCGGTAGCACCGAGGTCGGCCGCAGCATTCAGCGCGCCGCAGGCTTGCGCCGCACACAGATGGAATTGGGCTCCATCGCATGTACCATCGTTTGTTCCGATGCCAACTTGGAGCATGCGTTGCCGCGGATCGTCAACGCTGGCTACCGCAAAGCCGGTCAGGTGTGTACCTCGATCCAACTATTGCTGGTGCAGCAAGACTGTCTAGCGCAAGTGCAGGAGCGCCTGACTGCCATGGTGCGCGCATTGCCCTGTGGTGACCCGGAAGAACCTGCAACCGTGGTTGGACCGATGATCAGCGAGGCTGCTGCTACGCGGCTGGAACAATGGATCAATGAAGCGGTCTGTACTGGCGCCAAGAAATTAGCAGGTGGCGAGCGCCGCGGCGCGGTGATGCCTCCGACACTGCTAACCAACGTAGGCGACCATATGCGTGTGACCTGCCAAGAAGCCTTCGGTCCAGTAATGTGTCTAGTGCCCTTTAAAACTCTGGACGAGGCGATCTCGCGCGTCAACGCCACGCCATACGGTTTGGCCACAGGGATATTTACCAACCGCATCAACGACGCACTGCAGGCAGCGCGTCAGCTTCAGGTGGGTGGCGTTCACATTAACGAAACATCAAGTTCTCGCGTGGACTTGATGCCCTACGGCGGATCCAAGGACAGCGGCTTCGGCCGGGAAGGCCCGCACTACGCTGTACGCGAGATGTCGGAAGAGCGAGTGATCAGCATTACTACGGTATAAAACGCATATAAAAGAATGAACGAGCCAAAAACAAGCTGTTCCTCGCAGGTGTTTGCGTTCTGGGCGCAAGTCGAGTCTTTTCAAATATTTTGGGTATGCACTCGCTTGTCAGTCTGTACCCGTTCGATGACAAAGCGAACAACCAGCAGGATATTTTTCAAATAGTCAACCTGATTTTATTTAATACTCAGTAACAATCATCTCAAATGCAGGTTGTGCATTTTTCTAGGAGAAAATCATGGTACAAAATATGCATAACTGGATTACAAGTTTCCCTGATAATTTCAAATGGTCAAATGCTACTTTGGTCTGTAAAGGCATGGCTCCTTATGGTGCTGTGTCTATGGAAGAAATTGATCGGATTTGCACCAAATTACGAGATGGTCCACACAGTACCGATGCATGGGTTGCAGCTTGGTGTAACATGGCTGACACATTGGTAGAACGAGCGAAGAAAGCCGATGCGTTGGGACACCATCGCACCGCAGGCCGACTGTATCTGCGAGCCGGCAACTACTATTACACAGGCGAGCGATTCGTAGAACCGGGCGAGCGAAAATTGTCGATCTATCGAAAAGCCTTACTGGCTTCTCAAAACGGATTGCAGCGAAATTATCCAGAGATCGAATTTATTGATGTACCTTACGAAAAGGGATCTCTTGCCGCTTATTTTTTTCCTGCATCTGGAAAAAATAATACGCCCGCTCCGACAATCGTAGTATTTGATGGTATGGACAATTGCAAGGAAATGAGTGTATTATTTGCAGGAATTGAATTTTCAAAACGAGGTTTTAATACATTGGCCATTGATGGTCCAGGGCAAGGCGAATCGCTTCGGTTACGTAAACATTATGCGCGTCCTGATTATGAAGTGGCTGGACGAGCAGCATATGACTGGGTCACAACTCGTAAAGATGTCGACGCCAACCGCGTTGTCGTGATGGGTTATTCATTAGGTGGTTACTACGCGCCGCGCGTTGCTTCATTTGAACATCGCTACGCAGCGTGTGTTGCCTTGGGGGCTATGCCGCTCGATTACCATGCTCGGCAACTGGAACGTCGAAAAGTAATCGAGAGAAATCCTGAACAAAGTTCACAGTCGAATTTTCAACTGCAATTTATTTTTGGCATTAATGACTTGGACAAGTGCTTAGATATTACCAAGAAATATACGATTGTTGACTGTGCAAAAAATATTCAGTGTCCAGTGCTGATCGTGCATGGCGCATGCGATCACTTAACACCAGAATCTGCCGCATATGACATGCGTGACTTGATCGGAAAAGATAAAGTACACCTCAAAATTTTCAGCGCAGAGGAAGGAGCATTTGAGCATTGCCAAGTAGATGACCGGGAGCTGGGAATTGATTATATATCTGATTGGCTTGAAGATATATTCATAAAAATTTGATTATTGAATTTCACTGCCGCAGATAAATAAATAATTTTATAATTTATGCCCATCATTGCAAATTTAAACAGGTAACATGTATGCCAAGATCATCAATATTTTTCCGTATTTTCTTGTTCATGGCGGGAATATCTGCATTTGTCCAAGGCAATGCTGAACTCTTTCATGAACCGCTGCATCTCGTGGTCCCACAAGCCCCAGGAGGCGCAACGGATACACTTGCTCGTCTCTGGGCCCAATTTGCTGGTAATGAACTTGGGCGTTCTGTGGTCGTAGACAACAAGGCCGGAGCCAACGGCGTGGTTGGGGCCACTTATGCGGCCCGGCAACCCGCAAATGGCAATACTTTGTTTCTTGGAAGTGTTTCGAATTTGTCATTTAACCCGTTCATATATAAGAACTTGTCTTATTCTCCAAAGGATTTTGATGGCATCAGCCTTCTGGCTGAAGCCCCACATATTCTAATCGCCAGCAAGAAATCAGGCATCAAGAATTTTAAAGACTTTGTTGACAACGCAAAAACGAATCCTGAAAAACTAAACTTTGCATCATCTGGTTTAGGAAATAGTACGCACCTAATCATGGAAATAATGATGCGTATGCTTGGCATCAAGCTCACTCATATTCCATATCAGGGCTCCGTTGCAGGCGAAGTCAGCGTGATTGCAGGTAATTCGGATGTTATGGTAGACACTTTATCTACTGCGATACCGCAGGTAAAGGCTGGGAAAGTCACTCCTCTTGTTATCATTGGAAGTGCTAGGGTGCCAGATTTCCCGGACACCCCGACACTTGACGAAGTTGGCCTCAAGGACTTTCCCGAACCAAACTGGTTTGCGCTTGTGGTTCCTGCGGGAACACCAAAGCCAGTCATTGACAAGTTCAATGAAATCACTGTCAAATTTCTTCATGATGATGATATTCGCAAAAAATTAGCGGCCATCGGATTTTCTCCGAAACCAACCTTGCCTAGTGCTGTGCGAGACTACACAGAAAGAGATGCGAGAGTATTCGGCCCGATTATTCAGGAAATCGGACTTAGCAATAAGTAGAACAGAAATGAACGATGCCAAAGACAAGCGCCCACTCGTGGGCATCCGCGTACTTGATATGAGCCGCGTTTTCTCTGGTCCTTGGGGTACGCAGATATTGGGCGACTTGGGAGCGGAAGTGATCAAGGTGGAGCAGCCTGGCCGCGGCGACGACTTACGCCGTTTGGGTCCTCCATTCCTTGACGATGGCGCAGGGCACACGACCCAAGAATCTTCTTACTACCTGAGTGCCAACCGGAACAAAAAAGGCATTGCGATCGACGTGACGACACCCACTGGACAAAAGGTCATCCGCGACTTAGCTGCAATCTCGGACGTCTTCATCGAAAATTTCAAAGTCGGCAACCTGGCGAAGTACGGACTGGCGTACGAAGATCTGGTCGAGATCAACCCGGGGCTCGTGTATTGCTCGATTACCGCCTTTGGCCAAACCGGGCCCAACAGGTATCGACTTGGTTACGACTCGTTGCTTCAGGCCATGTGTGGCCTCATGAGCGTAACGGGTTATCCCGACGATCATCCGGGCGGTAGGCCGATTAAGGTCGGATTGGTTATGTCCGACATGGTTGCCGGCATGTACGCCGCCATGGCAATCCAGTCGGCGCTGTACGCACGTGATACGCGCGCCGGGGATGGTCCTAAACAGGGCCAGTACATCGACATCTCGATGTTCGATGCGCAGCTTGCGGCTATGTCACACCAGGCCATGCATTACCTAGTATCCGGCGAAAACCCGAAGCGCTACGGCAATGGCGCGCCCAGCGTGTCGCCATCCAATGTGTTCGGCTGTAGTGATGGTCACATCATTTTGGTAGCTGGCAATGATGCGCAATTCCGCAAGCTGTGTGGCGTGATGGGCATACCGGATCTCGCGCAAAATCCGCGTTATCTAACCAATGCGCTACGTGTCACGTATCGCAATGAGTTGTTGGAAGACCTAGGGCGCGTATTTTCCACTCGCACCAAGGCCGCATGGCTGCAAGCACTGGGTGACGCTGATCTTGTGGCAGGCCCAATCAACGACATGGCACAAGTGTTCGCCGATCCGCAAATCGCCGCGCGCGAATTGGTGGTGCATACAAAGCACGTGAGTGGCGGCACCGTGCCCCTCATCGTCTCGCCCATGCGAATGTCGGCGACGCCACTAAACGTATACGCCGCACCACCGACCAGCGGGCAACACACCCGCGAGATACTGCGTTCATTACTTGGAATGAGCGAATCGCAACTCGATGAAATCATAAGGCAGCAGCAGGCGGGCTGAGAGCAGAAAGAAGGAGACTCAAATGAACCAACGTTACCAATGGATTCGCTGCCTCGCTGTTGCGACACTGGGCGCACTCGCGCTGCATATCGGCAGCGCAAGTGCGCAGGACGCGCGGACTGCCACCCGCATTTGGGTGCCTTTTCCCGCTGGCGGTGCGACCGACATCGTTGCACGCCTTGTAGCCCAAAAACTTGGAGACATGTGGGGTTCTCCGGTGATTGTGGAAAACAAGCCTGGCGCTGCAGGCACGATTGCCTCGCGTCAGTTGGCACAAGCGGCGCCGGATGGCAAAGTTTTAATTATGGTGACTAGCAGCCACGCGATCAACGAGTTGATATATGACAATTTGCCGTACAGCACAGTCAATGATTTCACACCGATCGCGCAGGTGACAGAAATCGCCAATGTGTTGTTGGTTTCCAAAGACAGCCCGTATCGAACAGTGGCCGATGTGTTGGCAGCCGGCAAAGCGCAGCCTGACTTGTTGTCCTACGGAACCGCCGGTTTCGGAACGTCGGTTCATCTCGCTGGCGAGATGTTGTCGGCGATGACAGGCGTGAAAATGACGCCGGTGCATTTCAAGGGCGACAGCGAATCGATCGTGGCACTTGAAGGTAACCACATTCCACTGAGCATCAACACTATCCCTGGTACCAAGACACAGATTGCCGCCGGCCAAGTGCGGCCGCTGGCAGTCACTACCGGGTCACGCTTCGCGGCTTTTAAGGACGTTCCCACCATGGCTGAAGCAGGCGTAGCGAACTACGCAGTGGGCAACTGGTTCGGAGTTCTGGGCCCAGCCAAAATGGATCCAGCGTTGGTTACCAAGCTAAACGCTGACTTTCGCAAGGCACTGGCCGATCCAGCGATCCTAAACAAATTGGAAGGCCTCGGCATCACTGTGAAAACAGGTACGCCGGAGGAATTCGATCATCTAATCCGCAGTGATATCGCCAAGTGGCGTCCGATTATTTTCAAGCTCGGTCTGAAGGCCGGTAATTGAGCAAGAGGCGGAGAGCAAATATGGATTGGCTCAAAAATCGCAGCATTGCAATCGTCGGCAGCGCGCAGTTGCCGTCGGTACGGCGCAGCGGGAAGACGGCGTTGGAGCTCGGCGCAGAAGTGACGGCACGTTTGCTTAAGCGCACGGGGTTACAACGTTCCGATATCAACGGACTGGCGACAACGCTTGCCAATGCGGAGGCTAGTAATGCCTTCTGGACCAGCGTGATCTGCGAAACATTGGGCCTGTCGGTACGTTGGGCACAGGCTACGGACATCGGCGGTTGTTCTGTAACGGGCAACGTGGCGCGTGCGGCGGCGGCAATCCACAGCGGCATGGCCGACGTGGTACTGTGCCTTGCTGCCGATGCGCCGCTGACCAAATTCACCACCGTGCAAAGCGGTTACCGGCAGGAGTTCTACGATCCCTTCGGCTACGGCCTGCCGGTCGCCTTTGGTCTATTGACAAGTGCTTATGCCGCCAAGTACGGCCATGTACCAGAACGAGGCATGGCCAAATTGGCAGTAGCGCAGCGCAATGGTGCGCTGTTGAATGATTACGCCTGCGACCTGCTGCGCAAGCCGCTAACCGAGCAAGAGTATTTGGATTCTCGCATGATTGCCGATCCGCTGCGACTGCTGGATTGCGTGATGCGTTGCGACGGCGGCAACGCCTTTCTGGTAATGTCCACTGAGCATGCACGGGCCATGGGCTTCAAACGCTTTGTGCATCCGATTGGTTACAGAGAGCGTCTCAACTTTGATGCTCGTCAAGAGATAGAAGACATCACTGTCACGGGTTTCTCTGAAGTCGGCCCTGCCGCGTTAAAAGCAGCCGGTCTGAAGCCAAGCCAAGTTCAATCTTTTCATCCTTATGACGATTTCTTTATCGCGCTGATCCTGCAATTGGAACAGATCGGCTTCTGCGGTCCCGGCGAGGCCGAAGCCTTTCTGCGGCGCACTGACGTGGGTATCAACGGTGACCTGCCGATCAACACTGGCGGCGGGCAGATTTCTGCTGGTCAACCGGGCTTGGCTGGTGGTGGCGTCAACTTGGCTGAAGCGGTGGCACAACTGCTTGGCGAAGCCGGCCCGCGGCAGTTGCGCCACGCCGACAATGCGTTGGTTACTGGCATCGGCGTTATTCAGTATGCACGCAACTGGGGCTGCAGCAGCGCCTTGGTGCTGGAGGCAGGAGCATGAGTAAATCTTTCCTGATCGTTACCGACACCACGCGTCCTTTCTGGGACGGCATCGCGTCCGGCAAGCTGATGTTGCAATATGACCCACGCGTAGGCCGCTACCAGTTTTATCCGCGTGCCAACAGCTTGTGGTCCGAAGGCCCGCTGGAATGGCGAGAAGCGAGCGGCAAGGGCACCCTTGCAGCCTTCACTCTGACCCACTTCCCGGCACCGGGCTTCATCGATAAGTTGCCTTACCTGCAGGGAGTGGTACGACTTGATGAAGGTCCGCGCATCTTTACTAATCTCACGGGTGCCACGCTAAAACAACTGTATGTTGGTCAGCGTATGCGCATCTTCTTTGGCGAGAGCGGCGACGTGCCGTTCCAGTTTCGTCCCCTCGACTTTTCCAACTGAAGGAATTCCCATGAGTAAAAAGCTCGCGATCGTTTTCGGCGGTTCCCGCGGCATCGGTGCCGCCAGCGTGGCTGCCTTGGGCCGTGACGGTTTCGACGTTGGTTATACCTATATTTCCGCTAAGCCGGCGGTCTCGGCCAAGGCTTATCGTGCCGATATTGAAGACGCGACATCGGTGGCGGAAGTATTCTCGCAAGCCAAGCGCGACTTCGGCCGCCTGCCAGATGTGGTGCTCGCCAACGCCGGCATCAATATGCCGCCCGCACCACTGGCGACGTTCCCGGCACACGAGTTCCGCCGGTTGGTCGAAATCAACTTGGTGGGCGCGTTCAACGTGCTGGCTGAGGCCGCGCGCCAGACACAAGACGGCGGCTCCATCATTGCCGTAAGCACATCGCTGGTACGCCATGCGGCGCCCAATCTTGGCCCCTATGTTTGCACCAAGGCGGCAGTCGAGTCATTGGTGCGTTCATTAGCGAGGGAACTGGCACCGCGCCGCATCCGTGTAAACGCGGTTGCGCCTGGTCCAGTAAACACCGATTTATTCCGCAGCGGCAAGACCCCAGAAATGATCCAGCGTTCCGCCGCGATGAGTCCGTTTAACCGCGTGGGTACGCCCGAGGAAATCGCGGAAGTGGTCGCCTTCCTCGCATCTGAGAGAGCGTCTTGGATCCACGGGCAAATCGTGCAGCCCAACGGTGGCTTGGTCTAACGCGGACACAGCGGCAACATGATTAATTCGAACACTCCCATTCTGGTAGGTTGCGCCTGCCTCACCGACGAGGCCACCCCGGCAGCCCAAGGGCGCTCGCCCTATGACCTCATCGCGGAAGCTGCGCGTCGGGCGCTGGCAGATTGCGGAGCGCCTGCTATCGCCTCGATGATCGATACTGTTGCGCTACTGCGCTCCTATGCTGACACCTCGCACCGTTTTGCTTCCCGCCTCGGTGGATCCACCAACGGGCCGAAAAGCGTAGCGCAGCGTCTCGGTCTGAAGGCCAACCGGTACATCTACACTTGGAACGGCGGCAACATGCCGCAGTACTTGGTAAACCAGTTCGCCGAAGAGATCGCGCGCGGTGAAACCCGCGCTGTTCTCATCACTGGCGGCGAGGCGTTGCGCACCCAGCTGGGTGT
>JGI24705J35276_12237675_pt1 | contig 12477 bp, 11 predicted proteins | sample TergutNt197P4_FD_35276 | JGI IMG/M metagenome (IMG submission 35276)
TGTAACTGGTCGGGAAGAGAGGATTTGAACCTCCGACCCCAGCGTCCCGAACGCTGTGCTCTACCAGACTGAGCCACTTCCCGACGGTTTTTTCTTGCTTGTTGCCTCAGCAGCACTCCCTGTGCGTTCATGACCGAATTCTGCACCCAGTGGGGTGGGTCCCTGTGGTCCACTGAGCATCGGGAGGCGGGACGCTGAACGATGGCCGCCCCTTGCTGAATGCGCGTAGTGCTTTAGCATAGTCTGGATATCATGTCCAGCGATTTTTACCTTTGCCATGGCACCCGCTCGCCCCGTTGATGACAGCCAAGCGGTGGAAAGAGTCTCGATTCAACCAATAATCCGGCAATAACATGAGGGAACGGAACAATCCACAACGCTATATTTTTTCAGTCCAACTCAAGATGTTAGCTGGTTGCCATGGGCAGCGAGGCGTTTGGGATTGTTCGTCGGGACCAGCTCCAGGTGATCGCAGAGAAAATGAACAGAAACAAGGGGAAGATGCCCTTCCCCCTTGTCAGGCCATCACAATCAATAGATTTCCCGGGTATTGTTCTTGTGATCCACCAGGTACAGCAGCTTGGATTTTTCCTTGAGCACGGTTTTCAACGTTTCCAGTTGGAGACGGTCAATATTGAAGGTGCGGATATAGACATTGCGGTAGCCTTCCGGCGCTTTCTCATATGAGGTGAGAATACTTGCAATTCTTCCCCCAAACTGGCGGATGATTTCGGCAACCTCCAGGATCGAGCCTCCTCTGTCTTCCAGGCGGAAAGCGAACTGGATGCCCTTTTTGCCGATGCCTGTCAGGGAGATAATCACCTTGAACAGATCGGTATGGGTGATAACTCCCTGAACGCCGTCGTCGTGATCCACCACCGGCACGCCTGAAATCTTGTTGGCCATCAGTATTTCGGCGGTTTCTTCAATTGTGCAATCCGGCGGCACTGTAATCGGCTTCTTGGTCATGATATCTTTGATCTGAATAGTTGACAGCAGATAAAGAAGTTCATGAATGTCCAGGGTAGTGGCATCGGAGGGAGAGGCTTTTTTCAGATCCCGGTCCGAGACAATGCCCACCAGACGTTTTTTATCCATGACCGGCAGCATGGAAATCTTTTGTGTTTTCAAGAGAGTGATCGCGTCCTGCATGGAACTGTGCACATCTATCGTAATGGCTGGCGCGCTCATCCAATTTTTTACGAGCATGGGGGATGACCTCCGGTCTTGATGTTGGTTGTTGCCGAAAAAGAATCAACGATTATTGCAATCCTGCCATCTGAGGATAGCTATACGCCGAGATACGCCGCCTGGACATGCGGGTCGTTTGTCAGGTCAACGCCGCTCCCTTCAAGGGTGACCCTGCCGTTTTCTAGCACATAGGCCCTGTCCGCGGTGGCAAGGGTCTGCTTGACGTTCTGCTCGACAATCAGCACGGTCACGCCTTCTTTACGAATCTGGTTGATGACCTTGAATATTTCCCGGACTAGAATGGGCGCAAGCCCGAGAGACGGCTCATCCAGCATCAACAGTTTGGGTTTGGCCATCAGCCCTCTGGCAATGGCCACCATCTGCTGTTCTCCGCCGCTCAAGGTGCCCGCGGGCTGATATAGGCGTTCCCGCAGCCGGGGAAACAGACTGCAGACCATTTCCTTGGTCTTGGCGCGGTCTTTGCGGGCCTCTCCTTTCAGCGAGCCCATATCCAGATTTTCTTCAACGGTCATCTCCACAAAAAGACGCCTGGCCTCGGGGACATGCGCGATGCCCATCTCAATGAGACGAAAGGGCTCGGCGGTATGGATGGGCTGATCCTCAAAGAGGATTTCCCCCCTTTTTGGCCGGAGAATGCCGGATATGGTCTTGAGTGTGGTGGATTTGCCGGCGCCGTTCGCACCGATCAGCGCCAGGACCTCGCCTTGCTTGATCTCAAAGGACAGGTCCCAGATCACCTGGACATCCCCGTAACACACATCAATATTTTTTATTGCAAGCACCGTTCTTACTCTCCCAGATAGGCTTCAACGACCAGGGGATTGTTGCGGATCTCCTGCGGGGTCCCCTCGGCGATTTTTTGGCCGTAATTGATCACCACAATCCTGTCGGAAATACTCATGATGACCTTCATGTGGTGCTCGATAATCATGATCGTAATCCCGCGGGCCTTGATGTTTTTGATAATTTCAATCGACTCATTCAACTCGGAGTGATTCAGGCCGGCGAACGACTCGTCCAAAAGGAGCAACTCCGGCCCAGTGGCCAGGGCCCGCGCGATTTCCAATTTTTTTCGTTTACCCAGAGGCAAACCACGGGAGATGACGTCCTGGTCCTCGTCAAGCCCAGTAAAACGGAGGGTCTCCATCGCGATTTCCACCGCCTCAGCCTTGTTCTTGGCCCGTAAAAATGCCGATGCGATGACATTATCCAGTACGCTCATCCGCTGTAGAGGTTTGACCACCTGAAATGTCCGGGCAAGGCCGAGTTTACAAATCTGATGGGGTTTTAAACCGGAGATGACCTGCCCTTTGAACAGCACTTGCCCCTTGGTCGGGGGGTAAAAACCATCCACGATATTGAACAGGGTTGTTTTACCCGCGCCGTTCGGTCCGATGAGGCCTAAGATTTCTCCCTTCTGGATGGTAAAGGAAATATCCGAGGAAGCGGCCAGACCTCCAAAGCGTTTTGATACATTTCTGATTTCCAGCAAACTCATTTGCCAGCACCTCCAGCCCCGAAGATCCGCTTGATTTTCTGAAAATCTCCGACAATCCCATTAGGAAGGAAAATGATGATCAAGATCAGCAAAATCCCGAAAAAGGTCAGATGGGCCGCGCCCAGGTATGGGATGGAACGGACTACCTCCGCCAGCAGAACCATAATGATGGCACCGACAAAAGGGCCAAAAAACGTGGCCACGCCACCGACCATGACGGTCATGATCGCAACTATCGATATATCATGCAGGGCAAAGACGACTGAGGGTTCGATGTAGCCCATATAATTGGTGTAGAAGGCGCCGGCGACGCCGGTGAGAGCCCCGCTGATGCACAGGGCGATGGTTTTGTACAGGGTGGTATTGATGCCTAAGGATTCGGCGGCATCCTGATCCTCGCGGATGGCGACAAAATAATAGCCTATTTTGGATCGCATCAGATATTTGACCACCAGAAACGCGGCCACCGCAATAGCCAGGATGATGTAGTAATAATTGGTTTTATCAACCCAGGTCCTTTGCAGGGTAATGCCGAGATTCCCCCCTGTCAGCCAATCCAGATTTTCGGAACTGATCCGCATCACCTCGCCCATGGCCAGAGTCGCCAGGGCGAAAAACGGCCCCCTGAGCCTGAGCACAATCAAACCGAGAAGGAGCGAGAACAGGCCGACCACGACAATGCTTGCGGGAATCCCCCACCATGGAGACAGATTGAGATGGGAATGGAGGATGCCGGCGGTATAGGCCCCGACACCAAAAAAGGCGGCGTGGCCAAAAGAGACCTGACCGCAGTAGCCGGCCAAGAGGTTCCAGGCCATGCCCACCACTGACCACATAATGACTAAAATGATCATGTGCAGGATATAGGAACTCAGCAGCCCGGCCAGTCCAGCCAGCGGCATCACCGCCAACAGAATCAGCACGATCAGAGGGAGGTATTTTTTCATCTTCTCACCCCTTTCTTTTTCAACAGAGAGGCGATCCCGCCAGGCAGAAAGACCAGGGCGGCCACAAAAATCAGAAAACGGCCCACCGGCGCCCATCCCATACCAACATAGGTTGCGGTCATGGATTCAAAGATTCCCAATATCAATCCACCGAAAATAGCGCCAATGGTCGAACCCAGCCCGCCCAGGATGGTGATGACAAAGGCGATCAGGGTAAACTGTCCACCCAGGGAAGGGTAGAGATAATAACTCGGAATAAACAGGCAGCCGGCCGCCCCGACCAGGGCCGAGCCCAGGCCAAAGGTGACCACGCGCATGCGCTTGACGTTGACGCCCATTAAAAGGGCCGCATCAATATCCTGAGCGGTCGCACGGATGGATTTACCCGTATCGGTTTTTGCCAGAAAAAACCATAGAGCAAGGGTAATGACTACCGCGAAAATAAAAGATACGGTGCCCGTAACAGAGAGGGACAGCTCAATGGGGGCACTGTGCCAGTAATCGGAAAGATACCAGGCGCTGGTACTGTAACTGACCGGCGTGGAGCGGTAATTGGATGTAAAGAGGATGGTTGCCAGGTTTGCCAGCACCATGCCAATGCCCACCGTCAGGATGACCTGATTTTCCGGCAGAATGGAATCCACTTTCAGTACCGGGTTGATCAGGAATTTTTGCATGAGCACACCGAGGAAAAACAAGATCGGGGCGGCGATGAAGACGGACAGGTAGGGATCGATGCCAAACAGGGTGAACATCCAGAAAGCAATATACATGCCCACCATCATCAGATCGCCATGGGCGAGGTTGATGATCTTCATCACGCCCATGATAAGCGTCATGCCGATGCCAATCAGCGCATACAGGCCGCCGAGAAGCACTCCCGCAATGAGCGTTTGCAAAAAACTTTCCATAAGCATCCTATCCTTCTGGAGAGCGTGAGATTTTATGACAAAGGGTTCAGGCCGCCGCAGGGAGAAAGACCTGGCGATGAACGGTTCCCGCAAAATAAATAAAAAACCTCCAATTTCGGGGACCGCTCAATGCCGCGAAAAAGGAGGCTGCACCAACCAGGCATTCTTAGCGCGCCACCATGGCAAGGCATGCCCCGGCCTGATCTGGCGTTCTCACGGCATGCATTTCCTGGTGTAAGGCTTGTTTGCTTCAAGGCATCAAATAAAGAGAAAAAATACAGACAGCGGGCGGGCGGAAACTTTCCGCCCGCCCCTGGTTTCCTGTTTTCATACAACGCCCCGCTCAAACGGCCGGGGCGCTTTTTTTATTTTCTGTCTCTCCACTTTGGAATGGGAAACACATACTTCGCGCTGGCTTCGTTTTGGGGCCAGATGGTCTCGTGTTTGCCATTGAGTACCTGCAACACCAGCGTCTCCATAAAATTCTGATTTTTGTAACCGTCTTTATCTTCAAAATGAATGGGACCAAAGGCTGTCATCAACTTGGTAGCCTTCATAGCCACTTGAATATCGGCTGGCTCCATGCTTTTTGCCCGTTCGATGGCATCCTTGACGATATAGAGCGCGGAATAGGCTTCCGCCGCGTGGTAGCCAGCCTCTTCGCTAAATTGAGCTTTATACTTTTCGGCCAACTCTTTTGCCCCTGTATATTTTACCTGGGGGCTCCACAGAGTGGCCACCACCACGTATTCAGCGGCATCTTTAGCGGTATGGATGAACTCGGGAAGGGCATGTCCGGCGCCGCCGCCGGCAAAGAGTTTGGCGTCAATGCGAAGCTCTTTGATCTGATTCATCAGCAGGGCGGCATCCATGACATAGGATACCATATAAATGACATCAGGTTTCAGGGCCTTGACCTTGGTCAGGATGGGCTTGAAATCCACGGCGCCTTTCTCATACTTTTCTTTCAGCAACACTTGCATGCCATTCTTCCCGGCGGCCTTTTCCATTGCATCCGCGCCGGATGTGCCGAAATCGGAGCTTTCATGTAAAATGGCAATGGAGGTCGGCTTAACCACCTGATTGAGAAAAGAAATCATGCCGGTGGGGTAATAGGCGTTGGTGGGATTCAACCGGAAAACATAGTCCCAGCCTTGCTGGGTAATGGAGTCGTCCGCGCCGGTAACCACCAGATAGGGAACCTTTCTTTCATTGGCTACCGCCGCGATCGCCTTGGAGCAGGCGGAACTGTAGTCGCCAAAGATAACCGGCTGTTTTTTGACATCAATGAGCTTTTCGGCAATGGCGCGGGAGATTTCCGGCTTGCCCTGACTGTCTTCAAAGTTGAGGACAACGGTCTTGCCTTTAATCCCGCCTTTGGCGTTCATCTCCTCCATCGCGATCTCGTAGGCGCGCTTTTCCATTTCCCCGAACTTGGCTTGCGTTCCGGTGAGCGGCAGGGGAACCCCCAACTCCAGCGTCTCGGCCCTGGCAAGGTCGGCACAAACGATTCCGCACACAAATGATGACATAATGAACAGCAGTACCCCTAAACGTTTCATGTCTCCTCCTCCATTTGATGTTTGGCGTGATCCAATCCAGTTAATGGTTCGACTCGCAGGGAAAATTCAAAAAATATATAAGATGCAAAGAGTTGCATCCCTGAAAGGCAAGAAGGGCCAGCTCCTGCTCTCGCCCATCGAAGAGGCATCCTTCACAAGGCCGACCAGGGACAGGTGACCTTTTTGCCAGTGGCGCTCCCATTGCCATCAGCGAAATTTCACCCATAATTGACGGCCGTGTCGCCGCTGTCGGCCGAACCGTTGCAAACACAGGTGACGGCCAGCGGGCCTGAACCGGTGGTCGGCGTGACGCTGGCGACCGTCTGAGGCGGTTTGCCGCTCATCCCGGGCCCAGTGAAATTGACTATAGAGGCAAAGGGCGCGGAATGCGGGCTTTGCGTGGTCAAAATAGATTTGGTGGTATGGTGGGACAACGATTCCGGGCAGTCCATTGAGGTAGCAGTGGGACTGTTGGTCTGGCAAATAAAAACACCCTGGTGGTTCAACTTGAACCCGGCAAGAGCGGGTGAAACGGGCGTGATGTATCTCCATGCAAGATGGAGTGATTGGGGAGTCGCGGCCAAAACCAGATCAGGGAGGAAACAGATGAGCGGAAAGAAAAGGCGGATAAAGTAAATCGAGAACCTTTTTGAGATGTATTGTCGTGCCAATGTGGACCCCTTTGTTTTCCGACAAAACAAGTTGAAAAGTACACAATACCGCCTTGAGTAACAAGAGGAAAATGACGGCATGGAAAAATTAGCTTTCTTTCTGAAAAATCGCCAGGTTGGAACGGCGGCGAGGCACAATGGCAACTGCCGGTTCCTGAGATTTCTTGCGGAAGTCTCAAGGCATCCGGAAGGTTACTGCGGTGGATGCCCTTGACTTAGCAACGCGCGTGATTACGTTATCGTAATATCATTGCCCTTTGACAATGCGAAGTATCGGTTAGATTTGCATGGACTGACAACATGTTAGCTGTGTTTGAGCATGCTCGCATCAGCGCAAGGGAACGATATAAGGCAACATGATAAAAAGCTTTATCCATAAGGGCTGGAAGAAGTGAAACCGCCCCATTTCATCGGATAGTGTTCATTATCAAAATTCATCACCAAAATATTTCCTTGCTAGAGAGAGTACCTCATGATTCGACCCCTGTACCGCGTTTTGGGCCGCACAACCCTATCTCTTGGCCTTGCCTGCGCCCCCCTGTCCGGCGCCTTTGCTGGGCAGACCATCACCATTATTAACCAATCCGTAGGACATGATGTGTACGGCAACGGCAAACAGTCCGACGGCGATGCGCCGATCCCGGATACTCCCAGCAGCCTGACCATGCCCGCTGACAGCACCACTGTCACTATGGATAACAGCACGGTGTCCGGCAATGTGTATGGCGGGGCTGACTGGAAGGATATTGATGCCGTCGCCATGGCCATGGGCACCAGTGTCACTATACAAAACAATAGCGTGGTGAACGGCTTTGATGGAAAGGTCTTCGGCGGGTATGCCTGGAGCCGCGACAATGACGCCACGGCCACGGATAACACGGTGGATATCAGCGGCAACAGCACGGCGACTGGTGCCGCCGGCGGGTGGGCCTGGAGCGACGGCGCTGGCGCCGCCGAGGCCACGGGTAATACCGTGAACATCAGCGACAGCATGGTGGGCAGCATAAGTAGCCCTGTTTACGGCGGTTATGCCTGGAGTGCCTCCGGCACGGCCACAGCCACGGGCAACACAGTGGATATCAGCGACAGCACTGCGACGAATATCTTCGGAGGGCATACCTTTGTCGAGAGTGGCGCTGGTGATGCCACGGCCACGGGCAACAGCCTGGCGATCAGCAATACGAAGGCGGATGGCGCTGTCTACAGCGGGTATGCTCAGAGTTTCTCCGGTACCGCCACGGCCGGGGGCAATACCCTGACGATCAGCGATAAAAGCACGGTGGACGGGAATGTCTACGGCGGGGATGCCTACAGCAACTCCACCGGTACCATTACGGCCACGGGCAACATAGTGGATATCAGCGATAGCACGCTGACTGGCATTATAGTTTCCGGCGGGCATGCCAGGGGCGACGGTGCCGCCACGGCCTCGAACAACAGCATGGCCATCAGCGGAGGCATGGTGGGCAATGGGTCTTTCGGCGCCGACATCTATGGCGGATGGGCTCATAGCACCTCCGGTACCGCTGAGGCCATGGACAATACCGTGACCTTCGGCGGCGACACAACGGGTGAGGTGTATATTTACGGCGGGCGTGCCGTCAGCGGCACCGGCAATGGTAGGGCCACAGGCAATACGATGACCTTCGAGAGTGGCGTGGTGGCGCGCATTTACGGCGGGGCGGCCTCAAGCACCTCCGGCGGCACCTCCGGCAATGCCACATCCACGGGCAACAGCGTCTTCATCAGCGGCGGCACAGCGGGGCTGATCTATGGTGGGTATGCCTGGAGCAACGGTTCCGGCACTGCCAGTTCCACAGGCAATATAGTGACCATCAGCGGCGGCGAGGTGAATGATGGCGTTTATGCCGGGCGTGCAATCAGCACCACTGGTATTGCCGAAGCCTCGAACAATACCCTGACCATCAGCGGCAATCCCATCTTGACGAATGCCACCCTCTACGGCGGGTATGCCACCAGTACTTCCGGCAGCGGCAGCTCCACCAATAACACCCTGAATCTCCATACCTCCGGCCTGGTTGTAGCCGGCCTGCAAGACTTCCAGAATCTGAACTTCTATGTGCCCGCCACCCTGGCGGCGGATGGCGTCATGCTGCATGTCACCGGCACGGCGAATATCAGCGGCGCCACGGTCAATCTGGCCATCGATGGCGCACGCTCCCCGCTGCAGGCAGGGGATCATATCAAGCTCATCGACGCTTCTTATAATGCGGGCCTGGCAGGAGTTCCGTCCACCAGCACCGTTCAAGCCACGCATGGTGCCACTCTGCAATATGACATGCTCATCTCGACAGAGATGGAAGATCATCAACTCTGGGCATTCCTGCCAAAGGACCCCACGGTCAATCCGAAAACCAAATCCTTGAGCGAAGGCTTTCTCTCCGGCATGGCCCTGTTGAATCAGGGCGGTGATCTCGTTGCCGGATGGGGCATGAGCGCGGCAACGAGCGCGGCCAGGCGGGCGGATCATGACCCTGGCATCGGTTATGGGACCTTCGGCACCCTGTCCGGCGGCTGGTCGCGCTATGACATCGGCTCCCATGCGGAGATGACCAGTGTTTCCCTGATGGCCGGCCTGTCCCGGTTCACGGCTTTGCCATCTGGCGACCTGGTCCTTGGCGTCTTCTTCGAGTACGGCAACGGCTCGTATGACACCTATGCCATGCTCCATGGAGATGGCGACCTCGACTACATCGGCGGCGGCATCATCGGCCGGATGGACTTCACGAAAGCCGGCAACGGCCATTTCTACGCCGAAGGCAGCGCCAGGATCGGTAACGTTGACAATGATTACACCAACAACGAGTTGCGCGACTTTTGGGGCCGAGAGGCGAAGTATGACGCGTCCTCGGCCTATTACGGCATCCATCTCGGAGCGGGCTATTTGTGGGATCTTGCGCCCAAGGCAACGCTCGATCTGTATGGCAAATACTTCTGGACGAGGCAGGAAGGGGACGCGGTGCGGCTATCCACCGGCGAGTCCGTGGCATTTGACGACGTGAACTCCCAGCGCCTGCGCGTGGGTGCGCGCTTCAGCTATGCCCTGAACAAGACCATCAGCCCGTATCTTGGCGCGGCATACGAGCATGAGTTTGACGGCGACACTGATGCCACGACCAACGGCTATGCCATCGGCGTTCCTTCACTGAGCGGGGGCACCGGCATGGCGGAGATTGGGCTGACCTGCAAGCCTTCCAAAGAACTGCCCGTGTTCATTGACCTGGGGGTCCAGGGATATGCGGGCATCCGTGATGGGTTCACCGGCACCCTGCACCTTCGTTACGACTTCTGAAACCACCACCATTGCATGCCTGCGCGGCGCGACGTCGGCAACAGCCAGCTCGCGCCGCTCTCGTTTCTGCCCCAGGCGGTGGCATGAAGCGTCAATGGGATGGTAAATTCCACTCTACAGGCGATATCATTTTCTATTTTTAATGCAAAAAATATTATTATTTTTTTGCATTAAAATTCAATATATTCCTATCGTGACCTGCTACACTGGCAAGAGGAAATGGTATGTGAAGCCATGTGCGAACAGGAATTGAAGATCCAGGGAAAAAAAGCGGCCCGGCCCGGCGGCGAGCGCGCCAAAAACGCAACCTGTTTCGCCCCCCACAGGTCGATATCTTTGAGAGCGGCCACGAAGTAACGGTGATCCGCCGATATGCCGGGATTACTTTTCTCCTTTCAGTTGCAGGTGGATGAATGGTTTGACGCCAGAAAACCATCGAACTTCTTCTTGAACCGTTTCTCTAAAAAACTTCAGACTGATGGTCTGTTTCCGGTCATGGAGGACATACGCATCCAGGCAAAGTTTCATGATATCTTGAATTGTCTCCTGACTCAGATCGCCAGCTTTATAAACGAGGACAATACCATTATTTAGATATCCCCCACGGAAAACTCTTTCTTGAGCCTTGCATTTATTGATGTCTTCGCAGACATGATGCTCCACGAGCAGGGCGTCTGTATCCCTCGCTAATTTGTCTGCTAAATCCGGATACGTCTTAGCACATGAAGAAAGAATCCACAAAAACAGCAACATCGCAAGAACCAGTGGAACCTGGCGCAACACCAGCAAAACCTTACCAGATCTCTTCATGTTTCCTCCTCACTTCATCAATCCTTAGGACCCCGACACGAATCTCAACGGTATACGTTTGTGCCATTACTTCTCTCCTTTCATGTACAGGTGGATGAATGGTTTGACGCCAGAAAACCAACGAACTTTTTCTTCAGCCGTTTCTTTAAAAAAACTCAAACTAATGGTTTGTTTTCCGCCATGTAAGGTATACGCATCTAAGCACAGTTTCATGATATTTTGAATCATCTCCTGATTCAGGTCGCCCGCTTTATAAACGTTGACAATAGCCAGATCTGGCCCACCCCCACTGTGAACTCTTCTTTGAGCTTGACATGTATTGATGTCTTTACAGACATGATGTCCCACGAACAGAGCGTCTGTATCATTGGCTAACTTGTTCGCCAAAACCGAATATGTAGCCCATGACCAAGCAGTGGATTGAAAAATAAGCAATGTGGCAACGATCAGCACAACCTTCTGAAAAAACGGGAGAACCTTACGAACCCCTTTCATACTTTTTCCTCACATTATCAATCCGTGAGACAGTATCGCCTGAAACAGCATAGACTGTCCAGGTCTGCCCATTGACTGTGACGTTCTTGCCGATGTCATTTTGGGTGTAATTGGTGTAGGCCTCGTTGCTGAGGGCCGCATTATTCAACGTTGTTTGATCCATCATGAGTCTCCGTTCTGATTCAAGGATTGACAGGTTGGTTTTGATTGTCTGTTGTACCTCTCTCCATGTCCTGAAGGAGGCTGTCCAACTGTTGATTTTGTTTGCCTGTTGCAGCTTTCTCCATCTCTTGGAGGAGTTTGCCCAGCTCAACCGGGTTAACAGGTGTCTTCGGCTGGTTGTTGTACCGTTCTTTCATTTCTTTCCTTGCAGCATCGTCTTCCTTCCTGGCTACATCATTGACCGGCCGCATTATTTCTTGCCATTCCTTCATCTTGGCCAGAATATGATCAGGCAGCCTGAACTTGAGGAAATCATCAGGGTTGGTGTTGAGTTGGTAGCGGTAGTCTGTTTCGCTTGATCGTTGGAGAAAAATCCCGACATCCTTATAAGATTCCCTGAGAAGCATCGCTGAGTGAAACTTCAGACGAATATAGGTCAGGCCGGGCAGCAGCTCGGTATGGAATTCCTCATATTCAATACTGCCCCCCGCCCCCCTCTTGTTCGGCACGTAGTCCATGGTCGCCAGGAAGGCCTTCATGAGATACCCGCTATTGAGATTGTTGAGGTGGAGCCGGTCTTCAAGCGGCCACTTCAACCACTGTTCACGAGGATAGCCAAAAAAATGGGAACTGAGCACCATCAGCTTATTTCCTGCAGCACCAGCCTCCGGCAGCTTGATCGGCAGCCGGCTGTCAAGATACAGATACAAGTTCATGCTGTAGAGATTGGTCCACTCCCGCATCCGCTGTACCCGGAGTTCAAGGGCCTCCAGCCCATTGTCAGGCTCTGTCCCCGGAGCCGGCGGTTCCAGGCCAAACCGCTTGGCAAAGGCCGCGGTATAGGCCGTAACCCGCATCTCCTGGATGGGCAGCCGTTCCTTGAAGCACTGGGAATA
>JGI24705J35276_12237673_pt1 | contig 12460 bp, 6 predicted proteins | sample TergutNt197P4_FD_35276 | JGI IMG/M metagenome (IMG submission 35276)
GGTGGTGGTGGTGGTGGTGGAAGCAGTAGCTTTGGGGGCGGATCTGGAACAACCTTTACCACTTCAGGAATGGCCGGCGGTAAAACTCCTACAAGCACTCTTGAGTTTTCAGATGCAGATACTACGGCAAATGCCTTGGCTTCTGCCGGTAGCGGTGTGCAAGAAAAGCTCAAATCGTTGTTTGGGATTGGGGAAAGTTACTACCTGAGAATTGAATCAAACGGTTCCGTGTCGGTGTTGTTTGATGAAGCCTTCACCTCTGCGAAACTCTACACAGCGAATGGTGTGGACTTTGCCGTCATGTCCACGTTATCAGAGAGATCGTCTGGGGGGGGGGTACAAGAGGACTATAGAATTGTTGCCTGGTTGGGGAAGTTGGATTACGCCAGTTTTGGTTACTGGATGAATGTATTGGATGTCAAGGGTACTGTAGAACAGTACGTTTTTGATATGACGTTCATTGGATCGTATGAGGAGTATTTTTACGACGGAAAGAAGGCTGACTATAATTCGCAGAATCTCAGCTTTACGGGGGTGGCCGCTGGTGTTGCTGAACATGTTGCTGTTAGTGGTTCCAATCTAACTGCCATTGCCATTCCCCTTTTGGGTACGGCCGCACTGAAAATAACGAATGCCACTGCCGGTACTTTAGAACTGGCTTTTCCGAATTTCTATAAATTCACGGGATATGTGAATACAGCTGCGGATGGTAGGCTCACAGGTGAATTCACCAGCTTGCAAAAGTTGGGGGCTTCTGCTATCCCGGATTTGCCTACAAATATGAGTCAATTCATGTATAAAGGGATTGAAGGACAGCTTTATGGCGCGAGTCCGAGTTCACCCACTGAAGCGGCGGGAAGCTGGGAGTTGATGCAAGATGTTGCTGGGTCAACGACAAGCATCAAAGGCGTCTTCGGTGTAAAGAAATAACTCGAACCAAAGTATGCAGTTGCGTCTTAGAAGAGATAGGGCACGGATAGCCGTTTTATCCGTGTCCTGGGCTGCGGCTGTGTTTTTCTCGCCCTATGCGTGGAGCGCGCAAGAGGAAGACCCATCGCGTTCAATCCCGGATCAGAAGGCTGAAGTGCTCGAGGATTCTTCCGGCAATCAGCCTAAAGAAAATACGCCTACGGAACGCGTCCTGACCCCGGAGGAAGTCCTCTCCATTGGCAAGGCTCTCTTGGGTTTGAAGCGCATGGATGACGCGGAAAAGCTCTTTCGCTCTCTTCTTCGGTCTAACGCCAGCGAAGACATCCGTATTGAAGCCGCCTTCCAGCTCGGCCAAACCCTCGTTCTGCGGGGACGGTTCCGCGAAGCGGCGCTGATCTACATCGACATCCTCAACCTCAAACCCGATCTACCCCGTGTGCGCCTGGAGCTGGCACTTGCCTATTATCTGGATAAAAACTATCCGGATGCCACTTTTCAGTTTGAACTCGTAAAGGGCGGAGACCTCCCCCCGGAGGTGATCGCCAACGTGGATGCCTTTTTGGATCGTATTCGCCGCCAGAAGGACTGGACGCTGGATTTTTCCCTCAGTCCGGTGATCGATTCCAACATCAGCCAGACTTCCGGAGACAAGGAAGAGTGCATCGATGTCTGGGGAATGACCCTATGCCGCCCGTTGGACGAGAAGCGCAGCGGGGTCGGGTTGAACATCAACGCGAATCTGGATTATTTCAAGCGTTTTAGCCAGGACTGGGGCTTACGCGCCTCTGCTGGCTTCAGCGTACTGGACTTCAAGGGCAATGCCTATGACGACCGCTCCCTCTACGCAGCCCTCGGTCCGCGTACCCTGTGGGCAAGCGGTGAAGCCAGCCTGCAACCTACGTTTCGCAAACGCTGGTATGCTGGAAAACAATACCGTGAAGAATATGGACTGCGGGTGGACGGGCGTCAAATCTTTGGCAACCTCATCTTGGACGGTACGGCAAGCTATAACGCCAACGACTACGACAACGCTTACATACACAGCGTTCTGAACGGTTCGACTTGGTGGGGTCACCTTCAACCGCGCTACATTTTGAATGACCGCACCTTCATCCAGGTTGGTCTGGACTTTGTGCGCGAAAAGACCCGCGAAACCGCCTATTCTAATGATGCTTGGAGCTATTCCCTTGGCCTCTACCGCATCCTTCCGTATGGATTTTCCGTGTTCATACAAGGCAGTCTGGCCGAGGTGAAATACCAAGCCCCACAATGGTACGTGACGAAGGACAATGGGATAGATGAGGCAGTGCGCAAAGATAAAATACGGGCTTTGTCCATTTCCCTGTCCAGCAATCGCCTAGAAAAATATGGCCTGACCCCGATTGTGCGATACGGCTATACCCGACGCTTCTCCAATATCTGGAGCCGGGAGTTTGAGCGCAACCGTTTGGATTTTCTAATGAATTTCAGGATTTAGAGTGTCGCCCGACAATTCCATTGATGGCGGCAATGGTAAAACATGAAACGCACATTGACCTTTACCATTCGCGCTGGCAGAACTTGGCCTTATCGAACGGACTGAGAACGGTGCGCTATCGTGTCCTTACGTCGCATTCATCGTTGATGTGTGATTGAACCCGTCGCTATTGTCGATGAGGCGAAGAGCCGGTCAGATGAAAAAACGCGCCAAAGTCATTGCTGCCATTACCGCTATTCCGCTGGCTGTGGCGTCTGTCCTTGCTGGATGTGTGCTGCGCGAATTCGGTCAGACGCCGGACGATCTTTCCCGATATGAATATTTACCCTATTTTGCGGACGGGAAATTCCATAGCTTGGAGGACACTCCTTTTTACCGGGATCGTGTGAGTGGTGGCAGCGCAAGCTGGTGGCGTTTTCTGTTGTCCAATACCCACGCCCCGAATACCCATTTGCCTATGCAAAGGCTCAACAGGGATTCCTTTGCGGAAAAGCCGGAAGAGTTGGCTGCGTATTGGTTGGGGCACTCTTCTCTCATCATCGAGCTGGAAGGCAAACGTTTACTGGTCGACCCGATTTTCGGCAATGCCGCGCCCGTCCCGTTCGTTGTGCGGCGCTACGGCCCTTCCCCGTTAGATCGTGAAGAGTTGCCGCCCTTTGCCTATGTGTTGATTACACATGACCATTACGACCATCTGGAGTATTCCACCATACGCTATCTCAGGGATCGGGACGCCGTCTTCATCGTGCCGCTTGGTGTTGGCGCGCACCTTCTTAGGTGGGGCGTGCCTCCGGAAAAAATCCGAGAATTGGGTTGGGGCGACGAATTCAGCGAGGACGGCATCAGCATCATTGCGGAGCGCGGCAGGCATTTTTCCGGACGATCCCTGTCTACGCGAAACAGCAGCCTGTGGGTCAGTTACGTCCTGAAAGGGCAGAACCATCGGGTTTTCATCGGCGGCGATACCGGCTACGGCGGGCATTTTCTCGACATAGGCACCAAGCATGGGTCATTTGACCTGGTTTTCATGGAAATAGACGGCTGGAATTCCGGCTGGCCCAACACGCATCTGTTTCCAGCAGAGGTGATCCGGGCCTATCACGATGTCCGGGCCAAGGCGCTGGTTCCCGTGCACTGGGGAGTTTTCGATCTTGCTCTGCACCCCTGGGATGAATCCATTCGCGCGCTTTGCGCCCTGGCGGACGAAGATGGCAGCATCATCCTGCTCACGCCCCTTATGGGGCAAAAGCTGGTTCCTGGCGTTACGCCGGTTTCTCGCTGGTGGGAGAGCCTTCCGTAAGTGAGTTTCGCCGCCTTCGTGGATTGGGTGAGGGGACTGCTTGAATGAACACTTGTCGATTTGATCTACTTGCGTACCGATTCGATGAGCTAGAGAGAACCAATTCCACATAACGCAGGACTTTCCATAAGGGCAGTTATGGAAAGCTCAGCATAACCGTTCCCACGCACCACGGATTGCCGCGATGCCGTGCGCGCCGGATAGGCGCGCGGTTTCCATGTCGCCATCCTCCAGCCCGCCGAGCGCAAATACCGGCAGAGGTAGACCCGAGGCAAGCGCAGCGAAGCCTTCCCAACTCAAGGCTTCGCGGTTGGGATGGGTCGCCGTGCGCTTGACTGCACCGAGAAGCGCGTAGTCGAGCCTGAGCGCGCTGGCACGTTCGAGTTCGGCACGGGTGTGGCAGGAAGCTCCCACCCACGCAAAATCCGGGCGCGAACGGCTTGCCATCAATCGCGCCGCCGTCAGGTGGAGGCCGGCGGCTCCGGCTTCGTTTGCCAGTTCCGGTTCGCCGTTGACGATGGCCAGCGCGCCTGCCGCGCGCGCGCGGCGAACGGCTTCTTTCGCGAATGCCCGCTGCGCGGGCATGGGTAAAGCGCTTTCCCGGATCAGGACGAAGCGCAGCCCCGATTGCAGGGCATGATCGAGGGCGGCAAGCTGGGGTTCGATGCCGATCGAGGCGGCATGGGTAATTCCTAGTCGACGCGGCAGGGCAAGCGCCCTGAGGATAGGCCCATTGGCGGGCAGCATTGGCGCGGGTGCGTCCGGGCTGCCGGGCATGACCCAGTCCAGCGCGTCATGGACGCGGGCGCGGATTTCTCCCTGCCATTGCGCGACTTCAAAAAAGTGCAGTCGGACGCAGGCGTGTTCATAGGCATGCGTGCGCACAAGCCACGGATAAAGGCGTTCGGCCCGCAGCCCCAATTCTTCGCTGAGTTCGCGGCATAGCGCCTCGGCGGGCGATTCCCCCGTCTCGACCTTGCCGCCGGGAAACTCCCAGTAACCCGGATAAAAACTCCCCGGTGCGCGCCGTCCGAGAAGAAAACAGCCATCGTCGCGGACAATGATTCCGGCGGCGACATCGACAGTTTCTGGGTTCAAGTGGTTTTTCCTGTTCGCATGTGTTCAGCCTTCCCGCCCCGCGAAATCACGCGCAAATTGCCAGGCTACCCGCCCCGAGCGCGAACCGCGCAGCAGCGCCCATTGCAGCGCTTCCTGGCGCGCTTCCCGGAGGCGCTCTTTCGGTACGCCGAAAACCTTCAGCCAATGAGTGGCGATTTCAAGGTATTCATCCTGCCCGAACGGGTAGAAAGACAGCCACAGCCCAAAGCGATCCGAGAGCGAAATTTTTTCCTCCACGGCCTCTCCGGGATGGATTTCGCCGTCGGCGTGGCGTACCGGCCTGTTTTCGTCGTGGTATTCCGGCATCAGGTGGCGGCGGTTGGATGTGGCGTAGATCAGCACGTTGTCGGCCAGCCCGGAAACCGATCCGTCCAGCGCGCTCTTGAGCGCCTTATAGGCGGCTTCGCCTTCCTCGAAGGAAAGGTCGTCGCAAAAGACGATGAACCGTTCAGGCCGGGCAGCTACCAGTTCCATGATGTCCGGCAGGTCGGCAAGATCGGTCTTGTCGACTTCAATTACCCGCAGCCCCTTGTCGGCGTATCCATCGAGGAGCGCCTTGACGAGCGAGGATTTGCCCGAGCCGCGCGCGCCGGTCAGCAAAACGTTGTTGGCGTGCCGCCCGGCGAGAAATTGCCGCGTATTGCGTTCGATGCGTTCTTTTTGCTCGTCGATGTTTCGCAAATCCCGCAGGCGGATGACGGAAGGCGTGGCGACCGGCTGCAAGAGCACGCGGCCATGATGGCGGCGCCACAGGAAAGCATGGGCGGCATTCCAGTCCGGGGAGGAGGGCGGGCCGGGCAATACTGCTTCCAGCCGCGCCAGTACCTGCTCTGCGCGCGCGAGCAGGGTCTCAAGTTCTTTTGCGCTCATCATTCACCTTCGTGCTTTCACCGTCTTCCTGTCACGCTGTCCGGAGTTCCCGGCATTCGTCGGTATGCCGGTACAATGGGCATTGAATCCATCCATTCAGTTTACCTCTTTGCGCCATGAATCTGCTTTCTCGTCATCGACTCGCTTCCCTCGTATCTGTCGCCATTGCCGTCGTTTCAGCCGCTTGTCAGCAATTGCCGCCGGAAACGGGTTCTCCGGGGACGAGTGCGCGCACATCTCCACGTCCGTCCACTTCGCCTGTGCCTTCCTCACCCCCGGCCAATGTTCCTTCCGTCTGGCGCGAGGCGCACTGGGACGAATTGCCGGGTTGGGACAGCGACGACCTGAGCGCGGCCTGGCCCGCGTTCCAGGAATCCTGTCGCGCCATCGGCCGTAAATCCGCTTGGGCAGCGGTATGCGCCGCCGCCGCTGCGCTGCCCGATACATTGCCTGACCGGGAAGTGCGCCAGTTCTTTGAACAGCGTTTCATCCCCCGGCAGTCTGTTGCGGGCAATGGCGGCGCGCAAGGGCTCGTTACCGGCTATTATGAACCGCTGATTCATGGCAGCCGGACGCAGCAGCCTGGAATGTGGCCGATTCTCGCGCCGCCCAGTGACTTGTGGTCGGCAGGCAAGAAGGTCGTTCCCTACTGGACGCGCGCGGAACTGGAAAAGCGCCGCGCCGAGGGCAGACTGCCCGCCCGCGTCCTGTTGTGGGCCGACGATCCGGTAGATTTGTTCTTCCTCCAGGTGCAGGGTTCCGGACAGGTCGAACTGCCCGATGGCAGCCGGGTGCGCGTCGGTTTCGCCGAGCACAATGGCCATCCTTACCGTTCCATCGGGCGTTGGCTCATCGATCGCGGAGAGCTTGCTGCCAATCAGGCCACGATGGAAGGTATCCGCCAATGGGTGCGCAGCAATCCGCAGCGCCTCGATGAATTGCTCAACAGCAACCCACGTTATGTCTTTTTCCGCGAGTTGCCCATCGGGGAAGGGGGGCCTGTCGGGGCGCTGGGCGTACCGCTTCGTGCCGAACGAAGTATTGCCGTCGACCCGGCCTATGTCCCGCTTGGCGCGCCGGTATTTCTCTCTACGACTTGGCCGCTGTCGGACAAGCCGCTCAATCGCTTGGTCATGGCACAGGATACCGGCGCAGCGATCAAGGGCGCGGTTCGAGCCGATTTTTTCTGGGGCTTCGGCGATGAGGCCGGCGAACAGGCTGGAAAGATGCGCCAACAGGGAAAAATGTGGGTCTTGTGGCCCAAGGGATCAAACTGATCTTGCCATCTAACCGGCCTTCAGTCCGGGGCTGTTTCCCCGAATACTTCCTGCCACAATGCCCGTACCGGCTCGCGCAGGGCTGCCGTGTCGGATTGGGGGATGCGGGAGGGGAGTTCGTTGAGGCGCTGACGGTGCTGGCGTTGGCGCAGTTCCCGATAGGTATTGGCGCAGGCGGCGGCGAGATCGGCTGGAATCAGCCCAAGTTTCGCAGCAATGCCAAGAAGCGCGATGTTGCCGAGGTTGCCTGTGAGTTCCGCGTGTTCGTGGGCGTAGCCGAGTATCAGGTATTGAATCAGGAATTCGACGTCAACGAGGCCGCCGGGATCGTGTTTGAGGTCGAAGAGCGGGCTTTTCCCCGCATGGGCGGCGCGCATCTTGTCGCGCATGGCGATGACTTCGCCGCGAAGGGTCTGCCTGTCGCGCGGCAGGCGCAGGACGTCTTCGCGGATGCGCTCGAATTTCTCGCCCAGCGCCGGGTCGCCCGCAACGAAGCGGGCGCGGGTCAGTGCCTGGTGTTCCCAGACCCAGGCCGACTCGAACTGGTATTTTCGGAAGGTGGCGAGCGAGCAGGCAACGAGGCCGGATTCGCCGTTTGGGCGCAGCCGCAGGTCGGTTTCAAACAGGATGCCGGCGGGGGAGCGGCTCGACAGCCATGATCTGACCCGCTGCGCCAGCCGGGCGTAGAAGTCGCCCGCTTCGATGTGTTCGTCGTCGTAGAGAAAGATGATGTCGAGGTCGGAGGCATAGCCCAATTCCTTGCCGCCGAGTTTGCCGTAGCCAATGACGGCAAGTTGGGGGTCGTCGCGGTGGCGTGTTTTCATTTTTCGCCAGCACAGAGGAATGGTGAGGCCGACCATGATGTCTGCCAGCATGGAGAGGTGATCGGCGAGTTTTTCGACCGTGAGCGACCCGGCGATGTCCTGGAGAAGCAGGTGGAATACCTGGGTGTGATGCCGCTCGCGCATCAAGTCCATCTGCTGTTCAGTGTCCGGCTCGATGGTGTCCAGTTCGGCGGCGAGTCCGCGCCTGAATTGCTGCCAGTCGGGCATGGCCGTCAGGTCGCGCGCGCCGAGCAGGTCGTCGAGCAGGATAGGGTGACGGCCAAGATATTGCGCGGCCCAGCGCGACGCGCCGATGAGGTCGACCAGGCGGCGCAGGGCTTGGGGATATTGTTGCAGCAGGGCGAGATAAGCGCCGCGCCGGGCGATGCCATCGAGCAGGTCGAGGCAGCGCGTCAGGGTGTCGTCCGGCTCAGGGGTGGATGCGGCGGCGGAAATCATGCGGGGGATGAGGGCATCGAATCGGCTGCGGATATTGTCCGGCAATTGCTTGTAGCGTGAGCCCGCGCGCGTGGCGGCCAGTCGCGCGGCAGTGGCTTGCGGGGAGCTGTAGCCAAGTTTGGACAGCGTGGCGGCAGCCTGGGTGGTTTCGGCGGCGTTTTGCCAGGCAGCGGCAAGTTGTTGGGGATCGTCGTCCTGGGCGTCTGGTTCGCCAAAGATGGCCTCGAAGTGGCGGCTGACGACGGCGCGGTGGCGGTTTAGCTCCTCAAGGAACGCGGCGTAGGAGGCAAAACCCATTGTTTCGGCAATCAGGGCAAGGTCCGCCTCGTTTTCCGGCAGGTCGTGGGTCTGAGCGTCGTCGAGGTATTGCAGCCGGTGTTCGAGCCGACGCAGGAAGATGTAGGCGCAGCCGAGTTCTTCGGCTGCGTCGGGCTGGAGGATGTCGCGCGCAGCGAGGCGGTCGAGTGCCTCAAGGGTAGGGCGTATTTGCAGGGTTTGGTCGCGACCGCCCCGGATGAGTTGGAATGCCTGAGCAATGAATTCGATTTCGCGGATGCCGCCGGGGCCGAGCTTGATGTTGTTGGCGCGTTCAAGCCGCGCGACTTCGCGCCGTATCTGGGCGTGGAGGGCGCGCATGGCGCTGATGGCGCCGAAATCGAGGTATTTGCGGAAGACGAAGGGGCGTGAAATGGTTTGCAGTTCTTCCGCACGCTTGCCGACGATGGCTCGCGCCTTGATCCAGGCATAGCGTTCCCACTCCCGGCCCTGGGTGATGAAGTAGTTTTCCAGCATCTCGAAGTTCGCCACCAGCGGCCCGGATTCGCCGTTGGGGCGCAGCCGCATGTCGACGCGAAACACCTGCCCGTGCTCGGTGATTTCAGCCAATGTGCCAATGATCTGTTTGCCGAGGCGCTCGAAAAATTCAAAGTTGTCGATAACTTTCGGCCCTGTGGTGCAGCCATCCTCTGGATAGAGGAAGATGAGGTCGATGTCGGAACTGACGTTGAGTTCCCGGCCTCCGAGCTTGCCCATGCCGATGATGAGCAGTTCCTGTTCTTCACCGGAGCTTGAGCGGGGCGTACCGTATCGCGCCAAGAGCGGGGCGCGCAGCGTGTCGTGGGCGTGGCGGACGGCAACTTCGGCCAGTTCGGTCATGGTTTCGGTGACTTCGGCCAGATCGGCGATGCCTTCAAGATCGCGCACGGCCAGGTGGCACAGCACCCAAGTGCGCAACTGGCGCAGGGTAGGGCGCAGTTGCGCCTCGCCGTCGCCCAGGCGAATGATGAAGGCGCGCATGGCCTCGCTGTTGAGCGTCTGGCCGAGCCCGTCAGCCAGCCAGCCAGCCAGCCAGGGACGGCTGTCGAGCATGCGTTGCAGAAAGCGCGACTGGCGCGTTGCGCGGCAGATGATTTCTGGCGCGGAGAGATCGGGCTGCATCGGAAGTCCTTGCATTATTGCTAAAATACTACCTTTATCATAAGGGTAAGCGTGTAAGTGTTTGTCCGGTATTTTGTCCGTGAGTAAAGACAATTATCATCGGTGTTCTATCCGCGCAGCCGTGTATTTGCGGTATTGCGTACCGAGGGCGCGATATTTGTTGGATGCTGAAGGATGAACGCCGAGGACACCAGGTTTCCATTTCTTGCCGGAACGTCTGCCCAGAAAGACCCTGTTCAGCATTCCATTTTGTGGCGTTCTGCCTGGCAGAGTGCCATTTTGCGGCGTTTGACGCGCATCCTGGGGTGGCTGTCCCTGGTCGCTTGCCTCATCTGCGGCATCCTGTACGTCGTGGCGCGCGCCTGGTTGTTTCCCTGGCTTGGAGAAAACCGCGAGTGGGTTGCCGCAAAACTTTCCGGCGCGGTTGGCGCGCCGGTGAATATCGAGCGCCTGGAAGCGGATTGGGCGGGGCTGCAGCCCCGTTTGCGCTTGGGCGGGTTGACAATTCGTTCAGGGGAAAGCGAGGCGCTGCGGCTGGAACGGGTCGAGGCGACGCTGTCGTGGATGTCCTTGCCGCGCTGGATGCCCTATTTTCGCTCGTTGGAAATCATCGGGCCGGAAGTCGGGCTTGCGCGTGACAAGGACGGCGTTTTCACCGTGGCGGGCATCCGCATGGAACCGGATGCGATGGGGCGTGGCAACCCTATCGCCTGGTTGTTCGATCAATCCCGGATCGTGGTGCGCGATGCGACCCTGGTCTGGGACGATGGTTTGCGCGCCGCGCCGCCGCTGCGCCTGACCGCAGTGCAATTCACTTTCGAACGGGGCCTTTTCAGCCATCATCTGGAACTTCAGGCGCAGCCTCCCGGAGAACTGGCAGCGAAGTTCGATATGCGCGGCGATGTGCGCCGTTACGATTTTGCTACGTTGACTTTAAATGAGCTTGCCGGACATCTTTCCATCGGGCTCGAAAACGCCGATCTCGGTGGCTGGTCGGTGTGGGTGGATTATCCGGTTCCCTGTAAGGGGCGTGGACGTGTGAGCCTGCTGCTCGATAGCGACGGTGAGGGGGCGGTCAGCCTGAGCGCGGATTTGGATTTGGCCGGTGTGGAAACCACATTGACGCCTGGTTTGGCTCCGTTGCGGTTTGACCGGCTCAGCGGGCGGGTGCTGGCGCGCCAAGCGCCAGAAAGCGTGGCGTTCGGTGCTCGCAGCTTGTGGTTGGAGTCCAAGGAAGTCAGTTTGGGTGTCCCCGTTGATTTCAGGCTCGAATTGCGCAATACCGCTGATGGTGTGCTGAATGGGGGCGCACTTTCTGTTTCCTTGATGGATCTGGCGACGCTCGTCCAGTTGTCCAGAAGCCTGCCGCTCGACAAGTATGGAAATGCGCGCGCGTTGCTGGACGAATTCGATCCAAAGGGGCGTTTGCGGGCATTCTCGTTTGAATGGGAGGGCGAGTCCGGCGCTTTGCAGGACTGGAAGATCAATTCGGAATTTGAAGGCATCAAGCTGGCGCCGCGCGGCATCATACCGGGCATGGGCAACATGTCGGGACGGGTCAAGGGCAATAGCCGGGAAGGGGAGTTTGTATTCTCCAGCCGGGACAGCTACGTCGATTTTCCAAAAGTGTTCGAGCAGGCACGCATCCCAATCACCGGCCTCGACGCTTCGGGCGGGTGGAACCGCAAGAGCGGACAACTGGCAGTGACGCTCAATGCCATCGAGTTTTCCAATGATGACGCAGCGGGTCAGGCTGCGGGCAGCTATTGGCCAGCGGAGGGCGGCGGCCCCGGTGAAATAGATATTACCGGCAGGCTGACCCGCGCCCAAGGTGCGGCAGTGTGGCGTTACATCCCCCTTATTGCCGGGGAGCACGTCCATGACTGGATAAAGGGCGCGGTTACGCGCGCCAGCGTGACTGAGGCGGAAGTGAAGCTTAAAGGGCCATTGAGGCATTTCCCGTTCCGGGACGGAAAAGAAGGGATGTTCTCGGTGGTCGTTCAGGCAAGCAATGGCCGTCTCGACTATGCCAAAGCTTGGCCGGCGCTGGATCATCTCGATGGGGCGCTGCACTTCAAGGGACCAGGGCTTCTGATCGAGTCCCGTGGCGGAGATATTTTCGGCGTCCGGGTAGAACCCATACGGGTCGAAATTCCTGACTTCAAGGAAGGGGTCATGACCATAGAAGGGGCGGCGAGCGGGCCGAGTGCGGATTTTCTGCGTTTTATCGACGAAAGCCCACTCGCCGCGCGTTTGCATAATTTCACGGAACCATTGCGTCCTGAGGGCAATGGCCAGCTCGGCCTCAAACTGGTGATGCCGCTGCACGATCTTGACAAAACCGAAGTCAGCGGGGAGTACCGTTTTGCCGCCAATCGTCTCCGCCTGAACGCAATCGCCTCCGGCCCGGCGCTGGAAGCTGCCGAGGGCAGCTTGAGTTTTACCGGGGATGCGCTGAATACGCTTTCCATCCGTGGCCGCCTGCTTGGCGGGGAGTGTACGGTCAAGGGCAAGGCGGGCGCGAGCGGGCTGGAACTGAGCGCGCGTGGGCAAGTGGAAGCGGCAGCTGCGCGCGAGGTGTTCGGTTGGCCCTTGCTGGGATGGGTCGGTGGGAGCACACCGTGGAGCGCCGAGATGGTTTTCGGCCAGAATAGCAGCAAAATTGCCGTGCACTCCGATCTCAAGGGGCTGCATTCACGCTTGCCTGCGCCTTTCGCCAAGGAAGCCGATGACGCTTGGCCGTTGGAGGTCGTTGCGGCTTCTCAGG
>JGI24705J35276_12237671_pt1 | contig 12453 bp, 14 predicted proteins | sample TergutNt197P4_FD_35276 | JGI IMG/M metagenome (IMG submission 35276)
ACCTAAAGTTGTGGCAAGATCGGTGCCAAAACGCTGGCTTAAATCGGCTAAACCTTCTGCGCGATCTACATATTCTACTTTAGCCACCCCTTCTATAGAGGCGATGCGTCTTTGTAAAGCAGGGTAATCGCTTTCCGGCACCCTTTCATCTATATAAGCCAGAATACGCACATCGTTTTCGAATTCGCGGGCATTGGCATCGATATTTTGTATCATCAGCCAAAACAGGGTGCATAAAAAAAGAGAGATAGTTACCGTCATTATAGCGGCAAAGGTCATCCAGCCGTTTAAGCGCATGGATTTCAAGGTTTGGGGTATAATATAACGAAAACTGGATATTTTTATAAAATCCACCCCCCCACGCTATCACCAACTAAACGGCCATTTTCTAAGGCTAGCACTCGTTTTTGCAGCTTATCTACAATGGTTTTATCATGAGTAGCCATGATCATCGTAGTGCCTTCGGCGTTGATTTCTAAAAACAGCCGCATCAGTTCATCCGATGTATGCGGATCCAAATCGCCGGTAGGTTCATCTGCAAACACGATCAAGGGATTATTGATTATAGCCCGCGCTACGGCTACTCGCTGTTGTTCACCGCCGGAAAGGTGCATAACATTTTCTTTTTCCCGGCCGCTTAAGCCCACACGCTCCAATACTTCCGGTACGCGCCGGCGTATTTCGCGCCAGGGGCGCTCCACTGCTTTTAAAGCAAACGCTACATTGTCAAATACATTATTTCGCTCCATTAGACGAAAATCTTGAAAAATCACGCCGGTGTTGCGGCGCAAGCGGATGATATCTCGCTTTGAAAGACGAATAATGCTGCGTCCGGATATCAGTATTTGCCCCCTGCTGGGCAGTTCTTCACGAAATAATAAGCGTATTAAAGTACTCTTGCCGGCGCCGCTTTTTCCGGTAAGGAAAACGAATTCACTGGAAAACACATTGATCGTGATATCGCGCAAAGCGGTAATGCCATTTTTATAGTTTTTGCATAAATTTACAGTTTGAATCAGAGAAGTTTGCATAGAAACACCTTTATCAATAATTAAAATGAACATGAATAGTACCTTACGGGCAAATTTCATAAATAAAAAACAAGAATTTGCGCGAGGTGCATAATTATTAATCATTTCGCTTCGCGAAAACAACCTATATTCTGAATCCTGAATCCTGATTCCTTGCGGCTGAAAGCCGCGTTAGTAAAGTATGAACACTTATTTTAGGGGGCGCGGATTATTATTATAAGCTCACCTATATCACAATTCAAAGCCATACAGATTTTTAGCAACACCTCGGTATCATAGCGCAAGGCCTTGTTTTTATAATAGCTGTCTATAGTAGGATAAGTAATGCCGGTACGCTTAGCCAGCTCGTAGCGGGATATACCCTGCTCTTTAAGCAGTTCATCCAGGCGCAAACGTATTGTTGGCAGGGAATTCGTCATGTAAGGCTCCTCTATAAGCATATGCGAATATATTTATAAGCATATATATAGTAAATCATATATATAGTAAATTATATATATTCTAGCAAATATATATTCATATGTCAATATAAAATTTAATCTAATCTAATCAAGAGTCAGAGTTTTCCCAAAACCCCATTGATTTTATTGCTAAAATTTTCTATAATGTTCATAAAGCGGGCTTTTGCTCCGGTTATTTAAAGGCGCCTTTAAATACTCGCTCATCACCGTCTTCGTTGCCCTTTTCCCGCTTAGACTGCGTTGTCGTCGCTTCACGCAGCTTTAGGCTACGCTTCAGCTCCTCCGCCTTGCAGGGCGAAAAAATTGCCGGTGAATCTGGCAATTCGGAGTAAATCGAGGCGTCCTATATTGAAAAAATAAATACCCGGCGTAAAACAGCCATAGCCCGAATTTTAACCAAGGGAGCATATGCGGGGAGTTCTGATGTTTAAACAAAGTATACGCTTTTTTTTGCCCTTCATTATTTTATTGGCCCTGTTGCTCTTAATAAGCGGCTGCCAAAATTCGGCCCAGCCTTATGCCGGTTTTACAGCTTTGTATTTTAGCGATACCCAAGCCGACCCTGCAACTGGAGATTATACAGCCTGGGGAAAACTGCTGGCGGCTGCTCTCGAACAATCGCCCCAAACAAGGCTGATTCTTTTTGGCGGAGATACGGTCAATGATGGCGGCGATGAAAACGAGTGGTCAGAGTTTTGGCAAGCTAGCGCGAAAAACTTGAGCAACTTAACTACAGCGGCGGTAGCCGGGAATCATGATAGTCATGATTTACTGGCTCAACAATTTACTTATCCCCAACAAACGCCGCCGGTTTTAGGCGAGGGCTTCTTTTATTCTTTTGATTTGGCACAGGTTCATTTCATTATGCTGGATAGCAATATTATGGGCGCAGCCAGGCAGCCCGATATAGAGTGGTTGCGCGCCGATTTACAAAGCGCGGCGGCTCAAGACGCCAAGTGGCGTATAGCCGTTATGCATCATCCTCTGTGGCCGGTACTGCCAAACCCCAAAGACGTCCAGCGAGCCGCGACCATGCGGGAATACTTTCTGCCGCTGCTGGAAACTTACGGCGTGGATTTGGTTTTAACCGGACACCAGCATGTTTATGCCCGCAGCCTGCCCCAATCCACTGCGGCTTTTGCGGATACAGAGGGCATAGTGCAAATAATGGCGGCTTCCGGCGAAAAAGGATACAGTTTTGTCGCAGATGAGAATCCAAGCGTAAGCAGCGCCCCGGCCCCCAATTATGTGCTTCTTCAGGTAGATACAACCACAATTACTATCACCGCCTATAATGAGCTGGGAGAAATTTTAGACACCTGGCGCCTGAATTCTGACTCCTGACTCCTCGTAAATCATACACTCTAGCTGGAGAAGCGCCGATAATCTTGTTTTTTATGCATGTTTATCCGAAGGAATAGCATAGCGAGGTAGTTTATGAAGAAAAGCCACATTATTATTATTGCATTGCCGCTGCTATTATTATTGGCAAGCTGCGCGCCTTCTATTTTAGGCAACCAACCGGTAAAGAGCGGCAATGACGAGAATACTACCGTTTCCCCCACAGACGATTCTGTTTGGCGCATTCGCGTAACCGATATGCAAGGGAGTGAAGCTTTAAATTTTTCTGAACAGGAATTGGCGGAACTTTTTGCGGCATCAGATGCCCTTTTACCAGAACAAACAGGTCTGTTTACCCATATGTATTCTACTGTGAATAATTGGCCCGCATCGCATATTTACGCTGCCTCAGGCTATAGTGTGGCCGCCATTCTCACAGCGGCGGGGTTAAAGGATAATGCGCGCACAATTACTTTTCATGGCGCCGACGGCTATGAAGTAAGCTTCACAGCTCAGCAGCTTTTTAGCCCGCAATACTATTATCCACAGGCGGGCGAGAATGAAAACGGAGCCGAGCCGGTATGGCCTATTATAGCTTATCGCTGGCGCGAAGGCGCTAGTGATCTCAGCGATATCCCCCATAATAAACCCAGCTTAATAATTGGGCAGCGCTTTCCTTCCGAGCATAACAATGCGGCTTTTGTGGTGGGTATTGCGGAAATAATTATAGACAATGCCCCGGGCGAAGCTTGGCCGGCTGCTTCTACATTTCCTTTGCCCGGTTCGATCGCCGCCGGAGAAACAGTGAAATTGCAGCACCCCAATTATGGTATGGTTAAGTTATATTATACTCTGGACGGCAGCGAGCCCACATATTCTTCTACTCTCTATAATCCCAGTACATATCAGCCGGAATTGAACCGGCCCATACCCATTACGGAACCTACCACCATTAAGGTTTTGGTAAGTGGTTATGGTAAAGACGATAGTGCGATCGCCGTTTTTAATTTTACACCTGTGGAATGAAATCACTTGAACAATGCTTTTAAGGGGTTTTTAGCCTTCTAGGAAAAATATGAAAATAATTTCTAAACTGTTTTTAATATCAATAATAGCTTTCTTGTGTAGCGCCTGCGCTGAGGCGGAAGATAGCGGCGATTTAGCTTATGAAGAGCAAACCATACAAATAGAAGGTTTGCGGGAGCTATTAGGCGGCGTTTCGGAAATAAGCGTGGCGGAAATGCGCGCTTTGCCTCAGCACGAGCTTAAGGCCAGTTATAAGCGAACCACCGGTTTAACTGAGGAATTTCTCATGAAAGGCCCTCTTTTAAAAGATGTGATTACCTTAGCCGGCGGAGATATAGACGCTTATGCCGGCATAGGCATTATCGGCCGCGATAATTATTATTGCCTTTTCCCCCGCGAGGTATTGGATAGTACAGAGCAACTGTTGCTAGCCTTGACCATAGATGGAAAGGCCAAACTAGATGCAGATAATTATCCCGCCCGCGCTGCGGCGCCTGGCCAGTTTGGTCCTTATTGGGTTAAGCAAGTGGCTAAGCTTATACTCTATGAGGAAGTACCGCAAAAAAAAATTACCAGCCTCTGGCTGTTTGAAAATTTAACAGAGGGCTTACCGGCTATAGAATACGAATACTATGGCTCTTTGGATCATGCTATAGATTTAGAGCAGGTTTTTTCTCGTTTAGATTGGGTGGATAGCCGCGCTTTTTTTACTATGAAATCGACAGATGGCTTTAAAAAGAATGAAATCATGAATATAGTCAAATCGCGCTATTATATCAAAATAGACGGAGCAGACGCTCCCACTAATGTGGCCCCCTATATCAAACTTGGTATGAATGTGCAAAAAATAGCTTGGTTTTCTACAGGCGCCGACGCCGTGGTTTTTTTGCAGTTACTTATGGATTATATGGAAAGCAAAACCGTGAAAGGGCGGCAAGGCTTGCCTTTAGATGAATTATTATATGAGGTGGAAATGAATACGGTAAAAGCCGCTGCTTTTGATTTGTGTGGTACAGCGGGCGAGCGTTACCGGGTAAAAGGCAGCGAGCTGAATAAGGCGATTTTAGTGCCTCTGCCTCAAGGCGGCGGTATGGTGATATGGCCGGAAGAGTGCGCTTATGCGGATATAGATAATTTGCTGAGAATACGCTTGGCGGAGGAAAATAAGTGAATAAAAACACTTTGCATAAAAACTGTATCCAGCGTGGTAGGGGGTTTATTGAAGCGTACCGGCGAAAATTTATATTAATAATCGCTCTATTGTTATTTTTAGTGCCAATAATTTTTGGCTGTAAAGGGCTAAATATGGCTCTCACAGAAGAGGAGAGCGCGGCTATCACCGCCATTAGCGGCGTAGATGCCCGAGAGTTTACAGATATTAGCCCGGTGGTTTTAACGAAAGAACGCGCCGCCAAGTATCCCGCTGTAAACAAAGTGTATCAAAATGAAGAGCTCTATGCCTTCATTCTTAAGCCTATAGCTTATAATGGCCCGCTAACCTTGGCTTTGGTTATAAACGGTAATACTTTAGAAAGTGTGGGCCTGCGCATTGTGGAGCATACAGAAACGCCCCATTATGTGCGGGATATGGAAAGCAGCTGGTTTATCGAACGTTTCGCCCATAAAACGGTTAAGGAGTATTTGCAACCGGCACGGCTCTTCGCCCATGCCGAAAATGAAATTGTCGCTATAACCGGGGCTACGGTAACCACAGAAGGCGTAATAAACGGTGTAAACGCCGCTTTCGGCGTGTTTCGAGAATATATGTGGAATGTTGACGCCGCCCCGGTTCCCTATAAGGTGCGTTTTGAACCCGGCTTAGGCGAGGGGCCAAAAGAGACGAAAAGCTTAGTATTTCGTGCTTATGGTTTGGTTTTAGGAGAGATAAGCTTAGAGGATATCCGCGCCCTGCCCTCTGTAAAGCGTACTATGAGCATACATAGTTCGGCAGGCATAACGCAGCACAGTTTCCGGGGAACTTTGCTTTCCGCTGCGCTCGATTTTATCGACCCACAATTAACTAAGGATTATAAATGGGCTATGGCTATAGGTGTGGATGATTATATTTCCGGCATTGACATGTCGGAAATCTTGGCGGAAAACAATGTATTCATCATGTATGAAGATAATGATGAAGCGTTGCCGCAAAAAAACGGCCAACCCGGCGCTTTGCGTATAGTGGTTTTAGACGATGTATTTGGCCAGCGTTTTACTAATTATCTATTGGAAATAGTATTGGAAAATGAAGAGCGTTTATAGGGAGCCTTGTTCATGAAAGAGAGTTCACTTAAAGCAATTGTTTCCATTTTATTGCTGGCCCTGTTGGTAATTTTGGCTTTAAGCGGCGCCTTGCTGTATTTTGGCAAAACCGGTCAAGTTTGGGGTATAGCGCGTTATGCTTTACGCAATGCCCATACCGTAGCGGCGCTGGCAGCCATACTAGTGGCAGCGCTGCATCTTTTTTTGAACCGCCGTTTCTTTTTGCGGGGCTTATCCGCTTTGTTTACGGCAAACCGTCAAGCGCCGAAATGAGAGGGCAGAATGAAAAAAGCAGATAAAAATATATACCTGATCTTGGTCTTATTGCTGATCATGATCATAACAGTAGCTTATTTTCAACGGGGAGACGCCGAGCTTAAACGGGCCTTGGCAGAAAACCGCCAGTTTCTGGTGCTGCAAGATGGGGCGACAGTGGCTACTGTATCTTTGCAAGATTTGCTCGATTTACAGCCGCAGGAATTTACCACCAGATTTGCCACCAGTATCAGCGAACCCCGCGAAGTTACCCTCCAAGGTGTGGAGCTGCGAGATCTTTTAGCCGCTTTGAATATAGACATGGCATATGCCCGTTTTTATATATTTTCCGGTTTAGACGGCTACTATTCGCCACTTAGCCGCGGGGAAGTAGAAAAAGAACAAAGTATTTATATTTGCCTAGCCATGAACGGCGAATTATTGAAAGATAGCAGTCAAGGCGGTTACGGTCCTTTTATGATGGTGATACGCGGCGCGCGTTTCGCTCAGCGCTGGTGTAAATATATAGAAGCTGTCGATTTGAAAAAATGATAACTCTAGTAAAATATTAGAAAAAATTAATAAAATTATTAAGGTATTATTAAAATTAATACCTTATTTTATTGGCATAAGTATAATTTGAAAGGAGAATCTATATGGATACAGCCATTATGGAAAACCGCCCTAAACGTAATAATAAGTTATTCAAGATTATTGGTTTTAGCTTACTGGGTTTAGTTTTGCTGGTGGTATTGCTCGTAGCTGTGCTGTTTGGCGGTGAAATAGCTTCTGTTTTAACTGTAACACAAGTAGATAATACTTCTCTGTTTAGTATGGAGTATAAGGGTGATTATGGCTTAGACGATTTTTTGCAAGTGGGGGCTTCTACAGACGGCGAATTGGTGACTTTTATGTCGCAACATTTGCTTAAGGGTTTTCCGCTAAAATTCGACTTGCCCGATCTTGGTTGCAGTACCTTTTTAGCCAAGACGCCGCAAAACGAGTATATTTTCGGCCGAAATTTTGATAACTATGATACTCCGGTGCTTATACTGACCACCAAGCCAAAAAACGCTTATGCTTCGGTTTCGGTAGTGAATTTAGCTTTTATCGGCTATAATATGGATTTTTTGCCGCTTGGTTTAGCGAGCCGCCTTTTAACGCTGGCTGCTCCTTATGCCCCTTTAGACGGCGTAAATGAAAAAGGCCTGGCCATTGGCGTATTGCAAATCGATATCGCGCCAACCCGCCAGAATACCGGAAAAACCACTATCACCACTACATCTGCTATACGCATGCTATTGGATAAAGCCGCAACAGTAGCAGAGGCTTTGGATCTTTTACAGCAATTCGATATGTGCTCTTCCGCTAATGGCTGCTATCATTTCCAAATAGCCGATTCTACCGGGCACTCGGTTATTGTTGAATATATTCAAGATGAATTCATTGTTCTGGAAGAAAACTGCGCCACCAATTTTTTACTTGCGCCCGGAGAATGGTATAATGTGGGCGGCGGGCAAAACCGCTACGAAATACTTGCAGATACATTGAAAGAAACAAACGGCATAATGAGCAAAGACGAGGGAATGGACCTGCTCAACGCCGTTCATCAAAACAGTACGCAGTGGTCTGTACTTTATGATCTCACTAAAATAAAAGCAGAGCTCTGTTTGCACAAAAATTACGATACCCCATATTATTTTGAAATCAAATAATTTGCAATAATTCAATTACTGCTTGTTCCATATGCCGGGGTTCTATTTCTTGGCGCGGGCGCAGCGTAAGCTGGGTCAGCTCGGCTAAAGGCTTTGGTATAGCCACTTTACTGCGCAAAGAAAGCCGCTCCAGTTGCTGTTCGCTGTTTAAGCCACTAGCGGGTATGCCCAGAGCCTCTAAAACAGCGGCAGGGAATTTATATGGGCTGGCAGTGGCAATAAGCAGCAACGGTACATTTTCCGCCGGGTCGAAATAATCGCTGGCTACCGTAAAGCCCACCGCGGTATGAGGGTCCAGCAAATAATCGTATTCCGCTAATACCCTCGCTATAGTCGGCGCCGCTTTATTCCAGGCGGCGCTGCCGCCATACAGCAGGTTTTGCCAGTTTTGCTGATGCTCTTTACCAATTTGCAGGCAGCCCAAAACGGCAAACTGCCGCAGATCGGCCGCTAATAAAGCTCCGTTGCGCCCGTACATTTCGAATAAAAAGCGTTCGAAATTGCTGGATACCAATATATCCATAGAGGGGCTGGCCGTTTTATAAAAAGGGCGGCGGCTATTATAAAGCCCGGTAGCCAGGGCTTCCTTTAGTACATCGTTTTCATTAGAAGCGCAGATCAGCCTGCGCAGGGGTAGGCCCATACGCAAAGCATAATAAGCAGCCAGTATATTGCCAAAATTACCGGTGGGCACGGCGATATCGATGCTTTGTGAAAATTGTATACGCCCTTGCTTCAGCATTTGTGCATATGCATAGTAATAATATACTATTTGCGGCAACAGCCGGCCAAAATTGATGGAATTGGCCGAAGAAAAGCATTTATCAGCTTTTTGTAAACGCTCCCTAAGGCTGGCGTTAGCAAAAATGGCTTTTACCCCGTTTTGACAATCATCAAAATTACCGCGTATCGCCACAGCAAAGGTAGAGGATCCGCCGCCGCTTCGCATCTGTTTCTCCTGCATTTCGCTTACACCGCCCGCGGGATAAAAGACGATAACCTGATAGCCCTTTGCCTTGGCAAAGCCTTCCTGGGCTGCTTTTCCCGTATCTCCGGATGTAGCTACCAAGATCACTGTTTCAGTGCTTGTTTTCATTTTTGCCGCGGAAAGCGACATCAAATGAGGCAGCACCGCCAAGGCCATATCTTTAAAAGCGCAGGTAGGGCCATGAAATAATTCCAATACCGTAAAAGGGCCCACCTGTACAATTGGCGCTACCGCAGACGGGAAAGAACCGTTGGCATAGGCCTTTGTAATAGCATCGGTGATTTCTGCTGTAGTAAATTCAGGCAAATAAAGAGCGAAAATATCTTGCGCTACTTCGGCATAGCTTTTTTGTGCTAAATTTGCGGGAAAATAGCAGGGGAAAACATTTTCCCCATTTTCTCCTGCTGCTTGCGGGGAATAAAGACCGCCGTCTGCGGCTAAGCCGCGCAATATGGCTTGGGCGCCGCTTACCGGGCTAGCTTGGCTGTCGCGGGTACTTATATATAACATACGAATATTCTCCTTAGTGGGGTTTCATGAATTGCGCATAGTAAATACGCCGCCCAAAGGCGCGAAAACGCTCTTCATAATAGGTGCTTATTTCTTCTAATATTTCGGGGCCGTTTTCCGCGGCTTTTGGCGTAAGAAAGCCTGCTTCATTAAATACATTGCAGGACCAATCATAAAAAGCCGCGTCGTCTGTCTTGAAGATCAAGCGTCCGGCGGGCTCAAGTACTTGTAGATATTGCCGCGCAAAAGTCGGCGCGGTTAGGCGTCTTTTGGCGTGGCGGCTTTTGGGCCAAGGGTCGGGGAAGAAGAGATAAAGCGTATGGATTTCCTGCGGCGCGCATATATTGGTCAGCTGCGCCGCCTCGCCCAGCAATATGCGTAAATTTTCAGGATACGGCTGTTTAAGGCGCTTTAAAAGCCACAATAAAGGCTCGGCGCGCCTTTCCAGGCCCAAATAATTATGCTCGGGATGCGCGAGCGCCATGGCCTCTAAAAAATGCCCTTGCCCCATGCCCAGCTCTACATGGAGCGGTTTATTTGCCCCAAAAACCTGAGGCCAGCAGCCGGGCAGTTTATAGGCCTCTTGTTCCGTTATAGCCAAGGCATGTTCGTTTACCAAAGAACGCGCCTGAGGTATACGTCGCAAACGCATCTGTTTTAAGACCCCTTTTGCTTAGTGGCTAATGATTATGCCCATAAACCTTCCGCTTTTTGCGCCAGTTCGTTATCGCTTAAGCCTTCTTTTTTCAGGCGCGCTTTAATGGCCTCCTGCCAAAAAGCACTTTTTTCCTGCATTTTTTGAAATTTTTTACGGTTAAGATCTTTTTTCAGGGCGCGCGCTTGCGCATTGCCACTCATTATACCGCAAATGGCCTGTGCCTGGACTAATTCATCTGTATTGAATTGCATATAATCTTCTTGAAGGCAATTCATTACATCCTGATAATAAGTGAAAAAGAGAGAAAACTCCAGCTCTTCTTCCATCTTAACAAATTCTTTCATTTTAATATATAAGCTTTCCATAGTAACAATTTCCATTTAAATACCTCCGCTATAACTTAATGCCAGCTCACCACATCATTGTTATAGTATTGAAGCATCATACTACTGGCGGGCCTCATTTTGTTTATGTATATCGCCGAGCAAGTCTATAAGCCGGGTTCTGTCTTGGATGAACATCAATCTTGGGCTGCCGTTGCCGGCAACCTCTAGCAACCCTTACTTTCAAGCGAAGCGGGCAACTTCCGGGGTTAAAACCCCTGCTTAAAAGGTCCATATGGGTCTTGCTCCGGATGGGGTTTGCTTGGCCAGCCGGTCTCCCGGCTGCCGGTGCGCTCTTACCGCACCGTTCCACCCTTACCGACCCCTAAATAAGGGGGCGGCGGTTTTTTTCTGTGCACTTTCCTTAGGGTCGCCCCCACCGGCCGTTAGCCGGCATCCCGCCCTATGGAGCCCGGACTTTCCTCAAGCATTTTTGCCTGCGTTCATCCGGCTTACTCGGCGAATATACTACACTTAAACAAAGGAGCTAGCCTGCATTTTTTCGTTTTGATATGCTTCCTCGGCTAGGCGCTTACGGTATATTTTAATTTCCGCGCCGTATTTATTCTCTGGATTATTTTGAAAATTGAACATAGGTATACTGTATTGTATCAGAGATTTCAATGTATCCCCTACTATATCTTCAGATACTTCATAGAAGGCGAGGGTAAAATTATCGCGCATCCATTCGGTTAGTTTATCTTCACTTTTAGGATCCAGCATATAGTTGTCATAACGGTCATTATCTTCTTCGTCTGTAGAACGCGGTAAAGAAACAAGTTCCAGTTTATTTGCCAACAAGGCTGCCAGCGAACGGCGAATGGTTGAAGAGCCTGTAGTGCCGCTTTGGAAATGGCGCGAACTGTTATATTTGCTTTGGCCAATAAAAACTACCCGGGGTTTTTGCTCTCCCCATAAACTGCCACCGCCCAGTTCCGTGCCGGTATAAGCCACAAAATATATGCCATTTCCTCTGTTTAAACCGTTAATGATCGCTTCTTGTGGTTCCTCCAGGCGGCTAAGTATTTCTTCCGTAACCGCCCGGCAGTACTCCCAGGTGATATTTTCCGCTCCCTGCATAGCTATCATCTCCTTATCTATATATTTCTGGTTTTAATACGCCAATATAAGGTAAATGCCGGTAATGCCCGGCGTAATCCAGGCCATAACCTACTACGAATTCATCGGGTATTTCAAAGCCGCAATAATCCACCTGTATTTCTACTTTACGGCGGGAAGGTTTATTCAAAAGAGCGCATACGGCTAAGCTTTGGGGTTTTCGGGCATGCAGCACATCTAAAAGATTATTTAAAGTCAGGCCGGTATCTACAATATCTTCTACTACCAGCACATGCTGGCCTTCTATGCTTTCAGAGATATCTTTTAAAATACGTACCGCCCCTGAAGTAGTGGTAGAACCACCATAGCTGCTTATAGCCATAAAATCGATAGTTAGCGGTAAAGATATCTGGCGGATCAAGTCGCTCATGAAGATTACCGCGCCGCGTAATATGCCAACCACTACTAAACCGGTTTTTTCTTGAGCCCGATAATGATCGCTGATATTTTTAGCTATAACTTCAACACGGTTTTTGATTTCTTCTGCACTAAGAATTATTCTTGCCAAGTGTTCACATTGCGAAGGCTGCTCTTTTTCCACATACCCACCTCCTTATATTTGTTATTCTGGATGGGTTAATAAAACCCTTTTTGTTTACGGCATAAACAAGTTATTTATTGCTAAAGGGCACCTCTAGAAACCAGAATAAACACTAACAAAATGATCAAAATGAGACTAATTACCTAAATATCCCCGTCATTGCGGA
>JGI24705J35276_12237669_pt1 | contig 12438 bp, 5 predicted proteins | sample TergutNt197P4_FD_35276 | JGI IMG/M metagenome (IMG submission 35276)
TTAACAGGATATCGGGATCGCTGATAAGAATATCTTCATTTTTAATACTTTCAAAAAAAGATAGGTAATCCAATGAATATACTATATGCTGACTCTTTAATAATTGGATACACTCTTCCAAATCTGTATTGGGAACCGAATAAATCTGCACTCCGTTTAATTGTTTTTCTTTGAAATCCATTGATTTACGGAAACTGATTATGTATTTTAGATAAGGATTGAGGGCTTTATTATCAACAATGATAATTGTTTGATCATCCGTATTTTGCATCAAATTTAATGTGTCAAAAGGAACAGTAACCTCAGTCGGGGCCCAAACGAAATCACGTCCTGTATAAACTTTCGAGATACTTGGCTTTCGACTGACAATTACTGCATTCCTGTCAAGATTTTGAGCCGCCCATTGACTTCCCTTGATAAAATTTTGCCAGTCAGAAGTTAAACCGTATAATTGATTGCCAAACAGATTTTCCTGTAAAACAGGCACATTTTTCCCGATTCGATTTGAGGTGATCGAAATCGTTCCGGAACAAAGAATAAGCAGCACCAACAGATAGAAGAAAAAGAATTTTTGAATTGCCTTAATTTGAAACAGATAATATATTCCTCCCAGAAGAAAGAGGAGAATAAGCGGATAATAGATTATAATCAGACGGTCCTGTCCCCATGTTGATTGTAAAATAATAAAACTGGCAAAATTCATCACACCTGCATAGAGTCCGATAAATAATAATGCCTTATTTCGTTTGAGAACAACAAACAAACAACAGAAAAAAAGCAGGTAAAACAATACGGTAATATTTGGATTTATTTGTAAGATATTGCTTGGGGATTCAGGTATCACACCCATAAACTGACACAGGAAAGACGAAAGATATATATTTGAATTGTTAACGAACCGATTAACAAAGCCTGTAAAACTTTCCGGTTCAAGTGGATTATAATAATCTTTGGCTAAATAGTTTTTAATATCATAAGCCGAACCGGCATCCGGCCACACAATGGTTTTAAAAAGTTGAAACAGGCAGAAGAACAAAATCGAGGCGGAAAGTATGTAAATCAACTCTTTCCAGCGTTTGTTTATTATAAAAAAAAGTGTAACAACGCCTATAATACTGTAACCTATACTGCGGGTTAATCCCATACATAACGCTAATACGCCTATTATAAGATATTTATACCAATCCTTTTGCAAATCATGATTTGCGTTTTTCGCAGTCAAGAAGTATTTGGCGAAAAAGAAGATAAAGACGCTTTGCAGGAACATAAAAAACGGTTCACTGTAGGTATAACTTGCATAAAAAAATACATAAGAGCAGATACAGACCAAAAATAAAGAAGGTACTAATATAATTGCAGGTATGCTGTCCTGAAAACTTATATATAAAATCCAAATCGAGAGTAGTATAAAAATGGCTGAAAACGATTTTAATACAATCAGATTCATTCCGAAAATTCCAATAAAAGGGGCTAAAACAATCGGATACAAAGGTCCGCGAAAACCGGGAAACGTAAAGTGACGCCAAAAATTATCGGCATACAGGATATAATCGCTGTCGTCGCCACTCAAACTGACTTTCACATCAAATAAAAGGATACTCATCAATGCGCCAATAATCATTGAAAGGATTAAAAAGATTTTCCGGTTTCGTTCAAAAAAATCGGTTGTCTTTTGAAAAAAACTTTTGGCAGGTGTTTCCGGTTGTTTATTATTTTTATTAAGTTTTTCTTTCATTTTCAGTTGAAGATACTAAATTTCACTAATTTCATTTTTTGCAAACGGTAGGCAATGGATACGCCTAAAACACCGAATCCATATCGGATGCTTCTTCGTAAATTGATGGAGGACGCTTCCTTAAAATATTTGGTCGGACAACTGACTTCTCCAATTGAAAAACCTTCATGGAGAATTTGCGCTAACATCTGATTATCAAAGACAAAATCGTCGGAGTTATTGTGATAGTTTACCGACAGCAATACCTCTCTGGTAAAAGCGCGGTATCCGGTGTGGTATTCACTCAATTTTTGAGCCATTATCAGGTTTTGCGTGAATGTCAACAGTCTGTTGGCGATGTACTTATATAGCGGCATTCCGCCCTTTAGTGCTCCTTTTCCAAGGATACGGGATGCAATTACTACCGGATATAATCCGTTCGCAATGAGATGGCATACAGAGGGTATTAGCAACGGTGTGTACTGATAATCAGGATGTAACATCACAACAATATCCGAACCGATTGCAAGCGCTTTATCATAGCATGTTTTCTGATTGCCGCCATACCCTTTGTTTTTTTCATGCCTGATAATATGGCGAATGCCTAATTCACCGGCAATTCCGGCCGTTTCATCTACACTCGCATCATCCACTAAAATGACATGGTCAACGATATCAAAAGGTATTTCAGCATACGTCTGACGTAACGTTTTCTCTGCGTTATATGCCGGCATCACCACAGTTATTACTTGTCCCGATATCATTTGTTGTGCATAAATCCTGACAAAAGTACAACATAAATTAATGAAAAATTTAAAATTTAAAATTTAAAATTTAAAAAAATCTAAAAACTGAAAAACGAGAACTAAAAAAATAGGTTTGTCGTGATAAAAGTTTTGTACTTTTGCAAGTGGAGAAAACGAAACGGATGAAAAAGCGTATAAAAATCTGGTTCAAAAGGATCATGTTGATTCTCATAATACCTGTTTTATTGGTGTTATTATTGCTTGTACTTTTGTATCTTCCTTTTGTACAGAATTTTGCGGCACGCAAAGTTACGCAGTTTGTTTCCGAATCTGTCGGAATGCAGTTACATATCGGTAATTTCAGATTAACATACCCTTTGAATCTGACCTTACAAGATGTGTATGCAACAGATGTTAATCTGGATACAATAGCCTACGTGAAAGAACTTCGTGTCAATCTTCGCCCTGTCCCATTGCTGCATAAAGATTTATCAATAAGCCGTTTTGCTTTGCATAATGCACGGATTCATACCCGACAATTGATAGAAGGGATAGAAATTCAAGGAGATCTCGATTGCCTGGAAGGATCAGCTGAATCTATTTCTCTTGTCAACGAAGAGGCCATATTAAATCAATTGAAACTATCGGATGCCAATCTGGCCATTCGTATAGATTCTATTATGCCCTCTGACTCCGGCGGCACAAAAGTAAACTGGAAAGTTTTAATTGATGATATTCAAATAGATCAGCTATCACTTTCCGTTTATTTGCCTGCCGATTCGTTGCAGGTCGCATCTTTTTTTGAAAACGTATTTCTGGCAGAAGGAGTCATTGATTTGAAAGAAGAACGCTATGCTGTCAGCCAACTTTTGTTGACAGACGTTACGTTAAATTATGACATTGGCAATCAATCAGCGAAAAAAGACTTAGACCTTTCACATCTTTCACTTTCAAATATAAATGCCAACCTTGATTCCCTGCGCTATCAACCGAACGAAATGCAGGCTGTGATACAATCATTTTCGGCCATCGAACAGTCGGGATTGACGATCGCTTCTTTTACAGGAAAAATTCAAATAGATAATGAATATGTAAATATTCCGCATTTTATGATAAAAACTCCCTACTCAAGTGTTTCCGCACAAATAACCGCCCCGCTTGATGTGCTTGAAAAACAATCGGCAGGGTTCTTGTTTGCGCAAATGACTGCTGTAGTGGATAAAAGAGATTTGGAGTGTATCATGAACGAGTGGTCGGAACCGATTGCCGCTTTTCCATCGGATAATGCGCTGAAGTTGTTCTTTCACGCAGAAGGAAATTCGACTGATCTGTATCTGCGTCAATTCAATAGCGAAATACCGGGTATGTTTCGGATTGATGCAAGCGGTATTTTCAAGGAGGTATTAGATAGTGTATCGCGTTCAGGAACAGTCGATTTGACGGCATCCATTCACGGAAGGGAGTTGTTGACAGTGATTCCGCCTCAATATACGGAACGTTTTACGCTACCGGATACCGTAAGGCTCGAAATGCAGGCCGCATTACAGGAAGGAAATTATTCGGCAGATATGCTGTTTACGGAACTACAGGGGCAGTTAAAATTTTTGGGAAATTATAATCCTGCACAGGAAGCATATTTTGCTAATATTAAGGCCGACAATATAGTCCCGATACATTTTTTCCCTCAAGATTCCATACTGCTTTTGACGGCTTCTTTGAAAGCAGAGGGAAAAGGGTGGGATGTATTTGCAGACAAAACCGTAACCCGCTTTTCGGGTATTTTGACCGAAATGCAATACAAAGATATGTCGCTTGCTGGTATTTCATTCGATGGTTCGCTGAAAGATAATCAAATACAAGGCGCAGTATCAAGTGCACTACCCTATATCAAAGGAAATATGACGTTTGACGGAAATTTACAAAAAGATAAATTATCAGGCATGTTGATTCTCGATATGGATACACTCGATTTGTATGGCATGAAAATAACGGAACAACCCTTTTCCAATACTTTCCAAATCTTTTCCGAATTTGATTCGGATATGCAAAAACGTCATAAATTGGACGTCACGTTGGGAAACTGGGATATGTTTTTGAGTGACAAGATAATAAGTCCGAAAACCTTGATTTTTCATGCAAATGCAAACGAAGATACCACACAAATCTCATTGTATGCAGGAGATTTAGGCATGACGGTTACATCCGACACTGATATGATGTCTATTACAGATAAATTGATTGTCATCACAGACAGCGTGAACAGGCAATTCAAAAAGGACTCCCTAATTGATTTTCAACAACTTCGTCCACTTTTACCCCAAGTGAATCTGAGGATTGAAGCGCAAAACGATAATCCTGTCTATAATTATTTGCAGACTCATAATATCTATTTCGACAAGTTTTATGTAAATTCCTCTCTATCACCCGAAAAAGGATTGACAATGGATGGATTGCTCCTGTCGTTTATTAAAGATACGATGAAAATTGATACAATCAGGTTGGATGTTCGTCAGGAAGATTCCGAAATAAAATATGCATTAGACATTGTAAAAAACAGATTCCGCAGGCAAGAACCTTATCAGGCCGGACTGAAAGGAAGCCTGACAGCAGGTGGCGGAGAAGTTGAAATGATTTACCGTAATGAACGTGATACACCAGGTTTTCTTGTCGGGCTGCGTGCCCAAAAGCAACCAAACGGTGTTAATTTTCAGGTATTTCCCAACAATCCGATTCTTGCATATCAACTTTTTACTGTGAACGAAAACAATTATATAAATTTCAAAAATCTGAAAGATATTTCAGCTGATTTGCGTCTGACAGGCTTAGGAAACACTTCAATCTGGCTTCATTCGGTAGAAGCAGGTGGGAAAATGCAGGAATTATTGACTGAAATCAACTCAATTGAATTAGGCCGTATTTCCACAGAATTGTTTCAAACGCCTTTAATGCAAGGACTTGCAGATATGTCGATCCGCTATGTACCGGAAGACGACGCATTTATGATAATTGCCGACGCCAATGTAAATAACCTGATTTACGAAGATGAAAAAATCGGGGATCTTCTTCTGAATGGCGTATATTTACCGGTTGCAAAAGACGAACATCAATTAGACATGCATTTGTTTCATAATCAAAAAGAGATTGCAACGCTCTTTGCACAATATCTCCCTGAAAAAGATGAACGAATTGATGGTTTATTTGAAATACATACTTTGACTCTTAACACTTTGAATCCATTTTTTTCCGGCATAGGGCGACTGAATGGCGCAATAAACAGTTCGATTGCTATTTCGGGTACAGCCAAACAACCCATGCTGACAGGATATATAAAGCCTGAAACTGTGACGATTTTCAGTACAGCTACCGGAAGCAGTTTTCGTTTCGAAGACAAAAATGTGGAAATCAAGGACAATATGATCCGGCTTAACAGATATGGGATTTATGCGGCAGGAAATAATCCTTTTTTTGCCGATGGTACTATTGGTATGAAAATCAATAATCCGTTAAGCAGTATAGCTGATTTGAGGATGAGCGCAAATAACATGCAACTATTGGAATCAAGAAAAACAGGTGAAAATATTGTTTTTGGCCGGTTGTTTATTGACTTGCAGGATTTTACAGCCAAAGGGCCCTTGAATTCGCTGGTAATGCGTGGAAACCTGAATGTGTTGGGAAATACGAACATGACGCTTATTATGAAAGAGTCGCCTTTGATGGTAAACGACCGCATGGAGAATTTAGTGTCATTTTCCTATTTCAGGGATACGATTCCCCGTCGCAGGACTTTGACCGGCGAAAGAATCGTCCGTGACACAAGGACAATTGAAGGATTGGATATGTTATTAGCCGTTCGTATAGAGCCAGCCGTAAAATTAACAGTTGAATTAGATGATGCGGGATCAAATCGTATTGAATTGGAAGGAGGAGGCGATTTGTCTTACCGTTACACGCCACAGGAAGACATGACTTTGGCGGGACGTTATGCTCTTTCCGGCGGACTAATTAGATATAATATGCCGATTATTTCCAATAAAACATTAAAAATCAGAGAAAACAGCTATTTGGATTGGAGCGGCGACATCATGGATCCTTTTTTAAACATAAAAGCAACCGAGCGTATTCGATCAAGTGTAAATCCAGACGGTGGCCGGTCGTCACGAAGTGTAAACTTCGACGCCGGAATTGAACTGAGGCAACGGATGGAAAATTTACAACTACAGTTTACATTGGAAGCTTTGGACGATGCAAACATTCAAAGTCAATTAGCGGCGTTGGGTGCAGAAGAACGAAGCAAACGGGCTATTGGATTGTTACTTACGGGACTATACTTCGATGAAGATGCTTCTGGAAAAGTTAACTTTGATATGGGCATGGCACTAAACAGCTTTCTTCAGGCAGAAATCAATAATCTGACAGGTAGTTTGTTGAAAGGCGTGGATTTCAATTTTGGAATGGACAATAATGACCGTATGGGTATAGGAGGCGCAAATTATTCGTTTCGTTTCTCTAAGCGATTTTATAACGACAGACTCAATGTAGTACTTGGCGGAAATGTCACCACGGGAAATCTGCCAAACGACAACAATACCTTTATTAATGACGCTTCGGTCGAATATCGCCTGGACCCTGTAGGCAGCCGGTATGCAAAACTGTTTTATCAACGGCAATACGAAAGCCTGCTTGAAGGCGAAATAACCAAATATGGAGGAGGCTTAGTTTTTCGTAAAAAAATCAAAAGATTAGGCGATTTGTTTCTTTTCAGCAGGAAAAACCGGGAAAATAATTAAGAATGATAATTAAGAGAATAAATATAAATAAACAATTCAATGCTGAATTTGATTCAGGACAAAATTTGAATTCATTCTCAATGTGCTTATCCCACTTTAGGGAGGATAGGCAGAGGTTTCAATTTTCGATTTTACTAAAATCCCTTTTCTCCTCATTTACAATTCTATTGCTTGCCGGACTGTGGGTTTCATGTTCGACTACCCGAAATCTTCCTCCAGGAGAAATACTTTATACAGGTATTCAGAAGATTGAAGTGGTGGATGAAGATAAATCGGAAACCGGCGACGACGTTATGTCAGAAATCGAAGCCGCCTTAGCCTTTCCTCCAAATAATGCGTTATTCGGCAGTTCTTTCGTTCGTATCCCTTTCCCTTTCGGGTTATGGGTACACAATGCGTTTGTGAATAAAAAAGGAGGTATTCCAAAATTGATTTACAGGCTTTTTGCCTCTAAGCCGGTGCTTGTTTCGGTAGTTAATCCTGAGGTCAGGTCAAATATTGCGCGCAATCTTCTGCGCGAAAACGGTTATTTTGAGGGAACGGCCGACTATGAAATCGTTGCAGACAAAAAAGACTCTTTGAAAGCGAAAGTAAGATATCAAATAACAATGAATGAGCCCTATACATACGATTCGATAGAATACCGCCGCCTCCAGCGTCGAATTGATACGCTTCTTGTACTTGACAACAAAGCGAGGTTATTACAGGAAGGCAACCGGTTTAGCGTACTCCGTTTAGAAGCCGAACGGCAACGAATCGCTTCATGGATGCGCGACAACGGATATTTTTATTTTCGACCGGAATATATTATATATCAGGCCGACAGTACTATTTCGCCAAGAAAAATAGCGCTGCGTGTCAGTTTGGCACAGGGACTTCCGCAACAAGCTACCCGTCCCTGGAAAATCGGCAAAATGTCGGTCAATCTGTTTGGTTATTCAAACGAAAAGCCGACAGATTCGCTGCAATATCAAGACATGAAGATTTATTACGAAGGAAAACAACGTATTCGTCCGCATATCCTTTATAACGAACTTAAGTTTAAATCGGGAGATGTCTATTCACAGTCAAAACAAGCGAAAACACAATCAGGCATCAGTCATTTGAATATTTTCCGGCTTTCCGAAATGAGTTATATCCCAAAAGACACTACAGCGCAATGTGACACACTGAATTTCAATTTGAACGCCACATACGACCTGCCTTTGAACGGCGAACTGGAATTCAATCTGACAGCTAACAGCAATCGCCGGTTCGGACCGGGCGCCGTATTTTCATTGACCAAAAACAACATCTTTGGAGGAGGTGAATCATTCGGTATCAGTGTAAACGGGACCTACGAGTGGTTAACGGGAAAGAGTCGAAATAAGGAATATTCGCTGTTGGACAATTATGAATACGGAGCAACTGGAACGTTGAATTTTCCGCGTGTAATGCTACCCAATTTCTTTAAACGTGAGTATGATTTTCCGGCTTCCACCACTGCTCAACTCTATGCAAACCGCCTGAACAGGGCTGAGTTTTTCCGTATTGTATCTTTCGGGACAAACCTGACCTACGATTTTCAGCCAAATCCTATCCGTCACCATGCGTTTACTCCTATACGGCTTACATATACCCGGTTAGAAAGGACTACAGCGCAGTTTGACCAAATCGCCGCCGAGAACCCTACTTTGTATCAGAGTCTTGACAATCTGTTTATCCCGTCTATCAGTTATGCATATACATTAGACAACTCGGTGGTAAGAAAAGGGCGTCATATCACGTGGTGGCAATTCTCGGTCACAGAAGCCGGAAATACAGCCTCACTCCTTTATTTACTTGCCGGAAAAGGATTCGATGAAGAGAAAAAAATACTCGGCATACCTTTTTCGCAATTCCTGAAAATAACCACCGAATTGCGGTATAACCGCGTATTGAGTCGCAACCACCGTTTAGTTTCCCGTATTGGTGGCGGCATCATCTATACTTATGGCAATTCGAACATTGCACCTTACAGCGAACAGTTTTATGCAGGCGGGGCCAACAGTATCCGTGCTTTTACGATCCGGACGCTTGGACCAGGACGATTTCACCCGAATGATAACAACATGATGTATTTCGATCATACCGGCGATTTGAAATTTGAGGCAAACCTTGAATACCGTTTCAGTTTAGTTGGTGATATGGAAGGTGCCCTGTTTCTTGATACTGGTAATGTGTGGTTGCTTCGCGAAGACAAAAACCGTCCCGGCGGCACACTTCAAATAAGACATCTGCTAAATGATATTGTTACCGGTACCGGTGCCGGAATACGCTATAATCTTGATGTCCTTATCCTTCGTCTTGATATAGGCGTTGGGTTGCATTTGCCCTACGATACCGGTCGGAAAGGCTATTTCAACACCTCCCGTGTGGGATTTCATTTGGCAGTGGGATATCCTTTTTGAGTTAAATATTAATAAATAAGTGATAAGAATGTGGAAACCGGGAAAATGAAGGATTAATTCTATAACGAATGGTTAACAACTCTAAACTCTAATATCTAAACTCTAAAAAACCTTCCCTGTCGTGTATGGCGAAGATCAAATAGTTTATTTACAATCGCGGTAAATTCAAAGTTTTTTAGGCCCCAGTCGGGAGCTATCAGTAATTCTTTCGGTGATTGGGATATAAAGCGTTCGACGGCAATTTGAGGATTCAGACGTTCTAAAAAATTAACCACTAACTCAGCATATTCAAACGGAGTATATAGACGAAACCGTCCGGGATATGCGATAAATTCCCGTTCCATAGCTGTATTACGTATGATTTGTAGCTGGTGCAATTTAAGTGTGACGATAGGTAATGATGAAATTCGATCGGCATGTGTCAGAATTTGTTCCCTGTTTTCACCAGGTAATCCCAAAATCAAATGTGCTCCGACTGCGATTCCTCTCTCAGCAGTCCGGCGGATAACATCTATTGATTGCTGGTACGTATGTCCACGATTGACTCGCAGCAAGGTATCATCCAAAGTACTTTCTATGCCGTATTCAACTTGAATATAAACACCTTCGGCAAGTTCGGATAAATAATTCAACAATTCATCCGGCATACAATCCGGTCGTGTTCCGATGACAAGACCGACAACCTCCGGAAAGGCTAAAGATTCTTCGTATTTTTGCTTCAATTCATGCAAAGAGGCATACGTATTGGTATAAGCCTGAAAATATGCTAAATATTTCATGTCATGGTATTTATGTGAAAAAAAACGAATCCCTTCATTGAGTTGATCAGTGATGCTTTTATCTCTTTTACAGTAATTTGGGTTAAAAGTTTCGTTATTACAATAACTGCATCCTCCGATTCCTTTAGTACCATCGCGGTTGGGACAGGTAAAACCGGCATTAATGGAAATCTTCTGCACGTTCATTTCAGGAAATTTTTTCCGTAAATAAGCCGAAAACTCCGTATAAAAAGCGTTTTTATTTTTGCTGAAATACACTGATATGAAATGTTAATATATACTATATTTTATTGTATTTATGTACAGGTAGAAAAAAGCCGCAATTTAAGATAAATATTGATTTGTTTTATTTTTTGGACAAAGATTTTATTTAAATTTGCGCAATCAATATCAATTTTAAACTATAATATTTATTGCAAAATGAGAGTTAAACAATTATTAAACACTGGATTGTGCGTCACAGTAGTATCTGTTTTGATGTTTGCCCAGTACTTGAAAGCTCAGGCTCCTGCCGGCAATTCACAACTTGGACCATGGTGGGGCGAAAGAGCGCCGGGAATGAGAGTATACGCTGTCGACGCAAAAAAACTCCCTTTAATTTCAGTTAAGGGTAATAAGTTTGTTGATCCGGAAGGTAATCCCATTCTGTTTCGAGGGCTTTCTATTTCAGATCCGGACAGAATCGAATCGTTAGGTCACTGGAATAGGGAGCACTTTGTCAAATGTCAGGAAATGGGTGCTAAGGTTGTACGTATTCCGATTCATCCGGCAGCCTGGCGCGGACGAACGCCAGCCAAATATCTTGAGTTGCTGGATCAGGCTGTAGAGTGGTGTACCGAGTTAAACATGTATATCATGCTTGATTGGCATTCCATTGGAAACCTGACAACAGGAGTCTATGAAAATCCGGCATATGAAACAACTTTGCAGGAGACTTACAACTTCTGGCGTACATTAGCCAGGCATTATGCAGGTCATAACACAATCGCTTTTTGGGAATTGTTCAATGAACCGACGACATACCGTGGTCAGTTAGGGCCTGTAGTATGGGACGAGTGGAAAAAAATCTGTGAAAATGAAATTTCCATCATACGTGCCTATCATCCCGAGGCAGTTGTGCTCGTTGCCGGATTCGATTGGGCTTACGATCTGACACCGATTCGAGAGGCACCAATAAATGCTACCAATATCGGCTATGTGACGCACCCTTATTCCAATAAAAGACCGCGCCCATGGGAACCTAAATGGGAACTGGATTTCGGTTTTGCTGCAGATACTTATCCGGTTGTTGCTACTGAATTTGGTGGTGCCACAGAAACAGGCAATGCACGGGATGGTGATCAGACCCCGTATGGACCTTCTATTTTCCGGTATCTGGAAAGTAAAGGAATAAGTTGGGTAGTATGGTGCTTCGATCCGCAATGGGCGCCGACCCTTATGAGCGACTGGGACTATACGCTTACTCCGGCAGGAGAATATGCAAAAAAAATAATGACGGGAATTATAAAGCCGTAATATAAGATTTGAAATCGCACCGTAATTAACCCTCCGGTGCGATTTCTTAATATGACAAAAAAATATGAAAATAACAGTTTTTTTTCGTGTGATATCGGTAATGACGATGACTATTTTGGCACTGGCAAGTGTTTTTGCGCAGCAAGGCAGCAAACGAGTTGAGTTATCGGATGTGATGGGCGCGACATTCCGTCAGGAAACAGGCGTAGGCGAAATGCGTTCGATGCCGGACGGGGAGCATTTTACCCAAATGAACCGTGAACGCACGATGGTTATCAAATATGCCTACCGTACAGGGAATCCGGTTGACACGCTGTTTGATGCAAGAAAAGCGCGTGAATGTACGTTCGAAACGTTCGACGATTATATGATCAGTTCGACCGGTTTCAGGATGCTCCTGATACGCGGGCGCGAATCTATCTATCGGCGTTCGTTCACGTCCGATGTATATGATTACGATGTGCGCCG
>JGI24705J35276_12237668_pt1 | contig 12417 bp, 10 predicted proteins | sample TergutNt197P4_FD_35276 | JGI IMG/M metagenome (IMG submission 35276)
TTTTTCTGCGGCTGCCTCTTTTTCTACGGCAGCCTCTTTTTCTGCTGTGGTTATATTCATTTGCTGAATATCTTTATTTTGTTCCTTAAAATCCATAGTTCCGCTTTTGGCAATAGTACCCAAATTGTTTTCCAATTCTTCTTTTCTCATGCCAACGCCATTATCTTTAACCATTAATGTACGGGCATTTTTATTTACCTCAATAAATATTTCCAAGCCGCTGCGGTCTATGCCCGTTTCGCCTTGTGCCAAAGCTTTAAAATACAATTTATCCAGCGCGTCGCTGGAATTGGAAATAAGCTCCCGTAAAAAAATCTCTTTATGGGTGTAAACAGAATTGATCATTAAATCTAAAATACGTTTTGAATCCGTTTTAAAAGCTTTTTTTTTCACGAATATTTCCTCCGAAAAAGTATTTTTTACACATAAAGTGCTAATACTATTATAAAACCAGATTAACGATTTTTCAATACATAAAATATAAGCGAATATAACATAATAAGAATGTATAACGCTATTTACAAACAATCAACATCATTGAATTCTGTGTTAAATTTTGATATAATTAAACAAAAATACTGAAAAAAAGGGATGATTAAATGTATATTCTGGGCATGATAATTGTTCTTCTCGGTGTTTTTCTGGTGATGTTTTTGAAAGGCATATCTATGGCTATACTGCTCAATCCGGCAGCAATAGTAATACATATTTTTGCAATAATTGCTGCTCTAGCCGCTACTAATGGATTCGGCGTTTTTTTGCAAGGCATTAAAGCGGTAATTATGCCCCGGTCAGCAATGGCAAAAAACCTGCGTATACGCGCACTCTCCTTATTCCGCTTACTCACAAAAACTGCGGTACTGGCATCGCTGATTGGCATGACCATAGCTATAATAGCAGGGTTATCGCATATTGATGATATATATGCCTTATCGCATGCGCTGGCTTCATCACTGGTTATGCCATTATGGGGAATGATACTAATAGCCGCGATATTTGAGCCGGTAGCGGTAATACTAAAAGATAGAAAAACCCATGGAAAATAACCGCAAAGAAATTTTTAGTATTATCGCATTTCTTATATTGGATATTGCGCTTATTATAGTTGTTCAAAAAACCCAACACTTGTTGTGGGAGATATTGCTGGCAATTGCTTTATTTTTAACGCTGATATCGCTCATAGGAATAATAAAAAATCTCTTGAAAAAAAGAAAAAGCAACCCGCTGTATATCCGTATATCTGTAGGTTTACTAAGCGTGCTCGAAAGCATAGCCTTATTATTTGGCATGTTTTATTTTGCGCAGGATATGCTGTTGTTTTATCCTGGTCATGATCAAAAAAGCTGGGAATATTTAGCAGCTCTCCCAGAGTTTGAAACAGTGGAAATCCCCTATGGTAAAACTGCTTGGCAGGGAGTTTTGCGCCGTCCGCTAAAAGATGAACCCTCGCCCTTGATCATTTTCTTTTATGGAAACGCACAAAACGCCGCTTCAACTATGCGGCAAATGGAAAATTCTCATATATGGCCGTATTTTCAAAACTATTGCTGCCTGATCATAGATTATGCCGGCTACGGTATAAACGATGGCCGCCCTTCTATGAAAAACATGTGCGAAGAAGCTTTGGCAGTGTTCGACTATGCGCATTCATTACCCGAAGTTAGCAGTATTATTATAGGCGGCTATAGTCTAGGCACTGGTCCTGCTATATATTTAGCTGCCCAAAGGGAAGCAAACGGCTTGTTTTTATTAGCGCCCTATGCCAATACCTATGATGCATACAACAATACCCTGCCCATATTCTATGGCCCGTTGCGCTTATTTGTTAAGCATAAACTGCCTGCCGATGTTTATGCCAAAGCGCTGGATATTCCTAGCTTAGTGGTAGCCTCGCAAGATGATGAAATCATTCCTTATGCTTCTTCGGAAAGATTAAGTGAATGTTTGGGGGAAAATTGCACTTTAATAACTCTAAATGGCGTTGGGCATAATTCTATATTATTCAATCGTATGGTGCTAGAGGGTATACAATCGTATTTAAAGAGTCTGGAATAAAGGGTGAAGTCGAAGGGGGAAGAAAGTCTGAGACAATTCTACGCGCATACAAAAAAAGATGAACAAGGAAATGTGCTTCCGGAGAGTGAGTGGCAATTGCTGGAGGAGCATCTTAACGCGGTAGCACGGAAGGCGGCTGAGTTTGCGCGGTTTTTGGGGCGAGGAATTTGGGGGAAGGAAAAATGCAAATCGGTGGCGGGAATAACCATATGTTATTCCCGCCACCGATTGTTGAAATACATGATAAATACAAAATTTCAATCCACAAGTCCTGTTTTTTGCATGGTTTTATACAAAAAACTTTTAATTTTCATAAATGACTTGACATATACAGAATAACAAAGTATACTTGATTTGTCAATTATTTTTTTGTTTTTATTATGTATTATTTAAGAAAGGTTTAATAACTTATGACTAATAAGATACATAATTCTCCTGACAGCAAAACTGCATATATTGCCAGAATTATCGATGAACGGGAAGAGAGCGTTTGCAGCCATTCCATAGACACGGCCTACTTAGCGGAGCACAATGCACCCAAAAAACTGAAGTTTACAGCTAAACTCATAGCTTTATTGCACGATGCTGGAAAGAACTGCAAAGAATTTCTGCAATACATAAGGAAAATAGCAACAGATCCAAAATCAGTCAAAAAAGGATCAGTTGTGCATTCAACTGCGGGGGGGATAATTGTCAATGACCTAGCCAGCAAAAATAATGCCGATATTTTTACTGCAGAAGTAGTACGACATGCTGTTATTTCGCATCATGGAATTAATGATTGTATTTCTCCTGACGGCAAGTCAGTGTTTGAACTGCGCAGCGAAAAACAAAATGGAATAGACGATATCCGTAAAGAATTATATAGTTACCTTCCCGAGAAGGAACTTGCAGAGCTTTTTGCCCAAAGTTCGAAAGAGTTATCAATCGTTGTGCACATGATTGCCGAGCTAACAAAAGATCGACAATTTGGGGCAAGATCGTTCTATTGGGGAATGTTGACGCGGTTGTTGCTATCATTGCTTATAGACGCTGATAGGACTGCAAGCGCATGCTTTGCAAAGAACATTAGGCCGGAGCCAATAATAGTGCCAACAAAAGGCTTTTGGCAAGATTTAATTGAAAAACTTGAACAGCATATTTCAGAAAAACCATGCAATACCAAGATTGAGCAGTTGCGCCAGGAAATTTCAACAGCATGCGGCGTTGCGGGAAAGACGCCTGGAAAAATACTTCGTTTAGTCTTGCCTACCGGCGCAGGAAAAACACTAAGCTCCCTTAGATATGCGCTGTATCAAGCAAGGGAATTTGACAAAAAACGTATTGTTTATGTCTCGCCATTAAATTCCATACTTGAACAAAACAGCCAGGTATTTCGCGAAGCTCTAGGTTGTCCTGGTATAGAAATTGTTTTAGAGCATCACAGTAACCTTATTCCTGATGATACAGAAAAATATAAAGAGCTGACGCAAAATTGGAACGCGCCAATAGTGCTTACATCAGCCGTACAATTTCTCAATTCGCTTTTTAGCGCCAAATCCGGCGCTATACGCCGCATGCATGCGCTTACGGACTCGGTGATCATTGTTGACGAAATTCAATCCATGCCGCTTAAGTGTATTGCGCTGTTCAATATGGCGATGAATTTTCTTGCGGGTATTTGCGACGCCACAATAGTGCTTTGTTCGGCTACGCAACCACCTTTCGAGGCACTGCCGGAAAATAGGATGCTTACCCCAATGGATATGCTGCCAGACAGTGCTCGCTACAAGGAAGCTTTTAGGCGTACGCGTATTATTGATATGACGGAACTGGTTCCTGGTGGAATGGATGCGAAAACTGCTGTTCAATTTGTTGTTGATTTATATAAAACAGAATCTAGTATTTTATTCATTGTGAATACAAAAAAATGCGCGGAAGCAATTTATCACGAGCTGAAGGAACGTTTTTCCGGCTTTTCTAGTCCGCCGAAGCTTTTTCATTTGAGTACGAATATGTGTCCTAAGCATAGGAAGAAGGTGCTTGAAACAATAAAAAAAATGAAAACAGAGGAATCTGTTATATGCGTCAGTACGCAATTGACAGAAGCGGGTGTAGATATATCTTTTAAATCAGTTATCCGTTCTGCGGCAGGTCTGCAAAACGCAGTTCAGTCAGCCGGGCGATCTAATCGTAACGCTGAAGTAGCATGCGGTTATGTATACATAATCAAACTGACGGAAACCCTAGAGAAACTCTCTAATCTACCGGAGATACGCGAAGCGCAGGATGCTTTTTATAGTTTAATTTCCGGTTCACAGGACATCGATCTTGATTCAACAGAAGCTATGGATGCGTATTATGGGTTTTACTATATTGGAAATGAACAAAAAATGTGCTATCCAGGACCGTATAGTTCCTCGCTTGTAGATTTGCTTTCTCACAATCCGGCGGGTGTCAATAATCTTAGACGTGCCGGGCTGCAAGTGCCAATTCTTTCCCAAGCTTTTAAAACTGCTGGCGAGCATTTTCAGGTGATAGAAGAAAAAGATATGGTCGACATAATGGTGGAATACGACAAAACGAGCACATTGTTTATTACGCAACTTAATTCAAACTTAAATAGGCAAGAGCTTGAAAAATTGCTGCCGCAACTTCAACCATATACAGTAAGCGTATCCCAGACCATGATAAGAAGCTTGGGCAACGCGATATACCCAGCTTCAAATGGCGCTATAAATATACTAAAAAAACAATTCTACAATCAAGAAACGGGGGTGAGTGACATGCCATCGCAAATGGACTATTGTGACCCTGATTTTTATGGAAAGGAGGACTAAAATGGATTACAGGAACACCGTGGAGTTTTCCGTTACAGGTGACTATGCGCTTTTTTCCGATCCTATAACCCGCGTGGGTGGAGAAAAATGTTCATACCACATTCCTACCTATGAAGCTCTTAAAGGTATTTTGCATAGTGTTTACTGGAAACCTACCTTGATATGGTATATTGACAAAGTCAGAATCATGAACAACATCCAGACAACAACGCAAAATGTCCGACCTATTGATTACAATAGCCATGGAAATGAACTTTCTATCTACACGTATCTTCGCGATGTACATTATCAGGTGAAGGCACATTTCGACTGGAACTTCAATCGTCCGGAACTGCTACACGACCGCAATGAGCATAAGCACCACAACATCGCAAAACGAATGATAACGCGGGGAGGACGCCGTGATGTCTTTTTAGGCACTAGAGAATGCCAGGGATATGTGGAACCTTGTGTATTCGGTGAAGGGGCGAGTGTCTATGACAATACCACAGAACTTGCCTTTGGGTATATGTTTCACGGGTTCACCTATGCCGATGAAGCTGAGCGCGAAAACGAGAAAAATAAGCTTAGCGTGCGATTTTTTCGTCCAATCATGAAAAACGGTGTGGTGTCATTTCCGTTGCCAAAGGAATGCGATGAAAATGATGGGCGTATCATACGCGATTCGGACACCAAAGTCTTTGGTGAAGGGAATTTCGTCGGCATATCTGAGTTTTTTGAAGGGGGTGCTGACAGTTGAACTGGGCAAGCTCCTTATGCGATCTATACGAGAAGAACAAGCACCTGGCAGGAAAATTCCAATCTTGGGGCAAAGATGGGCAAAAGCAGTTGATTCTCTTACCTTTGTCACACAATACCGTTTTGGCTCAAATAGAAGTTGCGCTTGATGGGCAAGGCAACTTTTTGCGTGCCCGTACTCTAGCAAAGGAAGAGGCCCTTACGTTGATCCCCGTTACTGAGGCCTCAGCAATACGAACATCGGGCCCGGAGCCACATCCTTTAATGGATTCCTTGCCATACATAGCCGGCGACTATGATAGCTATGTGCGAGCAAAAGAAGATAAAGAGAACAATCTTACTACGTATCGCGGACGATACGACCAATACATCCGCAATCTGGAAGCTTGGTGTTTATCGGACTATGTGCATAAAAAAGCGACTGCGGTATTTATATACTTAAAAAAAGCACACTTAATTAAAGATTTGATACGGGAAAAGGTATTGATTGTTGATGACGATGGATTTCTTTTGGCCAGCAAAAAAGTCCAGAATATAGCACAAGAAAAAGCGTTCGTGCGATTTCGTGTAGAGACAGGGGAAACACCTGATCTGTCAGACGAAACAGGCCGTTTTTTACCAGAAATATGGAAGGATACAACACTCCATAGCAGTTATTGCAGATACTTTCAGAGTCAGCCAACAAAAGAGATGTTATGCTACCTAACGGGCGATATAAACCGGGTGACTGGCTCGTATCCGAAAAAAATACGTAACGAGGGCGACCAAACAAAGATTATTTCCTCCAATGATACCGACGGTTATACGTTCCGAGGGCGGTTTGCTAACAGTTATGAAGCTTTTTCCATCGGATATGAAGCCTCACAAAAGGCGCTTAACGCTCTGAAGTGGATTATCCGAAGACAGGGATATTTGCGTGATGGTCTCTGTGTTGTAACATGGGAATCCGACCTTAAGCCGTATGTATCTGTTTTTGATGACGCAGCAGACATTGTTGCACACATTAATGACGATTATTGTGACGATGATTTTACCGATACGGCGCTTGTTGAGCAGGATACGAACCAAATCACTGCAGCACAATTTAATAGGGCGCTTGACGGATATTTTGAAGTTTTAAACAACAACTCAGACATGGTTGTCATGTCTTTGGATGCTGTTTCTACAAAAGGAAGATTGGCGATGACCTATTTCAATCGAATGCCATCTTCCCATTATATAAAAAACATTGCCTTCTGGCATGAAAGTTGCAGGTGGCAACATGCAAAGTATGTAAACAAGCGGCGCATATTCTTCGAAGGTATGGCTGCGTTAAGCGATATCGCATTGGCGCTCTATGGTACGGAACAGAATGGTTTTTTGAAGCTTAAAACCGACGCCAACGGCAAAGCGCCTATGTTGGTTTCAACATTTCAAAGACTTATACCCTGTATGCTTGAACGTAAACTGATTCCTAAGGATATGGTGCGTCTTGCCGTTTTGCGTGCCTCTACACCGCTTGCATATGAAAACTACAACTGGCGAAAAATCCTATCTGTTGCCTGTTCTCTTGTTAAAAAAACTAAATTGGATTGGAAGGGGGAAGCATGGGATATGACACTTCAAGAAGACTGCACAGATCGCAGTTATCTCTATGGCCGACTTTTGGCTGTGGCAGGACTAGCGGAGGAGGCTACGTATAATCCTGAAGAAAAGCGGGAAACAAATGCTATGCGTTACATGAACGCGTTTTCGCGACGACCGTATCGCACGTGGCAGATTATTTATGAACGTCTTAAGCCGTACTTAAACAAACTGCCAGAAGCTTACAATGTCTATTACAAAAAACTGCTAACCGAAATTCATGCACTTTTTACCCCGGAACTATTTGCTGACGATAGACCGTTAGATGGGTTATATCTATTAGGTTATTATAGCCAAATTAGAAAACATTACTCAAAGAAGAATGACCAGCAAGATAGCAAATCAGAAGAAAAAGGAGGCAATGAATAATGAGTGCTTTGTCGCATAAAATTGATTTTGCGGTTCTAATTTCTGTTTCCAATGCTAACCCAAATGGCGACCCGCTAAACGGTAATCGTCCACGCGAAAACTTTGATGGTTTTGGTGAAATGTCCGATGTATGTATTAAAAGAAAAATCCGTAATCGTATGCAGGATTTGGGGTATAAGGTATTTGTCCAATCATTTGATAGAGCGGACGATGGGTTTAAAAGTCTAAAGGAACGGGCTGAAGGCTGTGCTGAGCTTAAAACAGAAATATCAAAAGGGAAAAATGCTGACGGAGAAAAGTGTGCCAAAATTGCCTGCTCACAATGGCTAGATGTGCGTAGCTTTGGACAAGTTTTTGCATTCAAAGGCTCTGATGTTTCTTTAGGTATTCGTGGTCCGGTTTCAATACACCAGGCTGTTAGTTGTTCACCAGTGGATATAGTCAGCATGCAGATTACAAAAAGCGTAAACAGTGAATCAGGAAAAGAAGGTAAATCGTCGGATACTATGGGCATGAAACATAGAATAGATTTCGGTCTATATATGCTAAAAGGCAGTATAAATTGTCAGCTTGCGGAAAAAACAGGTTTTTCTGATGAAGATGCTGCGGTTATTAAAGAAGCTTTAAAAACACTATTTGAAAATGACGCTTCTTCAGCACGTCCAGAGGGTAGCCTTGAAGTTTGTCGGTTATATTGGTGGAAGCACAGCGATAAGACACCATCTGCGTCTTCCGCTAAGGTTCATCGCAGCCTGAAGGTTGAACTTCTGGACTCCGGCAAATCACCAAAGCGTTTTCAAGATTATAGAGTAACTATTGATGAGGCGTTAGGATTAAAGCCTGAGGTTTATGATTTTGTATAGCGAGGAAGAATATATACATCTTTCGGATGTTCAACACTTCGCATATTGCCCACGTCAATGGGCCTTGATCCACCTTGAGCAGCAATGGAACGAAAATCTACGCACATTTGAAGGCCGTATGCTGCATGAGCGTGTACACGACGCGTCAAACAGTGAAAAACGCGGCGATGTACTAACTATGCGAGGTATGAAGGTGTTTTCGCGCACCATGGGTGTCAGCGGCGAATGCGATGCTGTTGAGTTCCATTTAGATAAAAACGGAGTGCCATTGCATGGCAGGCAAGGGCTTTATACTGCAATACCAATCGAATACAAACGCGGCAAACCAAAAGAACACGACGCCGACCGCCTACAGCTCTGCGCACAAGCTCTATGCATCGAAGAAATGCTCGCCTGCGAGGTTCAATACGGCTATCTCTTCTATGGTGAAATCAGAAGGCGTACCAAGGTAGAGTTCAACGCCGAACTGCGGCAGAAGGTGACAAATGCCTTCAAACAGATGCATGAATACACCGCAAGAGGGCATACGCCAAAAGTGAAACCTCGCAAAGGATGTAATGCGTGCTCGCTCAAAGATATTTGTGTTCCCAAATTGAACAAAAACCGCTCAGCTAGGGCTTATATTAATGGCAGATTGCAGGAGGAGGCGGACACATGCGAAAGCTTTTGAATACACTGTATGTGACGCAGCCGGATACCTATCTTGCGCTGGATGGAGAAAATGTTGTTGTGCGTAAAGATGACGCCGAGCTGATCCGCCTCCCCCTACATAACCTTGAAGGCATAGTCACGTTCGGTTATACCGGCGCCAGCCCCGCCCTTATGGGCGCATGCGCAAGTTACGGTATAGATCTGAGTTTTTTTACTGCCAATGGCCGCTTTTTAGCGCGTGTAATGGGTGAAGTTAAAGGCAATGTTTTATTGCGCCACCGGCAGCATCAATTATACGATGACGAAAACGAATCCCTTGCCATCGCAAAAAATATGATTGCGGGGAAAATCTATAACGCGCGTTGGGTCTTAGAGCGAACACTGCGCGATCATGAGATGAGAGTGGATACGTCTATACTAAAAGCAACATCACTTGCGCTTAAACAATCTATTAATGCCGCATATGAAAGTACAGACCTTGAGCAGCTACGCGGTGTGGAAGGAAATGCCGCCGAGCGTTACTTTAGTGTTTTCAACCAATTGATTTTGCACAACAAAGAGTTCTTTGCTTTTAATGGCAGAAACCGGCGGCCTCCCCTAGATCCGATAAACGCTCTGCTTTCTTTCGTATATATGCTTTTGGTCAAGGAAACTACGAGTGCACTTGAATCTGTAGGGTTGGATCCATACGTAGGTTTTTTGCATAGAATCCGCCCAGGCAGAACGTCTCTTGCTTAGACTTGATGGAAGAGTTGCGTCCAACCATTGCTGATCGTTTCGTTCTTACTTTAATAAATAGAAGGGAGGTTGACGAGACCGGGTTTACAACCAGGGAAAACGGCGCGGTGATCATAAACAAAGATGCCCGCCAAACCATTCTGCGAGCCTGGCAAACCAGGAAGCAGGAAACGATTACGCATCCTTTTCTGGATGAAAAAATCTCGTGGGGGCTTGTGCCCTATGTCCAGTCATTACTACTTGCGCGATACTTACGAGGTGATTTAGATGAATATCCACCATTTATGTGGAAATAGGAGAATGGTATGCTTGTATTGATCACTTATGATGTTAGTACTCAAACTGCCGCCGGAAAACGGCGCTTGCGTCAAGTTGCTAAACAATGCGTTAATTATGGGCAACGTGTTCAGAATTCGGTTTTTGAGTGTGTGCTTGATGCAAAACAGTGCGCTAATGTAAAAAATCAGTTAATGAAGATTATTGATATTGATGAAGACAGCTTGCGTTTCTATTATTTAGGCAATAACTATAAATCAAAAGTTGAACATCTTGGAGCAAAACCCTCATTTTCTGTTGAAGATGTGTTAGTATTATAAAGTGCGAACGGGAAGCGAGCGGTAAAATCCTAGTGTATTCGCACCTCATTGAGCATAAAAAAATGCATAGTGACAAAAAGATTACTGTATACAAGCACTTGTTTTAGACATCAGATGTTATATATTGCGCTCATTCAGCTTAAAACATCAAAATGTCGTAGTCGCTCCCTTTGCGGGAGCGTGGATTGAAATAATGCACAAGCCCTGCCATAAATACCATCAGCCGTTCTATGTCGCTCCCTTTGCGGGAGCGTGGATTGAAATGTTATTCGTATCGCCCATCAAAACAACCTCACCCTAGTCGCTCCCTTTGCGGGAGCGTGGATTGAAATGGCGCTAATACCATGACATTAACGCCGCATCCTCTGGTCGCTCCCTTTGCGGGAGCGTGGATTGAAATACCGACTTGGAGGGCAACACTGCCGCCGCTGTTTGTCGCTCCCTTTGCGGGAGCGTGGATTGAAATCTAAGTAAGCATAAAGGTTATGAAATCCGCGTCCTGGTCGCTCCCTTTGCGGGAGCGTGGATTGAAATATAGAGTTGTTGACACAAGATGAATTTGACATAAACGTCGCTCCCTTTGCGGGAGCGTGGATTGAAATTCCGAACTATCCTATAATAATATGCAGTCAACGACGTCGCTCCCTTTGCGGGAGCGTGGATTGAAATAGCACCGATCTAGACAGGCACAAGTATGCAAGCGGGTCGCTCCCTTTGCGGGAGCGTGGATTGAAATTTACAACCATAATATTAAGTTTGTCGCAGGAATGTCGCTCCCTTTGCGGGAGCGTGGATTGAAATGTGATATTGAGGTTAGTGTAACGGAAACCAAAATAGTCGCTCCCTTTGCGGGAGCGTGGATTGAAATAAGAATGTTCAAGAAAATGCAAATTATTTTCGGGTCGCTCCCTTTGCGGGAGCGTGGATTGAAATGCCTGTTGGTCAGATATACCGCGACTGGAAAGAGTCGCTCCCTTTGCGGGAGCGTGGATTGAAATAAGAGCGTCAAAGCCCCAACCCTCGTATACACTCTGTCGCTCCCTTTGCGGGAGCGTGGATTGAAATCAAACTCTGACTACATAATGATGTTAAACCAATCTGGTCGCTCCCTTTGCGGGAGCGTGGATTGAAATTTTGCACGCACATACCTCCTTCTGCCCGTCAAGGTCGCTCCCTTTGCGGGAGCGTGGATTGAAATTCCATCTGCTCGTTACTATCCCTTACAGCATAGTAGTCGCTCCCTTTGCGGGAGCGTGGATTGAAATATACTTGCATGGGCCAGTCTTGTATATCCTAATGATCGCTCCCTTTGCGGGAGCGTGGATTGAAATAAGGCAATGCGGGTGATATTTTCTGTACGTTTTGGTCGCTCCCTTTGCGGGAGCGTGGATTGAAATGCGTTAAAGACACACATTCCCTTTATAATACAATAAGAAAGAACTCAAAAACCCCAGTAAAATCAAGGGTTCGCGGGTTCGCTTTTGCGACAGGAGCGATTTTTATAATCAAGAAGCTCCGCAAGGGACAGTAATATTAACGTGTAGTATACAAGGGGACGGCATAAGCCGTCCCTTGTCGCTGCACATATAACAAATCTGAAATACACATTATGCTTACTTACTTATAGGTGTATTTTGAGTAAACTGTTCTATGGTCTATATAATCGCCAAATTGTGAGCTAAACATGCCGTGTTGTATCTGCTCCCATGTTACTTCATTATCGTTTACAAGTATGCACATCTCCCTTTTTGTGAACGTAGCTGATATCGGAGGAGATTCTTCCGTAAATTGCTTAAGGTATCTGTATTGCGGGGAATACTCAATTCCATCTTCAACGGAGTATAGCGTATATATATCTCCACCAAAACTCAAGTCTAAAATGTATAGAACTGGATAATCACCTTTTATTTCTTCATAATGTTCTGGAGAATAACGCGAGGGGTCATCCAATGTATAATAAAAACC
>JGI24705J35276_12237667_pt1 | contig 12400 bp, 12 predicted proteins | sample TergutNt197P4_FD_35276 | JGI IMG/M metagenome (IMG submission 35276)
GCATGACATTCTGGATGTGCGTGTGGAAGAGACGGACAAAAACGTCTTTGAGCGCTTGAGCGCGTGCCTGGAGTTCACACCCGTCGCGGTCGCATGATCGGGGGCGTCAGGTGTGCAGTGCTTCGATGGCTGCGTTTGGGTTGGCTGCTACAATTTTCAGCAACGCGCGCGCGGGGCCGGACGGCGTCGTTCTGTTTTGCTCCCAGTTTTCCAGCGTTCGCCGTGATACGCCAATCAGGCGCGCGAATTCAGACTGCGAAACTTTCGCGGATTCGCGGAGCGCCTTTACGTCCTGTGCCGCGATAACGGTTTTTTTAGCGCCGGGAACTTCTTCACCGCGCAGACAGCGCCCCGCGTCCTTGACGCTCTGCACCAAGTCAGCAAACATTTGCTGGTTCATGCCGTTAACTCCTCTTGTGCCAGTTTTGCAAGGATTTTTAGTTGCTCATTGGAAAGGTCGTCCATGATGTTCTTTGGGTAAGCGAACACCAATAAGCACAATGATTTTGATGTCTGCCAGTAGTAAATTACACGTGCTCCGCCGCTCTTTCCCCGCCCTGGCAGGGCGAAGCGCATCTTGCGCAGCCCTTTCCCGCCCGGAATCACTGAACCGATGTTGGGGCGCTCCATAATTGCGGACTGAATCGAACGCAGTTCATCGTCGGTGAACGCAAGATATTTCTGGAAGAGGGGCAGCTCGATGAAAACCATGATTAAATCATATACGCTTAAAGCGTATATTGCAACACCTGAATGCGGAAAGTTTCCTGTGTCCTCCTATGCTGATCGACACGCATATCCATCTCGACGCGGCTGAGTTCGATCCGGATCGCGCGGCGCTGCTCGCACGGGCGCGCGCGGCGGGCATCGAGAAGTTTGTCGTGCCCGCCGTCGACCGCGCGGGGTTTGCGCGGGTGCTGGCGCTGGCTGAAACGACGTCCGGCGTCTTTCCGGCGCTCGGAATTCATCCGCTCACCGTCGACCATGCCGATGAAGCCGATCTCGATTTGCTCGACGCGCTGCTTGCGCAAGGCCGCGCCGTGGCCGTGGGGGAAATCGGGCTGGATCATTATGTGCCGGGATTCAACGCTGCGCGGCAGGAGGCGTTCTTTGTCGCGCAGCTTGAGCTGGCACGCCGTCACGGATTGCCGGTCATCCTCCATGTGCGCCGGGCGCAGGACACCGTGCTCGCGGCTTTACGGCGAACCCAGGTCGTGGGGGGGATCGCGCATGCTTTCAATGGCAGTACCCAGCAGGCGGAGGCGTTCATTGAATTGGGATTCAAACTCGGTTTTGGCGGCGCGATGACTTTTGACGGGTCGCGCCGCATCCGCCGTCTCGCGGCTGAGTTGCCGCTGGATGCGATTGTGCTGGAAACCGACGCGCCGGACATGCCTCCGGCCTGGGCGCATGGCGAGCGGAATATGCCGGAAAATCTTTTGCGTATAGCGAAAATTTTTGCCGAATTGCGTAATTTGTCTCTTGAAGAAGTTGTCCGGATCACTTCCGATAACGCCCGCGCGGTGCTGACCTTGCCGGAAAATGGCTGAAATGGGCATTGTCGGAGCGATCGCAAACGTATCGGGGAATTCTTAACTTTTTTGGTAGAGTCATTCAAAAGAAAGCAGTATTTTTACGCGGTATTTTTTGCGCTGCAGCATGTGTTGTCCGAGGCATAGTGACATAATTTAAGACCTTGGGAAAACCCAATCCGGGGGCATTCATCGCAATGCCAAACTCACGAAGCCACAAAGGAGACTGCCTTGAAAATCCTGGTCCCTGTCAAACGTGTGGTCGACTACAACGTCAATATCCGCGTCAAGGCGGATGGCAGCGGGGTAGAGACGGCCAACGTGAAAATGAGTATGAATCCATTTGATGAAATCGCGGTGGAAGAGGCAGTGCGCTTGAAGGAAGCCGGTGTTGCAACCGAAGTGCTTGTCGTGAGTGCCGGTCTGGGAGCCGCGCAGGAGACGTTGCGTACCGCGATGGCAATGGGAGCCGATCGCGGTTTCCTTGTGGAAACCGATGCCGATCTGCAACCGCTGGCGGTTGCCAAGCTCCTGAAGGCGATTGTCGACAAGGAAGCCCCGAAAATGGTCATCGCTGGCAAGCAGGCCATTGACGACGATGCCAACCAGACCGGGCAAATGCTTGCCGCGCTGCTTGGCTGGCCGCAGGCAACGTTCGTTTCCAAACTCATTCCCGGCGCGGATGAAATCACCGTTGCCCGCGAAATCGACGGCGGCTTGGAAAAACTGGCAGTCAAGCTGCCGGCGGTGGTGACGGTCGATCTGCGTCTCAATGAGCCGCGTTATGCCACTTTGCCGAACATCATGAAGGCAAAGAAAAAACCGCTCGAAATCGTGAAGCCCGCCGATCTGGGCGTGGATGTCGCGCCGAGGCTCGCGACTCTCAAAGTGACCGAGCCGCCCAAGCGCAGCGCGGGGATCGTTGTGGCCGATGTCGGCCAACTGGTCGATAAACTCAAGAACGTTGCAAAGGTGATCTGATCATGGCCATTCTCGTCATTGCCGAACACGACAACGCCGCCCTGAAGGCCGCAACTCTCAATGCCGTGACTGCCGCCGGAAAGCTCGGCGGCGATGTTCATCTGCTCGTAGCCGGTGCCAATCTCGGCACGGTGAGCCAGGCTGCCGCCAAGGTCGCGGGCGTTGCCAAGGTGCTTGTCGCCGATGCGCCGCAGTATGAAGCGCAAACTCCGGAAAACCTCGCCGACCTGGTCAAGGGGCTGGCTTCCGGTTACAGCCATATCGTGGCGCCCGCCACCAGCGCAGGCAAAAACCTGACGCCGCGTGTGGCGGCTCTGCTCGATGTTGCCCAAATCAGCGATGTCATTGCCGTCGAAGCGCCGGATACCTTCGTGCGCCCGATCTATGCCGGTAACGCGCTGGCTACGGTGAAGAGCGCCGATCCAATCAAGGTTCTCACCGTGCGCACGACTGCGTTCGACGCTGCCGGGGAAGGCGGCGGCGCGGCCCTTGAGCCGGTGGCGGCGGGGGCTGATCTCGGCCTCGTGCGCCTGGTTGGGCGCGAAGTCACCAAGAGCGCGCGTCCCGAACTGAGCGCTGCCAAGATCGTCGTTTCCGGAGGGCGCGGCCTGGGTAGCGGCGAAAACTTCAGCAAGATGCTCGAACCCTTGGCCGACAAGCTCGGCGCGGCAATTGGCGCAAGCCGTGCTGCGGTGGACGCCGGTTTCGTGCCCAACGACTATCAGGTGGGGCAGACTGGCAAGATCGTTGCGCCGGAGCTTTACTTCGCCATCGGGATTTCGGGGGCGATCCAGCATCTGGCCGGCATGAAGGATTCCAAGGTGATCGTGGCGATCAACAAGGATGCTGACGCGCCGATCTTCCAGGTAGCTGATTTTGGCTTGGTGGCAGACCTGTTCACCGCCGTGCCGGAACTGGTGGCAGCGGTGGGTTGAACTGCTGCCTTACGGGTGGCGGCGTCCGATGAGCGTCGCCATCCTTGAAGTAAACAGCATCAAGACATTCTCATTTATTGGAGGGGGAGTCCCAATGAGTACTTACAATGCACCACTTGCCGATATGCGTTTCGTCCTGAACGAACTGGCTGGGTTGCAGGAAATTATTGATCTGCCTGATTTTGCCGAAGTCGATGCCGATACGGTGGATGCCATTCTCGAAGAAGCCGCCAAATTCGCGTCCGAAGTCATTGATCCCTTGAATCTGAGGGGGGACGTGGACAGCCCGGTCTGGAAAAACGGCGTCGTCACCACAAACCAGGAATACAAGAGCGCCTACAAGCTCTTTTGTGAAAACGGCTGGCATGCCATGCCGGTCAATCCCAAGTTCGGCGGTCAGGGCTTGCCTCACCTCGTCAACATCGCGGTCAATGAAATGTGGCGTTCCGCCAGCATTGCCTTCGCGCTGTGCCCGATGCTGACCTTGGGCGCAATCGAGGCGATTCGTCACCACGCTTCCGAGGAGCTCAAGGAAAAATACCTGCACAAGATGGCTGACGGCACCTGGTCGGGCACGATGAACCTGACCGAGCCGCAAGCCGGTTCCGATCTCACTGCCATCCGCACCAAGGCCGTGGCTGATCCCAGCGGCGACGGTACTTACCGGGTCACAGGCACCAAGATATTCATCACTTGGGGCGAACACGACATGGCGGAGAACATCATCCACCTCGTGCTCGCGCGCCTGCCCAATTCCGATCCGGGCCTGAAAGGCATCTCGCTCTTTATCGTTCCCAAATACCTCGTCAACGACGACGGCAGCCTGGGCGAGCGTAACGACCTGATTTGTTCGTCCATCGAGCACAAACTCGGTATCCACGGCAGCGTCACCTCGGTCATGTCCTATGGCGACAATGCCGGAGCGAAGGGCTGGCTGGTCGGACAGGAAGGCAAGGGCGTGGCCTACATGTTCACGATGATGAACCACGCGCGCCTCAACGTCGGTCTGGAAGGCGTCGGCGTGGCCGAGCGTGCCTACCAGCACGCGCTGACCTATGCCCGCGAGCGTATCCAGGGCGCGATCATCGGCGACAAGACCAAGGAAACCAAGCCCATCCTGTTCCATCCGGATGTGCGCCGTCTCCTGATGAGCATGAAGGCTCGCACCGAAGGCATCCGCGCGCTGGCCTATTTCGTGGCCGGCAACATGGACAAGGCTGCTCACCATCCCGACGCGGCGGTTCGCAAGCAAAGCCAGGCGTATGTCGAACTGCTCACCCCGGTGGTCAAGGCTTGGAGTACCGAAAGCGGCATCGACATCGCGACCGATGGCATTCAGGTACACGGCGGAACCGGCTTCATCGAAGAGACCGGCGCGGCGCTCTACCTGCGCGATGCCCGCATCACCACGATCTACGAAGGCACGACCGCCATACAGGCCAACGACCTGGTGGGCCGCAAGACCGCGCGTGAAAAGGATGAAGCGGGCAACGTCGGCTTTACCGCTCGTGGGCTGTACAAGGAAATTGCCGCCTACGCCGACAAACTTTCGGGCGATGCCAGATTGGGCAATATTGGCAAACTCCTGAAGGAAGCCGTCCAGGCGCAGATCGACGCGACCGAATGGTTGATCGGCGTCTATGGCAGCGCGCCGGAAATCGTGCATGCCGGTTCCGTTGTCTACACCAAGCTCACCGGCATCGTCGTGGGTGGCTGGCTGATGGCCAAGTCCGCCCAGATCGCGCAGGCGAAGCTGGATGCGGGCGCGACCGACGGCTACTACAAGGCCAAACTGGCGACGGTTCGTTTCTTCGCTCAACACTTGATGGTACATGCCAGGGCGATGGCGACGGAAATCGTCCAGGGCGGCGAGTCGGTGTTCGGCCTCGAAGAGCCACTGTTCTAAGGGTGAAACGGCATCTTTCCTTCGGGAGCGATGCCGTTTCAAAAGAGGGGAAGGGAGAAGGGCGGCGGAACAATATCCGCCGCCTTTTTTCGCGCGCCCAGCATGGGCGCGTTCCTGCGGGGCAGGGCCGACCATAAATTTTTTATGGCCTTATAATGATAAAAAAAGACCGCATTGGCGTTCTTTATAGAGTTTGTTCTTACAGGATTTGGAAAGGGCTTTTGCAAACCATGCATATGGCGGATGCGCTTCTTTCTCCGGCGCTAGGGTTGGCTATGAACGCACTCAGCGTTGCGGCCATCGGCGCATCGGTGGCAAAGGTCGAAAAAGACGAATTGAGTGAGAAAAAAATCCCCATTATGGGCGTCGCGGGAGCCATGATTTTTGCGATGCAGATGGTCAATTTCACGATTCCCGCCACAGGTTCGTCGGGACACATCGGTGGCGGGATTTTGCTGGCGGGTTTGCTCGGCGGCGTTCCGGCTTTTCTCTCCATTGCGGCGGTGCTTATCATTCAATGCCTTTTCTTTGCCGACGGCGGATTGCTGGCTCTTGGCTGCAACATTTTCAATATGGGCCTCATTCCCTGTCTCGTCATCTATCCGCTTATTTTTAAGCCCTTGCTGAAAAACGGAATCGGCTATAAACGTTTGTCCTTGGCTTCGGTCATTTCGGTGGTGATTGGCTTGGAACTTGGCGCGTTTTGTGTTGTGCTGCAAACCCTGGCCTCGGGTATTACAGAGCTTCCCTTCAGCACCTTCCTTGCGCTCATGCTGCCCATTCATCTCGTCATCGGACTCGCCGAGGGCTTCGTAACAGCGGTAGTGCTGTGTTTCGTCTACAAAATGAGCCCGGACATCATCGACTCCTCACAGTCCCGGCAATGTCTGAACGTTTCGGCAAAAAAAGTGCTCGTGACCCTGGCCCTGTTGACAGTGACAGCCGGTGGTGTGCTCTCCCTGTTCGCGTCCACAAACCCGGACGGTTTGGAGTGGGCCATCGGAAAGACCACACAAAAAGTTTTCGGCACGGAAGCTGCTCTCGACCCAGGGCTTAGCCCGGAGGAGGGCCTCTTCGAGAGTGCCGCCAGCCTGCAGAAAAAAACCGCGTTCCTGCCCAATTACACGTTTGCGTCAAACCCCGACAACCCAGCGGGAACACCTGCCTCCGGGCTTATCGGCGCAGCCATTGTCTTTGCCTTCGCCGGGATGACGGGACTGCTCATCTCCAAAGTGAAGAGAAGCAAAAAAGCAGGGGCGCATGTCTGACATCAGCGCCAGAATCCACGAACTTCGGGCGCTGGAAAACCTCTCGACGGGGAGGACGGTGATACACCGTCTGCACCCTTTCGTAAAACTGGTCTCCGCCTTTGTCTTGATCGTATTCGTCGCCTCCTTCGGGCGATACGATTTTGTGCGCCTGGTGCCGTATCTGTTCTATCCCTTTGTGATGATGGCCCTCGCGGAACTGCCATATAAACTGTTTCTATCCCGTGTGCTGATTGCCTTGCCTTTCTGCCTGTTCGCGGGCCTCTCCAATGTAATCTTTGACCGGGCGACAGCGTTGTCGATTGGCGATGTGGCAATCAGCTATGGCGTTTTATCGCTGATGACGATCCTCCTGAAAATGTATCTTTGCGTCATGGCGGCGCTCTTGCTTGTGGCGACAACGCCGTTTCCCGAACTGACGGTACAGTTGCGCCGCTTCCATGTGCCAATGGTTTTTGTCATGGTTTTTGAGATGACCTTTCGATACATTGGCGTTTTGCTGGAAGAAGTCCATGCCATGATCACGGCGTATAAGTTGCGTTCCGGCACGAAAAAAACCATCGACATGAGGCATATGGGCTCTTTTTTGGGTCAGCTTCTCCTGCGTGGGTTTGACCGGGCCGAACGTGTCCATCGGGCGATGCGCTGCCGAGGCTATTCCCTCAGGCATATCCCGCCCGCGCCCCGGCAGCTTCGCCATTCGGATGTGCTGGCTCTGACGGCGGTGTGTCTACCGGCGTTGTTATTGCGCTTTTTATCCTGATTCCTGATAAAGAACTTAACGATGGGGTCGTGGTGCTCACAGTCACAAATTTAACAGTCGGATACCCCGATGGCACACAAGCCATTGATGCGGTTCGCTTCTCGATAGGCCAGGGAGAAAACGTCGCCCTCATCGGAGCCAATGGCGCGGGAAAAACCTCGCTCTTGCTCGCCCTTGTGGGCGTGCTGCCCTCAACGCACGGCGAAATCCGTGTCGGCGAAACCCCCCTCACCAAAAAGAACCTGCGCCAGATACGCGCGCGAATGGGTTTGGTATTTCAAAACCCGGACGACCAACTCTTTATGCCCAATATATTCGAGGATGTCGCCTTCGGACCGCGCAGTTTCGGCTGCGAAGAAGCCGAAACGGCTGAGCGCGTGAAGGCCGCACTGTCACGCCTGGGCATCGAACATTTAGCGGAGCGCTCTCCCCTCAAACTCTCCGATGGAGAGAAACGGCTGGCCGCTATTGCCACGGTGCTTGCCATGAAGCCGGAGTTTTTGCTGTTTGACGAACCCACCGCTTTTTTAGACCCCCGCGCCCAGCGCAAGCTCTCAGCCCTGCTCTCGGATTTGCCGCAAGGCAAACTGATCGCGACCCACGACTTGGCCTTCGCGGAAGAAATATGCTCACGGGTGCTGCTGCTGCAAAACGGCAAACTCATTGCGGATGACGGGAAAGAGTTGCTGCGCGATACGGCAGTGCTGGAAACGGCAGGACTATAACGGCATCGAATCCGACACGCGGCGAGTTAAACACCCGGCGCTACGCGCCCCCCTCCCCAGAAGGGGAATGGGGAGGATTCAGGCTAACTTGAGGCCGGTTACGATTCTTCCTGCAAACCCTTGGGTAGCGGAAAAACCGTTGTTTCCTCCGCGCCGTCCAGTTCGCGCGCCGTGGCGCCGGTGAGCGTCTGCAAGTGTTGGATGACTTCGGCAATCAGCGTTTCCGGGGCGGACGCGCCAGCGGTGACGCCGATCTTTTTTTTGTCCGCAAGCCAGGCCGGGTCGATGTCGTTGGAATCGTCTACCAGATGGGCGGTAACGCCGCGCAGCGCCGCGACTTCGCACAGGCGGTTGGAGTTGGAACTGTTTTTCGAGCCGACCACGAATACGACATCGGCACCGGCTTGCTCCGCGAGGCATTTAACGGCGTCCTGCCGGTTCTGGGTGGCGTAGCAAATGTCGTCTTTTTTGGGGCCGGTGATGGCGGGGAAACGCTCGCGCAGGGCGGTGACGATGTTGGCGGCGTCATCGACGGAAAGCGTGGTCTGGGTGACGTAGGCGAGCTGTTCGGGGGATGCGGGGCACAGGGCGGCGGCAGCAGCGATGGTTTCAACCAGATGAATGCCGCCCTCGATTTGCCCCATCGTGCCTTCGACTTCGGGATGCTGGCCGTGGCCGATCATGACGATCTCGCGTCCTTGGGTGTGCATCCGCGCGACTTCCACATGGACTTTGGTGACGAGCGGGCAGGTGGCGTCGAACACGCGCAGTCCCCGCCGGGCGGCTTCCCGCTGCACGGAAAGCGGCACGCCGTGGGCGCTGAAGATGACGGTCGCGCCGTCGGGAATTTCGTCGAGGCTTTCGACGAAAATCGCGCCGCGCGCCCGCAGCCCGTCGACGACGTGGCGGTTATGGACGACTTCGTGACGCACGTAGATGGGCGCGCCGTATCGGGCAAGCGCGCGCTCGACGATCTCGATGGCGCGTTCAACGCCCGCGCAAAAACCGCGCGGCTTGGCGAGAAGAATTTCGATGGGCGTCTGCGTGGCAGCCATGTTCAGCGGGGGCAGGGCATGTTCAGGCCACAGCCGCGCCGATGATTTCGACTTCGAGGCGGATGGGTTTGCCCGCCAGCGGGTGATTGAAGTCGATCAGCGCAGAGGCATCGTCGACTTCGCGCACGAAGCCGGAGTATTTCGAGCCGTCGGGGGCGACGAATTCCATGATGCTTAAGGCTTCTATTTCCTGCGAGAGCATATGTTTGCGCTGTACACGCTCGACGAGTTCGGGGCGGTGCGGGCCGAAGGCTTCTTCGGCGGAAAGCTCGAATACCTGGCGAGCGCCGATGGGCAGGCCGATGATGAGCTTTTCCATCGTCGGCAGCATTTCGCCCGCGCCCAGTTTAAGCGTGGCGGGCGTGGCCTCGAACGTGGAGAGCAGCGGCTGGCCGTTGGGCAAGGTAATGCGGTAGTGCAGGGTGACGAGGCTGTCTGCGAGGACGGTTTGGTTCAAGTGGGGTTCTCCGGTGGGGTGTCCGTCGTTGCGCGGAATTGACCGATGAGCATCAGGATGACGCCCAGGACGATTGCCGAATCGGCAAGGTTGAAGGCGGGCCAGTAGTACGGCCCTGCGTGAAAGGAGAGGAAGTCGACGACCGCGCCGTGGTTGAAGCGGTCGATGACGTTGCCGAGCGCGCCGCCGATGATGAGGGCGAAGGCGGACGGCAACAGACGCTCAAAGCGATGCTGCCAGGTGAGCGCCAGCAGCCACGCGCTGACCGCCAGTGCCAGCCCGGCAAAGAACCAGTGTTGCCAGCCGGAGCGATCCGCCAGAAAACTGAAAGCTGCGCCGCGGTTGAAGGCCAGGACGAGGTTGAAGAAAAAGGTGACTTCGACCTGCCTGCCATGCGTGAAGGACGGAGATGCGAGCACCCAGGCTTTCGTCAGTTGATCGAGCACAATCACCAAAATGATGAGCGCAAGCCACGGCGTCATGGCCCGGAGAGCGTTACGGATGTCAGGCATAGCGGCGCTCTTCCCCCTTGCCGAAGAGGTTCTCTACGCAACGCCCGCAGAGCGTAGGGTGTTCGGCGTTTTGCCCCACGTCTTCGCGCACATGCCAGCAACGCTCGCATTTGTTGCCTGGGGCGGGAACGACCTGGATGCTGAGCGCGCCACGTTCAAGCGTGGCAGCGGAAGTGATGAATACAAATTTTAGATCATCTCCGAGCGCGTGAAGCGCCTCAAACTGCTCGCCTTCGGCAATGATGGTGACAGCGGCTTGCAAATCCGCGCCGATTTTTCCCTCAATACGCAGTTCTTCCAGTTTTTTCAGCACATCTGCCCGCACGGCGGTGATATGCGTCCAGCGCGCTCTGAGCGCCGCTTCATCGGGCACTTCGGGCAGGGTGTGCCAAGTCTGGAGCATCACCGAGTCTTCCGCGTTGCCGCTGAGGATTTGCCAGATTTCCTCGGCGGTGAAGGCGAGGATCGGGGCCATCAGCCGGGTGAGGGTCTGGGTGATGTGCCAGAGCGCGCTTTGCGCGGAACGGCGGGCGCGGGAGTTTTCCGCTGTCGTATAGAGGCGGTCTTTCAGGATGTTGAGGTAGAACGCCCCCAGGTCTTCGGAACAGAAAGTTTGCAGCGCCTGGGCGACGCGGAGGAATTCGTAGCGTTCAAAATCGGCTTTGCCCTGCGCTTGCAGGTCGTGGGTGAGGATGAGCGCATAGCGGTCGATTTCCAGCCATTCAGCTACGGGCAGCATGTCCTTAGAAACATCGAAGTCCGAAATGTTGGCAAGCAGGAAGCGCATGGTGTTGCGGATACGGCGGTAGGCTTCGATGGTGCGCTTGAGAATTTCATCCGAAAGGGCAAGCTCGCCCGAGTAGTCGGTGGAGGCGACCCACAGGCGCAGGATTTCCGCGCCGTATTTGTTGGAGACTTCCTGCGGCAGGATGACGTTTCCAAGTGATTTACTCATCTTGCGGCCTTGCCCGTCGACGGTGAAGCCGTGGGTGAGCAGGGCGCGGTAGGGCGGGTGGCCGTCGATGGCCGCGCCCGTAAGGAGCGAGGAGTGAAACCAGCCGCGATGCTGGTCGGAGCCTTCGAGGTAGAGATCGGCGGCAGGGCCTTCTTTATGGCCGTCCGGGTGCGAGCCGCGCAGTACATGCCGGTGCGTGGTTCCGGAATCGAACCAAACGTCCAGCGTGTCGCCGATCTTCTCGTAATCGGCGGCCTCAGCCCCGAGCAACTCGGCGGCATCCAGCTTGAACCAGGCTTCGATCCCCTCTTTCTCAACTCGTTGCGCGACTTTTTCCATCAATTCGACGGTGCGCGGATGCCATTCGCCGGTTTCCTTGTGGAGAAAGAAAGGAATCGGCACGCCCCAGGTACGTTGGCGCGAGATGCACCAGTCCGGGCGGCTGGCAATCATCGCGTGCAGGCGGGCTTGCCCCCAGGCGGGGAAGAATTCAGTGCCCTCTACGCCCTTGAGTGCGCGTTCCCGCAAGGTGGAACCGTCCGCAGTCTTGCGGTCCATGCCCACGAACCATTGCGTGGTGGCGCGATAGACGAGCGGGGTTTTGTGCCGCCAGCAGTGCATATAACTATGGGAGATTTTTTCGTGCGAGAGCAACGCGCCTGTTTCGGCGAGTCTTTCGACGATGGCGGAATTGGCTTTCCAGATGTTCAGTCCGCTGAAAAACGGCAGATCGGCGGAAAAGTGGCCGTCGCCCTGGACGATGGAAAGAATTTCATCACTGCCGCGCCCATAGGCAAGCCACGAATTGAAGTCATCCACGCCGTGCGCCGGAGCCGAATGCACGATGCCCGTTCCGGTGTCGACCCCCACATAATTGGCGAGGAATACCGGTGAAGGACGATCAAAGAAGGGATGACGGAACGCGATTCGGTCGAGCGCTGCGCCTTTTGCCGTAGCGACAACCGTGCCATCCAGCTTATAACGCGCGAGCGCCGAATCGCTCAGTTCCCGTGCCAGCACGAGCAACCGCTCGCCCACGTCTACCAGCACGTAATCGAGTTCGGGATGGACGTTGAGCGCCTGATTGGCGGGAATCGTCCAGGGCGTTGTCGTCCAGATGACGGCGGCGGCGGGTTTTTCCAGTTTTGGCAAACCGAATGCTGCTGCAAGCCGGACGGCATCATCATCGCTTACCGGAAAGGCGACGTCGATGGCGGGCGAAGTTTTATCGGCGTATTCCACTTCGGCCTCGGCGAGCGCGGAGCCGCAATCGAAACACCAATTCACCGGCTTCAGCCCCTTGAACACGTA
>JGI24705J35276_12237666_pt1 | contig 12397 bp, 4 predicted proteins | sample TergutNt197P4_FD_35276 | JGI IMG/M metagenome (IMG submission 35276)
TCGAAGCTGAAAAGCAAGAGAAGCCGAAGCTGCTCAGCGACTATTACGCCGACAATCCCGGGTTTCTGCCGACCGAAGATGTCGTCCATGCCATGCTGTCACTGATGCGGCAGGTTGCGGCTCTGCATGATCTTGGTCGCGTGGCGAAACTCGGGCTGCATGACGTCGTCGAAACGGCAGATGGACAGTTCGTTCTGCGCGATCCGGAAGGCATCGAGCCTGCCTCGAACTTGAAGGAAATCCAGCGCGTCCAGCCTCACGCCCGCTCGGCGCTGAAGGTCGTGGGCGAATACCGCGTCACGGCAGAGGAGGGGTACGGCAAGCGTGTCGAAGATCTGCGCGCCGCCGACGATGGTGTGGCGGCGATCACCAAGCCGCTCTATCTCCCTGAATTGCGTAGTTGGGAGATTGACCTGGGCCATCACGATGAGGCCACAGACGTCTATCTGATCGGCATGATCCTCGCATCCGTCGCCTGCGGTTTTGATCCATGCGACCCTGATGCCGTAGAGAGGTTCTCGCTTCATCGTGCCAATCTGTTTGCCATTCAGCCGCGCCTGCACCCGGTATTGGCCTCGATCATCATCGAGGCAACGGCGCTGAATCGGTATGATCGCGCGACAGATGTCGCCAGTCTGGCAACGCGTCTGGAAACCTATCGCGACCAGCCAGCCGATCTCGACGTCGAGCGCATCCTCGCGGGCGTCAAGGAGGTGAGAAACCGGCGCACAGCTGTCCTGTCGCACCTTCGCGACCGCTTGTTCGACCTGTCGCGGCGTAATCGTCTGATCTATTTCAGGCCGACCCAGGCCAGCGTCAACATGACGGAAGCGTCGATTCCGATCGTCATGCGCGTCGAATCCGTGCGCAGCGATCAGCTTTGCACCTGGCGTGATCAGTTCATTTCGGACGCCCTTTCTGGCAAGGCGATCGCGCTCAACAAGTGGCTGCGCTTCGAAGACCAACCGCATCTGCCGTCGTCTTTCGACAAGATCATCCAGGATGCGCGCCGCGACCGCGCCGAATATGGTTTCAACCAGTTACGGTTGATCATCGCCTTTCTGCGTTGGCACAATCTCAAGGAGGCGCCCGACCAGCGCATTGTCTCGCCGCTGTTGTGGCTGCCTGTCGAACTCGTCAAAGCCAAAGGCGTGCGCGACCAGTATGTGATGCGTTGCACGGATCACGTCGCCGAATATAACCCGGCACTTCGTCACGTCTTGCGTCAGCTTTATGACATTCAGCTGCCTGAACAGGTGGATCTGACGACGGCCAGTCTTGCGGACATCCATGCGGACTTGACCCGACAGATCCAGAAAAGCGAACCCGGCGTGCGGCTCGAATTACAGGATCGTCCGCAGATCCGCCTCATCCTGCAAAAAGCCGTGCAGCGCGTGAACAGCTTCAATCGCCGTCGTGGCAGAACGAAGCAGATGGCAAGTTCACGTATCGACTTCAGCTACGCTCGCGACGACTATCGTCCGCTTGGCTACGCCTTGTTTGAGAAATTCGTCAAGCCGTCGCCGCTGCCCCAGCGCCTGGCTGCGGGCGGCTCCTACAAGCCGTCAGCCAGCTATATGGCGGCCCGGAGCGAAGCAATGACCGTCGCTGTCGGTGTCGACGAGGGCCATCGCTTCTCCTGGGAAATCGACCTGACGCAAGTGACGCTGGCCAATCTGAACTATCGGAAAATGTCGCTGGTGCGCGATTTCGCTGAACTGATCGACAGCTCCGACAGCCTGCCCGCGTTTGACGGGATATTCTCAATCGAGCCGCGCCCCTTTGTGCAGGAAGTGCCGCCGCCGATCCGGGAGCCGGACAAGTGGAACGTCGTGACCGCGGATGCTACGCAGGACGCCGCGATTGCTCTCGCCCGCACTGGCCGCAGCTTTGTCATTCAAGGGCCGCCCGGCACCGGCAAGTCGCAAACCATCACCAACCTGATTGCCGACTACGCTGCGCGCGGCAAGCGCGTGCTCTTCGTCTGCGAAAAGCGCGCCGCGCTGGATGTCGTCTTCCACCGCCTCGGACAGGCCGGCCTCGACGGACTGGCCTGCATCATTCACGACTCGCAGGAAGACAAGAAGGAATTCATCCTCGATCTGAAGGGACATTACGAACGGTGGGGCAAGAACGAAGATGCGCTGGAGCGCCACCGGAGTATCCGTGACAGAACGGTTGCCGCACTCGACGCCCAGATATCAGCCATTGCCGCATACGATGCGGTCGTCAGCAAGTCAAAAGGCGGAAAAGACACTGAGAGCATACGCGATCTTGTTCGTCGGGCAGCGGCTTTGCCCGCCGTTCAGGACGGGTTCGTCATTCGCCAGCGCGAACGGTTGCCCTCGCTTGCCGCCTGGAATGCAAACCGACCCCTGGCGCAACAGACCATGCGCGCTCTTGGCGACTGCTCGAGTGCGACCAGTCTGGCGGCCCATCCTTTCTCGCGGCTCAACGGCACGATTGTAGCGAGCGAGACGCCCTACGCCTCGATCGAGGCGATGATTGACGCGGCGGAAGAGCATCTGTCACGGCTCGATCGCGAGTTGCAGTCAGGCGGCCTGGTTACGCAGAAGACGCTGATCGCCGATGCGCTGCTGATGTCCGAGGCCGCTGAGCAATTGTGCGCGACAGGTCTTGCCCGGTCACTTGATCTGCTCGATGCGACTTCTCAGGCATCGCGGTCGCTCGAGCGCGAGCTGGCAGAACTCAAGGCGTTTGACGACAAATGCCAGCAGGCCGCACAACAGGCCGCCAACTGGTCCAAGGCCGAGCTTTCGCCGGCTGATACCAAGGCGGCGCTCGCGCTGGCGCGCACCAAGGAAGAGTCCTTCTTCAGGATATTCAGCGGCGATTGGCGGCGTCTTACAAAGACCGTGCGTGAGCGTTATAATTTCAGCGCTCACGCCGTTGCGCCGACGATCACCAGCGTACTCGAAGCACTCGACAGGCGTCATGAAGCCGACGCCGTTCTGCAGGCGAAGCTCGGCTCGATCGAGCAGCATCTACATACTTCGAGCCTTGAGGCATTCCTTACCTTGCGCGATCGGCTACGGGTTGAGCCGCCGCCGGCGGTCGCACGCATGATTGATGTCGCGCCTGACTTGGCCGATACATATGCAGCGCTTTCCCAGGCCGCACACCAGGCGCCCATCCTGCGCGGGCTGTCGCAGACCGTGACGCAGGCGCTCGACGCAGAGGATCTGACCTTCGATCGGCTTGGCGAATTGCTACGCGACCTGCGCGAATGCTTGGAGGATCTGCCCGACATTCTTCCATTCCTGAGCCAAATCCACCGGGCTGATCCGCATTTCGCCGAAGCGTTCCGCAACATTGCCCTGCCGCTGCCGTCACTGGAGGCGCTGATCGTTGATGAAGCGATTGCCCGGATCGAGCGGGCGAATCCCGAGATCAGGCGCTTCGATATCGACCGCCTGATCGGCCTGACCCGCAAAGCCGAGACCGCGCGCGAACGCCTGCGCAGCGAAAACTCGGACATGGTTGGCTCGGTGCTGCATCATAACTTCCGCGAGCACATCCGTTTATCCGAGCTGTCCGTTTCGATGCTTGACGGCCAAGGCCGCGAATTCAAGAAGCGCTACGCTGGCGGCCGCCGCGAGCTGGAGCATGAATTCGGCAAGACCATGCGGTATCGCTCGATCCGTGAACTGTCGGGTGGCGATTCAGGCATCGTCGTCAACGATCTGAAACCGATCTGGCTGATGAGTCCACTGTCGGTTTCCGACACGCTGCCGCTACATTCGAACCTTTTCGATGTGGTGATCTTCGACGAAGCGAGCCAGATCCCGGTCGAGGAGGCCGTACCCGCACTGTGTCGTTCAGGCCAGGTCATCATTGTCGGGGATGAGATGCAGCTGCCGCCGACAAACTTCTTTGCAGCTTCGCTGGACGACGAAGATATGCAAATTGTTGCCGAGGAGGACGGACAAGAGATTGCCATATCACTCGGCGCTGATAGCCTGCTGAGCCAAGCCGCCCATAATCTGCCGGCGACCTTGCTGGCCTGGCACTATCGCAGCCGATTTGAATCGCTGATCAGCTTCTCCAATGCAGCGTTCTATGGTGGGCAATTGGTGACTATTCCAGATCGCTCCCTGCGTGCGGGGAATGTCCCGTCGGCACCGGCCCAATCCAATGATGACAGCGCCGCCAGCGCCGGCATCGACCGGCTACTGAAAGCACCGATTACGACGCATCGCATTGCCGATGGCGTCTACGAACAGCGCATCAATGTCCCCGAGGCGCGTTACATCGCCGGCCTGGTGCGCGAATTGCTGGCCAGGAACACCGGCAAGAGTCTGGGTGTTGTCGCCTTCTCCGAGGCACAGCAGGGCGAAATCGAGGATGCGCTTGAGCGGCTGGCAACCGAGGACCAGGCGTTTGCTGCCGCATTGGAGCACGAATACGCCCGCGAGGATGACGGCCAGTTCAATGGCCTGTTCGTCAAGAACCTGGAAAACGTCCAGGGCGATGAGCGCGACATCATTTTGATGAGCGTTTGTTATGCACCGGACCGCGACCGCAAGATGGCAATGAACTTCGGTCCAATCAACCAGCGCGGCGGCGAGAAGCGCCTCAACGTCATATTCAGTCGCGCCCGCCACCACATGGCAATCGTCTCGACCATAGGGCCTGAGGCGATCACCAATGTTCACAATGATGGCGCTCGTGCGCTGCGCAATTTCCTCGCCTTTGCGGAGGCTCAATCGAATGGCGCGTTCGACCATGCCCAGGCGGTCTTGACCACGCTCAGCCCCGAAGCGGCGCAGACCTTCGGCCTCCAGGCTCCCGCGGACCCGGTGCGCGCAGCCATTGCCGAAAGCCTTCGGTCGCGCGGCCATGCGGTTCACGAATATGTTGGTGGAGCCAGCTTCCGTTGCGATCTCGCTGTCGTCGATCCGAACGGGGGTGGTTATGCATTGGCAATCCTGCTTGACCGAAGCGTCGATGGCGAGAACGTCGAGGAACGCTTCGTCTTCCGCCCCACAATCCTGCGTTCCTTTGGCTGGCGTGTGATCGACATCCCGGTCGCAGCCTGGCTGCGGGCGAAAGAGCAGACCATCGCCCGCATTGAAACGGAGCTACGACGCTCAAGTTGGGATCTGGTCGATCCGAACCCCTACCCGGACGGGGCACCTTTCACGCCGAGGTCGCAGAATCGGGATGTATCATCCGCCCCGGTTGTCGCTGGCCCGCTGGCTGCTTCAACGGCTCCGTCACAACCGGACACGCTGAAAGCTGCTTCGTCGCTCAAGATGGAGGAGTTTCAGATGGTCGAGGGCACCTCGTCCAGGTTCTGGCGCATAGGCCTCGACGGTTGCGACATCGTCATTGAATTTGGTCGCATCGGCGCGAAAGGCCAGCGTCTGGTCAAGACCTTCGACACCGAGGAGCGCGCCAAATCGGAGGCCGACAAGCTGACGTTGGAAAAAACCGGAAAAGGCTATCGGGAAGTAACCTCCGTCTGAAACAGCTGCCGGCTGAAAGATCAATGCAATGGTGGGCGCAAGACTCAGCGAGGAAGGTTCAGCATCTTGATCAAGGTATGAGCGATTTCGTCAGGGCCGGCCTTTCCAGGCTTGTACCAAGTCTGCGTCCAGTTCAGGGATCCAAGAATCAGCAGTCGCAGCAGGGAGGGCGAAATATCAGGCGGGAGTTGCAGTTCTGCGATGATCCGCTTGAAGACAGCTTCGTAAGCCAGGTTCAGAAGCAGGAGCGTCTTTTTCGTCCTTGGGCTGACATTCGGTATCTTGAGGAGAATTCCCGCCGCCATGAAATCATCGTCGCCGCACATCGAGCGCAAATGTGCGGCGCACGCAGCGAGCAATCGGTCTACCGGATTATCTGCAGTAGCGATGGCGCTCTCGACACTGATCATCAGGCGACGTTGACTTTCTTCGTAAACGGACTCGAACAACTCTTCCTTTGAGTTGAAGTGATAATGGAGCGATCCTACCGGAATGCGTGCAGCGCGTGCGATGTCGCGCAATGACGTGGCGTCGTAGCCCTGTTCTCGAAACATCTTGGCCGCGATCGTCAGGATATAGTGCGAGCGATCGAAGTCTGTAGACGGTGCGCCCATTACTCTGGCTGCAGCGCGTCGTGAACTGGCGTCTCTTCGGATGCGTTCCCGCGCCGCGAGCTGCGCGGTGGTCCAGGCCCCCTTATTGCCGGCTAAGACTTGAGATACGGCTTCCACACGCCTTTCCAGCGTCTCAAGATTGTGACGCAGCCAAACATAACGGACCCCGGAAGCAGAGACAAAAAGGCGACGTGCTCGGAGCTCCCTGGCGACACGGTCTTGTCCTGCAGCGGGATCGCTGAACGCCATCTCAAGGATGGCCCGTTCGAGCTCGGGGGCAATTCGCGCGCGAGCTCGCCGCGCAGGCATAACGCGTTTGGTAGTTCTGCGGCCTTTGTCGAGATTTTGTGGTTGCGACATAACCGAGCCATTCGAACGATTGAAGCATTGATAGTCGTTCCCGTAGCAAAAGCAACGAGCCCGCACAGGTTGCCGCGCATCTCATGGCGGCGCTACACCTGAGCATTGTGATGCAACGATCCGCCGTTGCGACGCAGCATAAATAACCGAATAAGTCGCGCGTGTTGTTCGGTACGCTGCCCTCAATGAATGGGAGGGGGGGCTGAGACATGGACGTGTACGTCTACGACGCGGTTCGTACGCCGCGCGGCAAAGCGGGGCGAGGGGGAGCGCTGCGGCACATCACGCCAACAGCATTGCTGGTCACCGTCCTGAAGGCGGTGCGCGACCGGAATCACCTTGATACTTCGTTGTTGGACGACGTTCTCATTGGCAACATCGAGTCTGTTCACGAGCAAGCCTCCGACATAGCCCGCACGGCCGTCCTTATGGCCGGCTACGACCAAAGCGTTCCTGGTGTGCAACTCAATCGGTATTGCGCGTCCGGTTTGGATGCCTGCAACCTGGCTGCCGCTCAGATCGCCTCGGGAATGTGCTCGCTCATTGTCGCTGGCGGAGTCGAATCCCTGTCACGTGTAACAATTCAATCGGCGGGCGGGGCCATTCATAGCGACCCGGTCGTATCGGCCGGGACCGGCTTCGTTCCGCAAGGTGTGGGGGCGGACATCGTGGCCACGCTATGTGGATTTAGCCGGACCGACGTCGATAGTTACGCACTTTCGTCGCAGCGCCGGGCTGCTGCGGCGTGGAAAGAGGGAAGATTTGCGAGGTCGATCGTGTCCGTGAAGGACCAGAACGGTTTCGTCGTCCTCGACGGGGACGAATACATCCGAGCGGACACGACGATGCAGTCGCTCGCGTCATTGTCTCCCGCATTTGCCGCGACCGGCGAGCGTGATGGATTCGATGGGATCGCGCTGTCCCGTTACCCCGAAATCGAGCGGGTCAATCATGTCCATCATGCGGGCAACTCCTCTGGCATTGTCGATGGCGCATCGGCCGTTCTGCTTGGGAATAAGGCAATAGGAGAAAAGATCGGTGTTAAGCCCCGGGCCCGCATCCGGGCTTATGCCAACATCGGCAGCGAACCCACGATCATGTTGACCGGGCCCGCACCAGCAACCCAGCGTGCGTTGGGCCGGGCGGGCATGACAGCGTCGGACATCGGTCTGGTGGAAATCAACGAGGCGTTTGCTGCTGTGCCTATGCAGTTCATGGAAGTCATGAATTTTTCGCACGACATGGTCAACGTGAACGGTGGCTCCATTGCGATGGGGCATCCGCTTGGTGCGACCGGGGGCATGATTCTGGGAACGCTGGTCGATGAGATGGAGCGTCGCGACGTGGAGGTCGGGCTCGTGACCTTGTGCGTCGGCGCTGGCCAGGGTGTTGCCACCATTGTCGAGCGGGTGTGAGAGCGCAATGATCAGGACAGAGATACACGGCGGCGATGTGGCCGTCATCGTGTGGGACCTTCCCGGCCGACCGGTCAACGTCATGAACGTGGCCAGTTCAGAGGCCTTCAAGGCCGCGACAGAGGCCGCCATTGCCAACCCGGCCATCAAGGGAATTGTGATTGCGTCGGCCAAGAGCGATTTCGTCGTTGGCGCGGATCTCGACGAAGTCATGTCGGATACCAGCCCGGAGGCGCTGTATGCTTTCAGTCGACTTGGCCAGACTATGTTGCGAAGGCTTGAGACGTGCAAGAAGCCCTTCGTCGCCGCGTTGAACGGGAGTGCATTGGGTGGGGGCCTCGAAATTGCACTTGCGTGCCACCATCGCATAGCAAGTCGAAATTCCCGCGCGATCTTCGGTCTTCCTGAAGTCACCCTTGGACTGTTGCCAGGAGCGGGCGGGACGCAAAGGCTTCCTCGCCTGCTTGGTGTGCGGAAGGCGCTTCCGTTGTTGTTGGAAGGGCTTCGAGTCACTGTTGATCAGGCGTTCGACATCGGGATCATTGACGAGATCGTCGATCCCGAGACGCTGCTCGATCGCTGCATTGCCTGGATACGCGCTTCCCGGCCTGAGGATGCCGTCCGGGCATGGGACCTGAAGGGCTTCCGTCTGCCTGGTGGCGACATCAACACTGTTTCCGCCTATTCGATCTTCGGGCTCGAGACGGCGCGGATGAAGGCCAGGACAGGGGGGAATTATCCGGCGCCACTCGATATTCTGGCCAGCGTCTATGAAGGCTGCCAGACGGATATCGACAGTGGTCTGAAAGCTGAAGCGAGTCATTTTGCTGCTTGTGGCAGCTCAACCGTATCTCGGAATCTGACGAGAACGTCATTCTTTGCCGTTGCCGATGCCGCAAAGCTCCGGAGTCGGCCCAAAGGAGTGCCAAAGACCGAATTCAAAACTATTGGAGTGCTGGGGGCAGACCCGACTGGCATCAGCATCGCTCAATCGGCGCTGCGGGCCGGCCTTGAAGTCGTGCTTTTCGATCCGGCACCGAATGCCACGAATGCTGGCGGAGCCGCGCCGGAGACCGCATCGCCCTCAAGCACAACGATCAGGGTTGTTGCTTCCTGCGAGGATCTTCGCGGTTGCGATCTTGTAATTGACTGCACGCCGGACGGGCTCTCGGCGGGAGTGAGCATACTTCGGCAGATCGAAACCATTGTCGGGCCGGGGGCGCTGATTGCGTCGAACACGTGGAGAGACCTCGCTGGCAGCACCGAGTTGCCGGATCGTGCCATTGGTCTCCGCTTTGCTGGTGTACGGGAGAGAGCGCGTCTCGTTCAGGTGGTCCAGCGAAGCGGAGCGAACGAGGCCACCGCAGCGAAAGCGATGGATTTCGCAAAGAGGATCGGAAAGATCCCGCTGCTGGTCGCCGATACTCCCGGCCGATATGTCGACCGGGTCATTGATACATACGTCGCGGAGGGTTTGCTCCTGCTCCGCGATGGTGTCAAAGCCGCATTGATCGAAAACGCTGCACGTCAGGCGGGAATGCCGAAGGGCCCCCTCGCACTTGCGGATGAGATATCGCTCACCGTGCTCAGATCGCGGCTCGCATATGTGAGCGAGAAGGTTGGACGTGGAAGCGTCTACACGGACGCGCTGGCCGCTATCGATGTGCTGGAACGTGCATGGGAGAGCTCGACGAACAAGGCCTTTTACGAACTTTCCGAGCAGGGTATGCGCCTCTGGCCCGAACTCGATCGGCATTTTGCTCCAGCCTCCGTTCAGCCCAACTCTGAAATCGTGAAGACACGCCTGCTCACCATCCAGGCGCTCGAAGCCGCTCGTTGTGTCGAACAGGAGGTCGTCGCCAGCGGTCAGGACGCCGATGTGGGGGCCGTTCTGGGATGGGGATTTCCGTCGTATCTCGGCGGAACGATCAGCATGATTCATACGATGGGAATTGCTGGATTCGTGGATTCCTGTAAGGCGCTTGCAAAGGCGCATGGTGGTCGCTTTGCTCCCTGCGAACTTCTGCGCCGGATGCAAGAACAGAACAGGCTGTTCTATGCAGCCTGACATCGCGATATCGAAAGAGGAGCGCGCTACGCAAGACTTTGCACCTGCCGAGGTGCTGGTCGAGAAGCGGCCGGATGGGTCTATTCTGTTTCGCTCACCCCGGCCGCTTAGTCCGTACGGACATAACGTGAGTTCGCTGCTTGATGAGGCTGCTGCCAGTGTTCCGGACCGCACGTTTCTTGCCGAACGGTCTGGGAGCGGATGGCAAAGGATCAGCTATTCGCAAATGCGCGACAAGGTTCGTCGAGCTGCCAGCGCTTTGCTGAAGCGGGGCACACTGTCTGATCGTCCGGTTGCGGTGCTGTCTGACAACAGCATCGAGGTGGCCATCGTCACGATGGCGGCGATCTACGCAGGGATCGCCGTCGTGCCGATCTCACCCGCATACTCGAAGATATCGCGAACGTTGGAGCGCCTGAAGCTCATCATTGCTGCGACAAATCCCGCCGTGATCTATGCGTCGGATCCCGAGACTTATGGGCGGGCTATATGCGCCGCAGCACCCGACGATGCGCTGGTGCTTCTGGGCAGAGGCGCAGATGCCAGACCGAATTGGGTGACCCTTTCGGATTTCATCGATGTGCCCGTTGATGAGGCTCTTCTTTCCGCCGCATCGTCACGAATTGATCGTGACACGATCGCCAAGATCATGTTCACGTCGGGTTCGACCGGTCAGCCGAAAGGCGTGCTGATGACTCACGGCATGCTGCTCGCGCACACGCAGGCTCTTGGCGATTGCTGGCCTTTCTTGGATCGGCATCCACCCGTCATGCTCAACTGGCTGCCGTGGAGTCATTCCTTTGGCGGAAATGCCGTTTTCTTCATGATCCTGAATCACAAGGGGACGCTCTATATCGACGATGGACGTCCTGTTCCGGAACTCATCGGGCGAACGGTTGAAAATTTGCGAACCGTAAGTCCGAGCATGATGAAGTCGGTGCCACGTGAATATGTGCAGCTGCTGCCCTACTTGGAGGCCGATTCGGAACTGGCCAGATCGTTCTTCCGCCATCTGAAGATGGTATTTTACGCCGCGGCCGACATGCCGCAGCCAACGTGGCGTCGCATCGAGGCGTTGGCCGCGCAGTATTCCAACCGGCCACCCTATTTCGCATCGGCCTGGGGGATGTCGGAGAACATAGCGACATCAACCATCGTCCATTTCCCGATCGAGCAGGCGGGCTTCATTGGCCTGCCCGTGCCTGGGACAACTATCAAATTGGTTCCGACGGATGGAAAGATGGAGCTGCGTTTGCGTGGACCTGCGCTGACTCCCGGTTATCTGGGGCGGCCCGACCTCACCACAGCTGCACTCGACGAAGAGGGCTTTTACCGTTCGGGCGACGCCGGCCGTCTGGTAGATCCTGATAATCCCAGCCTTGGTTTTGCTTTTGACGGACGAACCGGCGAGAACTTCAAGCTCTCAACAGGGCGCTGGATCTTCGTAGGTCAGACCAGGGTTCGCGCCGTGGCCGACGGCGAGCCGATCGCAGATGACGTCGTGGTCACGGGTCCCGGTCGTGACGAGGCGGGATTGCTTATATTTCTCAACATTCCGGCGTGCCGATTACTGTCCTCCGAACTCGCGTCGGCGGGCATAGAGGAATTGTCCCGCTCGCCGAAGGTCCGAGCTCGAATTCAGGAGATGTTGCGGAAGATCTCCGCAGACCCCAAGCTGTCTCTCAGCATTCGGCGGGCAATCATCCTGACCGAGCCGCCATCCATTGATGGACATGAGACTACCGACAAAGGGTACCTGAATCAGCGTTCCATTATCGAGCGTCGCCGCGCGATCGTCGATCGACTCTACGAGGCCAATGACCCTGACGTCATCATGATCGAGTGAGGATGCGCATGCCCACGGACCCCGACAAAAGCCAGCCAGAATGCACGAAGAGCAGGACATTTGTTCGAGCGCGACAGCGCAAGAAGCGGTAGAAAGTCTGCCCGTGTGATCTGAGGAAAGAAGATCGTGCCCGATAAATCTCCCCGCCAATCCTCCATTGAAACCTCTGGCCCGCTCTCAGGCTTCCGTATCGTAGAGTTCGCCGGCCTCGGACCGGCCCCCTTCGCCTGCATGTTGCTGGCCGACATGGGCGCAGATGTCGTCACAATTGATCGCGTCGGTCAGAAGCAGCGTATGACGCCGCCCGGCCGTGGGCGCAAGTTGATCGAGCTCGATCTGAAGGACGAGGCGGCGATCGCCGATGTGCTCGATCTGCTCTCCAATGCGGACGCGCTCATCGAAGGATTTCGCCCTGGCGTGATGGAACGGCTCGGGCTCGGGCCCGACGTGGTGCTCGCCCGCAACCCGAAGCTCGTCTATGGCCGCATGACCGGATGGGGCCAGGAAGGCCCGCTCGCGAACGCCGCCGGCCATGACATCAACTACATCTCGATCACCGGCGCGCTTGCCGCCATCGGGCCAAAGGAAAGGCCGGTGCCGCCGCT
>JGI24705J35276_12237665_pt1 | contig 12393 bp, 8 predicted proteins | sample TergutNt197P4_FD_35276 | JGI IMG/M metagenome (IMG submission 35276)
AAGATCGCCTTTGAGCAGGTCAGCTTTCAATATCCCGAACAGGCCGGGTTGGCGCTGAACAATATTTCCCTGACCATCGAACCCGGCGAGCGGGTCGCGTTTATCGGTTCCATCGGCTCGGGCAAGACCACCCTGGGCAAATTGCTCTTAGGCCTCTACCAACCGACCGCCGGCATCGTGACCATAGACGACACCGACATCCGCCAGATCGATCCGGCCGAACTACGCCGTTTCATCGGCTATGTTCCCCAGGATATCACCCTGTTCAGGGGCACCATCCGAGACAATATCATCCTTGGTTCACCGGAAGTGGAGGATGACCGTATTCTCCAGGCCGCGCAACTTTCAGGGGCAAATGAGTTCGTCAGCCGGCACCCCAAGGGGTTCGAGCTGGCAATCGGCGAGCAGGGCCGCGGTCTTTCAGGCGGGCAACGACAAAGCGTTGCCATTGCCCGGGCCCTGCTGCACGATCCGCCCATCCTCGTTTTCGACGAGCCGAGCAGTTCCATGGACAACCGCAGCGAAACGCGGCTCAAGCAAAATCTCGCCCAACTGCTGCCCGGCAAGACTCTGCTCCTGATCACCCATCGCGCCTCGCTGCTTGATCTGGTCGACCGGATCATTCTGATCAACAATGGCATGGTGGTGGCCGACGGCCCCCGCGAACAGGTTTTGACCGCCATCAAAAGCGGACAAATTCACATTTAGACGGCATAATCATGAGTGAACATCAAGCAGAAAACCAGCACCCTCCTGCCTCTTCCGGCTTTTTCCGCCGCCTGTCGGAACCTGATCTGGATCTGGTCACCGATATCCGGTCGACCCTGCTGCTGCAAAACCCCCGGGGCGGGCGGCTGATCATCTGGCTGTCGCTGCTCTTTTTTCTGCTTTTCACCCTTTGGGCCGCTTTTTCCCAGATCGACGAGGTCACCCGGGGGGACGGCAAGGTCATCCCGTCCCAGCAGATTCAGGTGGTGCAGAACCTGGAAGGCGGCATTCTCTCCAAACTGCTGGTTCAGGTCGGTGACGTCGTTGACAAGGATCAGTTGCTCCTCGAAATCGACAAAACCAGGTTTTCAGCGCCCTACCAGGAAAGCCGGATCAATTTCCTGGCGCTGAAGACCCAGATCGCCCGGCTGGAGGCCGAAACCCAGGACAGAGCGATGGTCTTGCCCGAGGAGGTGGTCAAGGAAAAGCCGGAGATCGGGACGCGCGAACAAAAGCTTTACGATTCGCGTAAGGAACAACTGACCGCCAAGCTGCAAATCCTGCAGGAACAATGGAACCAGCGCAAGCAGGAACTGGCCGAACTGCGTTCCAAGCAGGAGGAATTGAGCCGGACCGCCGGGCTGCTGCAACGGGAATTGGCCATGACCAAGCCATTGGTTTCCCAGGGAGCGGTCTCCGAGGTCGAGGTGCTGCGGCTTCAGCGCCAATTCAGTGAAATGAGCGGCAACATCGAAGCCACCCGGATCGCGATTCCCAAGGTGGAATCAAAGATCGCCGAGGCAAAAAAAGCCATAGAGAACGAACAATTGGCCTTTTGCAATTCGGCCCGGGCCGAACTGAACGAGGCCTACTCCAAGCTCGAATCCATCAGCGCCAACGCCGAGGCGCTGATGGACCGCCTGCAGCGCACCGCCGTCCGTTCCCCGGTCCGTGGCACCATCAATCAGATCAAGGTCAACACCGTGGGCGGGACCATCCAGCCGGGCATGGATCTGGTCGAAATCGTGCCGCTGGAAGACACCCTACTGGTCGAGGCGCGAATCAAACCGGCAGACATCGCCTTCCTGCGGCCCAACCTGCACGCCATGGTCAAATTCAGCGCCTACGACTTCACCATTTACGGCGGCTTGGAAGCGAACCTGGAGACGATCGGCGCCGATTCGATCACCGATAAACAGGGCAACGATTACTATCAGGTTCGCCTGCGCACCAGGCAGAATCATCTGGGCAACAAGGACAAGCCCCTGCCGATCATTCCGGGCATGGTGGTTTCAGTGGATATTCTCACCGGCAAAAAAAGCATTCTCACCTACCTGCTCAAGCCGGTACTCCGCGCCAAATACATGGCCCTAAGGGAACGTTGACATGAACCTGATTCTCTGCTGCGGCAACATCACCCTGCGGGAACGCTGGGCAGCCGCGCTGCGTCCGATCTTCACCATCTACCAAACCAGCACCTTGCAGGAGCTGCGCATCCTGGTCGGCCAGCGGGTTGCCTTTGATCTGCTGTTTGTCCATCGGGTGCTGGTTGACCGGGAAATTGTGATGTATATCCGGCAACGGCAGCCGGCCTGCAAGCTCTTCATCCTGTCCGACCGGCCGGACGATACCGAGGGCCTGGACTTTCTCCGCCTGGGGGTGGTCGGCTATGCCAACAGTTACATCAACCCGGAACGGCTGATGGAGGCGGCCCGGGCAGTCGCATCAGGGTCGGTCTGGGTCAACCAGCAGTTGATGCAGCGGCTGATCGCCGAGTCCGCTCCCGCCGCGGTGCCGGAGGGCGGGCAGGCTGGCGGGGACAGTCAAAAACAACAATTTACCAATCTGTCAAACCGGGAATACCAGATAGCCAGCCTGGTGGCTGAAGGTTTATCCAATCTGGAAATCGCCGAGCAGGTGGGCATCACCGAGAGGACGGTGAAGGCCCATCTCGGCGCCGTGTACACCAAGACCTCCACCCGAAGCCGATTGGGGCTGGCCCTGCTGCTCAACAAAAGAAAACCGGCCTGAACCAGGATATTTCCTGGTGCAGGCCGGTAGGTTTCAGACCTGATGGCCAGTTTGGTCAATTAATGGTGGCCCACCGGGCCGACCAGATGATCGAGGACATGGTGACCGTGATCACTGCCACCTGAATCGACGAAACCCTCGCCTCCACCGCCGTGACCGGGACCATGATCACCGTCGAACACACCGTGGTCGCCGCTTCGGTAATGTGAACCATCACCGGAATGATCGTGGTCGATCCCGCTGGCGCTGTCGGAATTGAAGGTCACATGAAATACGTCCGTCCGCACTGAATCGCCATCACTATCGGTTGCCAGCACGGTATACGACAATTCTGGATGGTAGCCGGTCTGGTCGATAGTGAGGCTGTTGATTTCGTATGCAGTTCCTTTAGTAGCCGTGCTGAAAGATATAGAATCAAAGCTGCCGGTGGATTGCAGATCAAGAGTAACCGATCCGTCTGCATTCAATTTTACTATTCCTGAATCGACTTGGTTACCGTCCAGATACGTGGTGTAGGATGCTACTGACATAGAGCCGGAATCAGGATCCACGATCACATTCACCCCCGTGAGGGTGACATGAACCGATTCGAGTGCCTGCGAAAAGTTCATGGTCAGGGTATCCCCATCCCCGATGACGTGATCAGTGCTTCCAATGCTGCCGTCATTGACACCGAGGCCGCCATCGGTCCAGGTCACATTGCCCTGCGTTTCATGTCCATCATTATTTGTATACGTCCCAGTGACGTGCACGGTTACGTCGTCACCAAGCTGGAAATTGTTGCCAGCATCCAGTCCGGCATCGGACGAGAATTCCATAGTCGCATGCTGTGGGTCAAGAGCATGATCGCCCATGGTGACCGTGTACGTTCTATGCTCAGCATCGAGGCTCACAGAGAAAACTGTCTGATCGGTCCCATCGATAACTGCATGGACCCCGCCGGCGCCGTCATCCACATAAACCAATTGGTGGCCGCCGGATGTCAGGGGATTGCCATGATCATCGACAACTAGTTGGCCGACAAGACTATTGCCCCCGCTATCGCCCAACTGCAGCGCCAAGTCATGCGCCGGACCGTCAGCGCCGAACGCAAGATGCAGATGGCCCGAGACCTGATCACCCGCCTCGTTCGGCAAATGGGTATCGTCCGGATGGTGCCAGGCCTTGGGCGTGTCGTCAAACACCGTGATCTTGAAAGAACCGCTCATGCTGTCGCCATCGCCATCCGTTACCACCACATTGATCGGGATGTCCAAGGAGAGATCATGACCTGCTGCCTTGTCATGGTCCAGCGCCTGGTTCAGGGTGAAGGTATAGGTCCCGTCATCATTGACATGCAGCGTCCACGCGCCGTTATTCTCGGTCAGCGTATTGGTCGTTGCATCCCATGTCGCCCCTTCGGAACTCAAGACCAAGGCATTGCCATCATGTGGGCCATCCGCACCATAATTGATCTCAAGTGTTCCATCTACTGTCACTGTTCCCGAGTGGACGAGGCCGTGCTCATACACCTGCTGGTCGCCCACCTTCAGGCTCGGGTTGTCGTCAAACACCGTGATCTTGAAAGAACCGCTCGCGCTGTCGCCGTCGCCATCCGTTACCACCACATTGATCGGGATGTCCAAGGAGAGATCATGACCCGCTGCCTTGTCATGGTCCAGCGCCTGGTTCAAGGTGAAGGTATAGGTTCCGTCATCATTGACATGCAGCGTCCACGCGCCGTTATTCTCGGTCAGCGTATTGGTCTTTGCATCCCATGTCGCCCCTTCGGAACTCAAGACCAAGGCATTGTCAGCATTGTGGCCATCCGCGCCATAGTCGATCTCCAGTGTTCCTGTTACTGTCACTGTTCCTGTGTCCGAGGCGACGAGGCCATGCTCATATACCTGCTGGTCTCCCACCACCAGGCTCGGGCCGTCGTCGAGCACATGAACCACTATGCTCCCTTCGCCTGGCACCGCGTTTCCGTTCGGGTCGGTGACGGTAAAGGAGAAGGGATCGTTCACCTGATCATCCGTACCCGTCTTGCCTTCTTGATGATGATCCAGCGTATTGCCCGTCAATTCATACGTCCAGGAGCCGTCACTGTTGATCGTCAGGTCGCCATACTTCCCATGCACCACCAGCGAAGTATCCGAAGAATCGCCAATGGTAATGATTTGGTCATTGCCGAAATCAAGCGTATCACCAGGCCGCACGCCCAGTTGCTCCGCCGAGCCGCTTTGAGTGGGGTCGCCGGGACCATGGTGCGACCCATACGGCAGATCCGCTTCGTCGACTGTCACCTCCACCGTGCCAAGAACAGGGTGGATGGGCGGCGTATCGGGCGGCTGGTCGGGCGTATGGGGTGTCGAAGAGTCCTCCGGCAGACCGCCGGGAGGCGGATCCAGGAAATTGCGGGCAATGCCGCTGGTCTCGGCGCCGGAATCGGGCAGCACCTCCATGTGGTCAGCGTCAAAGACCACAATATGCCGGCCGCCTCCCGCAGCCCCTCCTGCCACGCCGACACCAGGGCCGGCGCCAGGCTCGGGCAAATCGGTGGTGGGATCGATGTTGCCGCTCTCCAAAGCGGCCTGGATGTCTTTGACATCAGCGATCGCATCCGCTGCCCCGCCATGGCCGCCGGCGCCATAGACATCCTGGTCCAGCAGAACGTCTGACATCCGGCCCAGATCGAGATGCCCATGGTGATCGGCAAGGGCTATGGAAACGCTGCCATCCGACCCAGTGACAATGTGCTCGTGGGCATAGACAGGGCTGTTCGGGGTCAGAATCCGTTCAACCCCGGCGGGAGAAACGGCCTTGACCGTGCCATGCACTATGAAAACCTTGCCAATGGACTGCGTGTTTGCTGGAGCCATGTGGCCCTCCTTTACAGATGAAAGAGTATCTTTATGTCTTAGTTGTCTTTACCGTATACCAGAAAAAAAGAATCCACCATTGTACCAAAGTACTATTGTCTCTTTTTTCGAATGCCTTATGATACAGTCAACATCAGAAACCACCCTGACCCTAACCCGGAACGGAAAAACCCGAACCCGCGTCAGTTATCCGCTCAAGAGGAGGAGCGAACCATGAACAAGCGCATATACTCGATCACCCTGTTTGTATTCTCAATTTTGATCTTAGCTGCGCCCAAAGTCTATTCGGCACCGGTGTACTTCGATGCCAACCCGGATGTGTACGATCCGGATAATCAAGGATATGCCATTTCCGGCATGTCTGTGGAAGTGGCAGGGAGCAACTTAATCGTAACCATTGATGGGCAATATTTTCAGACCTGGAGCAGCTATGACCCATCATCACTTACCGCCCTCCCTATTTTCTCGCCAGGATCACTCTTCCTGGGTGTCGACGGCTCATGGGGCTATGCCGTCACCTTTGATGGAGTCGTGAGCAACGGGGCGGTTGCGAAATTCGGTGATGCGAGTCTGTACAGCGTAGATTCCAATGGAATCAATTATGGGCTGTTGATAAACGAACAAATGGCTTGGTATACCCCGCAAAATGGACAGTCCACACTGGAAGACGGTACGTGGGCGCTTGATGCGACATCGTTGACGGTCTGGATTGATCTGCCAGATGAGATGTTGGACAGTATCGGGAAAAATGGATTGAGCTTGTCTTGGACTATGAAATGCGGCAACGCCGTCGTTGAAGGTCTGTATAGCCCTGACGGCCCCAACACCCCTGTTCCCGAACCAGCCACCTTACTGCTGTTCGGAACCGGCCTGCTGGCATTGGCTGGCGTTGTCCGCCGCCGGTCCAGATAACCGTCCCTTCTCCTCTTCGCATAAAAAAAGCCGCCTTCTCACAAGAAGGCGGCTTTTTTATGCGCATTCACCTCAAAACCACTCCAATCGTTCACCGGGGCGTGTTTCGTTCACCCCTCATACCATTTCCTCTTGTCAATGCAGTAGGTCACGATAGGAATATATTGAATTTTAATGCAAAAAATAAGAATATTTTTTGCATTAAAAATAGAAAGTGATATCGCCCAATCGCCAAACCACCTCCCATGCCGCCAACAAGGCGATTTTGCGGGAAATACCCCATCAACCCGCCTCATCCATTCCCAAGAAGCTGTTTCGCTTCCAACTCGATCATGGTATGGTGCACAGTCCCGACCAGAGTGCCGCAACCAAAGCCCATCTGCGGCCCGGCATGAAATATTGCCGGCTGGACTGTCCGGTCGCCTGCCACTGGCCCAGATCATGCGGCTCGCCCCTTCGAACATCACCCTCCAAGGTGGGGTTATTCTGTGAAAAAAACTTTTTTCCTGCTGTCGCGCCCCGTTGTCTGGTCGTATCGATTTCTCAGATCCGGCCTGACCGTGCTCTCCAATCTTCTTTTTCTTGCCCTGGTGGCTCTGGTGCTTTTTGTGCTCCTGTACAAGCCCCAGGTCCAGGTGCCCATGCACAGCGCCCTGCTTTTGGCGCCTGAAGGAGACATCGTCGAACAACGTTCCTCCATCGGCTTCATCGCCAAGGCGGTGGCCCGGCTTTCCGGCACCCCCATGCGCGAGGACACCTTTCTCCAAGACATCGTCGACGTGGTCCATGCCGCCAGTGGCGACCCGCGGATCAAACTGCTGGTGCTGAACACCAACCGCATGGGCAACGCCAGCCTCGACCAGATTCGGACGATCGGCAGCGCCATCGAAGAGTTCAAACGTACGGGCAAAAAAGTGATCGCCGTGGGCGACAGCTTCAACCAGGCCCAATACTATCTGGCGTCCTGGGCGGACAAGATCAACCTTCACCCCATGGGCGCAGTCAACATGCGCGGATTTTCGGTCTTCCGTCTCTATGCCCGCGAGCTGATCGACAAGCTGGCAATCGACTTCCATGTCTTCCGGGTCGGCACCTTCAAGGCGGCGGTGGAACCGCTCTTGCGCGACAACATGTCGGCCGAGGATAAGGAGGCCACCGGCCTGTGGCTCGGCAAGCTCTGGGATCTCTACTGTGACGACATCGTCAAGCACCGTGGGTTGGAGCGGCAGGTGTTTCTGGACAACGTCAATCAAACGGTCAGTCAACTGGGCGCGGTGGGAGGTGACCGTGCCCGGTTGGCCTTGGCCACCGGCCTGGTGGACGGCCTGAAAAACCGTCAAGAAATGGAACAACTGCTCATCCAGGAAGTCGGCCCGGCTCCGGACAAGGAGGGTTTTAATTGTATCGGCTTCCAGGAATATCTCGACACGATCACGCCCTCGTACACCGACGACCAACAGAAAAAGGACTTGATCGGCATCATCATTGCCTCCGGCAACATCCTGCCCGGCAAGGGGGCGGTCGACCAGATCGGGTCCGACGATCTCGTCAAGCGTATCCGTAAGGCGCGTCAGGATGCACGGGTCAAGGCCATTGTCCTGCGGATCACCACCGGCGGTGGCAGTGCCTTCGCCTCCGAGATGATCCGCGAGGAACTGGCGGCGGCAAAAAAAGACGGGAAAATCGTCGTGGTCTCGATGGGGGCCATGGCGGCCTCGGGCGGTTACTGGCTGGCAGCCGAAGCGGATGCGATCGTGGCTGCGCCCACCACCCTCACCGGTTCGATCGGTATTTTCGGCGCCATTCCCGTTGTGGATAAAACCCTGGCTCAGATCGGCCTGCACAGCGACGGCATCGGCACCACCGACATCGCCCACTTCGGCAACCTGACCAGGCCCATGAGCGAGGCCGAGGCCTCGACCATGCAAATGGATGTCGAACGGGGATATCACCAATTCATCGATATTGTAGCCAAAGGAAGGCACATGTCCGCCGACCAGGTAGAAAAAATCGCCGAAGGGCGGGTTTGGGAAGGCGCCACCGCCCTTAGCCTGGGCCTGGTCGACCGGCTCGGCGATCTGCAGGATGCGGTGGACGAGGCGGCCAAGCGGGCGAATATCCCGGCGGCAAACGGATACTACATCGAGTTGATGCCGGACAACTATCTGGACCGCTTCAAACGGGTCGAACAGCCGGTCGAGGCCCTGGTGGCCCGATTCTGGCCCGCCACCATGGTTCCGGACTCGGTGCGCCGACCGATCGCGGAGCAGATGGATATTTTCCTGCCGGACAACAATGACCCGGAAGGCCTCTATTCCCACTGCCTGCTGCCACTCTCGGCCCTTTCCTTCCGTTAGAGCGCTTTTTGTTTATACATGGACAGTTGCGGTTACGGCGTCAGGATGCAGCCCCTGCGCCTGATCAATTTTCTATTTTTAATGCAAAAAATATTCTTATTTTTTCATTAAAAATCAATATATTCCTATCGTGACCTACTGCATTGGCAAAAGGAAATGGTATGAATCCGCAAATGGGTGGTTGGGGCGGCATTTTGCCGCCCGCTGCTGTACAGGATTAAACAAAAACAGCTCTACGGCGGCCGGAATCACAAAAATTGGGCACTATCCTTTGAGCACGGCCAAGGGCTGGAGCTCGACCGCGACCTCGATCAAATCAAGCTGATTGGCAATTACCTCGCCAATGTTCTTATAGGCCCCGGGCGCCTCCTCAAGGTCGTTGCGGTGGCGAAGACCATGGAGGATATTGTTTTTTTCGAGCTTGGCGATCTCCCCGTGCAGGTCGAGCACCCGCTGGGCCTGTTTGCGGCCGAGCACCCGACCGGCCCCGTGCGAACAGGACATGAACGACTGGGAATTGCCGAGTCCCCGCACAATATAACTGAAGCTGCCCTGGCACCCCGGAATGATGCCGTACTCGCCGGCAAAGGCCCGGGTAGCCCCCTTGCGATGCACCCAGACCTCCTTGAAAAAATGGACCTCACCCGCCGCATAATTATGCGCCACGTCCAGACTCGGATCAAACCGGTCGCAGCCGGTCACCTCAGTCACGATCTCCCGCAGCACGGTCATCATCTCGCTCCGGTTGGCCCGGGCAAAGGCGACGCAGTATTCCATCTCCCGCAGATACCGCCGCCCCACCGATGAATCCACCGGCAGCAGCGCCAGTTGCCACTCTTTAGGTATGGTATTTTTGCCGGCCTTATTCGCCAACTGGATGGCCAGGGTGTTGTAGTGGCCGGCGACCTTGTAACCAAGATTGCGGCTGCCCGAATGGATCATCAGCCAGATCCGCCCATCGTTGCCCCGCTGAATCTCGATGAAATGGTTGCCGCCGCCCAAGGTGCCGAGCTGATGGCGGGCGTTGCCGAACTCGGCCGTCACCACCGGCAGATCCCGTTCCCCGGCGCCAAAATCCGGCATGGCCTCAAGCGGACGCGGGCGGCGATGATGCTTGAATCCCAGGGGAACAGCGGCGCGCAGGCTGGAGAGGATTTGCTTGAGCTGGGCTATGCTTACCCCGGTCAGGTCGGTGCGGACCGCCTGCATGCCACAGCCGATATCGACCCCGACCGCGTTGGGGATGACCGCGCCGGTGGTGGCCAGCACCCCGCCGATCGGCATGCCATAGCCCACATGGGCATCGGCCATAATCGCCACATGGTGGAAGGCGCATTCCAGGTTGGCCAGATGGCGCGCCTGGACCAAAGCCTCTTCCTCCAGTCCATCCGTCCACAGCATGAGCGGTATTTTTTCCGTGTTGATCACCCGTTTCACAGTGTTCTCTTGCCCTCTGCGCTCGCTGATATATAGTTGCCCACACCGTTTGCGCCGGACTTGGCACTCCGCAATCCGGCACCCTTGACCATCATCTGGTACAAGTCCATGATCACTCAGGAGACCCTGACCCATCTCTGGCTGCACCTGGGCTGGCCGCTTTTGCGCCTGCTGGTGTTCCTCGCCATCGGCCTGCTGGCGGCCCTGTTCATCGAATCGCTCAACTGGACCAGAAAACTGGCAATCATTGCCCGGCCCCTGACCCGGTTCGGCCATCTCTCGCCCCTGACCGGCGCATCCTTTTCAATTTGTTTCTTTTCCGGCATGGCCGCCAACACCATGCTGGCCGAAGGCTATGCCAACCGGCAACTGAGCCGCAAGGAACTGATTTTAGCAAATTTGTTCAACAGTCTGCCCAGCAATTTCCTCCACCTGCCCACCACCTTTTTCATCGCCGCGCCGATCATCAAAGGCGCGGCCGTAATCTACATCGGCCTGACCATAGGCACGGCCCTCCTCCGGACCCTGTTGATCGCCCTCTTGGGTCGGATGCTCTTGCCCGCCAACAACGGAGAAATTGCCACCGCCCAACTGCCGCCGCCCCCGGAGCATCCGTTCCGCACCGCCCTCAAGAACACTAGCAAACGGTTCAAGCGGCGCATCCGCAAGATTGTCGGCTACACCGTGCCGATCTACATCCTCTTCTACGCCCTCACCGAGGCCGGTTTTTTCGCCGCCGCCGAACGGTTCATGGGGCAGCATCTTTCCTGGCTGTCCTGGCTGTCGCCCCAAGCCCTGTCGATCCTCACCTTCCAAATGGCCGCCGAATTCACTGCCGGCCTGGCCGCCGCCGGCTCGCTGCTGGCCAGCGGCTCGATGCGCATGGAGGAAATCGTGCTGGTGCTGTTGATCGGCAATATCCTCTCTTCACCGATCCGCGCCGTCCGCCACCAATATCCCTACTATGCGGGCATCTTCAAACCAGTACTGGCCGCGGAACTGATCCTGTTCAGCCAGGGGTTCAGGGCCTTGAGCCTGGCATTGATCGCGTTTTTATATTATATTTTAATAATGTAGCAACCCGGTTATTGTCGGCATGACCGGCAACCAATCCGGTAATCCCTGCAAGGAGATGAAATGGAAAAAGCCATCCTGGTCGCGATCGACGGATCAGTTTACAGCGGCAACAGCCTGGAATATCTGGCCAAGCTCTTCGGTCCCGATTCCACCGTTGCCCTGCACCTGCTCGGCGTGGTGCCCAGTGGTGGTGGCGGTAAGGATTGGATGTTCGAGGTCGACCCCCTTCGCGGCCAATCCGCCGAAACAGAGCAACGGGGCAGCCGCGCCCGCAAACAGTTGGCGGATGCCGAAGACCTGCTGATCCGGAACGGCATCGCCCGGGAGCGGATCGAAACCAAGGTGATAATCGCCGCCAGCATCAGCAACGCGATCCGCAACGAGGCCGAACGCGGCAATTACGACAGTGTGGTCATCGGTCGGCGCGGCTTAGGCACCGTGGGCAACATGTTTTTCGGCAGCATTTCGGGCGAGCTGATCGAAAAATGCCACAAGGTGCCCCTGTGGATCGTGGATGGCCTGGCCAGCGCCTGGCGGTTTCTGCTCGCCGTCCATAGCCGTCCATCCTCGCTGCTGGCCGCCGATTATCTGGCCCATGTGCTCAAGAACCACCCTGGGGCCGAAATCTGCCTCTATCACTCCAACCCGGTCTTCGGCAACCAGCATAAGGCCAAGGCCGAGGACTTTCACCCCATATGGGGCAAGGAGTGGTGCGACCAATACCTCGACCTGGATAATTATCTCATGTACGCCCACTTCCAGCTCCTGGTCGAGGGCGGCATCCCCCGAAGCCGGATCGTACAACTGCCCTCCCAGATGCACCTTGATGCGGGCAGCGATCTGGTGCGGCAGGCCAAGAAGTACCGTTGCGGCACCATTGTCATCGGTCGGCGGTCCCGCAATCTCACCAAGGGCCAGCTCAAGGGCGTTTCCGACAAGGCCGTGAATCAGGCGCAGGATGTGGCGGTGTGGCTGGCAGGGTAGCTTCTGTTTTTTTTTTCGGCAGTCCA
>JGI24705J35276_12237664_pt1 | contig 12392 bp, 6 predicted proteins | sample TergutNt197P4_FD_35276 | JGI IMG/M metagenome (IMG submission 35276)
AGCAAACGGAGCATTTTCGCCCCGGCTGCCACCGGACGGCCTTGTGAGCCATGTTTCCGTGTGAGATGGCGCGGTATATAGCGCCATTTTGAGCAGAAGCAAGGAGATAAGGGCCTTTCCAGAGCATTCGGCCAGCCGCTCAAGGCCAATCCCACCAGTTCCGGCCAACACCCTGGCTGGTTGGGCGGACATTTCTTGGCAGCTGAAGCGGCGGTGGGACCGTCACAGGCGCTGGCGCCGGGCACGAAGCGCCTTCTGAGTTTATATCGGTTCGGCCGTGTCAGGAGTAAATGTCAAAAGTCGGCCTGGATTTTGAGCCCCACCAGGAAAGCATTGCGAACGGCATTCGTCCCGCCGGGACGGATGAAATATTCAAGCTCGGGCTGGATCAGAAGACCGGGCGCGGCTGCAATTCCGTAATTGGCTTCCAACACCATCGCGTATTTTTGTATGCCCAGGGCTCCACCGGCGAACGGCTCGTCCAGTATCGCCTGGATGCGCTCGGTGTCCGTCAGCTTTTTGCTGACATCGTAGTGGGTAAAGCCAAAGCCAATCTGATCATTCGGGCGGGCAGACCAGAAGCCGCGATCGATAAGGCCGACCCAGACAAAATTGTTGAACAATGTCGTGGCGGATTCGTCATGCACGAAGGTGGCAAGCAGGATGAGCCCATCGTTGGGGTTCGGGCCGTTTCTCACAACCATCTGATCGGCCGTCGCCCAGAATTGGGCACGACCTCGATGCGGGGCGCCAGGAAGACCAGTCAACGCAAGCGGCTGCCCATTCACATCAAAGAAGTCGTCGGGATAGGTGCTCGTGTCCCAGTTGAATCCAAGCTTGTAATGGCCGGGCATCTTGTCCTTGCCGATCAGCGGTTCATAACCAACCTCGACCGGAAAGCTGGCGCCGGTCGTGCCTTTGAAGGTCCAATCCCAACCACTGTGACCGCCCTGAGTGAAGGGCTCCGCAGCAGTTGGAAACGGTTGCGACTGAAAGACTCCCGCCATCACATAGGTTTGGTCGGTAGGACGGACACGTATCCGGGCAGCCCATACATTCATTGGCCAGTCTTCGAAGCCCTGATTTGCCGTCAAGGCGCGATCATGACCACAGATCGTCAGCGTCATGAAGCTGCAATAGAGAGGTGATGCATTGAAATCCGTACCCGGCGCGAACCGGCCGAAGGTGATATTGACGTGGTTGTCGAAGAGTTTTTCTTCGCCGTAAAACCAGACAAGCTTGGCGCCAACGCCAAACCCCGCGCCATAGATTTCCTGTGCCTGGATGACTGTGTCGCCAATATAGTCGGCGCTGGCGTTACGGCCCGCACGATTGATGATGTACGTATGCGTGGAGAAGCCAGAAAGGCCCGCAGCTTTCTCCCAGTCGACATTGACGTTCAATGCGACCTGCTGCGCGTAGTCGGCTCCAGTCCTCAGGCCACCCAATGTGTTGAAGACACTCTCTGACGTGTAGCTCAGGTCATATGTGACCCCGAGATTCTCAAGCTGGGTTCGGAACCCGCCCCAATCACCGAACATATGAACAGGTGCCGGCCATTCCTGCGTGATCTTAGGTTGGCTTGATGTCGGCGCCGGCATCTGCTGCCCTGATGCCGACGAAGCCATTCCCGCAGTCACCAGGAACACCAGAGCGATCGGAGCAAAGCTGGCCCTGGTCCTTGTGTCCGGCGCGCGCGCATCAAGGGTGTCCGGAGATTGTCGACCCACTGCTTGAACGAGAGACAGCTCGCGGTTGCCGGCAAAGACAATCTGCCCCATCTTCATCAACTCCCCACGCTGATGCGGTGACGATCATTCGGGTTATTTCGGTATTCCCAATACGACGATCCTGTTCTTGCCTTTTGTGCCATAGGTGGCGTTGTTGTCTCCGGCCGCAACCGCGACGAGTTGCCTGCCGCCGGCCTGATAGGTAATGACTCCACCTCCGATACCGCCGTCCACCTTGGACTTGTGGAGTTCTCTGCCCGTCTTGGCATCGAGCACGATCACTTCGCCGTCTGTCGTGCCAGTAATCACCAGTCCGCTGGCCGTGGCAATCACGCCACCGAGCGGGATTGACTTTGTTTTGACGCGCCAAGCCACAGCGCCCGTGAGCGGATCAATGGCATTGATCAGGCCGAATGCCTCATCGAGCGGATCACGCGTGCCGTAATAGTTGGCCCAGCCCAGATATTCCTGGCCATCCTTGGCGACAGGTGTCGGCCCCTTGATGGCCTGGGCGCACCAATCGATTCCGTTCATGTACATCAACTTGGTTTGCGGGCTGTAGGCCGGCCCATTCCACTGCACGGCAGCGATCGGGCACAGGCGTATGCCGCTTCCCGTTGGCACAGGGCCTGTCGTGTTGAGATACCGCGTCACCAGCGGCACCCCTACTCGCATCTCGCCCGTCGTCCGGTCCACAATGTGGGCCACACCGTCCTTACCTGCGGCCATCGCCAGCTTACTGCCGTCCGCGGCATCAATGGCAGCCGTGACTGCCGTATCCCAATCACGGTCGTCCGGTGCCACCAACTGGTGCCACCATCTCAGCTCTCCCGTGTTGGCGTCGAGCGCCACCAGTGAATTCGTGAAAAGGTTGGCGCCGGGCCGGCTGTCATTGTCGAAGTCCGGCCCTGGATTCCCGACCGGAAGCAACAACAGTCCGGCATTCGGATCGAGTGCAAACGTTGTCCAAAGCGATCCTCCGCCATGCTCAATGCTTGCCGGATTCTGCCACGTCTCCGATCCCATCTCGCCTGGCGAAGGGATGACGTTAAAGCTCCATATTTGCCGGCCGTCGGCAGCATCGAAAGCCATCATCTCGCCGCGTATGCCGCGGTCCGCTCCGGCCTTACCCATGAAAACGATGCCATGCCAGACGAGCGGAGCGGCCGTTGCGAATTCGCCGTTGTCCGGATCCATGATTTGCTGATCCCAGAGCAGCGCGCCCGTCTTGGCGTCCAGTGCAATCAGGTGACCGTCAGGAGTCCCACGAACAACGCGGCCACCGGCGATCGCTGAACCCTTGCTGTTTGATACAAGGAAATGACTGGGCTTGTAGTGAAATTCCCATTTCTTCTCGCAGGTGGCTCCGTCAATTGCGATCGTGCTGAGCCCCGTCGTCGTGTATAGAATGCCGTCGTAGACGATCGGCCCACTTTGGAACGAACCTGTTTCGCCCAGATCGAAAGAGCAGACCTCTTTGAGCTCGCGTGCGTTGTCCGGGGTGATTTCCGACAATGTTGAAAAGCGGTCCCCCATGTAGCCCTTGTTATCGGTGAGCCAGTTGATGGAATCGATGTCCGCACGATCCAGCTCGGCCTGGGTTGGCCCCTGCGTCGTTGGCTCCGCTGGGAACGCCGGATAGGCATAGACGCACAGTGCAATCAGGTTCACCGCCATGAGCGGGGCGAAAGCCCACTGCCGGCTCAGGGGCTTGCATGCAACGGTCGTTGGTTGGAGAGAAAGGCGCGACACCGATATCCTCCCCACGATTTGCAAGGACGACGCTAATCCAAACGAAAGATGAGAAAAAGGGTAGCAACGCTGTCAAAGCTGGGTATTAGCGCCGCATCCTCGAACCAGACTCGCGCAATGGACATGCCCAAAGGTCTTGCCGCCGAAACGTTGATGCGAGCCGTAGCGACATCGGCTGACGGCCATTGCTCATGTTTGCCTTCCGCGCGACCAGCGCACTACACAACAAACAATTGCTGCTCGCGGCTCACGAAATCAGCCTGACGACCAGGCACTACAATTGCACGTTGACAACGCCAGCGACAGCCCTGATGGCACCGAGGCCCGACCGCCAAGGCTGCGGCCGAACTGGTTAAGGTTCGTTGTAGTCACCGTTGCCGAAGATGCTGACGTTTCGCGTCACTTGGCCGAAGAGACCGCGCCCAGAAACCGCCAAGGCTCGCCGCGACGGTCATCGGGGCCGAACCACGGGTTTGCAGCGCTCTCGCAAGGGGATGCCGAACAGGGGTGTCAGACTCCGCCCTCCACTTGGTTGTCGATGCGCCTTGGTTCCACTGTGTCAGTGCCGGAGATGTCCGGGGCGCCGCCGCTGATGGTCAGTGTACCGGTGCCTCCGCCAGCGTCGGCAGGCACGAGAGCGCCCGCAGCCACATAAAGGTCGCTGTTGATCGCTTGGCCTTCGACGACCTGTTGCGCACGTCCCGACGCCGTACCGCCATTGATCGCCGCGCTGCTGGCAGTCACCGGCGCATAGACCATCGCGTGGTGGCACTCACAGTATGACGAGCCGGATTTGACGGTCCGGCCACAGACCATCACATCGGGCGTGATCACCACGCTCCGTGCGCGCCGCAATCCGTTCCGCACGAGTATTCGCTTGCGCTGCGTATTGTTGGGCTCAATCCATCGGCACTGATCGTGTCGCGCGTCGAGAAGGCCTATGCTCATGAAAGCCTCTTTGCGATGGCTATGACTCCTAGAACATGATGACGATCGAGCCCATCAGTGCGCGACGTATGTGTCTGCGCGCTCATCCTGCCTCCTCAAGCACCGTGCAAGGTGCGCTCCCGGAAGTTCCGGGCTATCAGCGCCGCACCGATGGCAATCGCAGCGATCACCAGCCAACCGGACCGGTGCGTCGCGGATCGGTGCGCGGTTTCGTCTCATTCCGTAAACAAAGCTGGATCTCATGGTTCTTTACCGCAGGGCAGTTGAAGCACATTATTGGAGACGCTGGCGAACAACGTGGCGTTACTCACCAATGGACCTTGGCACCGACATGACCGCCGAGGCTGTGACCGGGCTGATTGAAGGCAACGTTGTAGTCGCCGATGCCGAAGACACTGACGTTGCGCATCACGTCGCCGGAGATACCGAGCCTGAGCTGTCCCCAGGTGTCGCCCAGGCTTGACGCAAACGTCGCCGAGTGGACGCCTTGCAACGAGGCGAAGGTGGTCGTTGCGTCGTCGCCGAACTGGCGCCAGACGTTGACGTCGACCCAGGTCGTGACCATGCTGCCGCTATTCGCCGCCCAATCCCTGGTCAGCCGGACGCCGAGCCGGGCATACAGTTCATCTATGGCGCCGAAGTTGATCAGGCTGAATGCATCGGCCGCGCCATTGATGCTGGTATGCTGATAGATCAACTGCGCCTGCGGTACGATGAAATTGCCCCCGCCCAGCGCGATCCAATAGCCAGTCTTGCCTGAGGCGGCGAAGCCAGTGCCGTTGGTGGAGATACTCGTCCCGCCAAATGTGGTGGCGCGAACGTTGTCGTACCGTGTGCCTTGTAGCAAGAGGTCGGCGTACCAGCCTCCCGGTCCGTGATGGGACCAGTAGCCGCCAGCCGCGTAGGAATCCATGCCGACCCTGCCGGCGTTGCCGCCATCAAGGCCGCGGACGGTGGCATCGAGCCGACCGGCGCCGGCAAAGAGCCCGGCATTGTCGCGCGCAGTGCGGTAGAGATCGGCGCCGGTCTGAAAGCCGCCAAGCGTGAAGTTGTAGGCCGAACTGCCATTGCCAAGCGTGCCGTTGGAATTGAGCTGCGCAGTGCTGTTGGAGCCGCCCCATGTTCCGGTCTCGCCGAACACGCGGCCCCATATTCCACTGCGGCAGCCGTTCAATTTGCCGGCAGCATACTCCTGCTCGGGCGCGGCGGTCTCGAGGCAGAACTGGCCGAGGCTGCCCTCGCCCATCATGGCCCGCCCCATGCGGCTTACCAGCTCGGGCGTCGCCACATCGACCGGCACTTCGGGACGCAGGCTTGAGCGCAGGTACCAGTTGCCGTCGGTGTTGCTTACTCCATTCTGGAACAGATTGTAGTCGTAAGCACCGGCGGCGACGCGGCCGGTGAGACCGAACTGGCCATTGGAGGCGCCGTTGACCTCGATCACCTCGATGCCGTTGCCGGTGGTCTGCGCGCCGAACCCGCCGGCATTGACGACGTGCAGGTTGGTCATGCCTGATGTACTGCCGTTCACCACCAACATGTCGGTCGGCGAGTTGTCCGCTCCGAGGAAGGTATTGAGCGAGATTGTGCCACCGTTGCCAACATAATCGCCGTTGACGGTGAGCACTGTGGTGGGCGGCGTACCGGTGCCCATGTTGATGAGGCCCGCATTGGCTAGGCTCGCAACGGTCTGATCATTGCCACGCAGGTCCAGCCCGCCGGCGCCCTGCACCACATAATCGGAATTGGAGCTGAAGACGTTTGCTTTGCCCGCGGCGAGCATGCCGCCATAGACAGTGGTGAGGCCAAAATAGGTGCTGGCGCCGGTCATCACCGTAGTGCCGGCGTAGACATCGACTGCACTTCTCGTAGCGCCGCCGTACATCATAGCGGGAGCAAAGACGTAATTGCCGCTCGTGTCCGTATGATTGAATACGATGCGGCCAGTACCTCCCCCGAACCACAATATTGGCGCGTCCAGCGTGCCCGGCGCCGCCGCAGGGGCGCCTTGCGCGGCGCCGATATTGATGGTGCCGTTTCCGCCGACCGAGGCACCAAGCCATACTCGCGTGGTGGCAGTCACGAGGCCGCCGTTCGTAATGGTCAGCGTAGCGGTACCCAGGCTGGCGACATGAAGGATGCCGTTATTTGTCCATGTCGAGCCTGCCCCATCGACCGTAACCGTGCCGGTGGCGTCCGCTGAATTACTGGCGATATAGCCATTAAGATTAGACACGGCGCCGCCGTTCGTAACGCTCAGCGATCCGGTGCCGAGATAGCCGAAATCGAGGTAGCCGAGAATGTCCAACTTCGAGCCTGCTCCATCGACCCTGACCGTGCCGTTGGAGCCCGGCTCGAATCCGACAAGGAGGCCGCTCGTAGCAGCGGTGACGGACATGGCGCCGCCATTCGTGATGTTCAGGAAGCCACTGCCATACCGGCCGACGATGGAGGGACCAATAGCGTTCAATGTCGAGCCCGGCCCGTCAATGTTGACCGTGCCCTTGGCGTCGGATTCGCCAGGATTGGTGCCGTTGCCGATGGCGATAGCAGTCGTGGAAGCAGTAGTGGTAACGGTGCCGCCATTCGTAATGTTCAGCGTGCCCTCGCCATGATAGACGCCGATGGAAAGGCCATCGGAAAGCGTCCAGCTTGAGTTGGTCCCGTCGACATTGGCTATGCCGGTGGAATAGTTTCCGATGGTGCTGTGGTTGGAGGAGGTAACGGTGCCGCCGCCCGTGATGTCCAACCTGCCGATACCTCGGTAGCCGACCTCAAGGTAGGAATTCGTCCAAGTCCCCTCGACCGTGACCACGCCATTGGAGCCCGTGCCAAAACCGATGTAGCTATGACTGCTGCGAACCTCACCGGTCTCGAAGATGTGCAACCTGCTGGAGCCGGTGGCATTACCGATAACGAGTTGGCTGTTCGGCGAGGGGGTAAGGTCCCAGGGGCTTGTATAAGTGCCTGGCACAGTGACTGTGGTGTCGCCATCGATGACCGTTTGCCCCGCGGCCGTCGGCGCTGCGGTGCCCGGATCGCTGAACTCGGGGGAGGAGATTGTCACCGTTTGCGCAAACGCCGGCGTAACGACGGCCAGGACAGCGAAGAGGCTGCCGAGAGCTGTTGAGCAGAGCAGGCCTCGGCATAACGACGTGTCAGCGAATATGGCCCGCCGCGCGGACGTTGGCGCCGCGCGGCTCTGGCACGCGAGCGTTGTGCGATGATCGTGTCTGACGCTCATTTTCCACCCTACCAGTTGATCCTCACGCCAGCCTTGCCGTTGTAGGCGAAGCCGCCGCCGTCGAAGCGCGATTGATACGAGGCGTCGGCGAACAGTGTGGTGTTGAGGTTGACCTGCCCGCTGACGCCGACATTGACCTCGCCCCAGGTACCTCCGAGATCGGCGCGGAACGGAATGAAGCCATCTTCGGACGAGAACTGCGTAACCGGATTGCCGCGGAATTCCTGCCAGACGTTGGGCCGGATCCAAGCCGTGATCAGGCGGGCAGCCGGTCCATTGCCATCGAGTGACCAAGTGCGGCCCAAGCGCGCGCCGATCCGCCCGATCAGCGAATCCACGTTGGAAAACTTAACCAGCGCGGCGTTGTCGACGGCGTTGTTGAAGTTGATAGCCTGGTAGATCAGTTGCGCCTGCGGCTCGATGAAATAGCCGTCCGCGAATTTGAACGGCTTGCCCACTTCAACGGAGCCAGCGATGCCGTCGCCATTGGTCTTGAACGGCAGCAGGCCACGGTTCGCGGTGGTGCGGGCGTTGTAGAGCGTGCCCTGCAGCATCGTGTCGACATACCAGCCCGGCGCGCCGAAATGCGTCCAATAGGCCCCTAAAGTATAGGCTTGCAGATTATCGTCGCCCCTGGTGCCATCGAAATGGGTGACGTCGCCATGGGCGCTACCGACGGCAAAGGTGACGCCGGCATGATCGCGGCTGCCGTCCTCATGCTCGCGGCGGATCAAATCCTGACCGGTCTGCAAGCCAACGAAACCATAAGAGAACTGCGGCCCCGAGCCGTAGATGCCGAGCGGATCGCCCTGTTGCTTGCCGCCGGTGCCCATCACGCGGGCCCAGCCGCCGGTCGTGGGACCGTCCCGATGCAGGTCTCCGCGACCGCGAATGTCCTCTTCGTCACCGACGCGTTCATGCAACGTGTCCATGAGGTTGCGGCCGTAGAGCAGCGCCATTGATGGCAATGCCGCGTCCAGTGAGGTTTCGATCCGGTAATGTGGCGTGTCAGGCGTGGGTGGCGTCGGCGGGTCGATGGGCGGCGGCGGTGGGCAGACTGCCGCATTCGGCGCCAAGCTACAGTCGAGCGTCGAGCGCAGGAACCAAGCATCCGGGTTGCTGACGTCAACACTGCTGCGAAACAGCGTGTATTCGTAGGGACCGGCCACAACGGGGCCAGCAAGTGTGAATGCGCCACTAGCGGTGGTACCACCGTTGATCGTGTCGACCACCAGAATGCCGTTGCCCGTGGTCAGCGCTCCGGCGCCCCCAACATTATTGACGTGCACGGAGGTGCTGCCGCTCGCCGTTCCCGTATCGATGACAAGTTTGTCAGAAGCCGAACCGTCGGTGTCGAGATAAGTATCGATCTTTAATTGAGCGCCATTTGAGCCGGTGTAATTGCCTTTGATCGTAAAGACATCTCCAGCCACATTGGCACCGTTCACACCATCTCCGCCCGACCAGTTTCCGGGATTTTGCAGATTGATGATGCCGCCATTGCTGGTTACGCCCGAGTTTGAGGTTGCCGTAAGCACAAAGGACGTCGCAATGTCATCGGCCGTCCTGTAAGGCTCAAGAGTAGCGCCAGAGCTGAGGTTCAAGGCGCTCAGCGTCGAGCTGGCGTTGATGCTCCATTTGCTGTGCGCACCATCAATATTGAGATTGATGGTCGAGGGCGTTGCCATTTCCAGATGCGCGTCGGTGGCGCCGACGAAGCTGCTACCATCGCTCATGTTGAGAGAAATCTCGCCGCCGTTGCGGGCATCCATGATACCAACGACATCGAAGGCACCCGAGGTCGGGGTCGTCGCCGTCTTGTCGAGACCGTCAAGCTTATCCCAACGTCCGCCCTGCTGCGTCCAATCATCCCATGGGACGGTCGGAACGCCCATGGCTTTGCTGGCGATGATCGAACCCGCACCGTTAGCTTCCATGACGATGGCGTTCGCGCCATCCGACCCGCCCACTCCATTCGTCACCCGCAAGGTGGCGCCGCCCTCCAGGAAGATATATCCCGGACGCACATTGGTGGCATAGCTTCCCTGCTGCTCGGTAGCCGCATAAAGCGCGTAGGCGCCCGCACCGGTCGTGCTGACATTGACACCATCACCGAGTTGAACGAGGCCGCCCTTGTTCGCATAGACAGCATGACCATTTCTCGTACTGGTGCTGATCGTGGAATCACTCCCGATGAAGACATAGGAGTTGCCGAGCGCGTTGTTGTTCTGGCCTTGGAGCGCACCAGAGGTCCCGATGCCGTTCATGTCCCAGTTTCTGTTGCCGGCATAGACACCATAGCCGTAGCTGTCGGAGCTCAATGTGCTGGTGCCTTGCGTTGCCGTCCCCGTTCCGACAACCCTGATCGTCGAATTGTTCGGGAGAATAATGACGCTGTTGGCGCCTGCCCCCGCGAAGTTATTCGCACGCACCGCGGTGCCACTTGTTACAGTTATATTGGCGTAGTCGGTTACATAGACAACAGCATCGGCGGCGCTACCGTAGTTCGAGGCGACATTGATTCCGTCGGCTGAACTCCCAGTCGCCGTTACGGTCAGGCTGTGGGCGAAAACATATGACCCCTCAGCGTCAGTCCTGATCGCATCGGCCTGGGCGCCACTCGTGGTGACGTCGGCTGTGCCCAGTTTGTATCCGTTCCATTGCACACGGATACCGAACGCGTTATTGCCGGCCGCCGTAACACTGCCCGTTGTCGTAACTATAACGTCATAGGCTGGACTTGGGCCGCCTCCAATGGGCGAAAGGCAATTCGCTAGTGCGGTACTGCACGTCACTGTTTGCGCATGGGCTGTTGAAGACAGGCCGACCAGCAGGCCGACGACAGACGTCAGCGCCGTTCCGCAGCGCAGCCTTGAAACGTTATGGATATGAGCCATGTTGCATTTTCACCAATTGACTAGGGTGGTGACGCTGCCGCCGGTGATAGGTGCACTGTGGTGATCGGAAGCCATGCCAGCTTTTGGATAGCGTTGCACTGCCATGACAATGCCTTCACCATCGATAGCGCAGGCCGGCGATGCCTTTGACGCCGCGTCGTTCTCCATCACCGACGGAAAACTGATAGCCTGCGTCAACAAAGCCGGAGAAGTGGTTGTTGATCCTGGAGGTGAAGCCAGCGGCAACATCCATGTACTGCGTGCGCAAGTTCACCGGCACTGCGTCCTGATCAAACAGCGTCGTGGCGGTGCCGCCAAGGTCGCTCCAGAAATTGGCGCGCATATAAGGTTGCCACACCCGCCCGTCGCCGTCGGTGATGGTCCATGATCCCTTCAGCCCGACCCGGGCCGTCGCAACCGAGCTCGTGCCGAGTGCGACCGGACCAAGTCCGTCATTGCCGGTATCAAAGTTCACCCATTGCCACAGGATCTGCGCCTGGGGCTCCAGCACAAAGCCGGGACCGAGCCGCGGCAGTGCGATCGGGTAGCCACCCTCCAGAGACGAGATGAAGCCGGTGCCTGAGGTCTTGAGGCGCGCGAATTCGGTACTCGCTGCGCCGCCATAGCTCGTGCCCTGCAGGACCAGGTCGAGATACCCGCCTTGAGGCCCATAGTGGGTCCAGTACGCGCCGCCGGAATAGGCGTTGAGGTTGAGAGAGCCCGTGTGCTGCAGCACGTACGCGGTGGCGGCGGCGTTGGTGACAAGGCCCGAGACATCGACGTTGGCGTTGCCATAGGCAAAGTAAAGGCCGGCATAATCTTTGTGCCCGGCAATCAGCCCGTCGCTGCGCAACAGATCAACACCAGCCTGGAGACCTGCGATCTGGCCATCGGCGCGCGGGTCAGCGAACGCCTGATAGCGATTGTCGATCTGCTGGGCGAACAACCGACCCCAGACCGCGGGACGCCAGCCGTCCGTGCCGCAGCCGGTTGGGGCTTTGGTGTAACCGGGGGCATTGCTGTAGATCGGGGTGGTCGGCTGACATGGCGCCTCATAGAGCTGGCCCATACGCTCATCATGGGTGCCGAGCATAGTGCGCCCGAGTTGCAGCGCCATCGGCTGCACTGCGCCATAGGTGGGAACCTCCGGCCCGATGATCGGAAAGGTGCCGCCGGGACCGGGCGGCGGTGTTGGCCCTGGCCCTGGTCCTGGTCCTGGAGTGAAGGTCGAGCGCAGGTACCAGTTGTCCGGATCGCTGCCGTCAAGTCCGCCCTGGAAAAGACGGTAATCGGACACGCCAGTACGCAGCCTTGTGTTCGCCATGGTGAAGGCACCAGCCGCGGTCGTGGCGCCGTTGATGGCTTCGACCACCAGGATGCCGTTCGCCATCGTTCCTGTAGCCGGGCCGCCAGCATTGGTGAACCTCAGGAACGTATTTCCGCTCGCTGCGCCAGTATCGATCACGAGTTTGTCGGAGGGTGAGTTGTCCGCACCGAAGTAGGTGTTCATGGCGATCGTGCCGCCTTGGCCGACGTAGTTGGTCGTCGTCAGCACCGTGCCGGGCGCTGTGCCGCTGCCCATGTTGACGAAACCCGCGTTTGTGAGCCCCGCCACCGTCTGGCTGAAGCCGTTGAGGTCGAGCGTGCCACCACCTGCCACCCTCACGACCGAGTTCGGGCTGAACGTGTCAGCTACGCCAGCACGCCACGTGCCGCCATCGACATTCGTTGCAGAGCTATGGCTGATTTTAGGTGATGGGGCCGATCAGGCGGCGCGGCTTTCAGTGGTCTGAGTGACCTCGATGCCATCTGCGAATCTGA
>JGI24705J35276_12237663_pt1 | contig 12377 bp, 8 predicted proteins | sample TergutNt197P4_FD_35276 | JGI IMG/M metagenome (IMG submission 35276)
TCGTCGCTGCGCGGGCAGCCGCCGAAAGAGGCTCGCGCACACTCGTACTGGAGGCGGCTGACGGGCCGGGTGGCTCGGCGGCGATTTCGGCCGGAGCTATCTGGGCTCCGGAAACTACAGACAAGCTCTCAGCTTACGTCCCGGACGGCGATGCTGGCTTGCAGCGGGCATTCTGCGAGAAGTTCGAGGAAGCGCTATCCTGGCTCGCAGGTGTCGGCTTGCCATTCTCCGGTCAGGACACGGTCGGCGGCGTTGGCCGCGGCCGGGCAATGGACATCGGCTCTGCTGGTGACCGCCACGAATTCATGGCCCTGATGGCGCGACGAGTCGAAGAATCCGGCGCGACAATTCTCTACCGAAGCCCCCTCACGTCGGCGCTCCGCATTGCAGGCGGCATCGAACTGCACATTGGCGGCACGGCTCCGCAGAAGGTGACAACACGGGCGCTGGTCGTGGCGACAGGCGGCTTCCAGTGCAATCCGAAACTGCGCGACCTTTATATCGGCCCAGGTGCTGGCGAAGCCCTTGTCGTGCGGTCCGCTCCGCACATGAATGGCAGCGGACTGACGGCCGCACTGGCGTTGGGCGCTGATGTCAGCCGCAACATGGACCGCTTCTACGGTCACACCATGCCCGACGTTGAGGTGGCGCCGGCCGAGATGCAGCCGCTGACGCCCTATTTCGCTCGCCAGTGCGTGTTCCTCAATCGAGACGGGCTCCGCTTCATCGATGAATCGGCAGGCCTCCTCGAGGAGCTTAACCCACAGGAAGGCTGGCGGCAGCCCGGCGGCCGCTATTGGCTGGTGTTCGATGCACACATCTATCGCGAACATGGGATCAACCAGCGCGTAACCGCCTCGGTACCGACGCACGACAGGCTCGCCCGCTGGCGCGAAATCGGGGCGCCTGTCATCGAAGCACCTACGCTTGATCAACTGGCGAAGCGCTTGGCAGACCAGGAAGGCGTGAATGCGCCAGCCGCGCTACGCACGCTGCACGACTACAACGAAGCATGCAGATCGGGCCAGTTCTCGCCGCCGCGCATACGCGACCGACTGCCCCTGACCGAGGCGCCCTTCTTTGCGGTGCGGGCCAGAGCGGGCATCACCTGCACATCCGGCGGCGTTCGCATCGATCCCAGAGGCCGCGCTCTGGACCGACAGGGCATTCCCGTGCCTGGCCTTTATGCCGCCGGAGTGGATGCTGGCGGCGTATTCGGCCGCACCTATGGCGGCTTCCTCGGCTGGGCCCTTGTCTCTGGCTACCTCGCCGGCAGGGACGTGGCTGACACGGTTATCGGCACGCAAACATCGGAAGCGACGGAAGGCTGACATGCCAAGGTCTGTCGCACACAACCCATCACCCACTCGGCGAGCGCCACGCTCCTCGCTTGGGCCATTGGCCTGCCCGCGATCAACATTTGGCGCCGTCGGGCCCAAACTTTGGAGGAGCCCCGCATAACCAGCGGCGGTCAAATAAAGGAGCATAATGGCATGACACATGATGTAGTTGTCGTCGGCGGCGGCATTGCCGGCACGATCGCGGCCCTGAGGGCGGCCGAACTCGGCGCAAAGGTAGTTGTGCTGGAGAAGGGCCAGGGCGAGCAATATCTATGCAACACCCGCTATTCCAGCGGCATCTTGCACCTTGACTACCGCGACCCGAAAACGAATCCCGCCGAGCTTGAAGCGCAGATGACGCAATCATCGGATGGGAAGGTCAATCCCGCACTGCTCCACGCGCTTGCAACGGACGGCGCGCGACTCATTGACTGGCTGCGCAGTCACACCATAGCTTTCGTCCGGTTCAGTGCTTGGGAAGCCTACCGTTGGTGCATGGCGCCCCCCCGCAAGGTGGGACCGGGGCTCGACTGGAAGGGCCGCGGCCCTGATGTGATGCTGCGCAGGCTTGGCAAGCAGCTCACCGAACGAGGTGGCCAGTTGGTGACGGGTGTAACGGTCACCGATCTGATCATGCGAGATGGACGCTGCGTGGGCGTCACCGGCTTGCGCGACGGCAACCGCGAGGAGTGGTCTGCTCGCACAGTCGTAGTGGCGGATGGCGGCTTCCAGGCGAACGCAGAAATGTTCCGCCGCCATATAGGCCCCGCGTTCGAGAAGATAAAGCAGCGTGGTGCGGCGACGGATACCGGCGCCGGGATTGAAATGGCCGTTCGGGCTGGCGCTGCGACCACAGACATGTCGCGCTTTTACGGCCACCTGCTCCACGGCGACTGCTTCACCAATGACAAGGTCTGGCCCTATCCGGAGATGGACGCCCTCGCGACGGCCGGCATTGTGGTCGGCAGGGACGGCTGCCGTTTCACCGACGAGGGCGAAGGCGGGGTCCCGCTTGCCAACCGAATTGCTCGGCTCGATGATCCGCAAAGTTGCACCATCGTGTTCGATTCCGCGATCTGGGAAGGACCGGGCAAAGACGCGCTGGTCCCGACAAATCCGTATCTCGAGCGCGGCGGCGGCACTGTGCTGAAGGCCGATACGCTGGAAGATCTGGCTCGCCAAATGGGCGTCCCTGCTGCGGCTTTCGTTGAGACCGTGACGGCCTACAACAAGGCAATTGCGGAGAATACGGGGACTTCGTTGAAGCCGCCGCGCCGCAGTGACGTGCACCCTGCATGGAAGATCGAGAAGAAACCATTCCTGGCTTGCCGGATCGTTCCCGGCATTACCTACACAATGGGCGGCATTGCCATTGACGAGCACGCCCGCGTGCTAAGTACAGAGGGATCGCCGATACCAGGGCTGTTCGCGGCGGGCACGACGACTGGCGGCATCGAGGGATTCGGCCGCACTGGCTATATCGGCGGCCTTACAAAGTCGGGCATATTCGGTCTGCGTGCGGGCGAGAGCGCGTCGGAGCTTGCCCGCACCTTGGCCTAAGCAGGCTTTCGTGGGCTTGCCCACGCATCGCCTGCCTGGAGCGCAAAAAGATCAAACAAGAAGAAATGAGCGTGATGCGATTCAACCTGATCGCAACACGCTCCAGTCAGCGAAGGAGACTCAAATGGAAAGCTACCCTGTTCTGAACGCCATCAAACGCTACGGAAAAGTGGGCTCGGCCGTCATTGCGGCTGTGCTCCTGGTAGGGATTGCCGTGCTGCTGTGGCCCTTTTCGCCAATTCTCGCTATCTGTCTCGGCGTCGTCGTCGGAGCGGCGGTATTGTTCCTGGCGCTCAGCTATGTGGAACTCGTCCGCATCATCGCAGCAACGCTGATGCCTGAGTAGCTGGAAGAGCTGCTCCTTCATTCTACGTTCAGCGCGAAGCGCCGCACCGGATGATGGGTCGTGATTGCCATCACTCGTACCATCATTTGGCGAAGAACCGTCGCGCTGAGCCCGCGCCTGCAAGATAGCTTGTGGCCAGCAGACAGCGCCCGTGGCGTCATCCAGGTGCGCCAAAACAATCAACTGCGCAGGCGCATCAGGCCACGCGGCGGAGTGCGAAGGTCTTGCCGTCTGTGACGACATGGCCGAGCCGCGCCAGCGAGGCCAGCACGCCGGCGATCTTGCTTTCGGTGGTCTTGGTCTTTCGGAATTTTGCAGCAATCGCGGCCGCGTCGATCGGCCCGCCTGCTTGCGCCAGTGCGGCGAAAACCGCTGCGGTTTGTTCGACGGCGCTTGTCGGAAACGAAGGCTTCTGCTCCTTTTCGGTGACGTCGAGCATCGCAGAGACTTGCGCCCCCTCCTCGGCGGTTGCCTGCCGGTCAACACCCTTGGCAAAGCGCGACGCCTGATAGTCCGGCCGCAGCCAGCGCACCTGCCCTCGCCTTTCCTCGGCCGCGCGTTCGGCATTGAGAGCAACGAGCCTCGCCAAAATTTCCTCATCGGAGATATTGACCGGCCAGCCATAGGCCTCAGCGACCGCCACATCGAGTTTGTCATGAAGTTCCTTCATGATCAGGACGAGGCCATCGTCGAAAGTCCTGCGGCCCTTCTCGTCGAGATCGCCCGGGCTTGTCCCCTTGCGCAACTCTTCAAGCACATTGTAGAGGCCGGTGAGAGTGAGGTGCTCATGCTCGGCCAGCACGCGCTTGCGATGTGCATCAAGCTCTTCGGCGAAGACGCGAATAGTTTGCTTCTGGATGGCGTTGGCGTCGGGAAAGGGGAATGGGTCGAAGACCTTAGATTTGGAATAGCGCGAGTCGTTGCCGACACCAAGCCACCCTCCGGAGCGCTGAGCCCACTTGGTATGGAATCGTGACGACAACACGCCGAGTATCCAGGCATCGTCAGATGCAATTCCGATCACCATGTGATCGTGGACGAATCGAGATTCGATGAACTGAAAAATTCGATGCTTTGTTGTTTCTGTCGTACCTATGTATCTATCGATGTCAGCAACCGCTGCGCGAAAATCTCTTCTAACTTTAGCGAAGAGCCACCATTTCGCAGCGTAGTTATGTGCATCCCGCACGGTCGTCTTAGAAGCGACAATATCCCTCTCTATCTTTACGGTACTAGCAAGATGTTGATAAACGGCCGGAAACTTCCGGCGCAAATCATCTTGCGCCAAACCGAAGGTGTCGATGACAAGCTTACCTGACCAGCCATATTGAAGCTCTCGCCCATTGATATATGGACGAATGACTCTTTCAATGCCTTCGCGGCTTCCAAGACCCAGGTGCTCCGCTTCGCCTTGGCTGAGCACAAAGCCCCTACCTGCAAGCAGTACGCCGTTGCTCGAAAGGCCCGCGTTGGCCAACAAGCTCTCCGTTACCGTTACGTCCGCGCCAATAGTGATATCTGAGTTAATCCGCCCTTCGGCTGCATCAAACTCGATGATCGGCTGATCCGTATCTAGCAGTTCCTCACGATGAACAGTAAGTAGAGTACCATTCCGCCTGCCCTTTTCGGCGACCGTCATAGCAATCCGAACCGCGGCCGCATCAAGCGTAGCCTTCGTCCACGGGTGATCTGGAATCGCCATAACAAGTGAAATAGGCGAGTTCGCTTTGAGGTACTTTTCCATCACCTTCCGATTGAACACCTGACCAATCGAGTTCGTTGTGACGAAGCCGAAGCGACGCAGCACCGTGCCCTTGCGGGTCAAGATTTCCGCAGCATGGTCCCACCAATACAGCACAAAGTCCGTAGAATCGCTGATGTGAGGGTGGGCAGCCCAAAGCGCTTCAGTTTGGGAATCGCCGAGTGCGGCGCGCAGGAACGCTCCTTTACCAATAAAGGGCGGATTGCCGACGATGAACTCAGCGGTCGGCCATTCCGGCTGCCGCGCGCCTGGAAAAGTCTCCTTGCCATCAACAATCTTCGGCAGGGGCTCGCCGTCCCACGTCAACACGGCGTTCTTGACCTGAATGTTCTTGAATGCGCGCAGAATCGGCTCATCCGGCGCGCCGCCCTTGGTGCGGAAATGCCATTGGAGATAGCCGATCCACAGCACCAGTTCGGCGATCGCCACCGCGCGCGGATTGATCTCAAGCCCGAGGAACTGATGCGGATCGACCGAATGCGATCCGAGCCCGCGCAGCCCCTCCTGCCCGCCGAGGTCGGCCATCGCCTCCAGCACCTCGCCTTCGAGGCGTTTGATCAACTCCAACGCGACATAAAGGAAATTGCCGGTGCCGCAGGCGGGGTCAAGGATGCGTATCTGGCAAAGCTTGTCGTGAAACGCGCTGACCTCGGCAATCGCCCCCTTGTCGTCGCCGGCGCCGCGCTTCGTCTCCGCCGTCGCCTGGACGTTGCGCCAGTCCTCGCGCAGCGGTTCGATGACGGTCGCAATGACAAGCCGTTCGACGTAAGCGCGCGGCGTATAGTGCGCACCGAGTTTCTTGCGCTCCTCGGGGTCAAGCGCCTGCTCCAGAAGCGTGCCGAAGATCGAGGGATCGACTTCCCTCCAATTGTAGCTCGCCGCCTGGCGCAACTCGCCGATTTCTTCGCGGCCGAGGGGCAACGCAGCCTTGTCCCTGAAGAACTCGCCGTTGAACCGCTTGACCTCAACGTCGAGAGCGTGAGCCCAGCCGCCGGTGTTCATCGCTTCCCAGAGCTGCGTCACCTTGGGCACGAACGCTGTGGGTTTGGCCTCGCAATCCGCCAAAACCTTCTTGAACGACTTTTCCGGCAGCAGCTCGACGTCCTCGGCGAACATCGTGAACAGGCAGCGCATGAGAAACATCGCCACGCTCTGCGCGGGGTATTCCTTCTTCTCCAGCGCACGCGAAACCTGCGCCAGCCGCCGCGCGATATCGCGCGTCACTTTCGCGGAGGCCTGCGCCGGATCGAGCGTATCAGGCGCGGTCCAGATGGCGTGCAGACGCTTGCGAACGTCCTCGTTGCGCAGGTCCTCGAGATAGACACGAAACCCCTGGCGGTCGGGAAACTGCGTGTAGTTCTTTCCCTGGCCTGAGAAGTCCGCGTAGACCTCGATGCAATGGCCGACATCGCAAACAAGAATGAACGGCGGCCAACCGTGAGAGGTCGGCAGCGCGCGGGCGTATTCCTCCGCCTGCCGTTTGGCATTCAGCATGAGCACGTCCCAGGCGCGATCGGCACCGCGCCTGCCACGCGAAGCTTCCGGACTATCAGCGAGGAACAGGTCGTTCTGTCCCTTGATTTCCTTCGCCCCGCCCTTGATGCGGCTCTGCTTTGCTTCGAGGACGAAACTCCCCTTTTTGTAGAGATCGATGCGGCCGAGAGTGTCGCCATCATCCTTGTGCCGGGTCACGACCCGCTCAAAGACGTAGTCGTTGCGCTCGTGCGTCGCTCCTGCCGGGGCGGGATGATCCACACCGATCAAATCACAGAGCTCGGTCAGGAAGAGCGCGTAATTGGCTCGCTCTTGCCCACCCTCCTGCCCCTGCCAACGGGAAATGAAGGCTTCGACGGCGGGCTGTTTGGTTTTGTCGCTCACGATGGATTCCGGACTCGCCCCATCGGGGCGCCCCGGAATGACTGTGCGATGTGTGAATTTGACAGCTTGCGTATTGGATGGGGGATATCGGGATGGTCGTTCATCGAATAATCCAAGACATCGTGACCTGCACATGTCGCGCGTAACGGTGACATGGAGACAAGAGTTAGTTCAGAATCGCGCGATGGGCAAAGCGAAACGTGCGTCGCTTGAGAGCAAGCGTAGCCCGGGTTGAGTTCTTCACGAAACCCGGGGCAGTGATGCGTCGTGGCAAAAGTCCCGGGTTTCGCAAAACCGCTCTACCCGGGCTACGCTTGCTTGGGAAAGACCGAGGGGGCGCCGGATACCGCTCACATCTCCGTGCGACAACCATATTGCTGAAATGTAAGGCTTCTTCACGCCAAGCTGATTCCACGGCTGCCCAAAACGCGCTACGCAACGCGCCATGTCGACGACCTCAATCAAGGCCAAGCCCGCCCGCACAAAGAGCCGGTTGAGTTATAGCCGGCTCAAAGCCTGGCTGGTCGCTCGCGCCACCAATCCTGAAACCAGCCTGTGGCTGGTGATCCAGTTCGCCGTCCTGCACGCGGTGCTTTGGACCTTCATCCTGATCAATCTGAAGACAGGCGAGGACGTTCACATGGACGTCGCGGAAGCCTATGCCTGGGGCCAGAAATTCCAGCTCGGCTATGGCAAGCATCCGCCGCTTGCGGGCTGGATCGCTGGCCTCTGGTTCAAGCTCTTCCCTGTTGCGAACTGGTCGACCTATGCGCTCGCCATGGCGACCGTCAGCATCGGTATGATCATCTGCTGGTTCATCGCGCTTCGCGTGGTCGATCGCAAGCGCGCGTTCCTGGTCGTGGTCATGCTCGCGCTCTACCCGATCTTCAATTTCAAAGGCTTCAAGTACAATCCGGACCTGTTGCAGCTGATCACCTTGCCGCTGGTGGTGCTGGCCTATCTCAACGCCTTCGAGAAGCGGAGCTGGCAATCCGGGATCTGGCTGGGCCTGGCCTGCGCGCTGGCGCTGATGACCAAATACTGGGTGTTGACCATGTTCGGCGCCATTGGCCTGGCGGCGCTGATTCACCCCGATCGCATGAAATTCCTGGGCTCGCCGGCGCCATGGGTTGCCATCGCAACCCTTGTTATCGCGATGATCCCGCACCTCGTCTGGCTCAGTGACGCGCACTTCACGCCGCTGATCTACGCCGAAGATACCTACAGTCTCGCTGATCGCGGCTTAGTGATGAGACTGGTACTCGGCTATGTCGAGCACAATTTTACGCTGCTCGTGCTGCCTGTGGCGTTGGCGGCTTTGGCGATAGCGTTGGCGCCGTCCTGGTGGAAACTGCTGCGCGCGCCGCTGCGGATCATCACCGGTCGGTTCATCACAGGTCCTTGGGCACGTGGCGCCAATCCGGGCGTCAATATCTCCCAGGCGCTGAACATCTGGATGATCCAGATCATCGTCGCGATCGGTCCACCGCTCGGAGCGCTGGCCTTCAGCGTCTACATCAAGACCGACTGGGGCATCTCGCTGTTCTTCCTGGTGCCGCTGGCATTGGTCGCCATTCCGGCGCTACGCGTGCCGCGGGCGAGCCTGTTCAATATCGCGGCAATCTGGCTGGTGTTGACGCTGGCGACGCTCGCCGCTTCGCCCTGGATCGCCACGCGTGCGATGGCAGCGAATTGGAGCAATACGGCGACCTATGGCGCACGATCCGAACTGGCGCGCGAGTTGACCCAGGCCTGGCACATGCGCTTTGGCTCACGCTGGCCCATCGCCGCCGGCCCCATGGACGTTATCGGGCCGATGGTGTTCTACAGTCCAGATCACCCGCGCCCGTTCACGCCAAACGAGGCCTGGGGCTCTGGACTGACCTCGTCGGATGATCTGAAGCGGTTCGGCTTCATCGCGGTGTTCGACTCCACGGATTATCGCCTGCCAGCTCTCGACAAATGGATCACCGAGACCGCGCCCAATGCCGAGCACCTGGTGATGACCACGCGCCGATTCATGCATGGCCGGGCCGGACCTTCGATAACCTGGAACGTCTACATCGTTCCGCCGACGAAGTGACTGATATCACGTGCCTTCTTCGTTGAACTTGTCTTCGACGAGTGCGGTGATCGCCGCGAGCACAGCTTCGGCCTCAGTGCCAGCGGCGGCGACCATGATGGAGGTGCCGGGGCCTGCGGCAAGCATCATCAATCCCATGATAGAGGTGCCGCCGACGGTCTCGCCGCCACGCGTCACCCACACCTGCGCGTTGAAGCGCTCGACCGTTTGAACAAATTTCGCTGAAGCGCGAGCGTGCAGGCCGCGCTTATTGGTGATGAGAAGTTCCTTGGAAACAGCTCCGTCGGGCACGCCGGCCCCGTTCTGGTTTCCGTCTGGCGTATCGTTCTCGCTCATTTGCCAGCAAGCACGCGGCTGGCGATGGTGACATACTTGCGGCCCGCTTCCTGGGCCATCGCGATTGCATCGGGCAACGAACGTTCCTCACGGACTTTGGCAAGCTTCACCAGCATGGGAAGGTTGATGCCTGCCAGCACCTCAACCTTCGGCCGGCTCATGCAGGAAATTGCGAGGTTGGACGGCGTGCCGCCGAACATATCGGTGAGGATCGCGACGCCGTCGCCGGAATCGACGCGGTCGACCGCCTCGATGATGTCGCCCCGACAAAGATCCGAATCATCCTCGGCACCAATCGTAATCGCTTCAATTTGTTTTTGCGGACCCATGACATGCTCAAGCGCCGCCTTGAATTCGTCGGCAAGGCGTCCGTGGGTCACAAGTACTAGACCAATCATCGGAAAACTCCTCGCGGGCGCTCTTAGTGCGCCGCACGAACGCGCCACTTTGACCATCTAGCGCCGCTGCGCAAGAGGGATATTGCGTATCTCCCGGAATTTGGATTGACCGCGATGGGGGAGCCGCGCCGGTTTATTCGGTCGCGATTGTGGGCTTGATATGGTTACCATTTCCCTTCAAACAATTGTCGGAAGGGTTAACAGAAGGTGAACTCTTGATCGTGGTCAAGGCCGCGACAACTAACGGAAGGGGCGAAAAGCCCGCCCCCACCGGAATTCGGGGTATTTTAACACCTGAGATGCGGGTAGACAGCGCTTCTGGAGGGGGAAGTCGCTCGGCGTCATCAGCAGCAAGATCGACCACGAGACCAACTGTCGCATGCTCGACAAAGTCACAGCGGCGGATTCCCAAGCCCCGGACCTCAATCAGACCAGCCAATGTTTGGACCGGGCGGACTTCAATTTCGTTGCCAAGTGTCGCCAGATAGACACGATCGTCGCCGACCAGGATGGTCTTGTCGATCAACCCCGTGCGCCCGGCCATGATCAGATCGAAGGCAAGGCGCGACTTGCCGGCACCCGACGGCCCACGGATCAGGACCGCTCGATTTCCGACCTCGACGGCTGAGGCGTGAATACTGACACGGCCCTCGCTCATAGTTCCGGCAGCCTCACCACAAAGCGCGCGCCGGCAACGGTCGGTGCGCCGTCGTCATCCAGAGCGCCAGCGCGATTCTCCGCGAATATGTGTCCGCCATGCGCTTCAACGATCTGCTTGGAAATCGACAGGCCCAGGCCGGAATTCTGGCCGAACCCCTGATGCGGCCGGTCTGTATAGAAGCGGTCGAAGATGCGTATCAGCGCGTCCTCGCGGATGCCAGGACCGTCATCATCAACGACGATTTCGATCTCCGAGCGCACGTGGCGGCAGATGATGCGCACCTTCTTGCCAGGTTCAGAGAACGATTGCGCGTTGGAGATCAGGTTGCAAACCACTTGCCCCAGGCGCGAATCGTGACCGGATATTGGGAATTTGTCAGTCGAGCTTCTGCCCTCGAAACGGACCTCGACCGGGACATCGTGGCCGAGCTTGGTCTCGTTGGCAACTGAGGTGAGCGTGGTCAGCAGGCTCCGCAGATCGACAGGCACCGCATCCTGGCGCTGCAGTTCGGCATCAAGCCGGCTCGCATCGGAAATGTCCGAGATCAGGCGATCGAGCCGTTTCACATCATGCTCGATCACCTCAAGAAGGCGCGCGCGGCTGTTCTCGTTGCGTGCCAGAGGAAGCGTTTCCACCGCAGAACGCAGCGAGGTGAGCGGATTCTTCAATTCGTGCGCGACGTCGGCGGCGAACATCTCAATTGCATCGATCCGCGCATACAGCGCCTTGGTCATGTCGCGCAGCGTGCCGGAAAGGTGGCCGATCTCATCGCGGCGACGGGTGAAATCGGGGATTTCAACACGCGTCTTGATGCGGCGGCGAACGTGCTCCGCGCTATCGGCCAATCGCCGCACAGGTCCGGCGATGGTGCTCGCGAGCAATAGCGACACCACGATCATGACCGCGGCAGTGACACCGCCGATCTTCAGGATCGCGAGGCGTTCGGCCGTGACTTCCTGGTCAATCTCGTCTCCCTGTGTGGAGAGCATCAACGCACCGTGGATAGCGCGTGAGCGCTGGACCGGCACGGCGACAGAGACAATAACCTCACCACGCGAATTGACCCGTACCTTACTTCCCTTTTTCCCCTTCAGAGCGTCGGCCACTTCCTCATAGCCGTTGCCGTTTTCCGGACCGAACTCGCGATAGAGCGGAAGGTTCCCTCGGTTGAGCCAAGTGCGCACCGCAGTCGTGGCGCGCTCGATGATCCCGGGCGTCCCGGTCGGTGGCGGCAGATTGAACCGCAACACATTCTCGAGGTTGCGGCTATCGAGCAAGAGCCCGCCATTGGGATCGTAGATGCGCGCGCGCGTCTTGGTCGGAGAAATCAGGGTGCGCAGCACCGGCGCCACGCGTTCCGGATTGATCGGGAAATCCAGCGGCGAATAGTCATCTGATCCCGCATAGGTCTCACCGAGCTTCAGGTCGAGCAGCCGGTCGGGATCGATCGAGATGCCATTTGTCTGAACGGTCGCCGACGCCGCGATTGCGCCGGCGATGATCTCGCCTTGCACCAGGAGGCTCTGCGCACTGGCATCGATAAGGCTGGCGCGGGGCTGCGAGAGGTAAAGGAGGCTCGCGACCAGTGCGACGAGACCTGCGAGGTTGAGCGAGACAATGCGGCGGGTAAGGCTCGAAAAGCTCAGTGCAAACAAGAACTGGCCGGCGCGGGCGGGCCAGAAAAGCGGGCGCCAGCTCCGCGCTTCACGGATCGAATCCTCCTGAATTTCCGAGAACGCAGCGTTCTCGACATTCAGGCTTGCATCAGACTGCGTTCGGTCAAGCAATGCTTACGCCCGCGTTTCGATTGCTGGTGCGATTAGCCCCACCTGATTGAGACCGACCAGTGGTGTCAGTCTGCAAAGTTCCAATATCGTTCCTCAAGCCGTCAGGCTTCCTTGAAGCGATAGCCAACGCCGTACAGGGTTTCGATCATCTCGAATTCCGTGTCGACCACCTTGAACTTCTTGCGCAGCCGCTTGATGTGGCTGTCGATGGTGCGGTCGTCGACAT
>JGI24705J35276_12237662_pt1 | contig 12359 bp, 14 predicted proteins | sample TergutNt197P4_FD_35276 | JGI IMG/M metagenome (IMG submission 35276)
GTTTGAGAGACGCACTCTGCATCTCGCGCAGAATTTCCTCCGCGGCCCGGGCAGGATCCGGGGCGGCGGTGATGGGTCTGCCGACCACCAAAAAATTGGAGCCTGCCCGTACGGCCTGGGCCGGGCTAACGACCCGGCGCTGATCATCCTGCAAGGCATGGACAGGGCGTATGCCTGGAGTCAGGCAACGCAGCCCTGTTGCTCGCCGTATTTCGCGCACCTCACGTCCGGAGCACACCACACCGTCCATGCCCCATGCCTGTGCGCGGAGCGCCAGCTTTTTGGCCACACCCGCGAGGGTTTTGGCGCTTCGCGCCCCGAAAGTGAAAAATTCGCCCGGTTCCATGCTGGTAAGTACGGTCACGCCGAAAAGCAACGGCCGGCGCGGACTGTTGTTTATAGCGTCTACAGCAGCGCGGATCATGCGTTCTCCACCGGTCACGTGCAGAGTAAGCATGTCCACATGCAAACGGGCTGCGGCCAGCACCGCGCCTTGAACTGTATTGGGAATATCGTGAAGTTTGAGATCCAAAAACACGTCAAAACCGAACTGTTTGAGCGCATGCACCACGTGCGGGCCTTCCGCGCTGAACAGTTCCAGACCAACCTTGACCCAGGAAACGACGTTCCGGACTTTTTCAGCGACGTACAGAGCCGGGGCGGCTGCCGCAAAATCCAGAGCCACCACCAATATAGCGGAATCTTGCGCATTCATGATGCACTTTTCCCATCCAACAAACTTTTGAGTATCAGGGGGCGCCGTCCGGGCGCCAGCGTGGCCGCGATATAAACGGAACGCAACGCGTCGTAGGCTTGACCCAGATCGTCGTTCACAATCCAGGCGTCAAACCAGCCGGCTTCACGGATTTCAGTGCGTGCCGCCGCCAGGCGCTGCTGAATGGCTTCCTCACTATCCAGCGCACGCCCGCGCAAACGCTCCTCCAAAATTTTCAGGGAAGGCGGCAGAATGAATACATAGCGCCCGGCGGGAAGGGTCAGTCTGAGCTGTAAAGCGCCCTGGACGTCAATGTCAAAAAGCACATCCTTTCCGGCACCCAAAATGTCCAGAGTGGGATTGAGGGGGGTACCGTAAAGATTGCCGTATACACTGGCCCATTCCGCGAAATAGCCAGCGCGCTGGAGGTCAAGGAATTCCTCATGGCTGAGAAAAGTATAGTCTTGCCCCGGGACTTCATAAGCGCGCGGAGAACGAGTCGTGCAGGAGGTGGAATATCCTATCTGTGGGAATTCCTTCATGAGCATCCTGACCAGAGAGGATTTCCCCGCGCCGGAAGGGCCGCAGACGACAAGGACTAAACCTGTTCTTTCCATGGGCTAATCGCCTCCTTCCTGGCTGAAGCGTTGGCTGATGGTTTCAGGGTGGATGGCGGTGAGTATGACATGGTTGGAATCGGTCACAAGAATAGAGCGGGTTTTGCGCCCCTGAGTCGCATCCACCAGCCTGCCCGTATCACGCGCGTCTTCACGCAGACGCTTCATAGGCGCCGATGCCGGGTTGACGATGGCCACGACCCGCCCGGCAAGGACGAAATTGCCGAAACCTATGTTGATAACCTGTTGCGCCTGCATAACCGCTCCAACAGACTGTAGATATTAAAACGCTCCGCCACGACGTTCACAGCAAAAAGGCATTTCACCCGGGCCGCACGGAGCGAACGGCGATGCTACGCGTTTTCGCCGCCATAGCAATGCAAGTAATCCCAAATGACAATTCGTTTGATTGCAGTTTGGTATAAAATTATTCCAACCATTATTCCAGATTTTGCACTTGTTCCCGGCATTTTTCCAGTTCATTTTTGAAGTCCACCACCAGCCGGGAAAGCTGCACATCCTGAGCCTTATTGCCACAGGTCGATATCTCGCGGAAACACTCCTGCAAAGTAAAATCCAGCCGCCTGCCTGCATCGGCTCCGGTATTCAAAAGTTCGCGCAAACGCTCAAGATGGGTGCGTAGCCGGGTCAACTCTTCACTGACGTCGAGTTTATCACAGAGTATGACTATTTCCTGCAAAAAACGGCTTTCATCCAGTTCCATATCCAAGGCCTGCAGGCTTTCATTCAGACGTTCGCGCACCTGCCGCCAGCGTTCCTCTTTGACGGCCGGCGCACGTTCTTCAATGCGCGCAAGCCACTCTTCCATACGCAGAATACGGGAATGCAAATCCGTGGCCAGCCCGCGGCCTTCGCGGGCGCGGGCTTCGTTCCAGTCGCGCAGGGCTGCATCAAGCCCATCTTCAAGCCGCGCCTGCAACTCCTCATCCGCTTCGGAACTCTCATCGCCCCAAAGCATGGACAGATTGAGCAGCGCGTTATAATCAGGAACAAAATTGTCATTCCTGTTCTGCGCGAGCTCGGCCAGCGCATCCAGCATGGCCGTTGCTTGCAGTGCATCAAACTCCGCAGTGGCCTGCGCACCATTGACACGCTTCAAGGCCAGGCTTATTTCCACCCGCCCGCGCTGGGCGAAGCGGCGAACAATTTTTTCCAGGCGCGTCTCCAGACTGCGAACCACTAAGGGCAAACGCCATTTCAGATCGAGGTGGCGACTGTTGACACTGCGTATTTCCCACAGTTGGACGAACTTCTCGTCTTCCGCGATACAGCGGCCAAAGCCTGTCATACTGTGCGGCATACGGCTCCCTATTCCACCCTGTTACGATGCCGGGCTACACGCCCGCGGGTTACCCGCAAAGAAGATGCGCGGCCTCCTCTCCCAGAGAAGGGTTAACGGCTTCAGGAAAATCCACTGCCACCGCCCGAACAGCCGCCATTACCGCAAGCCCCGGCCATGCGGGATGCCATGGGATGCACAGGGCCGGGTTTGAAGGGGAAGGCTCCTGTTTTCAGTGGGCTTGGAGCACTGACCAGGCGCACGGTTCTCGCCGAACCGCATTGAGGGCAGACCACGGCGTCCGCGTTCTTCACCAGCAGTTCTTCAAACACCGCAGCACAGTCCTGACAAGAAAAATCATACATCGGCATGAGCGCACCTGAACAAGGGTTGAAGTCGCCTTTTGGGGCAGAAGGTAAAAATTTTATTTATGGAATACGTTCTAGTCAAGCCAGCCCCGCAGGGTTTCGATGAGCTTGCGGGCCTGCTCCGCACTGGAGATGGTAAACTTCGACTGCTGGCGATATTCGCCCCCGGTCTTCTTGTAACGGCGTATCGCATACTTGTCCGGACCGTAGCTGTCATTGGCCGGGATCCATTCTTGGTAGCGAAACAGCACCGTGGCCCACGCACCTTTGGACAGGATGGCCTTGTCAATTTCTTTGATGATAAGTTGTCCGTTTTCTTCATAGTTTACGGTTAAATCTTCTACAGTCGCGTTCATACTGCTCCTTTTAAAACACGCAGAACCCCAAGCGGGAACACGGGGTGCTGCGTGCGGGGAACTCGTCGTAATGAAAACAAAAAACGCCGTAGTCCGGCGTTTTTTGTGCTGTATGGCTTACAGGCTGAAGCTGGTTAAAATTCCTTTGACATTTTCGGGGAGCGGTTCCGGCGACAAGCGCATATCCGCAGGCATGGGGCCAAACGAACTTGAATAAATCTGCGCCGTGTCGCTCATGACAATGCTTTGCTCGGTAGCCGTCAACCGGGCACCCCGTCGTGCCTTATCCGCGATCACGGCCATAGTGATGGCTGCCCCCGAGGGCGACGTGGGAGTAATCATACTTTCTCCTCATTCACACAGGCATAACCTGCGGCGAAATCAACGCCCTCCCTGGCGGTTGTGCTGCTTTCCCGCAATCTATGGTCATAGTTTACACAGTCTACGCACGGAACGCAAGAGCATGTAGACATATACTTTTCTTGCCTTGCTCCCAGCTCAACGCTCAAGGCTTGCGGTGCCTGTGAGAGTATTTTATCGTACCACCATGGGCAGTTCGCAGAATTTTTCCTCCCATACGCCGTATTCCAAAGCCTTATGCCTCTCGTCCCTATGCTGCCTGTTGCTGATATGGACCTTAGGAGGCGATGCTGCTCCGATCTGGCGGGAATTGGAGGCAGGCCTGCAGTTCGCCAGTTTCCCCTCTCCGCAGGCGGAAGGCAGCGCAGGCATCGATATTTTACGCATCGATCCTTCCCGGTTCCGTTTCAGTCTACACAGCGCCAGCGCGGGGGAGCCAACGCCGTACGCACTTTCCGTCTGGGCGGAACGGGAAGACTTGGTAATGGCGATCAACGCCAGCATGTACCTGCCGGATCAAAGCACGAGTACGGGATATCTGCGCTATGGCGCCCATATTAATAACCCCAAAATAAATAGCAAGTTTGGGGCATTTTTCGTGGCTGAACCAGATACACCGGATTTACCCCGGGCCGCCATTTTGGACCGGGAATGCGACCCATGGGAAGAGCATTTGCCGCACTACATGCTCGTCGCGCAGAACTATCGCCTGATAGATACGAACGGGAAGGTGCTCTGGCTGCCCGGCGGTCCTGAACATTCCATTGCCGCAGTGGGACAGGACAGGCAGGGGCATATTCTTTTTATCCACTGCCGCATCCCTATGACCGGCGAAGGCTTTGCCGCCTCTCTGCTGAACATGCCGCTTGCGTTACGTTCCCTTATGTATGTGGAAGGAGGTTCCCAAGCCTCCATGTTGGTGAGTTGTCCCACTTTTCGCCGCTTGTGGATCGGACAGAGCAGCATGCCTTTTCTATATCAACCGGAAAGTGGAGCGACCTTGCCCAACATTATCGGCGTACGGCGTCGGCCGCAGTAATAGTATTAGTTAAAAAAGATTAATAACTATTTCTATTTAAATCTTAATTTGTCAATATTGTTTTATTTTAATTTTTTTTCTGGACTTTCATCCTATATGAGTCTATATTCCCGCTTATATAGTGAAGCGGCAGACATCCGCCCTGCAAGGCAACTGCGACAGGCGAGGGGGGAATTATGTCCAACAGTTGTAGCCATTTTCTCAAGCCCGGCGATGCGCCCGAAGTGGAATTCAAATGTGCTTGCGCCCGCAAGAGCAAGGTTACTGTATGTGAACACTGTAACCTCCATGGTCATTGAAAAACAGAACTATAAGGAGAAACTGCTGATGCAAAAGTATTCCTGTGAAGTATGTGGATACGAATATGATCCGGCGCAAGGTGAAGGTGACGTCCCTGCGGGCACTCCTTTCGAAAAATTGCCCGATGACTGGTGTTGTCCGGTTTGCGGCGCTCCCCGGTCTGAATTTTCGCCGCTTGCCTGAGTCATTGTTGCGCAAAAAGTGAACAGCCAGTGCCCGGGGGACCTCTCCGGGCACGCAAGCGCTCCTGGCATGATAGGGGATACACATGCAACCAGTTGAAATAAAAAAAGATATTTGGTGGGTGGGTGCTGTCGACTATGATAACCGCAACTTTCACGGCTATTCCCTGTCGCCTGAAGGTACCACCTACAATGCCTACCTGATCAAGGACGAAAAAAACGTACTCTTCGATTCCGTGAGCAGGTCCTTCACCGGCACCATGCTCTGTCGTTTGGCCCAAACGCTCTCTTTGGAAAAGGTGGACTATATCATATGCAATCATCTGGAGCTTGACCACGCTGGGGCCCTGGCTGAGGTGGTGGCCCGCTGCAAACCTGAAAAAATATTCTGTTCGCAGATGGGTATAAAGTCCATGCAGGGCTATTTTGACTGCAAAGACTGGCCGGTACAGGCTGTGAACACTGGAGAGAGCCTGAGCATAGGTTCGCGCACCATCCAGTTTTTTGAGACGCGGATGATCCATTGGCCTGACAGCATGGTTTCCTACATCCCCGAAGACAAGCTGCTCATCAGCAGCGATGCGTTCGGGCAAAACATCTCGTCTACCGTTCGCTATGCCGACGAAGTGGGTACAGAATATCTGCGCAATGCCGTTGAAGAATACTATTATAACATTGTGCTGCCCTTCTCGTCGCAGGTTGTCAACGCGCTGAAGGCGCTCAGCGGACTCGATATTGAAATGCTCGCCCCGGATCACGGTTTGATTTATCGCGGCAAGCAAAGCGTAGATTTTATTCTAGATGCCTACGCCCGCCTGGCCGAACAAAAACCCTGCAGACGCGCGCTGATCATCTATGACAGCATGTGGCATTCTACGGAAAAAATGGCGTATGCCGTGGCGAACGGATTGGAAGAAGCCGGGGTGCCGTCTCGAATCATGTCGATCCAGCGTAACCACCACAGCCAGGTAATGACAGAGCTGTCGCGCTGCGGTGCTGTCCTGGCCGGCTCCCCTACGCATAACAACGGGATTATGCCCGCCATGGCCGCTGTACTCACCTATATGAAGGGTCTGCGCCCGAAAAACCGTGTTGGTGGTGCTTTCGGTTCCTACGGTTGGTCCGGTGAAGGTCCGAAGATTGTTCATGAATGGCTGGAATCCATGGGTATGGAAATGCCTATGCCTTTTGTAAAAACGCAGTGGTCCCCCGGGCATGAAAGCCTTGGTCAGTGCCACGAGCTTGGCAAAGCCGTCGGCCAAGCGCTTATAATCAAGTGTGACGGCTAAAAGGACGCAACTATGGATGATGTTGTTCTGCTTTCCCGCCTGCAATTCGCAGTAGCGGTATTATTCCACTTCATCTTCGTCCCCCTGACGCTCGGGCTTTCCGTGCTTCTGGCATGGATGGAGACGCGCTATGTCACGACAGGAGACGAAGTCTACAAGCGCATGGCGAAATTCTGGGGCAAACTGTTTCTGATCAACTTCACGCTGGGCGTGGTGACCGGTATAACCTTGGAATTTCAATTCGGAACCAACTGGTCGCGCTATTCCACGTATGTGGGCGATATTTTCGGTTCCCTGCTGGCTATTGAGGCCACTGTCGCCTTTTTTCTGGAATCGACCTTCGTGGCGGTCTGGGCTTTCGGCTGGAACCGTTTAGGCAAAAAGACCCATTGTTTTGCTATCTGGATGGTGGCAATCGCCTCTAACTGTTCCGCGCTGTGGATCATTCTTGCCAACGGCTGGATGCAACATCCCGTCGGATATGTGATCCGCAACGGCAGGGCCGAGCTTCAAGATTTCTTCGCCGTGCTCACCAACCCCTACGCTTGGGGCCAGTATGCGCACACCATCCTCTCTGCATGGATGCTCGCGAGTTTCTTTGTACTCGGCATCTCCGCCTGGCATCTGGCACGCAAGAGCAACGGCGATTTCTTCCGCCGCTGTTTCCGCATGGCCGCTCCCTTTGCACTGATCTGCGCGCTGCTCACCGCATTGACCGGGCACCAGCAGGGCATGGCTGTGGCCAAGTATCAGCCTGTCAAACTGTCAGCCATGGAAGCCCAGTGGGAAACGCAGAAGCATGTGCCTGTACATTTGCTGCAAATCCCTGACCGGGCCAACAAAATGAACAGCCTGGAAGCGTTGAGCGTTCCCGGCCTCATGAGCTGGATGGCCTATGGTGATGTCAATGCCGAGATCAAGGGCCTCAAGGCCTTTCCGGAAACCGACTGGCCTCCGGTCAACACCACGTTCTGGTCCTTCCGCGTCATGGTAGCTCTTGGGGTGATCTTCATTCTGTTGGCGGGCGTCGCCTTCCTGCAGCGAAACAAGGAGGAGATCGGGCCAGGAATCGCGCGTGCGTTAGTTTGGGCCATCCCCCTGCCGTATCTGGGCTTGGCCTTTGGTTGGACTGTGGCGGAAGTGGGCAGACAGCCCTGGATAGTCCACGGCCTCATGCGCACGACGGATGCGGTGTCGCCCGTGCCCGCCGGCAATGTCGTCCTGTCTCTCATTGCGTTCATTGTGGTCTACAGCCTGCTGGGGCTTATTGATATTTATCTGCTGCGCAAATACGCCTGTCAGGGGCCGGGGAGGTAACCATGGAAACATATCAGATACTTCAAATCGCCTGGTTCTGCCTCTGGGGACTCTTGTGGGCCGTGTACTTCCTCCTTGACGGCTTTGACTTCGGCCTTGGTACGCTTTTGCCCTTTCTCGGCAAGACGGAAGAGGAGAAGCGCGTTATCTACAACGCCGCCGGTCCATACTGGGACGGCAACGAAGTATGGCTTATCTCCGCGGGGGGCGTGACCTTCGCGGCCTTCCCAAAGGCATATGCTGTAATGTTCAGCGCTCTATACGCGCCCTTGCTCATTTTGCTTTTCACCCTCATCTTCCGGGCCGTGTCTTATGAATTCCGCAGCAAGGAAACCCTGCCCGGCTGGACACAATTGTGGGATACTGTCCAGTTCCTCGGCAACTTTCTGCCCGCTCTGCTGTTCGGCGTAGCCTTCGCCAACCTGTTCAGAGGCATCCCCATTGATCAGTACGGCATATACCACGGCAGCCTGATCGAGCTGCTCAATCCCTATGGGCTGGCCGGCGGCGTATTCTTCGTGCTGATATTCGCCTTGCACGGCGCGTTGTGGCTTTCCCTCAAGTCCGAAGGCGGACTGCACACCAAAGCGGTTGCCGCCGCCATCGGTCTGTGGCCGATCGTACTGATCGTAACGCTGGCCTTTTTGGGGCTTACTGCCTATTATACCAATCTGTACGCCAACTATCTGAAGTATCCCCTCTTGGGCGTGGCACCCTTACTGGCCGTGGTTGGCCTGCTCGGTGTGCGCTGTTGCCTGACGTCCGGCAAGCTGCTGCTTGCTTGGGCAAGTAGTGGGCTGTTCATTATCGGCGTGACCTTCTTCGGCGTGCTGGGCATGTTCCCCGGCATGATCATCTCAAGCATGAATCCGGCCTGGACAGTCACAGCCTTCAACGGCTCTTCCAGTCAGTTGACGCTGACCATCATGCTGGGGGTCGCGCTTGTCTTCGTGCCCATTGTCATCTGCTACCAGTTCTGGATGTACAGGACCTTCGCCGGGCCAGTGACGCACGAACATCTGAAGGACGAACACTCGTATTAAATACTATCAAACCGGCAGGGGGGGCTTCCCCCCTGCCCTCCGGCAGGGGGAGTACTCCCTGCATTGTTTTATTCGATTTCTCAATCAAAATTGCATCCTGCAATTTTGATTGAGAAATCGAATAAGGTCCACAATGAAATGCAAAGTCTGTAAAGAACTCGCTGTCGTGGCGCTTCCCAGCCACCATGCGGGTTTTTGCGCCTCCTGTTATTTGGATTTTTTTTCCCGGCAGGTGGAGCGAGGCATCCGCGGGCAAGGGCTGTTTACACGCGAGGATCGCGTGCTAGTCGCGCTTTCTGGCGGCAAAGACTCGCTTGCCCTCGCTTTGGAACTTAAACGTCAGGACTACCAGATAACAGGCTTATTCATCGATCTTGCTATTCCGGATGCTTCGAACGCGGCCCGGGGCGTTACAGAGCGCTTTTGTGCACATCACGGCATCAAGCTGCTGGTGAAAGATATGGCGGGGGAAGGGCTTGCCGTTCCGTTGGTCCGGGAACGCCTGCGGCGTCCCATCTGCTCTGCCTGCGGCAAAATCAAACGCTACTGGTTCAACCGCACGGCACTGGAGAACGGGTATACTGTGCTTGCCACAGGACACAATCTGGATGACGAGATTGCACGGCTGACCAGCAATACGCTACGCTGGGATCAGTCCTATCTGTCGGATCAGGGTCCATTATTGGAGGGAGAGGACGGCTTTGCGCGCAAGGTGAAACCCTTATGGCGGCTCAGCGAATTTGAAACGGCCAATTATGCCTTTTTGATGAATATCGAATACCACCACACTCCCTGCCCGTACAGTAAAGGCGCGAGTTTCACCATGTATAAACTGCTATGGCAGCAACTCGAAGAGAGCATGCCAGGCCGTAAGCTTGATTTTTATCAGGCTTTTCTGGAGCGAGGGAGACCGAACTTCGCCCAGCGGGAAACAGCCGTTGGAACGAAACTTGCGCCTTGCAGCCGTTGCGGCTATCCTACGTCTGCAGGGCTTTGCGGCGTATGTCGAATTAAGGAAGCGATTAATGGCTGAGGAAATCGAACGGAAATTTCTTCTGCGCAACGAAGACTGGCGTGGCCTTGCGCCAGGCAAAATCTGTGTGCAGGGATATCTGACGGGTAGCGGGGAATGTTGTGTACGTGTCCGTATTGTGGAAAACACAGCCACGCTAACTATCAAAAGCGCGACCCTAGGGGCCAGCCGCAGCGAGTTCGAATATGAAATTCCGCTTGAAGATGCACGGCGGATATTGGCTACACTGACGAGGATGCCGCAGGTGGAAAAGACCCGCTATTCTGTCGAACATAGAGGTTTTTGCTGGGAAATCGATGAATTCCATGGTGAAAATCAAGGACTTACGGTGGCGGAAATTGAGCTTGAGCATGAAGATCAAAACTTTGAAAGGCCAGCCTGGATCGGTGAGGAAATTACGGGCGATCCCCGGTATTACAATGTAAATCTGGCGCGCGTGCCTTACAGTAAATGGTAGCAAGCAGCTGACCACCTGCTCCTGCCGGGATCCTCAAGCCGGATTACTGTCAGACGTCAGAGGAGAACATGTGCTGTTTTCTTCCCTAAAGTCCCTGTGCGTCTTGTTTCCCTTTTTGCCGGAACTGCGCGCCTATAGCCGTCAAGATTTCAAAGCGGATTTTGCTGCCGCCCTGACCGTGGCGGCGGTGAGCATACCGCAGGCCATGGCCTACGCCACGCTGGCCGGAGTGCATCCGAAATACGGCCTGTATGCGTCCATCGCGCCGGTGATTGTGACCGCATTATGGGGCAATTCACGGTATTCGCAGGCCGGTCCCACAAACACCATCTCCATGTTGCTGTTTTCCGCCTGCTCCCAGATAAGCGTGGCAGGCATCCCGCTTTCCGCCATGCCCGAAGAGGCGCGCATGCCGTACATATTCGGCATAGCCATTTTTGCCGGGGCAATTCAGGTGATCATGGGACTTGCGCGTTTCGGCGAACTGGCCGGCTATATTTCGCACGCGGTCATTACCGGCTTCATCACAGGGGCCGCGCTGCTCATCGCCGGCGGAGAGATCAAACATTTTTTGGGCCTGCATTTCGCTTCTCCGGGCGGTTTTTTTCCGCACATTCTGGAATCCGTGCGGCACATCACGCAAACCAACCCCGACAGCGTAGTCTTCGGCGTCTGCGCAATCGCGCTGGTTGTCGCTTTCAAGCAGTATCTGCCGCGCTGGCCGGGTGCGCTCCTGACCTTGGCGATATGCTCGCTGATCGCCGCTCTGACAGACGCCAAAAGCCGCGGCGTGGCAATGGCCGGCGCCATACCCCTGGGTTTGCCGCCCCTATCTCTGCCGCCGATGCCTGATCTCGAACTGATGCGGGCTTTTTTCACGCCTGCCTTGGCCATTGCCATTGTCGGCGCCGTGGAAGCGATCGCCATTGCCAAAAATATGGCCGCCGCGAAGAATCAGGACTTTGACCCCAGCCGGGAGCTTGTGGGGCAGGGGCTCGGCAACGTGAGCGCTGGTTTTTGTTCCGGCATTCCGGGCTGTGCTTCCTTTATCAGGAGTGCCGTGAATTTCTCTTCCGGAGCGCGCAGCCGTTTTGCCGGGGCCTTTGCGGGAATGTTCATGCTCCTCGCCTTGCTTGTGCTTTCCCCGCTCACCGAAAACCTGCCCCTGCCCGCTCTGGCCGGACTGCTTATGGTAGTGGCTTGGAACATGGTCAAAATCGAAGAAATCCGTTTCTGCCTCAAAGCCACCCAGGCGGATCGTCTGGTTTTACTTACAAGCTTGAGCGCGACGTTGCTGCTCGACCTGGAAAAGGCCATTCTGCTGGGGGTGTTTCTCTCCCTTATTTTATTCGTACGTAAATCCTCCCAGGTCATTCTCCAGCGCATCCCGCCGCAACATCCCGTGTTTGTGGATTTCCCCTGGGCCAGAGACTGCCCCAATCTGGCGCTCTTTTTTATGGCCGGGACCTTGTTTTTCGGCGCCATCAACGAACTGGAGCGCCAACTTCGCGCGCATGAGCAACAGTTGCCAAGCGTACTGATACTGCACCTGAACCGGGTATTCTGGATTGATGCCTCCGGAGTACACACGCTGGAGCAGTTCATTGAGCGATGCCTGGCGCGGGGGATTGTGCCGATCCTGGTGCATGACAACAAATCCGTGCGTACAATCCTTGAACGCACGGGGATTCTGGATCATTTGGGTGAAGGGTTTGTGGCTAGCGATCTGCCGGAGGCGCTGGACTCCGCCGGAGTCCTGCTTGCGAAATATTTCTGCCGGAAGCGCGGTAGCGGAATCAGAAAAGAAGGAGCTTGTTCCTGTCATCTCTGCCCGTTGCCGCAACGTGAAGGAAAGGCGTGACCCAAACCGCCCCGGTGACTTTTGCCGCACACGAACCCTGGCTCGCACCACTGGCGGGGTATTCCGATCTGGCTTTTCGTCTGCTCTGCCGCGAAAACGGCGCGGCTGTATGCTGCACGGAA
>JGI24705J35276_12237660_pt1 | contig 12356 bp, 12 predicted proteins | sample TergutNt197P4_FD_35276 | JGI IMG/M metagenome (IMG submission 35276)
GCGGAAGGGGTGGGATTCGAACCCACGGTACCCTTGCGGGCACGCCGGTTTTCAAGACCGGTGCCTTAAACCACTCGGCCACCCTTCCGGATCAGTGATATCAGGCACTTAGCTCAACGTGGCTCCCAACGCAACGCGAACTTGGACCCAATTTGGACCCAACAGGAGCTTCCTTCGTGGTATTGGTCCCATACGGATCGGCTCAGGTTGCGACCGGGGTGCGCTGCAGCGCCATCCCGGCTCGAAGAAGGGGAAATGAAATGGGGCGGCAATCCTTCATAGTGCGCGCGGTGTGGCTATCAATGGTTGTCGGCCTGCTTTCGGCAGTCGCGCAGGCTGCGCCAATTCACAAGCGGTCAGCACCACGCTGGCACGGTTACGGTTTCCTGCCGGGCTACCAGCAGCCGTTGAATAATAGCCAGCCGCTCTATGCCCAGAAACATGCGATGCAGCGTATGGCTCGCCGCGGCCGACGCCCTTGGTATATCGATCCCGTACCGAGCTATTATGGGTACGATGGCAACTGGCACTATTTCGGCCAGCCTGGTTTTTACCGCGGTCGCTACAATGGCGGTAGCTTTGGCCCGTGCTGGACGCGGACACCTATCGGACCGATCTGGAATTGCGGCTGATCAGCCTATCACCCGAAGGCGAAGGAGCCCCGAGGCCGGCTGCGAGACGCTACGCCGCTTCGTGGGATATCACGTCAAGATGCTCGACCAATAGCTGTCTGTAGTGGGCGGCCATTTCGCGATAATGCTGCCTGGAGATGGGATCGGTCGCCTCTTCGGCTCGCCGTTCAAACATCTCGGCTTTCTTTCGGAGGGTCGATGCCTGGGTCATGATCACCTCCCATATACGGAATCATTTAAGCGCAGATGAACAAATCGTTCGGCTTTCATGACAATTCTGGAAGCTTCGGCGACCTACCTCGCTCGCGGTCGGATCGATAGTTCTCGGTTGACAAGATCCCAAGCGCAAATTGCGCTGCCAGCGAAAGATGGGGACCGACGAGATCAAGTTCCTCCACCGCAACAATCCGCAAGGCTCCTTCCGCGATCGTGAGCTGATCGACTGGCACCTCGTCCGCGAGAAATATCTCGCCATGGAAGGTATCTCCCGGGAACGCGTAATCGGGACCGGACCAGTGCCCAATCTTCGCGAATCGTGCCGGCGGCAAATAGTAGCCGATCTCCTCGTGAACCTCCCGGACGATGCAGTCGAGGAAGCTCTCGTTGCCTTCCCGGCTCCCCCCAAACAGGCTGATCTTTCCAGGATCGCGAATGTGCGGCAGGTTATCACGGAGTTGCAGGAGCAGACGGCCATCCGTGTCGAGCAGGATGGCCGAGGCGCCCTCTCTCAGAGTTGGTCGATCTGTCTGTCTCATGGCTCCAGGATAGGAGTTAGGCTAGGCCAAGACGGGCCCCTTCCCTGATTTCAGTCGCCTAGCGGATGCGGCTGCCGAACGCAATGAGAGGTGCAATCCGGGCCCTCATGGCCGGACGAACCTTGGACGCCGCCGGCGCCGCCAAGCATGAGTTATTCCCGAAATTTAGTTCTACCACATAACGATGCTACCCGTGACGTGAGTCGCGGGCGTAGGCTGCCGTTGTGCAAATGCGCGTCCAATGGTGTGGGGGGAGACGTCGTGACGGACCTTCAAATACGATTGGAGAGATTTGAAACTCTCACCGCTGAATGCGAGCTGATTTCCAGGCTTGCAACCGACATGGGGAAACGCGAGCTATATTTGAAGCTCGCCCAGCAATATCGCGAATTCGCCACCCACATGCGAGGGACCATCGGCACCAAAGACGCGGCCTAGAACTCGGCGCTTCCGCCAGAGGTCGACGCTCGGCCGCGATGTGAAAAGTTGCGCCCCACGGGCGCCGTCAGGACTCCGGAACGTTCTCGAGATCCTCGAGCCAGGCCGCTGCGCTGGCGTCAGACGGTGCGCGCCAATCGCCACGCGGCGACAACGAGCCTCCGGCCGAGACCTTGGGGCCGTTCGGCATTGCCGAGCGCTTGAACTGGCTGAAGGCGAAGAAGCGGCGCACGAAAACCTCAAGCCAGCGCCGGATTTCTGCGAGCGTGTAGGCGCGGCGGCGATCCTGCGGGAAGGCCGGCGGCCAATCACCCTTGGTGACGTCTTGCCAAGCCTGCCACGCGAGAAAGGCGATCTTCGAAGGCCGGAATCCAAGCCGAAGCGTATAGAAGAGATTAAAGTCCTGTAGCTCGTAGGGGCCGATGGCGGCCTCCGTGCTCTGAGGTTTCTCGCCAACCTGCACCGGCACAAGCTCTGGAGAAATCTCGGCCGCAAGGATCGAGCCAAGCGTCTTGTTGACGTCCTCACCGAATTGGCTCGAAGCAATCACCCAGCGAATGAGATGCTGGATCAGCGTCTTCGGCACGCCCGAATTGACGTTGTAATGCGCCATCTGGTCGCCGACGCCATAGGTGCACCATCCGAGCGCGAGCTCCGAGAGATCGCCGGTACCGATCACGATGCCGCCGTGATGATTGGCCAAGCGGAACAGATAGTCCGTACGCAGTCCCGCTTGCACGTTCTCGAACGTGATGTCGTAAACCTGCTCGTCGTTGCCGAAGGGATGCCCGATGTCTTTCAGCATCTGGGTCGCGGCGGGTCGGATATCGAGCTCGTGCGAACTCACCTGCAGCGCCCGCATCAAGGTGAGCGCGCAATTCTTGCTCTCGCTTCCGGTCGCAAAGCCCGGCATGGTGTAGGCGAGGATGTTCGTCCGCGGCAGTCCGAGCAGGTCGACGGCCTTGGCGGCAACGATCAGCGCGTGCGTGGAGTCGAGACCGCCCGACACGCCGATCACGACCCGCTTCGAGCCTACCGCGCGCATGCGCTGCACGAGCGCGGCCACCTGGATGTTGTAGGCCTCATAGCAGTCCTGCTCGAGCCGGCTCTCGTCGCTCGGCACGAAGGGAAATCGCTCGACGTTCCGGAGGAAGCCGATGTCGTCGGTCGGCGGCTTCAGCGAGAACGCCACTCTGCGAAAGGCTGCGCCGCGCTGGCGGCGATTGTCGTCAAACGTTCCCATCACGGTGCGTTCCTGCCGCAACAGGTCCAGATCGATGTCAGCAAGCGTGGTCTGCCCGGACAGGCGGAAACGCTCGCCCTCCGCCAGCAGCACGCCATTCTCGAAGATGGAGGTTTGACCGTCCCAGGCGAGATCCGTGGAGGATTCGCCCGCGCCCGCGGCGGCATAGACATAGGCCGCCAGGCAACGCACTGAGCTGGATTGACACAACAGCGCGCGCGCGCGGTCCCGCCCGATCGTGATCGGGCTGCCGGAGGGGTTGGCGAGCACGGTGGCTCCAGCCAGTGCAAGCTCCGATCCAGGCGTCACTGGCACCCACATGTCCTCGCAGATCTCCACGCCGATCGTGAGGCCTGGGACGTCATCGGCCTCGAACAGCAGATCGACGCCGAACGGTGCGTTCATGGTGCCGATCGCGATCTCGAGTCCGGTTATGCCGGCGCCGGAGGCGAAGTGACGGCCTTCATAGAATTCCCTGTAGGTCGGCAGATATGTCTTGGGCACAACGCCCAGGATGCGCCCTCGATGAATGACCACGGCGCAATTGTAGATGCGAAACGCAGAACGCAGCGGTGCGCCCACGATCAGGACCGTCATCAGATCCGTCGAAGCTTCGACGATGGCGGCAAGCCCCCGCACCACCGCATCAAGCAGCGGCTCCTGTTTCAGCAAGTCTTCAATCGCGTAGCCGGAAAGACAGAGCTCGGGGAACACCGCAAGCGCGACCGCATCCTCGTGACAAGCCTGTGCGGATTCGAGGATTGCAGCGGTATTGGCAGTCGGGTCGGCGACGGTTGATGTCGTGACACAGGCAGCCACGCGCGCGAACCCCTGGCGGTAGATCGAGTGAAAGCTCATTGAGCCCGGTATCCCTTCTGTTCGTCGCCCAACCTAACACGATAAAGCGTCGCATGGCACAAGCGATCGTTCAGACCGTCGAAGCGCAAAGCTCGGGCAGAACATGCCGCGAGAACGCGAAGTCGCGTTCGCTGTTTGAAAACCGAATCGGTGAGTAGGTGACTGTCAGGAGGGGTGTGACAGTCTTTTGTTATGGGTTAGGCAGGCATGGCCGCGATCGCAAAGGGGACCTCGGGCCTCGCAGCAGGAATGTTAACGTCAGTGACGGGATTGTGAGCCTGAGGCTCGGGATGAGTGCCGCTGGTCCGGAAGCCGGTCATGTCCCCTTGCAGCCACCCAGCAATGCGCGACCATGAGTTGGCATGAACCCTGGCGCCGAGGAACAGACCAAGATGATTGCAGGCCTCCAGTGCAGTTTCGCTGGATGCGGCCGTACCGAGCAGACGTGCGGTCGCAAGCCCCTGCTCTGCCGGAACAACCTCGTCATCCTGCCCCACCAACAGGAACACCGGCGTCTTCACGTCCTCAAGGTTGATGGTGCGACCGAGCGCCACGAAGCATCCCGTCGCGATGCGGTTCTCCCGGAAAATCCAATTGACAACCTGAAGGTAATAGGTCCCCGGCAAATTCAGCGGCTCTTCGTTCCACTTGTTGAAACGATCGAGCAATTCTCCACCGCCTGCAGCCTCCGTTGAAAGACTTCTCTGCAGCGCAGTCTCCACGTCCTGCGGGCTCAGCGGCTTCGTCCAGCAGCGGAGCATTTCCTCGCCGCTTACGTTGCCTCCTCCCCGCGCAACCAACTGCTCGAATACCGCTTGCGGCGCATTGCGGACGAGGTGCGACAGGGCAGAGTCGATCGATAAGTCGACGGGCGCGCCGACAAGCACCAGACGCCGGATCTTCTCGGGAAAGCGCGCGGCATAGACCAGCGAAAGCCAGCCACCCTGGCACAGGCCGACAAGATCGACTGGCGAACCGATCCCGTCGATCGCGACGTTGAGGTCGCTCAGATAACTGTCGATCGACAGATATTGCATCTCCGGCGAAGCCGAATGCCAATCGGTGAGAAAGATGCGATCAAGACCGCCGTGCTGCAGGCTTGCCACGACGCTGTGGCCGGCGGCGAAATCGGCGATCAAGGCACGATGCAGGGCGAAGGGAGCGCAGATCAGGACCGATTGTCCTGCCGGCTTGCGCGAAAAGTCACGTAGCCGCATCGAAGAAAGCTCGAGCGCAACCGTATTGGGCGTGGTCCAGGACAGCGTAGATTCCGACGGATTGGCCGCAGGTGGGGCTCCGCGATCGGCCCACCACAGGCACGCATCCAAGGCAAACTTGGCCGCGGCGAAGGGCCATTGCAGCGGATCGTCCGGCCAGGCGGAGCCAGCTCGGACCTGCTCGTTTTCCTTCTCAGGTTGCCGCTGCACGTCCTGCTGCCTCCATCAATCCTGACCGCCGGGCAGAGGTTACTATTAAAAGAACGCTTCGATGCTGACTACGGGAATGCTGAGCTCTTTCAAGCTGCGATGGGTCGCAGCGACTGATCCGTTGATATCGATCCCGCGGCAGGCATCTTCGATCACGGCAACCTCCAGCCCTGCCTTGCGGGCGTCTTCGGCCGAGTAGCGAACGCAAAAATCGAACGCGAGGCCTACCGCAAACACCGTTCTTAGTTCGCGTTCTCGCAAATATCCGAGCAGGCCCGTTGGCGTCCTGTGGTCATTTTCATAGAACGCAGAATAGGAGTCTATGTCGGGGTGAGTTCCCTTTCTGATCAGGAGGCTTGCCTGGGGAACTTCAAGCGCCTCGTGAAAATCCGCTCCCGGCGTCCCCTGGATGCAATGGGCAGGCCAAAGCACCTGGGTTCCATAGGCCGCTTCGATGGTATCGTAGGGTTGCTTGCGCGGATGATTGGATGCGAAAGACACGTGCTCGCGCGGATGCCAATCCTGTGTCAGCACCACGTTGCGAAACCTCTGTGCGATCCGATTGATCGCCGGCACGACCTTCTCGCCATCGGGAACGGCCAACGCACCGCCGGTGCAAAAATCATTCTGGACATCCACCACGAGCAGGACATCCTTGTCGGAAATTTTCATCGTGGGTTCCTTCATACCTCCCGGGCTGGGCACGGATATCCTACTACGCGCCCCGGCAGTTCCAGCCTAGCATGGACCGCTATTTTGAACTCTGTCAAAAGATCTGCAGTCCTGCGCTCAAATATCACACGTCCCTCTCGTTGAAATATCGATCGGCGCCGGCCAGCCTGCAACCCGCCAGCGTCCTTTGCAGGCGTCTCGGCACATCAGATGTATCAATATTCAGCCGCCTGAGTGTTCTGATATGTACCTTGGAGACTCATTCAGGTGATAGGCACCGACAACGGCTGAAGAATGAAGAACACACAAACAGCAAACCAGGATCGGATCTTGCTCGCCGACATCGGCGGCACCAATGCGCGTTTCGCGCTAACACAGGGCGCTGAAATCGGACCGATCGAGCACACCAAGGCTGCCGACCATCCCAGGGCACCAGATGCTATTGCAGCGTTCCTCTCGCGGCATACCGCGAACGGTCCGGTGACCGCAGCAGTGCTCGGCGTTGCGGGTACAGTGGAGAATGGCCACGTCTCTATGACCAACAGCGGCTGGACCATCGACAGCGCGGAGCTGCGCGGTGCTTTCGGCTTTGATGCCGCCCACGTTCTCAACGATTTTGAGGTTGCGGCATGGTCGCTTCCGGCGCTGCGGGATACCGACCTGTTTGCGTTGGGTAAGCAGCGACCGGTGACGTCCGCACCGATGCTGGTACTTGGACCCGGCACGGGCTTCGGTGCGTCCTGTCTGGTTGAACGGTACGGTGCGCCATTCGCCGTCATCACCGAGGCAGGCCATGCTACCTTGCCGGCAGCTTCGGAACGCGAGGAGCGCGTGATCGCTCACCTGCGACAGCGCTTTGGCCATACGTCGATCGAGCGGGCCGTTTCGGGCACCGGCCTAGAGAACTTGTATGAGGCCTTGGCCTCGATCGAGGGCGTCAGCCCGCCGGAAAAGAACGCAGCCGCCATCGCCCAGGCGGGCCTCGACGGGAGTTGCAATCTCAGTCGCTCCGCACTCGAAATGTTTTGTTCCTTTCTCGGCACGGTCGCCGGCAATCTCGCCCTCACCTTCTGCGCCCGCGGTGGTGTTTACATCGCCGGGGGCATCGCGCCGCGCTTCCCAGACTTTCTCGCCCGCTCCGCCTTTCGCACCCGATTCGAGTCCAAGGGGCGGTATGAGAGCTATTTACGGCCGATCCCGACGAGCATCATTGTCCGGTCAGATGCAAGTTTCATTGGCCTGAAGGCCTTCGCAGATCGAAACGTGGTGCCCCGATCTTCAGATTGACCTGCTGCCCTCAATTGAAAGGATCTGGGCCAAGCTGCGCAATACGCACGAGTGCGTCGTCCCAGCCAAAGGACTCGCGAGCCATGCATCGGTGCTGAGAAACGACTTTTGGGTAGGAAACGAGGCTCGGAGTGCCTAGGAGTCCGAGCCTCGTAACCGCAACAACCCCCGCGGGAGTCGCTCGGTACATTCTAAATTTTAGGAGATTTTCCCTAAACGCGCCTTGACGTGGCGCAAGGCTCGCAACGTTCGCATCAACACGCCGCTTTCGACAAGCGGCGATGCAGGGTCCGATTTGGCCATAGACCTCAACAACGTGCACCTGCTAAACGATGCAACCGACGCTGATTTGCCAAAGCGACTGACTAGAAAATCGACGAAGGCGGAGGAAATGACGACAAACAAGAAAAAGATTCTCATAACGGAATCGTTTTCACGGGCGGGACGAGCGCTGCTTAACGCGCGGGAGGACATTGAACTCGTCAAATTCCCCAACCTGATTTCTGCAGCGGATTTCGAAGCGATGCTGAAGCAGCACGCTCCAGTGCACGGCGTGGCGCTGGGCCCGACCCGCTTTGGCGAGAACGAACTTGAGGCCTCGCGCGACATGAAGGTGGTGACCCGCATCGGTGTCGGTTTCGACGCGGTCGACGTGCCGGCGCTCAGCCGCCGTAAAGTCCCGCTGATGGTGACGGGTACCGCCAATTCGCCGTCTGTGGCCGAGGAAGCGTTGTTCATGATGCTGACGCTGGCCAAGCGAGCAACGGAAATGCATTCCTTGGTCAGGGATGGTACCTGGGCGAAACGGCTCGGCATGCTGCCGTTCGATCTTTACGGCAAGACAGTCCTGATCATCGGCTTCGGCCGCACTGGCAGCCGCACCGCCAAGCGCTGCCTGGCCATGGAAATGACGGTCCTTGTGTTTGATCCCTATAAGTCGGCGGACGAGATAAAGATGGCGGGTTTCGAGCCGGTCTCCGATCTCGACGCGGCGTTGCCGGGGGCTGATTTCGTCAGCATTCACTGCCCAAAGGTGCCTGAGACGGTCGGCATGTTCAATGCCGCGCGCTTGCAGCGCATGAAGCCGACGGCTTACCTGATCAACACGGCCCGAGGCGGCATTGTTGATGAGAATGCGCTGTATGACGCGCTGACATCGGGCCGCCTCGCCGGCGCCGGGCTCGACGTGTTCAAGCAAGAGCCGCCGCCAAGTCATTCGCTTTTCAAGCTTTCCAATGTCATCCTGGCGCCACACGTGGCTGGTGTCACCGTTGAGGCCGTTGACCGCATGAGCGAGCAGACGGCGCGAAATATCCTGAGCGTGCTTGATGGCGCCCCGATCCGCGAGAATGTCGTCAATCAGGATGTGCTCAGCTGAGCTCGAATCTCTATTCCGGCATCGTGTCCCATCGCCGCCAGTCCGGCGGCACTTCACAGAGGCTTTGAGAACGATGAGCTTCAAGGAATTCGGCAACTATGACGGGGTTGGTCTCGCCGAACTCGTCCGGACGAAGCAGGTGAGCGCCAAGGAGTTGCTGGACGAGGCGATTGCGCGGACCGAAAGGATCGATCCGCACATCAACGCGGTGGTCGTGAAGCATTATGACTACGCCGAGCAGCAGATCGCCAAGGGGCTGCCCGAAGGTCCCTTCACTGGCGTGCCCTTCTTGTTGAAGGATTTCGATCTCCTTCAGGGTACGCGTACCACCTTCGGTGCCAGCGCTTTCCAGAACGATATCGCCGACCACAGCGGCACGCTGCCGCAGCGCTTTCTGAACGCGGGACTGGTTATTTTCGGCAAGACCGCGATCCCGGAATTCGGGCTGGTGCCGACCACGGAGTCACGCCTGTTCGGGCCTACTCGGAATCCTTGGGATCCGGCGCATTCGCCCGGAGGCTCGTCGGGCGGCGCAGCTGCTGCGGTGGCGGCGCGCATCCTCCCCGTCGCCCATGCAACCGATGGCGGCGGATCGATCCGCATCCCGGCATCGGCCTGCGGTGTGTTCGGCCTAAAGCCGTCGCGGGCACGCAATCCAGTCGGCCCCGACCGTGGCCAGGGCTGGGCCGGCTTCTCCTGCGCCCATGTGATCAGCATGAGCGTTCGCGATAGCGCGGCCATGATGGACGCAATTTCGGGGCCGGAGCCGTCGAGCCCTTATGTGGCGCCGCGGCCGGAGCGCCCCTACGTCGAGGAGACCAAGCGCGATCCGGGCTGCCTGCGCATTGCTTTCACGGACAAATCTCCCTTTGGCGATGTGATCGACCCGGAGATCGCTGAAGCGATTCGGGATGTAGCACGTACGCTGGAAGGGCTGGGCCACCACGTCGAGCAACGCGCCCCCGTGCTACCTCTCGATCCGGCCGTTGTGATGACCACCATTATGAGCGTCCACACTGGCTTCATCCTGCGCATGGCCGAGAAGCGCTTTGGCCGCGCCCTGACTGAGGCTGATTTCGAGGCGCTGACGCTCCTCAGCGCACGGATCGCGCAACAGGTCACAGCGATCGACTATCTCGCGGCCGAACTCAACGCCTTTCAAATATCGCGCACACTGGCAGAATTTCACGCAAGCTGCGACGTCTTCCTGGCGCCGACGCTGTGTGCCCCACCCCTGCGACTCGGCGAGATCGATACGATGTCGCAGAATATTTTGCAGGTCGCCTCAACGCTCCGGCGTTACATGCCGGGCACCAGTATGTTCAACATGTCCGGCCAACCCGCAATGTCGGTACCGTTAGCGTGGAATAAGGCAAGCCTTCCCCTTGGCATGATGTTCGCCGCGCGCTTAGACGACGAGGCCACGCTGTTTCGGCTGGCCGCGCAGCTTGAGCAGATTCGTCCCTGGAGAGACAAAAAGCCGCCTATTTTGGCCTGAGAGAGCCTAAACTCGGCCTTAATCAGTAGGTCTGTTCACAAGCTACGCCGCCGACGGGACAACTTGTGCCGTCGCGTAATGCTGGGAGGAAAGCCCTTGTCTCAACTCGACCCGACTGACCATGTACCCATCGCCAGCATTCTCGACGAGAGCCCCCACGAGCCGGACCAAGCGGCAGTCGACGAGAAGCCTATTGCGCCCGAACCAGTCGACGCGGACGGTTACTACAAATTCGGCCCTGGGCCGATGAAGGCGATTCGCTTCAAGTGGGTCGTTCAGCGGGGCGAGGATGGTCAATATCGTGTCCACGAGACGATCGGCGAGAACTCCGCGCCCATCGTCAGCAGCGCGATGAGCGGAGAAGCGGCGATCCGATTCGTGGACGAGCGTGAGAGCGATGCCCGCAAGCGCTTCGAGGCGCTGAGGAGCGGGATCGCCGGCCGCGCCGCGATCGCCGACTTCGTGCGGAAAGATGGCGGTGAGGCGTAGGTCAACACCCGCGTGCGGGCGCAAGTCCAGGCAGATTTTTCGCGGCATTGAACCAGAACCCGCTGGCCCACGACATAGTACGACAACGAGGTTTGATTACATTGCGCAAAAGCATAGGGTCCTCCGCGGGAAACGCCCTTGCTCAGGAGACAAATATGAAGAAGTTGTTGGCGGCGGCCGCATTTCTCTTGGTAAGCACTGCGGCTCACGCGCAAATCACTTTCGAATACGACGGACATATTATTCGCATCGATCCTGACCGCGGAACGGTGTCGATCCCGGGTGTCTATGACAACACCGGACGCCACGCGAAGAAGGCGAAGACCGACAAAGACAGTTCACGCAAGCAGCAGGTGCCGCAGGAAGCCAGGACCGAGCCGCCGCAGCCTGCGAAAACCGTCGAACCGCCCGCCGCTTCCGCTGCAACCGATCATCGGACGCCTCCGCCCGCCTCCACGGCCGTCGCTCGCCCGTCGCTACCGGAGCCGCCGGCCACAACGAATGATGCGCCAGCCGAGACCTCGGTACCGCCGTCGTCTCCGCCACTACCGGCATCTGAGCAAGCAAAGCGGGACGCCGCCCCTACCGAGCCGCCTCTGCTGACGCCTGCTGCGGCCCTTCCCACGGCTCCGCCTCCGTCGGTGGAGCAACCCGCTCAGACGGCAGCCGCACCCATTCGTGATCCAGGTTCGCCGGTCGGCATTTGGCTCACGCAAGAAAAGGAAGGCAAGGTCCGTATCGAGCAATGCGGCAGCAACCTATGCGGCTACTCCGTCGATGCGAATTCCAATCAGAACGGTGAGCAGGTTCTGATCAATATGAAACCGGACAAGGACCAGCAATGGACTGGCCGCATCCTCGATCCGAGCACTGGCTCTACCTACGATTCCACGATCGCAATGCGGGGACCGAGCCAGTTGAGCGTGCGGGGTTGCGCGCTCGGCGGCATGTTCTGCGGCGACCAGACCTGGTCGCGCGTGGACTGAGCACGCACGCGCCGCTATCCAATTAGCCCGCCGGCGCGGAATACTCCGCGTCCGTTACATGCTCCATCCAGGCTACATGGACGCCGTCGAGCGCCTCCTGCATCGCAATGTGGGTCATCCCGTTGGTCGGAGAAGCGCCATGCCAATGCTTCTCGCCCGGCGCAATCCAGACCACGTCGCCAGAGCGGATTTCGCGGATCGGTCCGCCTTTAGCCTGCACCCGACCGACGCCTGAGATGACGTAAAGCGTTTGCCCGAGTGGATGCGTGTGCCAGGCGGTGCGCGCGCCAGGTTCGAACGATACCCGCGAGCAGTTCAGCCGCGCCGGGCTCGGCGCCATGATGACCGGGTCCTGCAGAACCGTACCGGTGAAATTCTCCTTCGGCGCGCGGCGCGTCGGCCGGGTGCCTGCGACATGAACTTCCATGAACCTACCTCGTTCTGTTGATGCTATTTCTTGCTGGCCATGTAGCGTGCCCTGGTTTCGGCGTTCATTGGATAAAGGCCAGGCAAGACGGCGCCCTTGTTCACCTCGTCGACGATCCAGGCCTCCATTCGTTCCTGCTCGCCCCCTTCCGTAAGCACATGGTCGAGTAACGCCTCCGGGATCAGCACCGCGCCGTCCTGGTCAGCGACAACAATATCGTTGGGAAACACCGCAACCCCGCCACAGCCGATCGGCTCGCCCCAGCC
>JGI24705J35276_12237659_pt1 | contig 12346 bp, 13 predicted proteins | sample TergutNt197P4_FD_35276 | JGI IMG/M metagenome (IMG submission 35276)
GCGGTGAGCTTCATCGAAGTCGCAAAAGTCAATATCCATGCGGTTCTCGTGAAGATTGCAAGCGGTCAACTGCCGTTTCTAGGTTCAACAAGGATCGGCCATTTTCCCGTTATTCCCGCTTTCGCGGCGGGCCAATCATTGACTTGATGAAAATGGACTCACACCAGCCGATGCCTGAACAGCCAGGCCGCCAGCGGCAGCGTGATGGCCGAGATGATGAACAGCGGGATCAGGTTGCGCCAGACGGCGGGCAGGCCCACGCCTTCGAGGTACACGCGCTGCACCAGGTCGATGGCAAAGCGCAGCGGGTTGGCCAGTGTGGCGACTTGCAGCGCCTCTGGCATGTTGCTCACCGGCGTGGCAAAGCCCGACAGCAGCATCATCGGCATGATGAGCATGAAGGTGTACAACATCGCCTGCTGCATGTTGGCCGACACCGCCGAGATCGACAGCCCGATGCCCACGCTGGCGACGGTGAAAAACGTCAGCCCCACGTACAGCGTCACGGGCGAGCCGGCCATCGGCACGCCAAACCACAGCAGCGCCACCAGCATCACGATGGTGGACTGCACCAACCCCACGAACACCGGCGGCAGCGCCTTGCCGATCATGATTTCAGCGGGCGACAACGGCGTCACCAGCAACTGGTCGAACGTGCCCTGCTCGCGCTCGCGCGCCACCGACAGCGCGGTCAGCAGCAACGTCTGAATCATGCTGATGGCCGCGATCATGCCCGGCAGAATGTTCCAACGCGTTTCCAGATTGGGGTTGAACCACGCCCGCGCCTCCACGCGCACCGGCGCCTGCGCGCCGCCGTGCCGCTGCCGCCATTCGTCGTTGAAGGCGCTCACCACCGAGCTGACGAAGCCCGCTGCCGAACCGGCGGTGTTGGAGTTGCGCGCGTCGATGATGACCTGAATGGGCGCCTGCTCGCCCGCCTGAAGCCGGCGCTCGAAATCCGGCCCGATCTGGATCACCACCAGCGCGTCCTGCCGGTTGACCAGCGGCGCGATCTGCTCGGGCGACGTCAGCGTGGCCGCGCGCCTGAACACGCCCGTGCCGTCGAGCCGCGCCATCAGCGCCGTCGATGCGCCGCCGCGGCTTTGGTCCAGCAGCGCATAGTCCACGCGTGCCAGGTCGTAGGTGGCGGCGTAGCCGAACAGCAGGCTTTGCATCAGCACCGGCATGATGAGGATCATGCGGCTCGACGGGTCCTTCAAGACGGCGAGCAGTTCCTTGCGGAACAGATGGCCAACGCGGCGCAGAAAGGCGAGCAACGGGCCAATCATTAGCGTTTATGCCGTCTTGGGAAAGAACACCACGCCTGGCAGCCTCTCAAAATGCGCGTCACATGTCAGCAGTTCCGCTTGCTGATACTGCGCTGTGGCATAGACGATGGCATCCGCCGTTGCGAGCTTGTGCTGGCGGTGGAGGTCCGCAGCAAACAAAGCAATCGTCGTGTCCAGCGGCACGACGACGCATTTCCGCGTGTAGGCGATCACCTGATCGGCCCGCTCCTCGCCAACTTCGCGCACCAGCCACTTCGAGAGTTCAAGCTGCACGATAGTTGGCACAATGCACTGCGACCTGACCGGGAACTGCTTGCCCAGCTTCTGCCCAAGCGCACCGCCCGAGAGCCACTCGATCCAGGCCGAGGTATCGACGACGCGCAACGGAAACGGCATCAGTAGCGATCCTCACGGTCGCGGTAGCCATCCTTGCGCGCGCCCTTGGCGATGCCAGCCAGTTGCTCCAGTTCGGGCACAGGGATCAACAGAACGCCCGTGCCCTTGGGAATGAACACGAACTCCTGCCCGGCCTGCCAACGCTGTTCTTCGCGCACAGCCTTCGGAATGGAAACCTGGAACTTGCTTGACAGAGTGGCGGTTGCGCTCACGTTGGCACCTCGTTGGTATCGATCAGACTTTGGTAAGAATACAAGATTTCCAGCACCTGTGCCAGTCCGTCTGCATCAACACCGGCATGATCAGTATCACGAGGTTCGACCGGTCCTTCAGGATCGCCAACAGTTCCTTGCGGAACAAATGCCCGACGCGGCGCAGGAAGGCGAGCAAGGCACTTTGCAAAATCAATCCTCTGTGGGAGCACCCACCCCGCGCGCCGGCAGCGCCACGGATCGGCGTTGGTTGGTGGCGGCGTCTATTTCGGCGCGGATCTCTTCCAGAATCGTGGAGCGGTCATCGCGGTGAAACAGGTTGAAAGTCTCGAACGGAATCAGGCGTCCATCGGGCTGCACCATGTGGACGCAGGATTTCTTCAGCGCGCGGATGTCCAGATTGCTGACATCCATGAACTGCACGATCAGCACGCGGAAAACGTTTTCGTAATTCAGTTCGACGGGCGCGGCAACCTGCGGCAGGCAGCATAAAAGATCGGACAGGCAATTGGCCTGCGACTGCGGCGAATGGTTGGTGGAGAACAGTTTGAATATCTGCTCCTTCAGATGGGGATCGCGCTCGAAAACAATCGTGTTGGCCGGACCGGCGAGCAGGGCTTCGGGGCCAAGGTAGCGGGTCAGGGGCAACACCGCGCCGCCAGTCTTGATCGCATAGGCCATCGCCAGCGTGTCCGGGTTGCATGGCACGGGCACCACGTCATCGAGCGTAAAAAGACCCGACTGCTCGGCAATGGCGCGGCGCAGCGCGCTGACGGTGAGGCGGTGCGCCGGCGCCGAAAACGCCTCGTTGCGGCCCGCATCCTGCACCGGCTGAAGCGTGACGCCGCGCACGCAGCGGTATTTCAGAGCGTGCTGGATGACAGCGCCGATTTCATCGTCGTTGACGCCGCGCTTGACGGTCATGACCAGGGTAGTCGAAAGACCGTGCCGCTCCAGCGCGTCGAGCGCCTGCGCCCGGATGCGGCGCAGATCGGCGCCGCGCAGGTGCTGCAGTGCCTCGGGCTTGAAGGAGTCGAACTGCAAATAGATTTCCAGGCCGGGTTGATAAGAGGCCAGCCGGGCGACGAAATCCGGCTCCTGCGCAATCCGGATGCCGTTGGTATTGATCATCAAATGTTTGATGGGCCGGCGCCGGGCGGCATCGAGAATCTCGAACAATTGCGGATGCAGGGTCGGCTCGCCGCCGGAAATTTGCACCACGTCCGGCTCGCCTTCGTTGGCGACGACGGCATCGAGCATGCGCTCAACGGTGGCCAACGGCTTGTGCGTCTGCCGCTCGGGGCCGGATGCGGCATAGCAGGTGGGGCAGCGCAAATTGCAGTGGTCGGTGATCTCCAGCACCGTCAGGCAGGAATGCTGCATGTGGTCGGAACACAACCCGCAGTCGTAGGGGCATCCGTATTGCATGGGTGTGTTGAACTGCTGCGGCATTTCGGGCCGCTTGACGTACACCTCGCGCCCCAGGCGGTAGTAGTCCTCGTCGTCGCTGATCAATACGCGCTCGGCGCCGTGCGCGGGGCACCACTTGTCCATGAAGACCTGCTTGTCCTTGAACACAATTTTGGCTTCCACCCGGCGCAGGCAGGCGGTGCAAATCGAACTGGTGGTGTCGTAGAAAAGATAAGGGCGGTTTTTCTTGTTCATGGCTTCACGGGGAATTGTTCACGCAGCGGCTGGGCGCGCTGGCTGGCTTGCTCAATAACCTCGGCGCTGTAAGTCTTGGGATCGCACGTCTGGCGCGCCAGCAACCGCCATTTGCATGATTCGATCAGGTTGTAGGCCGGAAAATCCGGCTTGGCATAAAAGGACGCCAGCCGTTGCATGTCGAAGGGATTGCCGCGCCGTGCACGTTGATACGCCCAGTACGCCGACTCCATCAATGCGTCGGGCGTGGAGGATGTGAAATAGCGGCTCAGTTTGCTTTGAGCTTGGGCATCCCCTTGATCCGCCGCCGCGTAATAAAGCCGCAGGGAGGCTTGCTCATCTTTGCCTAGACCGTCAGACAAATATCTAAAAGAATCCCCCAACGCCGTCTGTGCGGCGGCATCCCCGGTTGCGGCCTGCTTCAAAGTCTGATCCAGGCCAGTGATGGCAGGCGGATCCTCAACCTTCGGCACGGGCACGCAGGCGCAAAGAGACAGCGCCAACAGGCACGGATAAAAAAGACAACCGACGGTTCGTTTCATTTGGCAATCTCCTCGCGCAATTGGGTGATTTTTTGCTGTGCCCGGCTCAACTCGTCCTTGCTCAAACCGGAGTCCATCCGCCCGGTATTGATGGCGTCATCGGCGACCGTGAACCAGGCGTAGGCCAGCGCACGATCCTGCTTCACGCCAAGGCCGCGGTCGTAAAGCTGGCCGAGCTGCATGGCCGCATGTTTGTTGCCGGCACGCGCCGCTTTCTCAAACCACTGGGCGGCTTCGGCGTCATGGCCGCCGCCGGCAAGCTGGCGCAAGGTCATGCCCAGATGTTCCTGAACGTCCCTTCGACCGTCTTGCGCGGCGCCTCTCAAAACATTCAGACCGGCCTCGATGTCCTTGGCTTGCCCCCAACTGCCCGAAACCAGCGCGTCGCCCAGCATGAGCTGGGCTTCCAGCAGCCCGTTCTGGGCCGCCCGGTTCAGCCACTGCCACGCCTGCGCCGGGTCTTTGGCCGCGCCAGCGGTGCCAAAGCGATAGGCCAGCGCCAGTTGCAGTTGGGCCATGGCATCGTTTTTCTCGGCTGCCGGACGGTATTTGTCGCGGACGGTGGTGTCACTGCGGGTGGCCACCGTGACAGGGATGGCGCAACCCCAGCCGACAATGCTGGCGGCGATCAGGCCCAGCAACATCATCCGGCGGTCTTTGGCGGAGAAAGATATTTTCATGGACGGGTCTCCATTGTGCTCAGGGCCTTGCGCAGCGGCGGCAGACTCAATGGCACATAGCACAGCAGCGCCAACAGGCAGGCCCACTGGATGCCGCTCAGGCCCAGAGCATAAACATAAGATACGGGCTTGAGCGAGTCGATGCCCAAGCGCCATAGCAGATAGGCGATCAACATCAGCCTGAACATCGCGCCGGGCACGGCTTTCAACCTTGGCTGCCAATGTTTGAGCAGCCGCCAAAGCAACCCGGCGAAGATGATTTCGTAAAGCTGCGCCGGATGGCGGGGCAAGCCGTCACCAAAATCGACGCCCCAGGGCAGGCTGGTGGGCACGCCATAAGTGCCATCATCCAATCCGGCCAGAAAGCAACCGACCCTGCCGATCATCAGGCCGAGCAAAATGGGAAAGACAAACAGATCGCCCGTCGATGACTGGTAGCCGCAAAGTTTTTTGCCCAGTTCGACCCCGATCAAACCGCCGAGCAGGCCGCCGACCATGGATTGACCGCCAAACAGAAAGTCCCGCCACCCGCTTCCGTCCGTCCAGAGGTGCGGCGCTTCCAGCCAGAACATGAGCTTGTTACCCACGGACGCGCCGGCAAGGCAGCCGAGCAGGATGATGAAGCTCTGGCCGTGGGTAGCCGGCGGCAGGGCTTGAGCGCGCCGCAGAATGAAGTAATAGCGCGCGCCGATCATCATCGCCGCCGCCTCGAAGAAGGTGTGGACGGCGTGCGCGATGTCAGGATTTTGAATCATCGACGCGGCGCAGGAAGGCGAGCAAGGGGCTGTTCATGGCGCTTGATGGGTTTCGCTTGCACCCCACGCCAGCTACCGGGCGGCCTCGAACGGGTTGAGCAGCGCCACGTCGAAATGCGCAAAGTCCGCCGCGTTGCGGGTCACCACCGTCAGGCGATGCTGAATGGCCGTGGCCGCGATCACGGCGTCCTCGTAAAGGGTGTCGGAGCGGCGGTGCATCAGCCGCGCCCAGATGCGGAAGGTGTCGGCATCCATCGCCAGCACGTTGTAGGACGCCGCCACGCGGTCGGCCCAGCGCTCGATCTCGGCGGCCTTGGGCGCGTCCTGCTCGCGCGTGAGTTCAATGCCGGCCTGAATCTCGCCCAGGCTGACGGCGGAAATGTGCAAGCCGCTGTCGGGCGCCGACTCAAGCCACGCCAGCACCGCGCCATGCGGCTTGGGCCGGCGCAACTCGGAAATGACGTTGGTGTCCAGCAGGTACATGAGCGCGAACCGCGTTCAGTCCAGCGCCTCGACCCGGCGGCGGCGCGCCCTGCCCCGCTCATGCAGGCGTTCCGGCGCCAGTTGATCGGTACGCGCCTCGTCGGACAGCAGCAACTCTTTAAGCGAAGGCCGCGCCGCCGACTGCATCTGCCGCCACTGCGCCGCAGGCACCAGCACCGCCGCCTCGGCGCCCCGCCGCGTCACCATCTGCGGGCCTGCCGACATGCAAGCGTCAAGGAACTCGCTGAAGCGCGCTTTCGCATCTTGTACAGGCCATGCGTTCATGATGAGAGGCCCCTTGTGACTAGTCAGGTGACTAGTTTATCACCTATCATGATCCTCGCGGTCACGACAGCCGTCCTTGCACGCGCCCTTGGCAATGCCCGCCAGTTGCTCCTGCCAGCCACTTTGTGAAATCCATGAATCATTCCCCTTCAATCCAGCCTCTTGCGCGTAACGAAACGCGCAACCCCCAGCAGCGCCACGGCATACACCAGCAGCACCAGGCAATCGCGCACGATCAGCGACCACACGTTGCCGGCCAGGAACAGGGTGCGCAGCAGTTCCATGAAGTAGGTGGCGGGCACGGCGTGGCCGACGATGTTGATGGGGATGGGCACGTTGCGCAGGTCGAACAGAAAGCCGGAGAGCATGAGCGATGGCAGGAAGCTCAAAATCAGCGCCAATTGGCTGGCGAGGAACTGGTTGCGCGTGACCGACGAGATGACCAGGCCGAAGCCGACCGCCACCAGCAGGTAGAACATGGCGCTGACGACGATGGCGGCCAGCGAGCCGTGCATGGGCACGTCGAACAGAAAGCGCGCGGCCACAAGGCACAGCAGCAGCCCGGCCATGCCGATGCCGAAGTAGGGGATGATCTTGGCGAGCAATATCTCGGCTGTCCGCACCGGGGTGACGAACAGCGCCTCCAGCGTGCCGCGCTCCCACTCGCGCGCCATCACCATCGCGGTGAGAAAGGCGCCGACCAGGGTCATGATGAGCACGATCAGCCCCGGCACCAGATACCAGGTACTGGTGTTGGCGCTGTTGAACCACAGCCGCTGCTCGATGGCGACGGCGCCGATGCCCGCCGGCGCGCCACCCGCGCCGCCCGCAAGGTCGGCGCTGCGCTGCGCGTCCTGCATCAGCGCGCCGGTGGCGTAACGCAGCACGATGCTCGCCTTGGCGGCGTCGGCGCCATGCACGATGACCTGGATGCTGGCGTCGCCCGCCGCCAGCCGGCGCGCGTAGTCGCCCGGCACGCGGACGATGCCATCGACCCGGCGCTGGCGCATCAGCGCCTCGGCCTCGCGCATCGAGGTCAGCATCACCGGCGACAGGTAAGGCGTCAGTTGCAGGCCCGCGACGGCCTGCGCGGCGGCGGGCGAGGCGTCTTCCAGCACCACGGCCAGGGGCGCGTTTTTCACGTCGAGCGACAGGCCGTAGCCGAAGATCAGAATCAGGATGATGGGCAGCAAAATGCCGATGGCGATGCTGCTGGGGTCGCGGACGAGCTGGCGCGTTTCCTTGCGCGTAAGGGCAAGGAGTCTGCGAAGCGCCGCTTTCATAGCATGGCTCCTTTCCCCTCTGGGGGAAGGCCGGGATGGGGGCCAGCAGCGCCACCAGCGGACGCGGGCCCCCACCCCTGCCCGCCCCCAGTGGGGAAGGGAGTCATGCGGGATGCACGGGCCTGCGTGACGATGCCGATGAAGGCGTCTTCCATATTCATCGCGCCGCCCGCCTGCGCCCGCACCTGCCGCGGCGTGCCAATGGCCAGCACCTGGCCCGCGTCCTGGATGACGATGCGGTCGCAGTACTCGGCTTCTTCCATGAAGTGCGTGGTGACGATCACCGTCACGCCACTTGCGGCCAGCGCGGTGATGCGGCGCCAGAACTCGCGCCGCGCCAGCGGGTCGGCGCCGCTGGTGGGTTCGTCGAGAAAAAGTATCTCCGGCTCGTGCAGCAAGCCGGTGGCCATGGCCAGCCGCTGCTTGAAGCCGCCGGGCAGCAGGCCGCTGGCGGCTTGTTCGTGACCGGCGAGGTCGAACTGGTCGAGTACCGTCCGCATCCGCTCGCGCAGCCGCTTGCCGCGCAGACCGTAGGCGCCGCCAAAAAATTGCAGATTTTCTTCCACGCTGAGGTTGCCGTAGAGCGCGAATTTCTGCGACACGTAGCCGATCTTGCCGCGCGCCTGCGCGCGCGCGGTGCGCAGGTTCACGCCGGCCACCTGCAAAAAGCCGCTGCTGGCCGGCAGCAGGCCGCACAACATGCGGAAAGTGGTGGTCTTGCCCGCGCCGTTGGGGCCGAGCAGGCCGAATATTTCGCCGCGCCGCACGTCGAAGCTGGCGCTGGCCACGGCGGTGAAGTCGCCGAACTTGCGCACCAGGTCCTTGACTTCGATGATGATTTCGGCGCTCTGACTCCTTCCCCCGCTGGAGGAAGGTTGGGATGGGGGCTGGCGTTCAATGGTGGCGCTGCTGGCCCCCATCCCTGCCTTCCCCCAGGGGGGGAAGGAGTCATGCGCTTGCCGCCCGCGCAGCAGCGCCATGAAGCCGTCTTCCAGCCGCGCGGGCACTGCTTCGGCGTTGGCCCCATCCAGCAGGGCATGGATGGCCGCGTCGTCCGCGCCGGGCTGGCGGATGAAGCGCACTTGGCCGCCGTGCGGCACGGCGTCGATGATGGTGGCGCTCGCGTCCAGCAGCCGCGCCTGCAAGCTGCGCGGCGCGGTTGCTTCAGGCGGCGCGGCAGCAAAGCACAGGCCGCGCGCGTGGTCGCAAATGGCCTCGGGCGCGCCCTGCGCGACGAGCTGGCCGCCGTGCAGCACGAACACCTGCGCGCAACGCTCGGCCTCGTCGAGATAGGCGGTGCTGACGATGACCGAAAGCCGCTCCTCGTCCACCAGTTGCCGCACGATCTTCCACAACTCGCGCCGCGACAGCGGATCGACGCCCGCCGTCGGCTCGTCGAGCAGCAGCAGATCGGGCGAGCGCACCAGCGTGCAGGCCAGGCCGAGCTTTTGCTTCATGCCGCCCGACAGCTTGCCCGCCGCCCGCTTGGTGAAAGGCCCCAGGTCGGTCATCGCCATCAGGCGCGCGTAGCGTTCACGCCGCGCGCCGCGGCTGACACCGTGCAGGTCGGCGTAAAGGTCGAGGTTTTCCTGCACGCTCAGGTCTTCATACAGGCCAAAGCGCTGCGGCATGTAGCTGATGCGCTCCTGTACCGCCTGCGGGTCGCGCGCCACGTCGATGCCCAGCACGCGCAGCGCGCCCTCGTCCACGCGCAGCAGCCCGGCGGCCAGCCGCAGCAGGGTGGTCTTGCCGGCGCCGTCGGGGCCGACCAGTGCGCTCAGCGTGCCGGAAGGCACGTCGAGCGTCACATCGTTGAGCGCGTGCGTCGGCTGCGCCGCGCCCTTGAGCTTGAAGCGTTTGTGCAGGTTGTGGACGGAAAGGGCGGGAACGCAGCCCACTGCCTTCCCCTCTGGGGGAGAGCTGGGCAGCGTGTCTCCGCGGACAGTGTTCATTGCAGCGCTGGCCCCCATCCCGACCTTCCTCCAGCGGGGGAAGGAGTCAAAGCGAGGCTGAAAACAAATGGCTGCGGAGCAAGCCAAGCCAGGGCGCCCGTGGCCGGGGTTCCCCCGGCCAGTGGGCGCGCCCCCTCGAGGGGGGAGGCGCAACAGCGCGAAGCGCGTGGAGCCTGGGGGAGAGTCATTTGCCCCCATCCCAACCTTCCCCAGCGGGGGAAGGAGTCAAAGCGAGGCTGGAAACAAATGGCTGCGGAGCAAGCCAAGCCAGGGCGCCCGTGGCCGGGGTTCCCCCGGCCAGTGGGCGCGCCCCCTCGAGGGAGAAGGCGCAACAGCGCGAAGCGCGTGGAGCCTGGGGGTGGTTCATTTCACCAGTCGCACCGTCACCGGCATCCCCAGCCGCAGGCGGTCTTCGGGGTCGTCGGCGAGCACGCGGATTTCATAGACCAGCGCGGTGCGCAGTTCCGGCGTCTGCACGGTCTTGGGCGTGAATTCGGCCACTGACGAGATGTAGCCCACCTTGCCCGTCAACGGCTGATCGGGGTGGCTGTCGGTGTGCAGCGTGGCGGCCATGCCGGGCTTTACGCGGCCAAGCTGGCTTTCGGTAACGTAGGCGCGCACCCATTTGGGATCGGTAATTGCCAGCGTGAACACCGGGCGCTGCGGCGAGGCCATGTCGCCCGGCTCCAGCAGGCGCGCACGCACCACGGCGCCGATGGGCGCTTCGAGCCGCCCCAACTCCACCTGATGCCGGAGTACCGCCAGCGACGCTTGCGCCACGTCGAGCTGCGCCTGCGCCTGCGCGATGTCCTCCTTGCGCGGGCCGATCACCGCAAGCTGCTCGGCCTTGCGCGCGCTTTCGAGCTGCGCCAGCGTCATCTTGCGGCGCGCCTCGGCGGCGTCCAGGTCCTGCTGGCTGACGGCGCGGCCAGCGGTGGTCTGGCCGATGGCTTGCAGGCGCTCCAACTGCTGGCGCGCCAGTTCCGCGTCGGCCTGCGCCGCCGCCGCCTGCGCGCGCGCCTGCGCGATTTCTTCCGGGCGGCTGCCGGTTTTCAGGCGTTGCAGCGCCTGCTGCTGCACGGCGATTTGCGCCTGACTCTGCGCGATCTGCAATTGCAGCGTGCGCGTGTCCAACTCGCCCAGCACCTGGCCCGCCGTTACATGGTCGCCCTCCTGCACGGCCAGCCGGTCGATACGCCCTGCCCCGTCAAAGGCCAGCGACACCTGGCGCAGATCGACGTTGCCGTACAGCAGCAGTTCGCCCGCGTCAGCGGCTGGCCGCAGGAACTGCCAGGCCGCGAACGCGGCCCCGGCCACGATGACGATGGCCCCCAGAATCAACGGCTTTTTGCTCATGATGTCTTGCGCGCGCGGCTGGCGCCGCGCTGGCGATGGAATGAACCGGAATGTTAAGCCGGATAATCCCCGGCTTCACTTCCCCCATACGGTACTGCCCGCGTGATCGAGTTCATCGACGTTCATAAATCATTCGAGGTCGATGGCCGCTCGGCGCCCGCGCTCAGCGGCATCGACCTGCGCATCGAGGCCGGCGAGGTGTTCGGCATCATCGGCCATTCGGGCGCGGGCAAATCGACGCTGGTGCGCCACGTCAACCTGCTGGAGCGGCCCAGCAGCGGGCGCGTGCTGATCGACGGCGAGGACGTTACCGCCTGCACGCTGGCGCGGCTGCGCGAAGTGCGGCGCAGCATCGGCATGATCTTTCAGCACTTCAACCTGCTGTCGAGCCAGACGGTGGCCGGCAACGTGGCGTTTCCGCTGCGGCTGGCGGGCGCTTTGACGGCGCGCGAAATCCGCCAGCGCGTGGCCGAACTGCTGGAGCGCGTCGGCCTGCAGGCGCACGCCGGCAAGTACCCGCGGCAGTTGTCGGGCGGCCAGAAGCAGCGCGTGGGCATCGCGCGGGCGCTGGCCACGCGCCCCAAGATTCTGCTGTGCGACGAGGCCACCAGCGCGCTGGACCCGCAGACCACGCAGTCGGTGCTGCAACTGCTGGCCGAAATCAACCAGGAATTCAAGCTGACCATCGTCGTCATCACCCACGAGATGGACGTGGTGCGCCGCATCTGCGACCGCGTGGCCGTGCTCGACGCTGGCCGCATCGTGGAGTCGGGCCGCGTGGCCGAGGTGTTTCTGCACCCGCGCCACCCCGGCACGCAGCGCCTGGTGCAGGAAACCGGGCACATGAACGAAACGCTGCTGCTGCCGGCCCATGCGCGCGCCGGCTGCACCGTGCGCCTGACCACGCGCGGCGCCAGCACCTTCGAGCCGCTGCTGTGCCACGTGACGCGCGAGACTGGCGCCGATTTCAGCATCCTCAGCGGCCGCATCGACCGCATCAAGGACGAGCCTTATGGGCAGCTCATCCTGTCCATGACCGGCGCTGGCGCCGCCGCCGCGCTGCAACGCCTGGCGGACGCCGGCGTCAGCGTGGAGGTGGTGGAAGGCGCGTGCACATGACCCATTTCTTCATCAACATCGACTGGTCCGACATCTGGCTGGCCACCTGGGACACGCTGCTGATGCTCGGCGGCTCGCTGCTGTTCACCCTGCTGCTGGGGCTGCCGCTGGGCGTGCTGCTGTTTCTGACCGGGCGGCGGCAGTTGTTGCAGCAAGGCGCGGTGCACGGCGCGCTGTCGCTGGCGGCCAACGTGCTGCGCTCGATTCCGTTCGTCATCCTGCTGATCGTGCTGATCCCGCTGACGGTGCTGCTCACCGGCACCTCGCTGGGCGTGGCCGGAGCCATTCCGCCGCTGGTCATCGGCGCCACGCCCTTCTTTGCCCGGCTG